>Ga0209311_1003926_pt1 | contig 9944 bp, 8 predicted proteins | sample AD_UKC045_MetaG_FD_184417 | JGI IMG/M metagenome (GOLD analysis project Ga0209311, IMG submission 184417) | Active sludge microbial communities of municipal wastewater-treating anaerobic digesters from USA - AD_UKC045_MetaG (SPAdes) (version 2) | ecosystem: Engineered > Bioreactor > Anaerobic >... | reverse complement strand
TGTTGTTTTGTTTTGGATCTTTTTTCAACTCTTCAGTTTGTTCCTGTGCAATAAGCCTTCCAGTTCAGACACCGGAAAGGTAAAGATTATCCCTGTGCCAGGTTCGTGAAGGTTTCCTTCTTCGATGATAGCATCGTAGATTGGCTTGTATTTATCTGTATCGCTGAGAATTATAATCACTTCTTTTGAAGCTTCTATGTGAAGGTTGAAGAATCTCATAGCTTCGGGTTGGCCAGTGCCTCTGCCATAGAGAATCGTGGCTCCGTCGGCTCCTGCTTTTTTGGCTTTTTCCACGATGGCATCGGCTTTTCCCCTTTCGACAATTGCAACAATGCATTTGACTTCCATTGTTTCTTTCCCTCTTTATCTGCTTGTTCAAATTCTCGTCAAAAGTCCGAGAACCATCACCGAAATGACCGCCCCAATCGAAGTGAGCCCAATGATACCAAAACCAGATGTCAGCGGGTCTACATTTTCGAGCGATTTGGCCAGACCCACGGCAATTGCCATATTCAACGGAATATTGACTGGCCCTGTCGTAGCGCTCGCGGAATCCATGGCAATCGATACAAACTCTTTTGGTACAAAAGGAATCAGCAAAATGATAACAAAGATAAGAGGAATGACGATTTTTATAAACGAGATATTGTTTATTATTTTCCACACCCCAATTCCCATTCCGAGCCCAAAACCAATGGCAACTGCATGAATTAGCACTTTGTTCGGTATGGCTCCCACAGACACTTCTTCAACTTCGAGCGCAAGTGTTTTGAGCGCGGGCTCGACAAGCGTTCCGAGATAACCGATGACAAGAGAAATGGCTACTATTAGCAATTTGTTATCCAATATAGCAATATTCCCACCAACAGAATCTCCTAAGGGCAAAATGCTCATAAAGACGCCCTTCAAGAAGAAGTGCAATCCTGCGATGCTCAGCAGAATTCCAATAATGAATTCTCTGAGATTCTTAATGGGCTTCTTGAGGACAATGACCTGGAGTATCACTAAGATCATGGCTAAGGGGAGAACTGTTTTTGCTGTCCCCCAGATGTCTCTAAGAATTTCTATCATTCTCATAATGGTATAGACCTCCCCAGATTTTGTTGAGCATGATCGTAATGAAAATGGGATGCAAACCTTTCTTAACTCTAAAGGCTGAACCGTGGTTAGCAATCAAAACGCAGTTTATTGAAAAATATCGACTTAGCTTATGTAGATATAGGGAATTGAACCCTCGACTTTGTTGACGCTAATCAAATCTGATTATTCCATGCGTTAACAACGCTTTTTGATGGTTATTATAATACCATTACTCAGACAGATTGCCAATACATCTTTACTGCTACGAACCTTGTGGTTTGCTTCGATCTATTGAACCGCTTCGGGTTTACTATTTCGATAGAGAGCTTAGAAAGCACCTTGCGGATCATCGCAGAGAAACGGTGTGCTTTGCAAGGAATGCTCCAATATGCTGCATAGACTTGTGGTGTATATATATAAGAAGAAAGCAGATTATGGGCCTGGCTATGCTTGTGCATGAGAAGGCTTCCTTATGCCATTCTCAATCCTCATAAACAAGGTTCGTAGCAGTATGGGATTTATCCTTCATCTGAGCACTTTGAAAAACCGCCAAAAGGTCCAGAGAGTTTTATATAAATAAATTTACTCCTGATTTGCTTGCTGCTTCCATATATGTTGCGACACCACCTACTTCAATTCCATCGATGAATTCTTCTTTTGTAATGCCCATGATATCCATTGACATCTGGCAAGCAACCATCCGGACTCCTGAAGCTATTGATGACTGAATCATCTGTTCCAGTTGATCCACATTCTTGGCTTTCATACGGCTCTTCATCATTTGGACTCCCATGCCTGCAAAGTTCATCTTGGAAAGAGAAAGCTTCCCTGCGTGTTTTGGAAGCATGATACCGAACATGCGACCCATAAAGTCCTTATGAACCGAAGGTTTTTCTGGTCTCTTGATTACCGAAAGCCCCCAGAATGTGAAGAACATGGTAACCTGTTTTCCCACCGCAACGGCTCCGTTGGCTAGGACGAAGGCCGCCAGTATCTTATCAAAATCGTTTGAAAAGACGATAAAGGTTGCTCCCTGGCTCGTTTGTAGCATCTTAAAGCCTTCAGAATCTTGCTGAGAATGCTGGCCCTCAGCCTTTCTAACAACAGAGGAAATAGTAGCACCTTTTTCGATGACCGCTTGAATTGTGCCTCCTTTTTCTTCAAGGCTTATCAAAAGGTTCCCTGTGAGGTTTGCCCAGGATTGTACATCACGGGAAAAGCCAGGGTCACTCGCAGTTATAATAATCCGAGTTCCAGGTTCTACCGCATCGATTTCGTTTTTTAACCGCATGATTGGGCCTGGGCATTGCAGACCACAGGCATCAACATTGATAATTTTTTGTTCAGGCATACCAGTTCCTTCTCTGTAGGCAGTCATTGCATATTGCAGTCCTTGCTGTGTTGTTCCATAGAGTGAAGCTTGTGCGGCGAGGGCACCAGAGCTATCCTGTTTTTCCATGACGACCTGCCAGGTTTTATATCCTCCTGAAAGGTTATAGACACTAGACCAGCCATTCTGTCGCAAAATTCGTTCCGAAAGGTATCCGCGTAGTCCAACACTACAGTAGATGAGGATTATTTTGTCTTTTGGTAGTTCAGAGAGGTGTTTTCGCAGTTCCGTGTTGGGGATACAAATGGCTCCTGGAATGTGGCCTAATTCAAATTCTTCAAGGGTTCGCACATCAAGTACAAAGGCACCTTCACTGCGCAGTTTTTCGAATTCTCTATAATCAATGAGGTGACTTCGCCCAGCAAGGACGTTGTCTGCGACAAAACCAGCCATATTCACCGGATCTTTTGCTGAAGAATAAGGCGGTGCATACGCTTGATCAAACTCGGTAAGGTCTGCAACGGTTCCTTTTTTGCCGATCAGGGCAGAGAGCACATCAATACGTTTATCAATACCATCGTATCCGACTGCCTGGGCTCCATATAATCGGCCACTTTCTGGATCAAAGACTACTTTGAGTGAAAGAGGTACGACTCCTGGATAGTATCCCGCATGGTTATTTGGATGCACAATGATTCCAGTATGCGGTTTCCCTATTCGATCAAGTACCTTCTCATTCGCTCCGGTGGCTGCAACGGTAAGGTCAAAGATCTTTGCTATGCTTGTAGCAAGAGTTCCCTTCCAGGGTGGAGTCTTTTCATCGCCATATACAACAGCATCCGCCACCAGTCGTCCCTGTTTGTTCGCAGGACCTGCTAGTGGTACGACCCCTACTTCTCCTGTAATAGGATTCTTGAATGCTACGGCATCGCCTATGGCACGGATATACGGAAGATTGGTATGGAAGTGTTCATCGACGAGAATCGCTCCTGCTCCAGGCTTTCCAGCTGGAATTGTTGCAATACCAGCATCTTGGGCGAGCTTCGTATCTGGTCGGATACCTACCGAGAGCAGGACCATGTCGGTAAGCATAGTATCCCCCGAAGCCAATCGCACCAGAATACGATTATCTTGCTTTTCAAAAGCCTTCACCCCATCGCGCAAACGAAGTTCCAGGCCTTTTTCTCGCAAATGTCGATGCACTATAGCAGCCATCTCAAAGTCAAGTGGCGCCATTACCTGCTCAAGGGCTTCCACTATGGCAACTTTTACTCCACGATGTGCCAGATTCTCTGCCATCTCAAGACCAATAAAACCACCACCAACCACGACTGCTCGTTCTGGGTTTAGTGTATCAAGCCATGCTTTGATGGCATCTGCATCGGGAACTGTTCGCAGAGTGAAGATACCTTCCAGGTCCATGCCAGGAATAGGAGGACGAATCGGTTCCGCTCCTGGAGAAAGAATTAATTCATCGTATGGTTCCTGATACGTTTTACCATTCGTTGTATCAATAAGTGTTACTGTTTTGCTTTTTGGGTCAATAGCGGTAGCCTCAGTGTTTATACGAACATCGATGTTTAGTGTCTCCTGAAACGACTGAGGGGTCATCACAAAGAGTTTTGACCGTTCTGCGATGACTGTTCCCGTGTAGTAGGGCAGGCCGCAGTTTGCATAGGAGATGTATGCTCCCCGTTCTACAAGAACGATATGAGCATGTTCGTCATTTCGTCGAAGTCGTGCAGCAGTACTGGCTCCGCCAGCCACTCCTCCGATAACAATATAATTTGCCATATATTACTCCTTGTTATGGGCACCTCGGGAAACCCCAGCTTTTAGAGGCACCCTTGCTATTTTCCCAAAGTCTTGGGCAAGTTAAAACTTCTAAAAATCGTAGTTTTTCCAAATTTGCACTAATGAAAAGGCAACAGATCTTTTGAGCTAGCAAGAGAAAGCAACCATTGCGGCATCTCAATCCCCTTTTCCTGCATCATCAGCAATTTTTGTTTTCCCTGGTTCGTCAGGACATTTTCCCACTGTCGTCTGTCATGATTGTCACGAAAACGCTCTATCAATCCCTTGCGTTCCAGAGAAGCAATAATGCGACATATTCTAGAAGTGGATAGGCCTACTCGTTCTGCAAGACTTGCTGCGGTCGAGTGTCCATCTCCCAAGGCACAGAACACAAGAGCTTCACTTACAGAAAGATGATAATGCTCTTGTATCTGATCTTCCAATTGAGCAATGGAACGTAGTATATCTTTTAAGACACAAAGTTGTTGTTGCATAACTTGCTTCTAGCAATGATTGCCACGTGCAATTATATACAAATATATCGATATGTCAAGAACAAAACAATAGAATTTCCCATATTTTCGATGATTGGCCTATCCAGCGTCATTATGTTTTCCGAGTACCAACAGATTTGGGTTATGGCAAATAGACCATGAATCATGACATAAGGCCACGATAGCCGGATTATTTTCATCGTCGTACGCTATGCTCTGTTCCTTAAAGGAATTGAGGTGATATGAAGAACCGAAAAATAAAAGTGGATTTATTGCATCAGGTTTTCGTAAGACTAGATAAAGGCGAGCGGATAATCTAGATACTCGTTGCCGCCATGTTCAAGAAAGCAAAATCGGCTGATTAGAGTTCAATCCTCTATATGGAGGTGGAGGGAATTGAACCCTCGACCTTATGAATGCCATTCATACGCTCTAGCCAACTGAGCTACACCCCCAAAAAAAGCCTTCGCATACTAGCTCAAATCAAGTATGGGTGTCAAGGCATAAATACTGCTACGAACCTTGTGTATAAGGATTGGCAATATTGCCATTCGGGTCTTAGCCATGCATACTCTATTCATGGGAAGTTCCATGCGCGCCATTGCGGCATGTCCAATCGGACTAGAGAAAGTACTAGCAAATGATCTTGCGCACCTGGGTTTTCATGATGTGGGCAGAAGCGCAGGCAGGGTTTTATTCAATGTAAGTGAACAATCGCTCGCTGAAGATCTTGCAAAGGCAAATATTGGCTTGCGCACGGCGGATCGTGTTTTGCTGGTTGTAGGAGAATTCAAAGCCTTTGATTTCGATGGATTCTATCAGGGAGTCTCTTCGATTTCCTGGGAACGCTTTTGTACGAAAGAAACAAAGGTAATCATCGAACGAGCGCGAATTAGGAATTGTGTGCTTCATTCGCAGGTGACCATACAGTCGATGGCTCAGAAGTCCATTTATGCGTCGTTAATGAAGCAATTTCATATACGCACAATGCCCGAAACTGGCGACATACTAGAAGTTCGTATCTATGGCGACAATAATTGGTGGCAGATTGTGGTTGACACTTCGGGAGAGGCTCTTTCCAGGCGTGGCTATCGCCGTCTTACTCATATGGCTCCCCTCAAAGAGACCATTGCTGCTTCAATGCTCTTTCTAGCCGGATGGAGTAGGGCTCGTCCTTTGATTGATCCTTTCTGTGGCTCAGGTACTATTGCCATCGAGGCAGCCTTGTATGCATGCAATGTGGCGCCCGGTATGAGGCGTCGCTTTGCATTCGAGTCTTTTTCTGGCATAGATAATAACAAGATTGAAGATGTACGCATTGCTTTTCGAAAGCAAGCGAGAAAGGACGTTCGCACCGATATAAGGGCTTCAGATATCGATGAAGATGCGCTCGCCTTGGCTCGTAAGAATGCAACGCTAGCGGGCATAAGTGAATTCATACGCTTTGTCAAGATAGATGCTCGCCAGATCGAGCCTTTCGGCTCAAGGGGAGTATTGCTCGCCAATCCTCCCTATGGACAAAGAATGGGTAGCGCAGATAAGGCTCGCTCCCTATATGAAGAGCTTGGGCCGATTATTGAGCGCTTTCTGGAAGCAGGATGGGAATGCGGTTTCTTATCGTCTATTTCTTCGTTTGGGGATACAGTAGGAATCGGGCCTACTTCTGTGCGGGAGATTGTGTCAGGTCAAGAGAAAATCTACTTTAACTGGTTCTCGGGTACAGAAGGGCTCAAGACTTAGTCTTGATCAGGCTTCTGCAATCAAAAGCGTTCGCGGATCTAACATGAGTGGCATATCGCCCCGCTCTAGGCTTTCATGATTCTTGACGACTCGCAGATGAATATAGTCTTTTTTAGGCTCGAGCAGAACGATAACTGATATATATGGTTCGATGTCGCGCAGTACAATAGGAATACCCTTGGAATCCAATACAGGCTCGGTATCGGCAAGTGTGCAGGTATACCATCCTTCTAGCTGAGTTTCAGAGAGAAATGCTTTTACTTTTTCGAATCGCTCGACGGTAGCCCTTGTAAATTCGAATCCATCGATAATTAGAGTCTTTGCGTTGAAGCTGCCGTCTGACATGATTGCTTTTATTGTTCGTATTATCTGATCTACCGAAATGTTTTCCTGCATGAAATTCATAATCATGCGGTTGCGTATCATTTGTTCTTTTATCTCTTCGATATTCTCGAGGTTTTTGCGTCTGGCAATTTCATTGAAAATATTTTCATACCAAGAAATGATATAGCTTGTATGAGCGTTGAAGGAGACATGGATCACTTTTTCGCCCTGCATGAGTTTGTCCAGGGCTATCTGAACAAGCACGGAGGTCTTTCCAATGCCCTTCTTGCTTGCAAGTATTCCAATATTGCCCGCGTGCAAACCGCCCTCTATAGATTTCTCAAAAATTCGCACGGGGCTTTTTTGAATGAATTCTTCTTTTAGCATGTGCGCTCCTTTGCTACATAATACCAGACATTATACCCCACTTTTGATGAATAAAGCGATTTTACTTATGCCCTTTTTTATGCTTTTCCAGGTAGTCCTTGCGCAGTTGTTCTGAAAGCGCGGCAGGAACGCGAGCATACTTCTCGAATTCCATCGAAAATTCGGCTTTGCCCTGAGTTAAAGAGCGAAGTACCGTGGAATAGCCAAACATCTCGGATAGAGGAACCTCTGCCTCAATGCGAGAGAAAATACTGTTTTCAGTATTTGCCATTATAATTCCACGCCGCTGATTGAGCGAGGCGAAAACATTTCCCTGGAATTCGTTTGGTGTTTCAACGACAACCTTCATGATTGGCTCTAGAATTGCAGGCTTCGCTTTATCGTAAGCTTCACGGAATGCGCCTATTGCGGCGAATTGGAAGGCAATATCCGAAGAGTCGACCGGATGGCTCTGGCCATCGTTGATGACACAGCGTACACCGGTAATGGGAAAGCCGATCAGCGCGCCCTTTTCCATTGCGGCGCGGAACCCTTTGTCACAAGAAGGAATGAATTCATTCGGAATTGCGCCTCCCTTTATTAAATCGACAAATTCATAGCTACCTTCTTTGAATGGCTCGATATACCCAGCAATACGGCCATACTGGCCTGATCCGCCGGTCTGTTTCTTGTGGGTATAGTTGAAATCAGCGCGCTGTGTAATTGTCTCTCGATATGCTACCTGCGGCATACCAGGGGTCACCTCACATTTGTACTCGCGCTTCATACGTTCTATGTAGACTTCCAGATGGAGTTCTCCCATGCCCTGAATGATGGTCTGATTCGATTCTGGGTCAACATAGGTGCGGAAGGTTGGGTCTTCTTTGGTAAAGCGATTGAGAGCTTTGCTCATCTGGTCTGAGCTTTTGTTGTCTTTAGGCGTTATGGCGAGCGATATGACCGGCTCGGGCACATACATGCTAGTCATGGTATAGTTAAGATCAGGATGACAAAAAGTGTCGCCGGATGCACATTCGATACCGAAAAGAGCCACAATATCTCCGCAGTTGCCTTCCTGTATGTCTTCCATCGAAGAAGAATGCATTCGAACAAGCCTTCCTACACGAAATCGCTTGCGAGCGCGCGTGTTGTAGAGTTCATCGCCCTTACGGATCATGCCTTGATATATGCGCACATAGGTTAACTGGCCATATTGGCCCTCTTCGAGTTTGAAGGCAAGCGCGACAGTTTTTTCTTGGTCGTTCGCCTGCAGCTCGACTTCTGCCTCTGCATTGGAGAGATCGAGAGCTTTGTTTTGTCTTTCCGAAGGATCGGGCAAAAAATTTATCACCCCGTCCAGCAATGGTTGTACACCTTTATTCCTATATGCTGAACCAACAAATACAGGTACTAATTTCTCTTGGATCGTTCCTTTCCTGATAGCCTTGATCAACAGTTCTTTGGTTGGATTACCATCTAGATACGCTTCCGCAAGCTCATCTGAGAACATCGAAGCTGCTTCCAGAAGCTCTTCTCGGTATCTCTCGGCATCATCGAGGAGATGCATCGGGATTTCCGCATAACGCAGATCTTCGCCATTAGGACCATCGAAATATATAGCCCTCATGTCTATCAAATCTATGACACCTTCGAATTTATCTTCCAGCCCGATAGGAATTGTTATAAACGCGGGGCTTAAGCCCAGTTTTTCTGCGAGCTGCGCCTTGACCTTTAAGGGATTTGCACCCATGCGATCGCATTTATTGACAAAAGCCAGACGGGGAACATGGTATCGCTTAAGTTGCCGATCGACAGTGATAGATTGAGACTGCACACCTGCTACTGAACAGAGCACGAGGATGGCTCCATCCAATACGCGGAGAGATCTTTCCACCTCGATTGTGAAGTCGACATGTCCTGGAGTATCGATGAGGTTAATGCTATGGTTTTTCCATTGTACATTGGTTGCTCCAGATTGAATTGTGATGCCTCGCTCGCGTTCCAATTCCATCGAATCCATTGCAGCGCCGGAGCCGTCCTTGCCCTTGATTTCGTGTATCGCATGTATTTTTCGGCAATAAAACAAAATACGCTCTGATAAAGTCGTTTTTCCTGAATCTATATGCGCTGAGATGCCGATATTTCTCATTTTATGGACATCGAATGCCATCTTTTTCTATACCTCTTAAATCACGAAATTAAGAATACACCAGACAAAAGAAGTGTCAAAGTGGTGGCAGCAAGACTGATTTGCTGAATATAATGCAAAGCATAACAGATACTAGAAAATGAGCTACCGTTTCGCAATTATAGAAAAGATGATGAAAAAGAACAAGTCTCAGCGCCAATTCAAATCTCAATCAGCGCACATCACGTTAATCCTAAGGCGGTGCAGAGGCCTATATGTATTCGATTTCCCAAGCGACTTCGTGGCCATCTTTCAAAGTCGCACTGACTCCGCAATACTTGGTTTGCGAGAGCTCGACGGCCTTGTGAACATTTTCAGGCTTGAGTCCATCGCTTTTTTTAAATTGATAGATAATCTTGAAGCTTGTGAATTTCTTAGGGTGTTCTTCAGCAACTTCTCCACTCAATTTCATATTGAACCAGGTTATGGGCTCACGCATCTTTTTTAGAATCGAGATGACATCCATGCCAGTGCATGCTCCAAGCGCGGCAAGAATGAGTCCTTTTGGACGGGGACCGCGATCTTTTCCGCCACTATTATCGTCTGAATCCAAAACTAAGCGATGCCCATCCAACAAGCTTTCAAAGGCCATATCTTCGAGCCAACTCATCTGGATTTCTTTGGTCAT
>Ga0209311_1003925_pt1 | contig 9945 bp, 8 predicted proteins | sample AD_UKC045_MetaG_FD_184417 | JGI IMG/M metagenome (GOLD analysis project Ga0209311, IMG submission 184417) | Active sludge microbial communities of municipal wastewater-treating anaerobic digesters from USA - AD_UKC045_MetaG (SPAdes) (version 2) | ecosystem: Engineered > Bioreactor > Anaerobic >... | reverse complement strand
ACCTCCGAGACCGTCACGCCTTCACCCATACTTTTGTCATATACAATAGGATTCAGAATAGCCCTGTTCAGTAATGTGGGTGTGCTCCTCGCGTTTATGGCTGGTCGGATTCTGATATATTACGGTTTGCCGGAAATTGGCAACCGCGTGGACCCGGTAATAGGATTGTTGCTGGCCCTGTACATGGTTTTTGCCGGTATCAGGCTCATCCGGCGCAACTTTCGCTCCCTGATGGATTTGCCGCTAACCGAGAAGGAACAGTTATGCGTGCTGAATGTTCTGGCCTCTTTTTACGATCATTATGAAGGGATTGGAACCATTTATTCGCGTACCAGTGGAAATGAAAAGTTCGTAGAACTGGAACTCTTGTTTCCAGCCGACAAAACGCTTAAAGACATTCAGGGGCTGGCAAAGACCATGGAAAAGGATCTGGTCAGGAAACTGCCCGGGCTTAAGTTCAGAATTATCCCCGTAACGCCTGCTCAATGACATTTCTTATCATGGATGTCCCCTTAATTGCATATGGCAAATTCCGTTCCGTTCTGTTATTGTTCCACAAATCATTTCCTATCTTTTAAGGTGAGAAAAACATGCCGCAGGAAGATCTGAGCAAGCTGAAAATCGATTCATCGGCCAAGAAAAGCGTGGCGGCAAGCAGGAAAAAGAAGCCTTTTGTGATTGCCGGTGCGCTGGTTTTGCTGATTGCCGGCGTTGTTCTCTATCGTCTGGGTGTGATTGCGCCTTCGGCCACAGTGGATGTGACCACCGTTTCGATGATTTACCCGGCCCAGTCCCTGTCCGTCCTGAATGCCAGCGGCTACATCGTTGCCCAGCGCAAGGCGGCGGTGGCGTCCAAAGTGACCGGCCGCCTGACGGAACTACTCGTTGAGGAGGGAAGCCGCGTCCGGAAGGGACAGATTCTGGCCCGGATGGAAAGCGGCGACGTTGCCGCCATGAAGGAACAGGGGACAGCCAACCTGGCCAACGCCCGGGCCATGCTCAAACAGGCGCTGGTAGAGCGCGATCATGCCGCGCTCGAGAATGCCCGCTACCAAAAGCTGATCGCGGGCGGTTATGTGGCGCAGTCGGATTACGACATGATTCATACCCGGTATCTGCGGTCGCTGGAGGCCGTGAAAGCGGCGCAGGCCGCCGTGGAATCGGCCGGCGCGGCGCTTGCCCATGCGGAGGTCAATCTGGATTATACACTGATCCGGGCTCCGTTTGACGGCGTCGTCCTGACCAAGAACGCCGATGTGGGCGACATTGTTACGCCTCTTTCCGCTTCGGCCACCTCGAAGGCCGCCGTGGTCACGCTGGCCGACATGGATTCCCTTCAGGTCGAGGTGGACGTGTCCGAAACCAGCATCACGCTGATTGGGGTCGGTCAGCCCTGCGACATCCAGCTCGACGCGCTGGCCGAGCGCCGGTTCCGCGGCGAGGTGCACGCCATCGTGCCGACGGTGGACCGCTCCAAGGCGACGGTTCTGGTGAAAGTGCGTTTTCGCGACAAAGATTCCCGGATGCTGCCGGACATGAGCGCGAAAGTGTCTTTCCTTTCCCGCGAGCTGACGCCCGAAGAGCTTCATCCCCGGCTGGCCGTGCATCAGGCGGCTCTGGTCGAAATGAAAGACAAAACGCTCGTCTATCGGATTGAAGACAACAAGGCACGGGAAATGATGGTGGCGACCGGCGGCAAACTGGGTGACATGCGGGAAATCAAATCGGGGCTCAAGCCGGGAGACCGCGTGGTGCTGAAACCCCGGGGCCTGCAGGACGGGGCAAGGATCAAAGTGGCGGAGAGATAGGGATGAGTGAAGAGCAACGAGCGATGAGTGGAAAGTGAAAAAAATGTAGGGAACGGTCGCGATCGTTCCCTACATGACCATTGCTGAGTGCGGGTTTAAAAACCCGCACTACATCGTTGAGGAAAGGGCTGGTCCTGAAATAAGAGGTCCCATGACCGAACAGACAAAACCGATTGTGGAAATCAGGAATCTTTACAAATCCTATCACCGGGAAAGCCTGATCGTGCCGGTGCTCCACGACATTACCTTCGACATCGCCGCGGGAGAATTTCTGGCGCTCATGGGGCCGTCCGGCTCCGGCAAAACAACGCTTCTCAATCTGATCGCGGGGATCGACAAGGCCGACTCGGGCAGCATTCATGTCGGCGACATCGACATTACCACGCTGACCCAGACGGAGCTGGCCGCCTGGCGCGCCAATTCGGTGGGCTTCATCTTTCAGTTCTACAACCTGATTCCCGTGCTGCAGGCCGTGGAAAACGTCGAGCTGCCGCTGCACCTCACAACGCTCTCCAGGAAACAGCAGCGCGAACACGCTCAAATGGCGCTTTCGATGGTGGGGCTGGAACACCGGATGGACCACTATCCGGGGGAGATGTCCGGCGGCGAACAGCAGCGCGTGGCCATCGCCCGGGCCATTGTCACCGATCCGACGATTCTGGTGGCCGACGAACCCACGGGCGATCTCGACCGCGTCTCCGCCGAGGAGATCCTTTCCATGATGGAGCGCCTCAACCGCGACATGGGAAAAACCATTATCATGGTCACGCACGATCCGCGGGCGGCCGCCCGCGCACAGATCCTGCGCCATCTGGACAAGGGATATCTCAACGATGCTGCTGGCCAAAATCCTCTTTAAAAACGCCTTTCATAACAAGCTCCGCAGCTTTCTCACGATTCTGGGGATTGCGGTAGCCATTCTGGCGTTCGGCCTGCTGCGCACGGTCATCAGCTCCTTTTACGCGGGCGTGGAGGCGGCGTCCGCCTCCCGGCTGGTAACGCGCAACGCCATTTCCATCGTTTTCGCCCTGCCCATTTCCTACGCGGGGAAAATTCATCAGGTGGAAGGCGTCAAAACGGTTTCCTGGGGCAATTGGTTCGGCGGCATCTATATCGATGAAAAGAATTTTTTCCCCAATTTCTGCGTCGAACCCGTCACCTACTTTTCCCTGTATCCGGAATTTGTCCTGGACGAGAAGCAGAAGAAGGATTTTCTGCTGGACCGCAAAGGGGCGGTGGCCGGCCGGAAGCTGGCCGCCAAGTACAAATGGAAAATCGGCGACACGATCACGCTCAAAGGCACGATCTATCCGGGCAACTGGGACTTTGTGCTGCGGGGGATTTACCGGGGCCGCGACCAGACCGTCGATGAAACGCAGTTTTTCTTTCAATGGACCTATCTCAACGAAACCGTCAAGAAAATCGCTCCCGTCTTTGCCGACAAGGCCGGCTTTTTCATGATCGGTGTGAACCGTCCGGATATCGCGGCGGACACAGCGGTCCGGATCGACGCAATGTTCAAAAATTCGCTGGCGGAAACGCTGACGGAAACGGAAAAGGCGTTCAATCTGGGCTTCCTCGCGATGGCCGAGGCGATTGTCACGGCCATTCAGATGGTGTCCTTCGTCATCATTTTAATTATCATGGCCGTGGTCGCCAATACGATGGCCATGACCACGCGCGAGCGCACAGGCGACTACGCGATTCTCAAAACACTGGGCTTCGGCGCGAAGGACATCACGCTGCTGATCTTTGGCGAAGCGCTGGTGCTGACGATGACCGGCGCTCTCATCGGAGCGTCGCTGACGTTTCCGGCTGCGCGCATTTTTGCAGCCGAACTGTCCACCTATTTTCCGATCTTTCTGGTTTCCCGGACAACCATTTATCTGGATATCGCCGCCGCCGTGCTGATGGCATTTTCCGCGGCGATTATTCCCGCGCGCCATGCGGTCCGTGTCCGCATCGCCGACGGGTTGAGGAGGATCGGCTGATGGCCCTGCCCCTGTCCTACAGCATCCGCAACCTCTGGCGCAGGCGCCTGACGACGATCCTCACCGTGGCCGGCATGGCGCTGGTGGTGTTTGTGTTTGCCGCGGTGCTGATGATGGCGGCCGGCCTGCAGAAGACGCTGGTGGAAACCGGCTCGCCTTCCAATGTGGTCGTGGTGCGCAAAGGGTCGCAGTCGGAGGTGATGAGCGCGATCGGCCGCCAAAAGGCGGCCATTGTGGAAATGCTGCCGCAGGTGGCCGCGGGCGAAGGAGGCCGGCCGATGATGGCCAGGGAAGTGGTGGTGTTGATCTCGCTCAAAAAACAGGGCGAGGAGAAGTCCTCCAGCCATTCAAATGTGGTTGTGCGCGGCATCCAGCCCCCGTCGCTTTCCCTGAGGCATCAGGTGAAGCTCGTGGCGGGCCGTCTGCCGCGCCCCAATTCATCCGAGGTTTTGGTCGGCAACAGCATTGCTCAGCGTTTCCAGGGTGTGGGCCTTCAGCAGACCTTGAAATGGGGCGGGCGGACCTGGACGGTGGTGGGCATTTTTGACGCGGGCAACACGGGCTTTGCCTCCGAAATCTGGGGGGACGTGGATCAGGTAATGCAGGCGTTTCGACGCCCCATCTATTCGTCGCTGATTTTCCGGCTCAAAACGCCCGACGCGTTCGATGCCGCAAAAGACGCTATCGAAAAAGATCCCCGCTTCACGCTGGAGGCCCGGCGCGAAACGAAGTATTACGCAGACCAGTCGGAAATGATGGCCAGGTTTCTGCGCATTCTGGGGACGACGCTGACGATTGTCTTTTCCATCGGCGCGATCATCGGCGCGATGATCACCATGTATTCCGCCGTCGCCAACCGCACGCCGGAAATCGGAACGCTGCGCGCGCTGGGGTTTCGCCGCCGCAATATATTGCTGGCGTTTCTCACCGAATCCCTGCTTCTGGGATTCCTGGGCGGAGGGATCGGGTTGTTTTTTGCCTCGTTCATGCAGTTTCTGACGATTTCCACGGTGAACTTCCAGACCTTTTCCGAACTCGCGTTTCGCTTCACGCTGACGCCGGGCATCATCATCGAATCGATGATCTTCGCGCTCGCCATGGGATTTCTGGGCGGCATGCTGCCGGCGTTGCGCGCCTCGCGCCTGAAGATTGTGGACGCCCTTCGCGCCGCGTAGGGGATGGTGCGCCTCCCTTCGGCAGGCTCAGGACAGGCTAGGCTCGGGGGGTCACCTTTTGTCATGGTGAGCCTGCCGAACCATGACAGGGATAGTGGATGGTAGGGAACGGGCTTGCCACCCGCAAGGGTGGTTGAAACCGTTCCTCACAAAGTGACGGGTGTGTTGTAGGGAACGGTCGCGACCGTTCCCTACGGCGTTATGCGTGAAAGGGGAGCTTCTTGAATTACGCGCACAGAGTTTTAATGATGTCCTTCGTCATTTTGATTCCGAAAAGGAGATTCTCCGCGGAGATGCGTTCGTCGATGCCGTGGACGCGGCCGATGTCCTCCCGTTCCAGAATCATCGGCGTAAATCCGTAGGCCGGATAACCCCGTTCCCGCCAGTAATGGCCGTCGGACGCCCCGGCCATCAGGAGAGGGAATACGCCGGCCTCGGGCGAATGCTTTTTAACGGCCTGTGTGACCGCCTGGTAAAACATGCTGTTCAAGGGCGCGATTCCCGAAGGAGGCGACGTCTGAATCATTTCGATTCGAATGCGGTCGTCGGTGATGCGGGAGACCAGCCAGCGGTGAAATTCCTCCGCGCTGGTTGAAGGAAGCAAACGGCAATCCAGTTCGGCCGTGGCCTGTTCCGGGATGACATTGATTTGATAGCCGGCCTTGATGACGTTGGGACTGACGGTGTCGCGAAGCAGGGCGTTGGTCAGTTTGTCCGCCGCAAGCTTTTTTCCGGCGAGCATCAAAGCGAGCGGATTGGAAAGGTGGCGCAGCAAAAACGATGCCGGAAACTTCTGCGTCGGCGCGAGTCCCTGAAACATCATCTGAGCCGCCCGGTCCACACGCAGCGGCCGGGGATTCCCGACGATCCGGGAAAGGGCGGAAAGCAGCGTCACGTTGGCGCTGTTCTGGTGCGGCATGGAGCCGTGTCCGGGGTCTCCGGTGGCGGTGAGCCGGACGCGATATATCTGCTTTTCGGCAACGGCGACGGCAAACATGATCCCTTTTCCAAAAACATCCTTCAAACCGCCGCTGCCTTCATCCCAGACCCATTCGGGATCAATTGCTTTCAGGTGATGTTCCACCAGCCAGCGCATGCCGTTTTCTCCGCCCGGCTCTTCGTCCGGCACAGCCGTAAAAACGATCGGCCGGCGGAACGCCGTCCCTTCCTTCAAAAGCGATTCCAGCGCCAGCAGAAACATGATGCCGAGGCCCTTGGTGTCCAGCGTGCCGCGCCCCCAGACAAAGCCGCCGGCCACCGCTCCGGAAAAAGGAGGATGGGTCCAGCGGGAGGCGTCGGCCGCGACCACATCGATATGGTGGTTGAGCATCAGGGGTTTGAGGTTTTCCGATCCCGCGATGCGCGCCAACACCAAACCGCGCCCGGCGCCCGGTTCATGAATTCGAATGTCGGAGGTGATGCCCCGGGCCGTCAGTTGATCGGCGAGCCACAGGGCGGCGGGCATTTCATTGCCCGGCGGATTGGTCGTGTCGAATTGCACGTAGCGGCTCATCGTCTGAACCGCATCCTCCATTATTTTTCTCTCATCCATCACTTGTCCTCCCAACACCCAAGCCAACCTGTATTATCAGCCGATACAGTACGTGCCCTCATTAGCGGGGCTGAAGCCCCGCACTACATCCTATTCCCTATCGCCCATTGCCTATCGCCTGTTTTCACCATCCCTTACTCTTCCAGAATTGCCTCATCCTTCACTTTCTGCCAGTCCTCGGGGTACGTGCGCGACGCGATCAGAAAGAGAAACCCCGCCAGGATGCCGAATCCGCCGCACATCATGACCGCCGCGCTTAAGCCTTCCGCGCCTCCGCCCAGTCCGTCGGAAACCGCGCCGACGATGTAGGGCCCCCAGGCGCCCCCCAGCATGTACTGCGCGAAGATCGCCAGGCCCATCGACAGGCCCTTGTGCGCCACCGGAACGACGTCCTGCGAGATGGCGGCAATTGCCGGCATGGCCGCCGCGGCGGCAATACCGTACACGCAGGCCAGCGCGATGCCCACGTAACTGAATCGGGTGAGCACAACCACAATCAGGAGCCCGCCGCCCAGAATATAAGACACGACCGGAATATACATCCGGCCCCGGGGATTTTTTCTCTGCCAGAAATCGGCGAGAAATCCCCCCAGCGGCGCGCCGAGAATTGCCATCAGTCCGATACCGCCGGTGATGATGCCGGCCCTGGCCTCTGAAATATTCATCAGGCGCATCATCAGGCTGGGCAGCCACACCAGAACCGACGAGGTCATGAAGACGGCGATGCCCAGCCCCAGGTAGTACCAGCGCATGGTCGGCAGTTTCAGCACGTCGGCCAGCGCGACAAAAAAGCTTTTAAAGCCGCTCGCTGTATCGGGTTGTTCGGCGGTTTTGTAGTCCTTCATGAAGAAGGCCAGAATGCCCAGAATCACGCCGGGAACGGCGAAGAAAAGGAAGGGCGTCCGCCAGCCGTATTTCACGGAAAGAAGGCCGCCCAGGATCACGCCCGCTGCCGCGCCCAGCGGAATGGCAATATGGAAAATGCCCATCGCCCAGCCGCGCTTTTCCTTGGGGTAGGATGCGCTGATCATGGCCGTGCCGCCGGGAACAAAGCCCGCCTCGCCCAGACCGACAAAGAAGCGCGGAATGAGGACGGCCATGAAATTTCTGGCCAGCCCCGTGGTGAATGTCGCGATGCTCCAGAGAATGGCCATGAGAGCGATGGCCTTGCGCCGGCTCCAGCGGTCGATCAGGTAGGCGATGGGAAAGGAAAAGAACGCCATGCCGAAGATGAGTACGGTGGAGGCCAGCCCGCACTGGGCGTCTGTAAGCCCCAGGTCGATTTTCATCGGCTGGAGGATGACGGAGAAAACCTGCCGGTCCATGTAGTTGATGATATAAAGCATGGTGCAGACGATCAACACATAATGCGCGCGCCATCCCCCTGTCTTCAGTTCAGAGGGCTGCTTCGGATCCGTTTCCTGGTCTTGCATTTTGTCCTCCTGAGTTGGCGGTTTGTTCTTCCCTTGCCAGGCAGGCCGCGCCGAAGGCGGCGGTGAGCCTAGGAAAATCCGGAACCAGAATCCCGGCCTTCAAGGCATCTCCGATGGCCTGCGCCAGGCCCCGGTCTTCGCCGCCGCCGCCCGTCAGCACGATATCCGGCGTCAGCTTCAGGCGTTTGACCAGCATGCTCACTTTCGCCGCCATGGCCCGATGAACGCCGGCGAGAATGTCCGCGGGCTTGGCCCCCTCGGCGATGCGGGAGATGGTTTCCGATTCGGCAAAGACGGCGCAGTTGGTGGAAAACTCCACCGGTTTTTCCGATTGAAGCGAAAGAGGGCCGATCTCATCGAGCGGAACGCTGAGAATCCGCGCAATCACCTGCAGGAAGCGCCCGGAGCCGGTCGCGCATTTTTCGCTCATGAGAAAATCGGCGATCCGGCCTTCGGGAGAGATTTTCGCCACTTTGGTGAACTGGCCGCCGATATCGATGATCGTCCGCGCCGATGGGAACAGGCAGTGGCAGCCCCTGGCTTGGCAGGAAATATCCGAGACCTGACGTCCGGCAAAGGGTGCGCCGGCCGCGCCAAGCCCCGTGATGACCAGTCCGGACAGGTCATCGAAGGAAAGACTGGCCTGCGCCAGCGCATGATCCATGACTTTCCTTGCAACGTTCTTGTAATTGCCGCCGGACGGAATCAGGCCCGAGGCCATCATGCCCTGCCCGCCCACAATGGCCGCCTTGATGGAAACCGATCCCATGTCCAGCCCGGCGTAATATTTTATTTTATCATTCACGTTAAATCCCTTTGAGGGAAAGATCGCGGCCGTTCCCTAGGCAAAGAATTTCACGTCTTCCCGTTTGCGTTCCTTCGCCGGTCTTATTCCCCGGTCGTAAAAATCCTTGCCGACGAGCGCCGCGCCCAAGGCGCCGGTGATGAACGGTTCGGGTGGTGTCAGCACAGGGAATCCGACCTTGCCTGCGATGGCCCGGACCAGCCCCTTGTTTTTCGCTCCGCCGCCGGTAACGACGACATCTTTTTCGATGCCCAGGTGGCGCGTCATGTTGACGACGCGTGAGGCGATGGCCTCGTGAAGCCCGGCCACGATTTCCGCCACGCCCGCTCCTTCAGCCAGGCGTGAGGTCACTTCATGCTCGGCGAAAACCGTGCAGGTGTTGGAGATCTGGACGAAGCCGTTGGCTGAAAGCGCCAGATCGCCCATGTCCGCAAGGTTGATGCCCAGCGTTTCCGAGATGACTTCCAGAAAGCGGCCGGTGCCGGCCGCACACTTGTCGTTCATGACGAAATTGGCGACTTTGCCGTCGGCGTCGAGCTTGATGCCTTTGGAATCCTGGCCGCCGATGTCGATGATGATCCGCGCCGACGGAAATAGAGAGCGGATGCCGCGTGCATGGCAGGTGATTTCCGTGATCTGGCGGTCGGCAAACGGCACATTGATGCGGCCGTAGCCGGTGGCGACGATGAAATCGAGCTCACCGAAAGAAAGCCCCGCCTTGCTGACGGTTTCGTCCATGACCTTGAGCGCCAGATGGCGATGCTCCGCGCCCGTCGGCCCGATGTGCGAAGACAGGATTTTTCCCTGTTCGTCCGTGATGGCCACTTTCGTCATTGTGGACCCGATGTCCATTCCGGCAAACGGCATAACTCCCCTTCGGTGTGTAGTGAAAAGCGATGAGTGGAAAGTGAAAAGTCCCATAGTTCGACGAGCTCACCAGGTCACCTTTCACCTATGATCCCTTACCTGTCTTTCTACTCATCACTCATTGCTCATCACTTGTCACTATTCCCCTCTCCCCTGGAGGGCCTCGATAAACGCGCCGATCTGCGCCTTCCACTGCGCCTCCGAGTAATCCCGCAAATCCACCATGTCGGAGACGAGCTGCATCATCGGCAGATCGGAATACTTGCCCAGTTCGCTTTTGATGTGCGTCTGGCCGATGGTGGTGGCCCGGCAGG
>Ga0209311_1003922_pt1 | contig 9948 bp, 7 predicted proteins | sample AD_UKC045_MetaG_FD_184417 | JGI IMG/M metagenome (GOLD analysis project Ga0209311, IMG submission 184417) | Active sludge microbial communities of municipal wastewater-treating anaerobic digesters from USA - AD_UKC045_MetaG (SPAdes) (version 2) | ecosystem: Engineered > Bioreactor > Anaerobic >... | reverse complement strand
CTTCTGTAACTTGGACAGCTAGGCTGGGAATATCCCCCGAAATAAGCGCGGGTGAAACTGCAATCTCGATAACGGCTTCCTGTTGTTTTTGGGCACGCTCCAAGGCAATCCGGAGAGATTCTTCCGTCTGTTTACGATATGTAACGTCACGGAGTAAGCCAAGTCTTCCTTTCACGTTAGCCCTGGTTATAATCTGCGTGCCATTGAGTTCGCCATGGAAGAAGCCCCCATCTTTTTTTTTCATGCGCAATTCGATGTTGTGCGTCGGTTGTCCGGATACAATAACATTCTGAAAAAGTTGAATAGCTTCTGAAATATCATCTTCATATACAAATTCACTGAAATGACGTCCCACCATTTCTTCTGGTTTCCATCCGAACACATGGAGGGCGGCGGGAGAGAGGTAGGTGACGGTTCCGTTACCATCGGTTTGAAAGATAACATCGATGAGTTGTTCCGCCATGGTGCGAAATCGTTCTTCGCTTTGCCGGATGGCCGCGTCCGAGGCGGCAATCCGCTTCATGGCAGATTCTGAGCGCCGCAATAAGATAAAGAAGAAGATCAAGATTGTGGAAATAAACAAGGCGGTAAACAAGGCAGGAATGCCTTTTCCGTGAATGCTTTTTGCCCAGTCATGGGCATCGACGTCCATACAGAAAACAGCGATTATTTTTTTTGTTTCTGGATGACGAATCGGGATCGCGGAAGTAATCCAGGTGCCCCATCGATCAGTATAGGGGCCCGTGACTGACTCCACGCCGTTGAATGCCCGCCGCATGGCGTCCGGGGCTTCTGTATAAACCTGCCCTGGAGGCGAACAGTCCTTTGATTCTGCCGGTTCCGAATCGACAAAGAAAAAAATATCTGGTTCTTTTAATCCAAGGAGGTACAAGAAACGGCATTTCGAATTACTCCGTTGTACGAGGAGGAGTTGTTCCTTTAGCCGCTGGTAGTCCGGCAGATGTACATCGGAAGATGATCCGGATAAATTCACGACGCGCCCGACGTTGATAGCCCGTGATAACATTTGTGACGCGGACAGAAAGTCAGTCCGCATCGCCGCATCTTCACTGTTGTGTACACGATATACAAACAGCGACGCGGTGGTGAATACAGCCGAAAGGAGAATGATGAGCAGGCGCGTTGAAAAACGGCCGCCCTCCCCAAAAATTATCCTTTTCCAGCGTACTGCCATGGAACAATGTGCCTTCGCGTAGTATCCCCAACGCTGGGGCTATGAACAACATGTGTGTATTCTAACATAAAGAAATGCGCAGGTAAATGTATGGATTCGATGCATTTTTTTGGGAAAACTGTTTTGTTGAGAATGCTTCATTTTGCAGGCATTGGAAAAAAGAAGAAAGATTGTTTTGGAGTTTGGCATGGCTTGACATATCCTTTTATGCCACCATAAAGTAGTTTGAACGAAGAGGAGCGTATCATGGCAAGTGCAAAACCGGTTTCATTGGCATTGTTGGGCGCGGGAGCCAGGGGAGAATTAAATCTGGCGTCTCTGGCAAGGAAACACCCGGAGGCGTTGAAATTTGTGGCAGTTGCGGAACCGCATGAGGGGAGGAGGGAACGTTTCATCCGCCAGTATGGGATCAAGCGGGAGAATGCATTTGCGGACTGGCGGGAGATTGTCACCCGGCCGGCATTGGCCGATGCCGTGATTAATACGCTTCCGTGCCGTATGCACTATGACTCGGCCATGGCGATGATGGACGCCGGATATCCCATGCTGCTCGAAAAGCCGATGGCGCTGGAACCCTGGCAATGCATGCGATTGATTGAAACCGCCCGGACAAAGGGGCTTATGCTTGCCGTCGCGGTTCAGAACCGGTACAACCGAATTTACCAGCGAACCAAAGCGCTGCTGGAGCGTGGAACCATCGGGCGGCTTATCAATCTGGATTGTGCCGAGAATATTGGATACTGGCATTTTATTATGAGCTATGTCAGGGGCATCCATCATCACCATTCGCTTTCCCATTCTTTTATGATGGCAAAAGGCATCCATGATATCGATCTGATCCTGTGGCTTGCCGGGAAGAAGGTGAAGCGGGTGTCGAGCTTTGGCAGCCTCAGTTTTTTTAACGCGGACAATGCGCCGCCGGGAGCGCCGGAACGCTGTATGGCGGGGTGCCCGGTAGGGGAAAGTTGCGTGTTCAATGCGGTCCGGCAGCATCTTAAACCCGGACGTCCGGATATTCCGCTCCGGCTTTGTACCGGCCAATCCCTTGATGTTTTCATGGATTTGATAAAGAATCCGCGGCTTCGGTCCCTGGGATCCATCGTCAGCCCGGAGGACATCTCGGAGAAAGGCATACTCGATGCCCTGGAAAAAACGGACTACGGCAAATGCGTGTTCAGATCCGATAACGATGTGGTGGACCACCAGACGGTCAGCCTTGAATTTGAGGACGGGGCGACTTGTTCTTATTCGCTTTCGGGATTCAGTGTGGCGTGGGAAAGAACGCTCAATCTTCATGGTTCAGAAGGGGAGATTCGGACCGCTGATTTTTCTGGCCGCCTGGAAACACGAACCTTTAATCCGGCAAAGGTCTGCCGGGAACGCATACCGTATCATGGCATTCTTCATGGCGGTGGAGACAAAGTAATTTTGCTGGACTTTGCAAAAGCAATCCAGCGGGGATCCTCTGAAGGCTTATTGATTGCGGCAGAGACCAGCCTTGAACCCCATTTAGTGGTATTTGCCATAGAGAAAGCGCGTGTTGAAGGCAAGGTGGTGGAAATGGATGCCTTCCGGCGGCAAGCCGCGAACGTTCCCGCCGGAACTGTAAACGGCTGATGCCGCCTTCCCCATGGACAATATATCAGGAGAACAATCCTTCGCCCCAGGCGGATACCAGCACGCTGACAAAGTTCGCGATGAGTTCGTTTACAAGCCCTTCGCCGGGCTGGTTGGCCCCCAGGTATTTTACGAAGCTCACATGGCCGTCCAGATAGAGACTATTACAGCCGCCCGGAATGTGATTGAAATAGGGAACACCCGCGCCAGTGCCGATAATGTCAATCATGATTGGAATTTCGCTCTGGGCCTTTGCGGTCGCCGCGGGGTTGTTGATATCTGTGATTAAAAACCGCTCAATCCCTTCACGAAGCCGGTACACGGTAGTGCTGTTTCCGTTGCCCATGGGGGTTCCGTCATCATGCTGTACTTCCGGGATGTCATGATCAGGCGCGGTTTTGTCTCCGCCCAACCATATATCCGAAATTACATTATCCGCGCCACGGCCTAATTGGAAAGGAACCTGCATACTCAGATCAACAGCATCGGCATTCGGGAGAAAGCTCAGGACAGCCCCGATGTGTGGTGAGGCCTCGTCTAAGGATGATCGGTTCTCAAGCCTGTTTTCCGCTTTGTCGAAGACCCATCCAAAATAGATATAACTGACTTGCATCAACATCGGATTCCAGAGGATCATCCATTCACCCTTGGCATGGACGTTGCCTTCCAAATCCGTGCAGGTGGGTTCCTGGCACTTCAATGAATCCACCGTATCCATGGCATCCGAGGGGCACACCAGGATGGAAGGATCCGTCAAATATTCAGGAAATATCGTGTGAGCCGCCGGCCCGCCGGCCATGCCGAAATCAAACGGCGCGCCTGGTGTAAAAAACTGCATGGGGGGATACAGTTGGCCTCTGGCTTCGTTTGCGTACATCTTGTAAATAAGTCCCCATTCTTTCAGATTATTCGCGCAACTGCTGCGGCGCGCCGCCTCCCGCGCCCGGGCAAGGGCGGGCAAGAGGATAGCGGCAAGAATTCCGATGATGGCAATCACAACCAATAATTCGATGAGTGTAAAACCCCGCTTATGCATGATCAAAATCCTCCATTCTTACGTTGATCGCAGAAATGGGATTGAACTTCCCCACGCCATCAGACTAGCGCGATTTCCCCTTTTCGTCAAGGAATATTTATCCGATTTTTCGAGATTATCGCGCAGCGGCATTGCAATATTTGGAATATTGCCATTTTCACACTAGACTATGGGCGTGTAGGGATGGATATGGTTAAAAAAGTTTGCGACATGAGCATGGATACAGGACCGAATACAGTAAATCAGATTTATTGGAATCATAATAATCATTATTACGGGTTCCTTCTGTCGCATGTGCCGGTGGATTGTGATGCCGCGTTGGACATTGGCTGTGGCACGGGTGAATTCGCAGGACGTTTGTGCGCGATCTGCAAGTCAGTGGATGCGATCGATTCAGATTCAATGGCAATCGAGACAGCCCGGCATTTCTTCGCCAAGTATGCGAACATTACATTTCAGTGTAAAAAATTCGGTGAATGTGAATTGCCGCATAATTACTATGACTACATAAGCCTGATTGCAAGCTTGCATCATATGGATTCCCGCCGAAGTCTTGAGTATGCCAAAAACATCCTTAAGCCCGGCGGCATTCTTGCAATTCTTGGTTTATATAAGGAAACGGCCGTCTTCGATTATCTGCACAGCCTTGCGGCCGTTCCCATTGATTTTATGTATCGTGTTGTCAAGCACTCATCGATTTCAGAAAGTACGGAAACGATGGTTATTATTCCTCCGGAGGAAACCTTGAAGCAGATTCGCGCAATGATGAACGAGATTCTGCCAAGGCACGTATTCAGACGTCATTTGTTTTGGCGGTATTCGGTACTTTGGAAGAAGCCGGAGGGATGACGGTATAGTCTGTGTTTTGTCGTATTTAAAGGCATCGTCATGTTAGGTTTAGCCTTAAAGTGTTACGTCTAGATTGAACCAAAACGTGCGTCTTGATATTGTTATTCGAGACTTTTACAAGGAGGCATGCTATGACACCCTCAGCGTTGGAAGCGCAGCGAATCTTGCGCGATGGCGGCCAGTTCCAATGGTATGTTATTCCTCTTTTTGCCTTGGTGGTATATGTCTACGCCAACGAGATTGAACGGCGCAATTGGAATCTTGTGCTTGCCGGGTTGGCCTTTTGGGGGATGGACTGGTTCAATGAAACGTGGAATGGGCTGGTCCTTCATTTCACCCAGTACGCGCCCGTCTGGGGTGCGCCCGGAAAAACCGCCTTTCTTATCCTGATTGGCCTGAACATTGAGATCTGTTTCATGTTTGCAATTGCCGGTATTGTTTTTACGAAGATGCTCCCGCCTGATAAGAGTATAAAGATCATCGGGATGCCGAATCGTCTTTTCTTTGCAATCACCGGCTCAGTTTTTTGCGTGTTTGTGGAATATCTCTTAAATCAGGCCGATGCGCTTACCTGGGACTACTCATGGTGGAACCGAGGCGCGCCGTGGTTGATCTTCCTGCTGGGGTACCTGCCTTTCTTCCTTGTTGCTTTTTGGATATTCGATATGGAAAGTCTTAAACGAAAAATCAAGATTGTTTCCGCTCTCTATATATTCGACATAAGTTGTCTTGTGCTATTTGTGGGCGTTTTGAAGTGGATATAGTGTCTTTTTTGCTATATTCGTTTAGGTGTGACTCTTCAATGTCTAGCAGCAGCCCGAACTTGGAGTACCGATATGACCCCTTCAGCATTGGAAGCGCAGAGAATCTTGCGCGACAGCAGTTTGTTCCAGTGGTACGTTATCCCTCTTTTCGCCTTGGTGGTATATGTCTATGCCAACGAGATTGAACGGCGCAACTGGAACCTTGTTCTCAACGGATTAGCCTTATGGGGGATCGACTGGTTTAACGAGATCTGGAACGGGTTGGTCCTACACTTCACCCAGTATGCGCCGGTGTGGGGCGCCCCTGGGAAAACTGCTTATCTCATCCTTATTGGTCTTAATATTGAAATCTGTTTCATGTTCGCCGTCGCCGGTATTGTCTTTTCGAAGATGCTTCCCGCGGATAAACGGCTCAAGATCCTCGGCGTCCCCAATCGTCTCTTCTTCGCACTCATCTTTGCCGCCTTTTGTGCGTTTGTGGAGTATCTGTTGAATCTTGTCGGCGCGCTTAGCTGGGATTATACATGGTGGAGCCGAAGCGCGCCCTGGGTGATTTTCCTGTTCGGGTACTTTCCCTTCTTCCTGGTTTGCTTTTGGGTGTTCGATATCGAGAAACTCAAGCGGAAAATCGGCGTCATTTCCGCGATCTATGTCATTGATGCTATTGGCCTTGGTCTGTTTGCCGGTATATTGAAGTGGATATAATCCTAGTTTTTCCAAGGCAGGATATATATATTGGCGTATTGATGCAGGATATTTTTGAAAAAAATGTCCTCTGTGCCATGCACGGTACAGATTTCCGCAGTGTGGTCTGCATGGTACAGAGGCATGAATCCATATCTTCTAGAACTTTAAGGGAAAACAACTCCCCCTTACGCTAACAAGAGGTTATACTGCCACCCTCCCCGCGCGTATCAATGGACCATGATATGTGCGGGCAATGCTAGAAAATGAGCCCTATCCACTGGAACGTGAAAATCCAGCAAATCCACTCCAGTACAAACGAGACCCAATCACGCGCGCTGCCGTCTACGGGTTTATCGGGCAAGGGTGCAAACTTTTCCATCGTCTCATTCCTCCTTCTGTTCTGTTGGTCAAAAAACTTCGACTCTCTCCACTGGGCATAGAGTATAGCATACATGGGCCTTGATACAAGAGTCTCAAAAAAAGGACTATTTTTAACAACGCTAATAAAACTGCCAGGTTTGGGGTACTGGGTGTCGGTTTTGGGGGATATAGAGGTTGCGAAAGGGGCTGAAAGGACAAAAAGTGTGTGAGGATGCCAGAGGGAATGTAGCCATGGATAAAAAGGGACGGTATAGAACAACAAAACGCGCCGACTGATACAGACCAATCTCGATGCAAATTTTGGAATGGCGTCGATGGCTTGAAGAGCATTCATTCCTGCACATCGTGCGGTTCCGCACTCAAACAGCCCCCCCCTTCGTGTCAGACAGTTTACGAACGTAGAATTAACCGTTGGCAGTGCATTTCTCCTCTTAGCAAGAGAAAGGAATGGGCCTTCCCAAAATAAGAAAAATAGAAGTATCAATGCTTCAATGTATGAAAATACATAAAAATTTGGACCACTATTTAGCTATTATCTTATATTAATGTATTTTTGCAGAAAAATCGTTCTTGAACTTTTCTCTGGGGGAGCATAAAATGATAGAAGGACTGTTCGCGAAAGGATGCGGGTCGGTCTATATGAGAAAATGAGAAAAAAGTAGATGGAGTTATTCTGGTGTCGGGAGAGTTGGCACCTATTACGAGTAAGCACAACCGAGGAGACACGCTATGTATGAGATTACCCTTACATGCACAAGCCGCCATCGGGTTCGTTCGTATGGGAGAGGAACACGGGCTGCACATATCGGCGGTGTGGTTTTCTTGATTTACATGCTTTTTATGTCGATGGTCGCCCTTGCCTTTACCGAGGATCCTTATGAAGAGAATGACAGTTCGGATACGCCGTGGCCAACACAAGGATATTGGGCGCCGGGTTGTCTTGCGGATGAACAGGGGGCGGGTGCGATCTTCATGGGGGATGATGATTATTACAGGATACACGCGTATTCCGGGGAAACCATCTCGGTGGACTGTTATTTTTCCCATGCCGAAGGTGATATCGACATGGGCCTGCTCGATCCGGAAGGCAGTCTCGTTGCGTCGTCGGCCTCTGAAACCGATGACGAGTCCGTTATGTACACCGCCGCGCTCGATGGGGAGTATATAGTTTGGGTCACTCTTTACAATGATCCCGAGTCGCTGGGCAACACGTACAACCTGTGCTGGTCTGGCGGCACGTTGCCGCTGGAAGAGGACCCGTATGAAGAGAACGACACTTCGGATACCCCGTGGCCGGCACAAGGGTATTGGGCGCCGGGTTGTCTGGCGGATGGACAGGGGCAGGGTGCGATCTTCCCGGACGACGACGATTATTACAGGATCCACGCGTATTCAGGGGAAACCATCTCGGTGGAGTGTCTTTTTACCCATGACGAGGGTGATATCGACATAGGCCTGCTCAATCCGGAAGGCAACGTTGTTGCCTCATCGGCCTCCGCAAACGACAACGAGTCCGTTATGTACACCGCCACGCTTGATGGGACCTTTATCGTGTGGGTCAGTTTATACGCCGATTTTGAGAGGCCGGGCAACGCGTACAACCTGTGCTGGTCTGGCGGCACATTGCCTCTGGAAGAGGACCCGTATGAAGAGAACGACACTTCGGATACGCCGTGGCCGGCACAAGGATATTGGGCGCCGGGTTGTCTGGCGGACGGACACGGGCAGGGTGCGATCTTCCCGGACGACGACGATTTTTACAAGATTCACGCGTATTCAGGGGAAACCATCTCGGTGGAGTGTCTTTTTTCCCATGCGGAGGGCGATATCGACTTGGGCCTGCTCAATCCGGAAGGCAACCTTGTTGCCTCGTCGGCCTCCACGAACGACAACGAGTCCGTTATGTACACCGCCGCGCTCGATGGGGACTATATAGTCTGGGTTCTTCTTTACAACGATACCGGGACGCCGGGCAATGCGTATAACCTGTGCTGGTCCGGAGGCACATTGCCTATGGAAGATGACCCGTATGAAGAGAACGACACGTCAGATACGCCGTGGCCCGCGGCAGGATATTGGGCGCCAGGTTGTCTTGCGGATGAACAGGGGGGGGTGATCTACTTGGGTGACGACGATTATTACAAGATCCATGCGTATTCAGGCGAAACGATCTCGGTGGACTGTCTTTTTACCCATGCGGAGGGTGATATCGACGTGGGCCTGCTCAATCCGGAAGGCAACCTTGTAGCATCATCAACCTCCACTACCGACGATGAGTCCATCTCGTACACCGCCGCGCTCGATGGGGACTTCATCGTGTGGGTCAATTTATACGCAGATCCCCCCGGGATGCTGGGCAACACGTATAACCTGTGCTGGTCCGGGGGCACGTTGCCGAGTGAGGGTGAAGAGGAAGGCGGAGCGGAAGGTGAGGGTGAGGGCGGAGTGGAAGGCGAAGGCGAGGGGGGAGGCGAGGGAGAAGGTGAAGTTCAGGGCATCGACTGTACAGATGCCATGGTTGTAGACCTTCTGGGGGGCGCTTCGGGTACGGACATACCGATCCAATACAGGGACGATATGCTTGGCGGGATAGGCGCTGAGCTTCGATTTACGTTCAATCATCCCCCGGAAGTGGACCTCATTGGGATTTCAAGTAGTTACGGCTTCACCACAGAAACCCCGGCCACGGGCACCCAAACGACGTTCAACCACGAGATATATTCACAAAGCCCACCTGTATTGACGCTAGATTCGATAACTTTCACCATACATTACCTGCGGGAAACGGCGCCTGGTTCGGGAATGTATGTGCCTGGCATGCCTTGCTATCTCGTGGTCACATGGGAGACAGCAACGTGCACCGTGGAACTCTATCCGCCGTACCCGCAGGACGGGCAACCCGTGGAGGTGCATATCTCCTTGACGAATCCCCTGTACGACACGTTGAACAGCCGTTTCGGAGTGCTTTCGTCGGACTGTGCGGCGTGGATGGCGGACGTGAATCTCGACAGTAATAATCTAGGATACTCTATTGGGACCACGGGTTATTTTATACCCGCCTATACCATTCCCTCATGGTCCACGCAGTATGAGGGGTATTACTTCGTAGCCTTCTCTGGTCCCGGTCCCTCAAATGCATTTCAGGGCTGCACTCTTCTTGTTACGGGTGGTGAAGGGGAGGGCGGGATCGAAGGCGAGGGAGAAGGTGGAGTCGAAGGCGGAGTCGAAGGCGAGGGAGAAGGCGGAGTCGAAGGCGGGATCGAAGGCGAGGGAGAAGGTGGAGTCGAAGGCGAGGGTGAAGGCGGAGTCGAAGGCGGAGTCGAAGGCGAGGGAGAAGGCGGAGTCGAGGGCGAGATCGAAGGCGGAGTCGAAGGTGGGGTTGAAGGCGAAGGCGGAGTCGAGGGCGAGGGAGAAGGCGT
>Ga0209311_1003920_pt1 | contig 9954 bp, 4 predicted proteins | sample AD_UKC045_MetaG_FD_184417 | JGI IMG/M metagenome (GOLD analysis project Ga0209311, IMG submission 184417) | Active sludge microbial communities of municipal wastewater-treating anaerobic digesters from USA - AD_UKC045_MetaG (SPAdes) (version 2) | ecosystem: Engineered > Bioreactor > Anaerobic >... | reverse complement strand
TACATCAGGGCTATCGAAGCTCTTGAAAACATGAAGGGAAATAACGAAGATGAAACCACCGGTATCCAGATTATTAAAAGGGCTATCGAAGAACCCCTACGCCAGATAATGACCAATGCCGGTCTTGAAGGTTCGGTAATTGTTCAGAAGGTTAAGGAGGGTAAGGGCGACTATGGCTACAACGCTCAAACCAACAAGTTTGAAAACCTATTCCAAACCGGAGTTATCGACCCAACCAAGGTTACCCGTGTAGCTCTGGAAAATGCAGCTTCTATTGCCGGGCTAATTCTTACCACCGAGTGTGTTATCACCGAGAAGAAGGAAGATAAGCCTGTCCCAATGGGCAACCCCGGAATGGGCGGAATGGACATGATGTAACATTCAACCATGCATAGCCTACAAAACGGAGGATTGAATATCCTCCGTTTTTTTTCATCTACCTTACCTACCGGAAAAGTGTAACCCCTACGAGTTGGTGCTAGTTGTGGTTACTCACTTCTTTTCGCCGGCTATCCTCACCCTTCGCTGCAGCATTTCACCGTTGTCGTCAACAAGCGTGAGCGTATAAACTCCCGGGGAAGGCGAAACGGCTACTTCGTGCAAACCTGTAGTTTTTCCGATAAATCTATCGTTCAGATGCCAGTAGATAGTTGCCTTGGGGTTTCGGTGGGCAGCCTTCCAAATGCTTTGACCCTTAACGCCTTTTGCTTCTACCGGGATATAGATGTCTGCGCCGGAATAGGGGTAAATTAACGCCATTGATTGCAGCCTGTCGGGATTCTCCGTGCACCCCTTCCCAAATGGTGGTAAAATCCTATAGTCTGCATGTAGTTTGGAGTAGTACCACTCCTGGGCTGGCGGCAGAACAAACCAGCTAACCTCAACCATCTCCTCCTGGCTTGCGCAGCGTTGGGTTAGCCTATACCTATGAGTCTTATCAACCAGCACCTTTTGATGGTAGGGGCAAGGCAGCGTTTTTGTCCTAACAGCTGGAACATACTCGGTAACTGTATCGGTACAGGCTGGTGAGGCCTGGTGTCCGCTTTGCCTGCAGGTTACTACAGGTTTTAAGTCGAACCATGGCGGAGAAAACCACACCGAAGAAGGGAGCAGCGAAAAAATGTCAAACATTACAGGGGCAGCTGTGGCTACGCCAATAAGATTTGCTCTCCCCTCGCCATCGGCATTTCCCACCCACACTGCTACCGTGTAGCAAGTGGTTACTCCAATAGCCCAAGCATCACGAAACCCATAGCTGGTTCCGGTTTTCCATGCAATCTTTTGCGACGAAACAAAGTTTCGCCAGGTTCCATCCTCACCGGGGCGGCTAGCCTGCGTTAGTGCTTCAAGTGTAAGGTAGGCAGCACCGGAACCAATTCCGCTGCAGCTGAAGGGCTGTGCGGAGGATGTTGTGCTATCCAGAACATAGCGTAAGCTAATATTTCCTGCAGCAATCCCCTGTGCCTGCCGGGCAAGAGCAGCATATATGCCCGATAGCTCCCAAAGGCTAGCCTCAGCGCCCCCAAGTATGATGGAAAGACCATAGTGACCTGCAGGCTTGTTGATGCTGGTTATCCCCATCTGTTTAAGGCTGCTGTGAAATTTTTCAATTCCATACTGCTGCAAAAGGTTAACAGAAGGCACGTTTAGTGATCGGGAAATGATTTCGTTGGCTGGCACAACGCCTTCAAAGGTGTGGCTAAAATTTTGAGGCGCAAATCCTGCATAGGCTACGGGCATATCGTTAACCAGCTGGCGGGGGTAGAGTAATCCCTCACTAAGCATTAGCCCATAGAGAAAAGGCTTGAGGAGGCTTCCGTAGCTTCGTTTTGAACTAATCACATCAACCATCGGTGAGTTGGATAGATTGTTGGATTGAACATTGCCCATGTAGGCCATAACCTCACCCGTTTGGTTGTCCACTACCATGGCAGCCATATTTCGAATTCCATTTGCCAGGAGGTATCCATGATGGTTTTGCGCAACCCTCATGATGTTTTCCTGGAGTTCTCTATCAATGGTTGACCGTACGAGTTTACCCTTAAACCCGTTGTGGATGCAGCGGGTAAGCAAGTGGGTTGCTTCATGGGGCAGCCCCCCGGTTAAGCTTGGGGAAGGTTCCAGCAGGGCAAGATGGTAGGTCTCATCGTCAATGTAGCCCCTTTTCAGGAGTTTACCCAGCAGCTTATTCCTCTTTTCAACAAGCAAGTGCTGGTTACGCCCGGGGAAAATCAACCCGGGGGCATTGGGTAGCACTGCCAGCGTAGCAGCTTCGGCCCAACTTAGATTTTGCGGGCTTACTCCAAAGTACCGCCAAGCTGCTGCATCGAGCCCAACCACATTTCCTCCAAAGGGTGCGTTGGATGAATACATGGCGAGTATTCGAGGTTTTGAATACGAAATTTCTGTTCGGATAGCCATCGCCATTTCAACAATCTTTTCACCTAAGGTTCTTGGTTTTCCTCGTCGCGACAATCGAACCAGCTGCATGGTTATGGTGCTGCCACCGCTTACTACTTTTCGGGCTTTTATATTTTGGAAGGCTGCACGAACCATTGAGAAAGGGTTTACGCCAGGGTGAAACCGGAAGTAGGCATCCTCAAACTGGGTAATGCAAGTTGCAAACTTATTGGGAACCGTATCGGAGGCAGGAAACTGCCACATTCCTTCATCGGAAACAGTAGCCGAAAGCAGCTGCCCGTTACGGTCGAGTAGCACAGTTGAGGTTTCGCTCTTGAACCTTACAGGGGGAAGTAACAAGAAAACCAGCAGGCACGTTATACCAGTAAGCACCTGCCAAACACCCGTAGGATTCCTTCTAAAATTCATTGGCTTGCTACTCCACGGTTACCCACCCTCCTTTTTCACCGGCAGAAATGGCGTTATCATACATTGCCTCGCAGTGTGGACCCGGCATGTAGTACCTGCCGGAATAGGTGGCTGTTAGCCTTATGGTGAAACTCCTTCTTTCATTAGGCTTAAGGCTGAAGTAGGTGATAACCCGGTCGTCCCGAATATCCTGATAGTCAAAAGTTGACCCCGAAACATTTTCCGTCCCCTCGAAGCGGGTGTTTTGAATTTCCCATCCTGCAGGGAAAATTTGTGTAAGGGCAAGCTCCTTAAGTTCTCCACGGATACCGGGGTTCGAAACAGTTACCTCGCAGGTGAAATCCATTCCCTTTTTGAGGTTATAGGGATTCAGCTCATCACCTGAAGCTGAACGGTACCGAGCCATGATGTTGAGGTTGCTGCTGTACGATGTCTCATTGCCTGGTGCAGGTACTCCTTTTAGAACAACGCTGGCATATACGTTGTTTTTAGTCATATTTTGAATTTCAAGAGTGTTAGAGCCATCGCGTATTTCCAACTGCTCGCGGGCAACAGGCCTGCGACTTGAAATCACCCTGGAATTTTTGGCAAGAGTATAGGATAGATTTAGCTCGCCACCCTTTTCCTTGTCAATGGATAACCTGGAGAGGGCAAGTAATGCTACTGCAGTTTCCTGAGTGCTCATCCAGTCGTTTTGCGAGAGAGCCTTGCTAATCTCCAGGGCAATCGGATAAGCTTTTGAATCCAAACCCAGCAAAATTAAGGTTTCCAGAACTATTCCCCTGTCCCTAATGTCCGAGCCATAAGTGTAGCTTAGCTCCCTGTATGGGCTGAATTTAATGGGAACACTTCCTACTATGGCCAACGCTACATCCTTTTGGCCAATAAGGGCATAGGCGCCGGCCAGCCTCATTTTTGCAATAAGGCCAAGTTCCTGCTCCTTAAGCTTATTCATAGCGCCAACTTCGGGTTTTGCTGCGAGAGCAAGGGTGTACAACCGGTATGCCTGAACCAAATCGCTGTTAAACGGGTTGGTAGGCCGGGGAATGTAATTTCTTGCCGATTTTCCCTGGTAGCTGGTCCATCTCGATAGCATGCCCTCTGGAACATCATACCCTTTGCTCCGAGCCTCAAGAAGAAAATGGCCTACATAGCTGGTACTCCAGTCATCACCATAAACATAGGATGGCCAGTAGCGAAAGCTCCCATCGCTATTCTGAAACCCTGCCAGCTTTTTAATAGCCTCAGAAACGAATCGTGAGGTTTTCTTCTGCTGGTCGGCTGTCAGATCAACCAGTTGGCTAAGGTAAAGTTGGGGGAATACTGCTGAGGTTGTTTGCTCCACGCAGCCATGGGGATACTGGATAAGGTAGCCCAACCTTTTGTTTAGGTTTAGAGGTGGTGTAACCGATGCCTCGAGGTAAGCTTCATTTGTGCCTTTTATGCCAAAAGTGCTAAGCTGCAAACTTTTCTTGCCGTTTGGCGGTAGGAGGGTATCAATGCTTACAACTTGAATTGAAATGGGATTACGTACTTCAATGTCAACTACCTGGGTTGATTTTACCCCGTTGCCTTCGGCAAGCACTTCAACCCTTGCCGGACCGGTGCCTTCGGAAACTTGTAATGTGAAGAATGCTAACAGGTCGCCAGGTTTTGTAAATTCTAGGTTTTGCTCATTACCATTCAGAACTTTCAGGTTTGAAGAGGTCTTTACCCTAATCTTCACCTGCTTAATGGCGGGCGATGTGGTAAAGATGCTGATTGGCATGGTTACTGTTTCCTGAGGTCCCAGTACCCGGGGAAGGGTGGCCATTACCATCAGGTCATTTTTTACCGGACAACTTTTTTCAGCAAAACCATAGGCTCCATCGTTGGCTGCAACAACCATTATCCTTACGCTGCCAAAATAATTTCCCATGTTGAAGCTTATTTTTTCAGTTTTACCCTTTTCGAGCACAAAGGGGCCAAAGAATCGGACAACCGGTTTGAAGCGCTGGATTTTTTCTCCTTGGGTAGGATTTAGCTCCTCGTCGCCACCTACAGAAATCAACCTTTCCATTGTGCTTCCGTAAGCACCTATGACTTCGTCGAACAAATCCCATGTTTTCACCCCTATGGCCTCCCGGGCGTAAAATACCGAGTGGGGATCGGGGGTTTTGAAGCGGTTGATGTCGAGCAACCCCTCGTCAACCATCGCAAGCGTAAAGTTCATTTTTTTCCCGCTCTTCTCCCTGATGAGAATTTCGACGGGTTTATCCGATTTTAACTCATCGGGCATAGTGATTACTGGTTGCAGCGTTGTTTCGGGGTCAGAAACGTTAATCCGGGTGATTCCATAGAGACGGATGGGCAAGTCGTTGGTCTTATTGGTATGTGGCTGTATCAGGGTAACATGGACGAACACATTTGGGGTCATCTCCGGTGTGGTTTGGATGTCAACCACGTTGGCCTGGCTTGAAGCATCAACCCAGAATGCTTTAACCACCTTGTACCCATTCTCAATGCTAACAAGAGCTCTCGAATTTTCGGCGCCAGGAATGGTAAGTTTGAAGCTTTCTTTAACTTTACAATCGGGCTTATCAACCGAGATAGCCAGAATACTGGCACCACCCGGACGATTAGCCTGAGATTTTCCTGAACTGTATGGCCAGTCGAAGTATACTATTGTTCCGCAGCTGTTCCCCGTTGTTTTATTGGTAACCTTAACGTAGTAGCGCCCCCATTCGGGATAATCAACCCTAAGCTTAACGGTAGCCTTGCCGTTGACTGTTCCAAATTTATGGCTCGATATAAGGTAGTCGTAGTTCCGGTTCACGTAGCCGGCCTCGCCTGTCTCGGGCTGTTCCCACCACCATCGCCACGTTAGCTTGTAGAGTTCCAGCTCCAGGTTCGGACAGCTTATCGGCTTGCCATCGTTGTTGATGGTAACTACCGAGAATTGCTGGTCGGTGTCGGTTTCGAGCCAGCTGGTTCCCATTTTAGGCTGTGGTGGCTTAACTCCCACAAGCTCGCTAAACGGGTAAAATGTTTTAGAAAACAGATCGATGCTGAAATCACCACCCGGTTCAAAAACTCTTCCCTTAAAAAGCACATTAATAGCGGCTGGGCGGCTATCGGGTATGTTTAGTGATCCATAGACTCTGGCGGTGCCATTATCGTCGAGTTGTCCATCCCACAAGGTTTGTGTTTGCGTTGGAAAATCAATTCCCGGATCGTCAAATGAGTAGCTGCTGAATTCGGGAAACGAAGCATTTGCCTTGCTTACAGTTAACTCGTATTTAGCTTTTAGATTTGCCGCAGCTGCGCCATGCAGCCATTTGGCGTTAAGGGTAGCGTTGACCATGCCCGACGGGGGTATGTTGTTGCCCTGAAGTTCAAGGTTTATTTTAAGACGGTTTGGTTTTATACTTTCAACCTTTAAGGTTTTTTGAAAAATGGCTCCGCCCACCCTAACTGTTGCGCTCCATGGTCCGGTAGGAGCTTGAGGATCGGTTACTGTTGGAAAGTAGAAAATCCCTGCATCGTTGTTGGGCTGAACAGCTCTCCTGACCAGCAAACCCTTCGGATCGTGCAGCTCAAGTACTACCGGGTGGTTCGGCGGAAGTGTTTTTCCCTTGTCCTCAAGAATAAAGCAGAGATGAAGGGTGTCGCCGGGGCGCCATACACCCCTTTCACCGTATATCATTCCCTTTAAGCCATGTTGAACCTCATTCCCGCTAACGTCGAAGTTGCTTAGCGGGTTCGATGTCCCGTTATCTACACGCAAGTATCCTTTTTGCTTGCCATCACTTGCGGTTACCAAAAATGGCCTTCGTGTTGTTTTAAACTCAAAAAATCCGTCGTTGTTGGTGTTACCATCGGCTATGGTTTGGTTCTGGTAGTCGGAAATTCTTACGTTGGCGTTAGACAACGGTTTTGCTGAAGGCAAGTCGGTAACAGCAACCAGCATTCCACCGTCATTACCTAGCTTTGCAATAATACCGATATCTGATGATATTATTATCTGGTTAATCATTCTCGATTCTGAGTAGTAGGCCGAGTTGCAGGGGTTGTCTCTCTCTCTCCAGTTATAATCATCGTCGTAGTAATAGTAGTAGTCGTCGTAGTAACCGGGTCCATCGTAACCCCGTGCAACTTCTTCATCGCCGGGGCTAAAAGGAGATGTAGGAGTGGTTTGGTCGGAGTCATCCCCGCAGGAAGAAAGAAGTTGCTTTTTATTGAATGTAATGCTAATTTGGTAAATTGCGCCCCTGTCGGCTTTGAAAAGTTGTGCGAGATCCAGCGTGTACCTGGTCCATTTATTCGGAACAATTGGGCCAAACTGGTTCAACCCGATGACCTTGTTGAGCACAGGGTAACCCACACGCCTTAGCTCGTTAGTCCCTCCCATGGTATTTACCTGAAGGTAGTAGGGCACATTGCTTTCGTATATCTTCACTATCTGAACGCTAACCGCTTTAAGGTTAACTGCTTCGAAAGAGAAAATCAGCCCCTGGGTTGTAGGCAGAATTGCTCCATGCCCCACAGTGCGAAGTGCAGGATTAACGTCCTCAAACAGTAGGTTTTGAGAAAACTCAGCATTAAGCCTTTTACCAATTGCATTTAGCACACCAGCACTAATGTTAAGATTTTTCTCGCCTTCAATAGTTTCGGGTGGGTAAACCCGGAGCATGTTTCGGTCAACTTCGTACCTCAGCCCCGAAATTCCTTCAAGCTCAACCAACCCCTCAAAGTTCTGGTTTCTGTCCAGTAGGTCGGAAAAAATAATGGTGACGGATTGCTCCGGCGTTTGAATGGCTTTTGCGCTAATCACTTTAAAGCTACCCAAGGGTGGCACCTCAAGGATTTCATACCCCTTTGAGTTTCCTCCTATTGCCGAGGTGTTCCATGATATCCTTACCTCTCCTTTTTTTACGGTTCGTTCAATTCCCTCCAGACGCAAATGGTAGGTGTTGACGACTTCGGTGGAATCAAGTTTTGTAGCAATACTCATTCCGTTGACGCTTGCCTTTATGCACTCGTTCAGTTTCTCGGACTCTGCAACATCAGCTGTTTGAACCGTGCCATCGAGCTCATAGCTGTTTGGATTTTCTGCATCCCTAACAATCAAACCATTCAGCTCAATGCTAACAGATTGTGGAATTACCCTGAAGCTAAAGCGAAACGTTTTTAGCTTTGGTTCTACACCTTTAAAAAGCTTGCTTAATGCCAGGGAAGAGGAGTAAACTTTGCCCGAACGCATTACCTCTGTCGGTCTATACTCTAGAGTTTGGTCATCAACCCAGTAGGCTTTACCCTTTACTGATGGTGAAAAGCTGAAATAGCCTTCGTGCACCTCGTCGCCATTGAAAGTAAACTTGCTGCTTGGCTTTGTAAGCTTAATTGTGATGGCGGAGTGTGCCGAAATCATTCCCGAGGTATATGCTGAAATGTACTCTCCAAATAGCGGATCAGTCGAAATTTCAACATCCTGTTTGCCCTTACATCCAACCTGAAGGATGATTATGGCTATAACCCCAACAGTTAAAAGCCATTTGATTGATTTACTGTTCATGCTTGAAGGATGATTTATACTACTACCCAAAATTACTCAAGATTTTGAGTTTACCGCATTAATATTGAAATGCCCACAAATATTGGTAACACACAAACATCCATCTACTTTCTTAAGGTAAAGGAACTTTAAAAACAATGCACTTTTAGAACCCGAATACCGCAAGGTTATGGGTCGTACATCTGTATTTAAAGCATTTTATATGTAGTTCAATCGGTTGGGAGGCGAGCGGCATTTGAAGGTTTACGATGGGTGATGAATGGGGCAGACCTAGCATAAGATTTTTCGAAATTATCGAGCTATATTTGAGCAGTAAAGAAATAGGTTTAATAGCTCGCCTGGAGCTGGTTCAATATTTAAAGGGAAAATAGTAATATGCTGAAGTCCAGAATAATACGTCTTCTATCGTTAGCAGTTCTTATGGGGTTGGTTTATTTTCTATTTAACACCGTAAGGGCAACCTATACACCCAACTTATCGGTGGCTCCAGATTCTCTTGTGTTTACACGTGGATGCGTAGAACCCGATTCTTCCTGTTTTAGAATACTCCTTAAATTTCCGGTTGTTCAGGGGAAAAGGGCTGCCCGAATTCAAAAGATGATAGCCTACGACTACCTGAAACTTTTATCGGACAGCACAAAGGTAAAGGGAGTTAACCAGTTTAAGGAAGTTCTTACCCGGTTAACCGAAAGCTATGATAGTGCTTATGTTGATTACCTATCGTTATTTCCTGGCAGCAATGGCATTTCGTGGTATTTAAATGCCGATTACGACGTCCTGTTGAATGATGGAAAAGTGTTGACCATCCAGTACCGCTACGAAGATTACCTTGGGGGAGCACATGGAATGTATGGCTATCATTACCAAAACATAGACCTGCGTAAGTCCAGACCGCTCAGCCTTAATGATATTGTAAGCAACCCCAAGCAATTTTCCGAATTGGCCGAAAAACTCTTTAAGGGTAGGGTAGGGGTTGATCATTTGAATGGCTACTGGTTTGAAGGAGGAAAATTCAGCCTACCCAGGGAGTTTGGACTTAGCGAAAATGGAATAGTGCTTCACTACAACGTGTATGAAATAGCCAGCTTTGCCGATGGGGATTTGGTCTTTGAAATTCCATACTCCAGCATGGGGGGGATGCTTTCAAAACGATTCAGGTACCTAGCCGAAGAAGGTAAATAAAAAACGCCTCGATTGTGGGAGGCGCAAAGTGCAGTTCATGGAAAATTAAGCCTTTCTTACTGCAGGGCATTTACATGCTTTTGTATGGAACTCTTAAGATTTGCAGCTTTATTCCTATGAATAATATGCTTTTTGGCAAGTTTGTCGAGCATTGATGAAACCTTGGGAAGCATCTCTATTGCTTCTGCCTTGTTAGTGGTGTTACGTAAAGCTTTCAGGGCGTTACGTGTAGTTTTGGCATAGTAGCGGTTGTGAAGCCTTCGGGTTTCGGTTTCCCTGATTCGTTTTTCTGCTGATTTGTGATTTGCCATATCCGTTTATAAATAGGTTCGTTATTCGTAGCCCGTAGCGGAATCGAACCGCTGTTACCAGGATGAAAACCTGACGTC
>Ga0209311_1003917_pt1 | contig 9958 bp, 4 predicted proteins | sample AD_UKC045_MetaG_FD_184417 | JGI IMG/M metagenome (GOLD analysis project Ga0209311, IMG submission 184417) | Active sludge microbial communities of municipal wastewater-treating anaerobic digesters from USA - AD_UKC045_MetaG (SPAdes) (version 2) | ecosystem: Engineered > Bioreactor > Anaerobic >... | reverse complement strand
TGGACGCCCTGCGCGAGTTCATCATGGACCACAGCCCGACGGCGTCCTGGCTCTCCACCGCCGAGGCGGTGCTGCCCGCCGAGCATGACTGGGTGGATCGCATGAAGACCACCCGGCAGGATGTGCTGGATGCCCTCAAGCAGGCCGACCTGACCGAGCTGGCCAGCCAGTCCCAGTCCATCGGGGCCAAGCTGCAAAAGCTGAAGAAGGATTACACCGTCGCCTACATCGGCCTTCACACCAAGGCCCGGCTGGGCGTGAACGACGACAAGCGCAAGGCAGGACTGCTCAACGACCAGCGGCTGCAAACCCTGCTCAAGCTGGCTGGTATAGACCTGATGCCCCGGCAGCAGCTCACCGATTACCAGAACCGACTGGCCGGGCTGAAGAGCTGCTTCGCACTGACCGAGCAAAACCTCGACGCCTCGCCCATCTGCCCGCATTGCAGCTTCAAACCTTCGGTTGAAGCGGTCAGCGGGTCACGAGTCACGGGTCATGGGTCTTCTGACTCGCAACTCGGGACTCGCGACTCGGGACTGAGCAACGCCTCTGCCATCCTCAACGCGCTGGACGACGAACTCGACCGGATGCTCGACAACTGGACCAAAGCGTTGCTCTCCAACCTGGAGGACCCGATCACCCAGGCCAACATGGACCTGCTGAAAATCGACGACCGCGAGCCCCTGGAGGCCTTCATCAAGTCGAAGGAACTGCCGGTGCCGCTGGACAGCAACTTTGTCCATGCATTGAAGGAAGTACTCTCCGGCCTGGTCAAGGTCACCGTCAAGGCCCAGGAGCTGCAACAGGCCCTGCAGGTCACCGACGGCCCGGCCACCCCGGCGGAGATGAAGAAACGCTTTGAGGAGTACATCGATCAACTCACCAAGGGCAAGGACCCGGCCAAGGTGCGGATCGTCATGGAATAAATGAGTCACGGGTCGCGAGTCATGAGTCACGAGTCGAAGGATTGAAGATGGCAAGGATTGAAAAGTTCGAGGATATCGAGGCATGGCAGCGGGCAAGACAGCTCGCAAAAGCCGTGTATGCCACCACATCGGAAGGAAAGTTCGCTCGTGATTTTGGACTGCGTGACCAGATTCAAAGGGCAGCCGTTTCGGTGATGTCCAACATTGCCGAAGGATTTGAGCGTGGTGGTGATGTTGAATTCCGGCGATTCCTTGCCATCGCAAAAGGCTCTGCCGGTGAAGTCAAAGCACAGCTCTATGTGGCTCTCGATGCCGGGCTGATTGACCAGACTGCTTTTGACTCGCTTTACAAATCAGCCACAGAAACAGGAAACCTCATTGGCGGTTTCATGCGCTACCTGAGTCGCGAGTCAGCGGGTCAAGAGTCACGAGTCAAAAGCAATACAAAGAATCGGAGCAATTCATGAGCGACAAATACGGACAGCAACAGACGATGTTCGAGACAGAAGGACCCGCGACCCGCGACTCGGGACCCGTGACCTGCTTAGGCATGACCTTCCAGAACGACGAAGCCCGCCGCGCCCACTTTACCGAGGAGCTGCGCAAGAAGCTGCAGGACCCGGAGTTCCGCAAGATCGAAGGCTTTCCCATCGGCACCGACGAGGACATCCTGAACCTGAGCGATCCGCCGTATTACACCGCCTGCCCGAACCCATGGATTGCTGATTTCATTGCTGAATGGGAAGCACAGAAGCCAGAGAAACCGGAAGGATACCAGTATCATCGTGAACCTTTTGCTGCAGATGTAAGCGAAGGGAAAAACCATCCGATTTATAACGCGCACAGTTATCATACCAAGGTACCGCACCGCGCCATCATGCGCTACATCCTCCATTACACCGAGCCGGGGGATATTGTGTTCGACGGCTTCTGTGGAACCGGAATGACGGGTGTGGCCGCGCAGATGTGTGGCGACCGCGAAGTGGTTATGTCGCTCGGCTACCAGGTGAAGCCGGACGGAACCATTTTGCAGGAAGAGATGGACGAAGATGGCAAAAAGGTTTGGCGACCATTTTCAAAGCTCGGTGTGCGGAGAGCCGTACTGAACGACCTTTCACCGGCTGCTACCTTCATCGCTTACAACTACAACACGCCTGTAGACGTTGTGGCGTTTCAGAAAGAGGCAGCAAGAATTCTCAAGGAGGTCGAGAAGGAATGTGGTTGGATGTATGAGACGCTCCACACGGATGGGAAGACAAAAGGAAAAATAAATTATACGATTTGGTCCGATGTGTTTATTTGCTCAGAATGTGGTGGGGAAGTCGTCTTTTGGGAAGTCGCTGTGGACAAAAAAGAGGGGAAAGTATTTGAGAAATTTAAATGCCCTCATTGCTCCGCCACTCTGACGAAGCGAACCATGGAGCGCGCTTGGATTACTAAATATGACCACTCCATTAAAGATACAGTCCGTCAGGCAAAACAATTTCCAGTTCTTATTAATTATGTAGTGAATGGGAAGCGAGCCGAGAAAAAACCAGATGATCATGATTTAGATTTAATTGAAAAGATTGATAAAAATAATATTCCACATTGGTTCCCAAGCCATCGCATGATGGAGGGAAAAGAAACCAGACGCAATGATCCTATTGGAATAACTCATGTTCATCATTTTTATACAAAGCGAAATTTGTGGGTTATCTCCTCAATATGGAATTCATTTAATCACTTACAGCAAGGGCGACTGGCATTAACTTCAATTCTCATTAAGACGGCAAGTAAACTTCACAATGTCGGGCTAAAAAACGGCAAAATAAACTTGGCTGGTGCTCTTCCAAATGCATTGTACATCCCTGCATCTATAGCCGAGAGAAATATTTTCGAACTAATAAAGGGAAAGATTGAAGATTTCACTCGTGCAAATATTGGAACAATTCAACCGAATCCAGTTGAAATTTCTTCACTAACATCTAATGAAAAGAAAAAGTTATCTTCATCAATAGATTATGTTTTTGTTGATCCACCGTTTGGCTCCAACCTGAACTATTCTGAATTGAGCTTTTTGTGGGAAGCTTGGCTGGGCGTTGTTACGAACAACACCCAGGAAGCGATTGAAAATTCTTCACAGCAAAAGGGATTAAATGAATATCGCATCTTAATGACGGCGGCATTTGAGAACTTGTATATCATGTTAAAACCAGGCAGATGGATGACGGTAGAGTTCTCAAATACAAGTGCGGCGGTGTGGAACTGTATCCAAACAGCTTTAAGCGATGCTGGATTTGTGGTTGCGAATGTTGCGGCACTAAACAAAGGACAAGGAACATTCATGTCACAAACTACATCCACCGCTGTTAAGCAAGACCTCGTTATCTCGGCCTATAAACCCAATGGCGGCTTTGAAGAGCGCTTTCAGAAAGAGGCGCAAACCGAAGAAGGCGTGTGGGATTTTGTCCGAACGCACTTGAAGTATCTGCCGGTCACCAAGCAACAGGGAGCCTTGCTGCAGTTCGTCCCGGAACGTGATCCGCGCATCCTGTTCGACCAGATGGTGGCCTATTACGTCCGCAAGGGCTACCCGGTTCCGATCTCCAGTCAGGAATTTCAGGTCGGGCTATCACAGCGCTTCATCGAGCGCGACGGCATGTATTTCCTGTCGGACCAGGTAGCCGAATACGACCGCAAGAAAATGACCTCGGGTGAACTGAAACAGATGGCCATGTTCGTCTCCGACGAGGCATCCGCCATCCAGTGGCTCCGCCAGCTTATCAGAGAAAAGCCGCAGACCTTCTCCGACGTCAACCCGCATTTCATGCAGCAGCTCGGCGGCTGGAGCAAGAACGAGGCTCAGCTCGACCTGCGTGAACTGCTGAACCAGAACTTCCTCTGCTACGACGGCAAAGGCCCGGTGCCCGAGCAGATCCACGCCTACCTCTCCACCAACTGGAAAGAGCTGCGCAACCTGCCCAAGGATGACCCGGCGCTGGTGACCAAAGCCCGTGACCGTTGGTATGTGCCCGATCCCAACAAGGCGGGCGACCTGGAGAAGCTGCGCGAGAAGGCGCTGCTCAAGGAGTTCGAGGAGTACAAGGCAGCCAAAAAGAAGCTCAAGGTCTTCCGCCTGGAAGCTGTCCGCGCCGGATTCAAGAAAGCCTGGCAGGAGCGTGACTACGCTGTCATCGTCGCCGTGGCCGACAAGATCCCCAACAACGTCCTGGAAGAAGACCCCAAACTGCTCATGTGGTACGACCAGGCAGTAACACGAATGGGAGGGGAATAATGTTTCTCAGGGAAGTTATTCTTAGAAATTTTCGAGGGTACAAAAACGAACATCGAATCCCCATCGACCAGCTAACAGCGTTTATCGGGAAAAATGACGCTGGTAAGTCCTCCATCTTTGATGCTTTGGCTGTCTTTTTTGATCATCCATTGGGAAAAATCGACGCTTCAGATATCTGTGTTCACGCCGGGATCAACGGCGAATTAAGAATCGGCTGCGTTTTTTCGGATTATCCTGATTCGATCACAATTGACGCATCTTCGGTCACAACGCTTGCAAACGAGAATCTGCTGAATGTCGATGGTGCGCTTGAGATCCATAAAGTCTACGAATTTTCGGACGGAACACTAAAGAAGCCAAAAGTATTTGCAATTGCCAACCATCCAACGGCAAACGGCTTCGATGGCCTGTTATCAAAAAAGAACGCTGAATTGAAAAAAGCGGGTGAGGCCGCGAATATCGATGCCGGAGTCGATAAACGTTCTAATGCAGCCCTTAGAAAGGCCATTTGGGGAAGTGCAGACGATTTGAAATTGGGCCATTCCGAAATCCAACTGGATAAGGAAGATGCCAAAGCCATCTGGGAACAGCTCTCCAAATACCTGCCCGAATACGCCCTTTTCCGAGCAGACCGCCCGTCAACAGACGAAGACTCAGAAGTCCAGGACCCACTAAAGGTCGCCATAAAACAGGCAATCGAAGAAGTTCAAGCTGAACTGGACGCGGTGAAGGAAAAGGTCAAAGCACGCACGCTTGATGTGGCTAATCGTACCATCACTAAGCTTGCTGATTTTGATAGTACGCTTTCGTCGCAGCTTAACCCGAATTTCAAATCTGATCCAAAATGGGACGGCCTTTTCAAACTCTCTCTAACTGGAGACGATGAAATCCCCATCAACAAGAGGGGCAGCGGTGTACGAAGGTTGGTTCTATTCAGCTTCTTTCGCGCTGAAGCTGAACGGCTTCGAGAAGAGCATAAAAAAGGGAATATTATTTACGCAGTGGAGGAGCCGGAGACTGCGCAGCATCCAGACAACCAGCGAAAAGTAATCGAAGCATTGCAGGCTATCGCCGAAGCCGATGGCTGCCAAGTTATGCTTACCACACACGTCCCTGCTTTGGCGTCACTATTACCAATCAATTCAATTCGATATGTCTGTTCTCACGACCTAAATGGCAGAGATGTCTGTATCGCAGACGATGATGTAATCAAGACCGTTGTCGCTGACCTGGGAATCATACCTGACAAGCGCGCAAGGGTTTTGGTGTGTGTAGAAGGTCCGCATGACCTTCAATTTTTAAGACGGATCAGTAGCTTGCTCCGGGCGGAGGACGACTCCGTCATTGATATGTTTGCAGACCCAAGAGTCGCTCTGGTCGTCTTGGGTGGAAGCACTTTGAAGGAATGGGTAAATCAGCATTACTTGAAAAATGTAGGACTTCCAGAGGTCCACATTTACGACCGTGATGAGCTGAAGAATGGGAAGTACAAATATCAGGACGATAAAGATGCGGTAAACGCAAGAGGTGACGGGTCTATTGGGTTCCTGACTGCAAAGCGGGAGATGGAGAATTACCTCCACATTGATGCAATTAGTGAAGCGTTGCAGCCTGTTGTTGGCTTCAACTTCACTTTTGCGCTTTCAGACGACTGCGATGTTGAAACCGAGATAAAAACACTGCTGAACGGTCAAGGAAAGATTCAGAGGCGTTCGATTAAACATTGGCTTAACGAAGACGCGGCAAGTCGAATGAACATAGATCGCTTGAAAGATCGAAACGGCTATGACGAGATCAAAAGCTGGTTTACCGAGATCGCAAATAGGGTCGTTTGATGAATCAATCACCATGGCAATACAGCACCGTTCATAACAGCGCCTGCAAGGTCATCGAAGAACAGACCTTGTGGGGGCAGACGGTATGCCGTGTCTGGTTGCCGAACCAGGACGCGGTGGTGCGCGTGCCCCGCTCCGCCTTGCGGCCGCTGAGTGCCGACCTGCAGCCGGAGATCGAGGCCGGACGCATTGCCTACGTGGCCGCCGCAGCCAAGGTGGCGGAGGTGCTCGAAGGCTCCACCAGCGCCACCGAGGGCCATGTATTGCTGGCTCCCATGGAGTCCAACGTCATTCCGTTGCCGCACCAGATCCACGCTTTGTCCCGGGCCATCTCCGGCGACCGCGTGCGCTACCTGCTGGCCGACGAGGTGGGTCTCGGCAAGACCATCGAGGCCGGTCTGGTCATGCGCGAGCTCAAGCTGCGCGGGCTGGTTCGGCGAATCCTGGTCGTCTCTCCCAAAGGCATCGCTACCCAGTGGGTGGCGGAAATGCAGACCCACTTCAACGAGCAGTTCCAGCTCGTGCTGGGCGACGACATCGGCACCTTGCAGCGCCTGGCCCCAGGGGCGGACCACCGGAACTCAGCCTGGACGATGTTCGATCAGGTCATCGTTTCCCTGGATTCGGTCAAACCCATGGACAAGCGGCGCGGTTGGACCGCCGAACGCATTGCCGAATACAACCGCAGCCGGTTCGAGGATCTGATTACCGCCGGTTGGGACCTGGTAGTGGTGGACGAAGCGCACCGCCTGGGCGGCAGCACCGATCAGGTCGCCCGCTACAAACTCGGCAAGGGCCTGGCGGAAGCCGCGCCCTATGTGCTGCTCCTTTCGGCGACTCCCCACCAGGGGAAGACCGACGCCTTTCATCGCCTGATGAACCTGCTGGATGACGACGCCTTTCCGGATATGGATAGCGTCTCTCGCGAGCGGGTGGCCCCGTATGTCATCCGCACCGAAAAGCGCAAGGCCATCGATGCCGACGGCAAGCCGCTCTTCAAACCCCGGCGCACGCAGATGGCACCGGTGGCCTGGGAGAGCCGTCATCACCTGCAGCAACTCCTCTACGAGGCAGTGACCGACTATGTGCGCGAGGGCTACAACCAGGCCCTGCGCGAGAAGAAGCGCCACATCGGCTTCCTGATGATCCTGATGCAGCGTCTGGTGGTCTCCAGCACCCGGGCGATCCGCACTACGCTGGAACGGCGACTTGCCGCACTCAAGGAAGGCGAACAGCAGGCCAGCCTGCGCCTGGCGGAGCTGGAAAACGGTACGGAGGGATCGGAAAGCCCAGACGATGAAATGGCCGAGCTCTACGACATGGACGGCCAGGAGCTGCTCGATGAGCTGCTGAAGTCTCATGTGTCGGCTCTGCAGAGCGAAGGCAGCCATGTAGAGACCCTGCTCGATGCGGCGGTTCGCTGCGAACAGGCTGGACCGGACGCCAAGGCCGAGGCGTTGATCGAGTGGGTCTACGAGCTGCAAGCCGAGGAAAACGAGCCGGACCTGAAGGTGTTGATCTTCACCGAGTTCGTGCCCACCCAGCAGATGCTGAAGGAGTTTCTGGAAGCCCGGGGCATATCGGTCGTCACCCTGAACGGCTCCATGGATATGGAGGAACGCAAGCAGGCCCAGGACGCCTTCCGCAAATCGCACCGCGTGCTGGTTTCCACCGACGCGGGCGGTGAGGGTCTGAACCTGCAGTTCGCCCATGTCATCATCAACTACGACATCCCCTGGAACCCGATGCGGCTGGAACAGCGAATCGGCCGTGTGGACCGTATCGGGCAGCCCAAGAAGGTGCGGGCAATCAATTTCGTGTTTGAGGATTCGGTCGAGTTCCGGGTCCGCGAAGTGCTGGAGCAGAAGCTCTCGGTGATCTTCGACGAGTTCGGTATCGACAAGACCGGCGACGTACTCGACTCCGCCCAAGCCGGTGAGCTGTTCGAGGATGTGTTCGCCTCGGCCATCCTTAATCCTGACGGTATCGAAACCTCCGTCGATCACACGGTGGCTCGACTTCGCGAAGAAATTCAGCAGGTGCGCGAGGCCTCCGCCATCTATGGCATTTCAGAAGAACCGGATGTGCAGGCGGCTGAGCGTCTGCGTTCCCATCCGCTGCCCCATTGGGTGGAGCGGATGACGGTGGGCTACCTCAACTCGCACGGCGGTGCGGCCAGCCGTAAACGTTCCTGGTGGGATCTGAATTGGCCGGATGGCCAGGAGCACCGCAAAGCTGTGTTCAACGCCCGGGAAGCGGATCGCCTGACCGACGCAACCCTGCTCAATCTTGAAAACAGTCGTGTCCGTGGGCTGGCCTTGAACCTGCCGCAGATCGCGGCTGGCCAGCCATTGCCATGCGTAAGCGTGAGCGGGTTGCCAGCCAGCATCTCCGGACTCTGGGGACTCTTTGAGATCCGCCTTCAGGCCGGGATGCACCAGAAGACACAACTTCTGCGCATTCCCATGGTGCGGCGGGGATATGTCAGTGTGTTCGTGAGCGAGGAAGGCAAACTGTTTCTGCCAACGGCCCGGCATATCTGGGATGCGCTGCAGACAGCGGAAGCCCAGGTGCAGGCCACCCTCGGCCAGGACGAATCCATCATCGCCCATGAGCGGTTGCAGGAAGCGGCCGAGCAGGCCGGGCAGGAGCTGTTCGACGCATTACAGCAGGCGCATCTTGCCTCTGTGACTCGCGAGGAGGAACGCGGCATCGTTTCCTTTGCCTCGCGCCGCAAGGCCATCGAGCGGGTTGGATTGCCGGAGGTACGGCAATTCAGGTTGTCCCGTTGCGATGCGGACGAATCCGAGTGGCGGCACGAACTGCAATCAGCAAGGCAGATCGTGCCGGAAATCCGGCCGCTGCTGATGCTGCGGATTATCAAAGGAGGCGCTCAATGAGTAGTTGGCGAGACGCCATCCTGAACGACTTTGTGCCGAACGTCAGCAAGCTGACCCTGGTCGCGGACCCGGATTGTCTGCTGACCGAGGAGAAGCTGGCATTGGAGCTTCGCGGGCGCGGGTTCGACCTGATCGAGTTCAGTGATCCGGTCGAATTCAGATACGCCTATGAGTCAAAGTACCGTTCGATCTGGGACCGGGGTGAGCACACCGATCTGGTGGTGGTCCTTCGCTTGCAGGATGCGGAGCTGGAATCCCTGCCTTACGATCTGCTGCAAGCGGGCCGGAAGCTGTCATTCAACCTGGGGGATCTCTTTCCCAATCTGAGCTACCCGGTCATCGAGAAGCTCGACCGGAGCCTGCTGGACGCGCTATTCGAGGCCCAGCGCAAGTCGCCGCCGGATCGCATGGGCGACAACGCCACCAAGGATTTTATTCTCCGTCATGTGTTCGGCATTGCGGCGGAACTGATCGCCAACGAGGTGGAGCTGCTTCGCTCCTTGCTTCGTCTGCACTACGGCAAGCTCCAAATCCCGTTGATGCTGGCCGAGCGGCTCATCCAGGTTCTCAAAGGCCATGATGGGTTCAAAACCTGGCCGCTCTCCGAGATCGTTCCGGACGATGAGGCCTTCTTCGCCTTTTTACAGGAACGCTGGCCGCTCTTTCTTTCACGGCTGGGTAGCGCCAATCAGGTGCGGGAAGATTCACCGGAATACGGCCTCAAGTATCCCGGCCCGGACCGCCTGCCGTTCGACCATCAGGACATCAAAGTCTACATCGACAACCTGTTCCTGGAGGGGAAACTCACCCCCGTCGAGGCCACAGATATTGAAGTAGATGCCGGGTCCTGGGTCCGTAGCGGTATCGCCACCTCCGGCACGGACAATGACGCGCTTCGGATTTCCCGCCTGTTTGACCTTGTCGAAAAGGAACTGCCCACTGCGGAAGCGCGTTACTCGGACTGGACCGCCTTTGCATTGAAATGGGCCGAACTTTCTTCGCTGGTTCACTGCGGCAACA
>Ga0209311_1003912_pt1 | contig 9963 bp, 9 predicted proteins | sample AD_UKC045_MetaG_FD_184417 | JGI IMG/M metagenome (GOLD analysis project Ga0209311, IMG submission 184417) | Active sludge microbial communities of municipal wastewater-treating anaerobic digesters from USA - AD_UKC045_MetaG (SPAdes) (version 2) | ecosystem: Engineered > Bioreactor > Anaerobic >... | reverse complement strand
CAACCTGCATGGCATCCAGGCCCTCGTCAAGACTCTGGATAAAGCCTTCCCCGACAAAAAGATAAACTTTGTGATCTCCATCCTGGCGGATAAGGACTACCGCGGGATGATCGAGCTGATCTGCTCCCGCGCCGCTCGTATCTATGTGGCCCAAAACCAATCAGACCGGGCCGCCAGCGCTGAAGACCAGCTTGCCGAAATTGGAAAACACGCCGTTCCGGCCACTGCCTATCCCAGTGTGGCAGAAGCTTACGCTCAGGCAGTGGCGGAGCTGGGACCGGATGACGTGTTGATCTGCGGAGGATCGCTCTACACCGTGGGGGAGGTACTCACGGCCAGTTCAGCATCGCCAGCTTAATCCTGCTGGCGGGAGATGATTATCCTCCACTGGTTGTTGTAGAGGCCTACGCTATCCCAGATTGCCGCTTTGACGGTCTTTTCCTCAGTTCCGCGCGCCTCAAACACATATTCCCCTTTGCCGCTGGGCTGCTCAACGATCTGGCGTCCCAGCTTCAGCAGGCTTTCATATTCTTGATACAGAGGGTCTTCAAACAGCAGCAGGCCAATCTCTTTGACGTCGTCATCAAAGATGATTCTGCCCGCGTTGTCTATCACGCATACCTCCATATCTGCTGGCAGTTTCATCCCGCTGAGCGCTCTCCTGACCACCAGCTCTGGACGAATCAGCATGGAAACCGCTCCCAGGATCTCAGCTTTGGCGTTCTTGACGGGTAGCGCTATCACCACCGCCGGAAAACCTTCCGCGGAGATGAAGGACTGGCTGAAAACCTCCCTGCCCTCCACCAGAGTTTCGCGCACATGGGGCTGCTTGATGATCTCGACTCCCTCCGCGTTGCGAAATTCGGGAGGCTCGATATAGCGCATCGTGCCCAAAGCGTCCACCCAGGCCACATCTACGATCAGAGGGCTGTCAGCGATGATGGAACTGAGGACACTTCGGATGGCTGCCTCACTCGTCCAGGCATCCTCGTTGACTGCCATGTGCTTTACTGCTATATCATTAAACCGGTTCAGGCTGTTTTGCAGCTCAGAGATCAGGCTCTGCAGGTTGAATTCTTTTTGAGGGTCAGGGCTTTGCTCATCCAGGCCCTTTTTGGCCATGATCAGCCACCAATCCAGGTTTGGCAGCTTTTGAAAGCGTCCCTGCCGTTTAAACTCCCCGAGATCGTAACTTATTTCTCCGGATTCCTGCTGGAGCGCTTGCTCGATGGCACTTTTCAGAGAGGCCGGACTCTCTGTGATGGCATTCATAAAGATAAAATCCGCGTCCATATCCAGCATCGTGAGCCCCTCTGAGTTGACGGCAAACCAGGTGTAATCAATACCCAAATCCAGATCAGCATTGACGCGGTGATGCAGATCATCCAGATAAATGGAAGCTCCCAGGGCTCCGTTTACCTTGCCATCAGTCCAAACAGGGGCAGCGATCACAGCCGACTTTTTACCGCTGGAACGGCTAAAAACCGGATACCCCAGGATCGGCTTGCCTTCAAACAAGCTAGCAAAATAACCGCGGTCCCGGAGATTAAGGCCAGTGAAATCCTTATCCAAACTATAGTAACTGCCGTCCGGCTTCACATAAAACCACACTCCCGGCAGGCGATTGGGGATCATCATCAGATGTTTTTTGAGCTCAGACCAGTCTCCCTCTATGGCTTCCCGGGTGGAAGCGATGATCTGCAGTTTGGAGAGATTTTCGGTGATAAGGTTGTCGAGATACAAGGCTGTGCTGGTGAGGGCCGTCCGATCGACCTCCCCCCGGGGTAGATCACCGGCAGCCAGTTGAAAGATCGTAAATAGCAGTGTGACAATCAATAACGCGCGCATATTTCCTCCCGCGGCAGATAGATAGCATCTCATTACACGTTAAACGACTGGGATCAGTAGCGCAAACTCTCATATTGCCCTAATTCCTTAACTGACTGTTTCGCTATATCATACACTGGAGAGTAACCCTTATAAGTATACAGTCTAAGCCCTTGAAATTAGTACCAGAGGATATTATGCCAAGGATGATGTGTTTTCGCCGTCAGGCAGTTGGGTGTAGTCTGGTTGATGAATAGAGTACTCACACTTTGAGATCAGGAACAGCCAGTCATCTGCACAACCGATTGCCTATAATGGTAGTAAGCTGATTCAGCGCAGTTTAAAGCCTGCTCTCATCGAGTAGTAGTCCGGGAGGTATTTCTCATACTTTGCCATTGGGCAATAGAAACGGAAGATGAAGAGCTTGTTGCCTTTACGGGCAAAATCCGTGATCAGGACGGCGGCTTCATCGCCTACCGGCATGTCGGTGCGTAAATGAAAGCCGAGATCCGCTCCCTCGACCGCGAGAGTGTCCGCCGCATGGATGACGGGATTCTCTATCCAGTTGTCATCCAGATACCTGGCATGCTTTTCGAGCTGCCAGTCCACAAACTCCCGCCAGAGCATCGCGGCTTCCTGATCGCTGAGCTCTGAGGTCCTGATCTGCAGGTTGGCTGGCGTGTCTCCCGCATCGGCCTCGGTGGAATTGACGTTGAAGTGATTGGAACTGGGGTCGGTCCGGTACCAATTGTCTGGGTAATCCACGGTGTAATCAGGATTGGATTTGAAACTGGACCAGGCTTTGGCCATCAGAGTCCCGCTAAATGTGACCGTAAAGACGAGGCAAATCAGCGCCATCGACCTCGGGATGGCATGGCAAAAAGACAGTCTCATAAGGTACTCCTATAGTTACAAATACTTATTGGGCGCATTATCTCTGCCCGGGAGTTTATGGCAAGGAAAAAATACCGGGAATTGATGCCATGCGGATTGCGGTCTACCCCCAATGGCTGTAGTCTGCATAAAGCAAGCCCCGGCATCAAGACCGGGGCTGTTAACTATTGGAAAGGAAGCGCTTTACAGCCTGCCAACCACGTCTTTTTCCACTTCCGTGGCGATCTTCTCGCAGAGGACGATCAGGTCCTGAGAGCGGGCCAGGATGTCCTGTTTGAAGGTGTCATCTGTGATGCCAGCTAAGTTGATGCGGATGTTGTAATAGGCAGCTTTGGCAGCCGCGAGAGCTGTGAGAGCGGCCACTCCGGCATCGCTGAGGGCGTTGGTGTTGCCCACCATGGCCACCTGTTTGGCCAGTTCGAGACCTTCCAGGGAGATTTTGAGCGTCTCAAAGGGGATCAGAATGGCGTTTTGGGTGCTCTTTTCCACCGCGGCATCGCGAATACTGATCTCTTCGGGAGTCTTTTTGGGCAGGCGCATGGCGTCCATCATGGTATAAAAGGCGTCGGTGTCTTTATCGATGCATTCCAGCGCGCGGAGTTTGATCTCCTGACCGATGGGGGCCAGTTCACGCACTTTGTCCTGCACGCTTTCATAACCCTTTTTATCCACGGTAAGGTTTGATACCATTGCACATAGCGCTCCAGACATGGCCGCGCAGAGAGCTGCCACGCTGCCTCCACCTGGAGCGGGAGCATCGGTGGACAGGAGGTCGGCAAATTCATCCAGGCGCAGTTTTACCAGGCCATCTTTGCGGGCGATGGCATATTCTATCACCTTCTTATCCAGTTCAAAGGGTCCCAGTTCAGCCAGACCCATGGACTGGATGGCGGTTTCCATGATCATCTTTTCCGGCAGGCCGGTGCTCTCGTTCATCTTGCGCAGATAATGCTTTCCGGCTTCCACCAGAGCGGCTTTGGGGATCAAGCCCACCAGTTCGCTGCCGGTGACCTGAACGCCCATCTGAAGGGCCAGCTCACGCACTTTGTCCAGCACCGCCTGAGGAGGGGTTACCTTATAATTGGTAAGGTTGATGGAGATTTGAGCGCGGTCGTAGCTGTCAATAAACCAGCCGACGGCTTTGCAGTGAGTGAAGAGGCCGGGCTTCATCACTTTGTTGCCGCTGGCGTCTTTGATCAGCTTTCCAGCCGCGTCGCGAGAGGGTTTACCGCTTTCGCGGATGGAGAGAGCGATGTCGTGGGCCTTCTTCTTGTCGCGGGTGTTGAGGTTGATGTTGTAGGCGATCAGGAATTCGCGGGCTGAGATTGCCGTGGCGCCGCTTTTGGCGTTGAAGACGTGCGGGCCGAAGTCCGGTTTCCAGGCAGGGTCTTTGGCCTTCTGGGGCAGGGCTTCGTATTCACCGCTGCGCACGACGGCCAAATTGCGCCATTCCTCTTTGGAAGCGGCATTCTCATAAAGATAAACGGGGATGCCGAGTTCTTCGCCAACGCGTTTTCCAAGCTTGCGGGCATACTCCGCGCACTCATCCATGCTCATATCGGAGATCGGAATGAAGGGACAGACGTCCGTGGCGCCCATGCGAGGATGAGCTCCGTGATGCTTGCTCATATCGATGAGTTCCGCGGCTTTGCGGATAGCCAGAAAAGCCGCTTCCACCACGGCTTCAGGGTCTCCGGCCATGGTGAAGACGGTACGGTTGGTATCGGCACCGGGGTCCACGTCAAGCAGCACCACGTTGTTCACCGAACGAATCTCGGCCGCGATGGCGTCCAGAACTGCCTGGTCGCGTCCTTCGCTAAAGTTTGGGACACACTCCATCAACTTCATAAGTCACCTCAGTTGTTTATTTTATGTATTTTGACCTTGATAATCTTTTTGTCGGTGGCCTGCAGAACCTGCAGACGGTAGGGAGGCACTGAAATAAACTGGCCCTGATGCGGAATGCGCTCCAGTTTGTCTAAAATGAGGCCCGCGATCGTCTCGTAATCACCCTCTGGAAGCTCAATGCCATGCTCGTCCGCCAGGTGATCGATCTCCACATCGGCCTGGGCCAGCCAGGTGTTGGCAGAGATTTGTTCTACGTCCTTATCCTCTTCTTCCTCAGCGTCATACTCATCTTCGATGTCGCCCACGATCTCTTCCAGAATGTCTTCCATGGTCACGATCCCAGCCGTGCCGCCATAGGAATCCACGATGATGGCCATGGTGCGGTGCTTTTGCTGCATCTCCTTGAGGAGGACGTCGAGGTCCGTGTTTTCAGGCGCGAACAAGGGTTCGTGGACGATCTGCTCAGCAGTCATCTCCTTGGTGCAGTCGCGTTTGAGGATGTCGTAGATGATTAGGACGCCGATTATGTCGTCGAGGTTTTGGCCATAGACGGGATAGCGGGTAAAACCTTCCTCCCTGGCGATGGCGATGGCCTCTTCGATGGTGGCGGAACCAGGGATCGCGACAATGTCCATGCGGGGTACCATCACGTTGCGGGCCACCTGTTCGCGAAATTCCAGGGCGTCTTCAATCATTTCCATCTGGGGCTGCTCGGAGGGGTCGGATTGCGTCTGTGAGAGCAGGAAAGTGAGGTCGTCACGGGTAAGATAGTTGAAGTCTCCCCTGGCATCCAGTTTCAGGAAGCGCCTGAGCCCAGAGTTTAGCAGGCTGACCAGGTAGACCAGCGGCTTGAGTAAGTAATAGAAGAACAGCAGGACGGGGAAAAAGCGCGGCACGATCGTTTCGGCGTGGTCACGGAAAATGGCTTTGGGGATGATCTCACCAAAGCTAAGCACGATAACGGCGATCAGGATAGCGCTGTATTTAGCTGGCAGCCAGGGAGTATCGATGCGGTGGACCAGATAAGTGCTGAGCGAGGCCAGCAGCACGTTGACGATGTTGTTGCCGATCAGGGTGGTGCCCAGAAAGCGGTCCGGCTGTCGGATGAAAGCCAGAAGCCGGGCGGCTGACCGGTTGCGTCTGGCTTTATGCTCCAGATTGATCTGGTTGATGGAAATCATGCCCGTCTCGAAACCTGAAAACACGAAGCTGAAGGCCAGCAGCATCAACAGCGCTGTGCCTATGACAATAAGCTCGGCGGGGGACATCTTTATTCGTTCACCTTCTCACTCTGCCAAGCAATTCTGAGGGCCTGGACAAAGTCTTCGATATTGCCTGCCAGAAAGCTGTCGAGGTTGTAGCTTGTCAAGTTAATTCTGTGATCGGTGACCCGGGATTGGGGAAAATTGTAGGTGCGGATCTTGGCACTGCGGTCTCCTGTGCTCACTTGGGCCCTGCGAGAACTGGCTATTTCCTGTTCCTGACGGCTGATCTCAGCGTCCAAGAGACGGGAGCGCAATACCTTCATGGCCTTGGCTTTGTTCTTGATCTGGGATTTTTCGTCCTGGCAAGTGACCACGATTCCTGTGGGCACATGGGTGATGCGGACCGCGGAATCTGTGGTGTTGACGCTCTGGCCGCCATGCCCACTGCTGCGATAGACGTCTGTTCTCAGATCGGCCTCATTGATTTCCAGATCGATTTCCTCGGCTTCTGGCAGCACGGCCACGCTCACAGCGGAAGTGTGGATGCGGCCACCGGATTCGGTGACCGGGATGCGCTGAACGCGGTGAACTCCGCTCTCAAAACGCATCAGGCCATAAGCTTCCTCGCCAGAGAGCTGAAAGATGATCTCTTTGTAACCCCCCAGACCGGTTTCGTTGAGGTCGATGAGCTGATGCTTCCAGCCTTTCATATCCGCGTAGTAACTGTACATCCGGTAGAGGTCTGCCACAAAGAGAGCGGCTTCCTCGCCACCGGTCCCGGCACGGATTTCGATGATGGCGTTTTTATCGATATTTGGATCACGGGGGATCAGCAGCTCCCGCAGCTTGCTTTCACAGCTATCCAGTTCCCGTTCCAGATGTTCCGCTTCCTCTCTGGCCAGAGCGCTCATTTCCGCATCGCTCTCTGTGGCCAGCAGATGGCGGGCTTCTTCAAGGTGGCGTTCCAACTCCTGAAACTTGTTCCAGCAGGCGGTGATGGAACTCAGCTCGTTGTAACGGCGCATCAGATCCCGATAAGCTCTGGCGTCTGACATCAGAGCGGTATCCGAGACCTTTGTCTGCAACTCCTGCTGTTCCTTGTGAATGTCGTTGAGTTTTTCCCGGGGGATCATTTGAGCGAGTCCAGCACAGTGACCTTGTGATCGCTGTAATCCATATCCAGAGCGGCTTTCATAGCTACCAGGGCGGTCTCGATCATATCGTCATCCGGGGGCTGGGTGGTGATCCTCTGCAGGGCCATGCCAGGAACGGTCATCAGCTTCACCAGAGGGTGCGAAAGATTTTTGCCGCTGAACTTGAGCACTTCATAACTGAGGCCGGAGACGATCGGGACCATCAAAAAGTGATAGCCCAGACGGATCAATACTGGCACGGGACCTTTGATGATATAGATGGATACCAGGGTGTCCGTGATCGAAAAGACCAGGATAGATACCAGCAGCACAAAAAACATAAAGCTGGTGCCGCAGCGGGGATGGATGGTGGTGTTGGATTGAATGTTGGCTATGCTGAGGTCCATATTGCGCTCATAGGCATTCACGTTTTTGTGTTCCGCGCCGTGATAGCGAAAGAGACGCTTGACGTCTTTCATCAGGCTGATCAGCCACACATAGATCACGAAAAACACGATCCGGATGGAGCCGGCAAACAGGTTGAAATAAAAATCCTGCTTGGAAAGCTGCACCCAGTCGGCAAGCTTGTAGGGCAGCAGTCCAAACAGCAAAAAGGCCAGGCCGAAAGCGATCACGAAGCTGAAGAATTCTTCCGTTTTTTCTCGGGTTTTGGAGCGCTGCTTGATTTCTTTGCCTTTCTCAATTTCTTCCTGCTGGAGGTCCAGTTCAAAGCGGCTGGCGGAAAAGGTAAGGGTCGAGATGCCTATCTTCATCATTTCTATGAGGTTGACAAATCCACGCAGGATGGGCAAGCCCAGCCACTTGATCCTGGTGGTGATGCTGGTGAAGGGCTGTTTGTAGAGCTCGATCGTGCCGTCTTTACGTCGGATAGCGGTTGCCAGAGCTTCCGGACCGCGCATCATCACGCCTTCGATCACGGCCTGACCGCCTACGCTTATCTCTTTTTTTGCCATGTGTTTTCCTTGCCAAAAATGGACTGGGACTGAATTGGATATAAAAAACGCCATTTCCCGCTTGCGCTGGGTCCAATGGCGTTTTCTATATAGCTGTTTCTACTGTTCGGATTTAAGATTGTATTTCTTGTTGAATTTCTCCACCCGGCCGGCGGTGTCCAAAATCTTCTGTTTGCCGGTGTAGAAGGGATGGCAGACGTTGCAGATTTCCACCTGCAGGTTGCCCTTGGTGGACTTGGTCTCAAAGGTGTTTCCGCAGGCACAGCGAACGGTGACAACCTCGTATTTGGGGTGAATTCCCTGTTTCATTTATCTTGCTCCTTGGATGATTTACAAGTGATTTGGCTCCAGTTTTTTGAAAGGGGGCTGGGTGTCAACCCATTTTTGAGAAACTGCCCTCATTAAGCAGATGTGGAAGATAGTTTTCCCGATTGATCACCAACATTTGGGCATTGGGATAGTTCTGTGAAAAAGTCAGAGGAGGAGAGGGCTTCTTTTTGGGGCTCCATTTTAGCTCAAAGGCTCGCAAGTCCTGGCCTGCCACCTCGATCAGATCGATCTCCTGTTTCTGAGTGGTGCGCCAAAAGTAATGATCAAAGCCCACGCGTCTATTGAGCATGTACTTACGTCTCTCTGAGATGAAATAATTCTCCCATAGAGCACCCACATCCTGCCTGTTATTGAGGGGATCGAAGGTGTTGATCAACGCGTTGCGAATACCGTTGTCCCAGAAAAAGATCTTGTTGGAGCGCTTCAGCTCAGTCCTGATATTGCGGCTGAACGAACCGAGTCTGAAGATGATGAAACTCTGCTCCATCAAATAGATATATCGCTCCACGGTTTTGGCATCCAGCCCCACTATGCTGCCAAGTTCCGCGTAAGATACCTGATTTCCCAATTGCAGCGCAATAGCTTTGAGCAGCGTTCGCATCAGATCTGGACGCCTCACTTCCTGATAGCTGAGTACGTCGCGGAAAAGATAGGAACCGGTGACCTCTGCCAGAATCTCCGCAGCGTCTGAAGGATTTAAGTAAACCTCTGGATAATTGCCATAGATCAAGCGTAAGTGCAGATTGTCCATCACAGCATTGATGCGGTCATGATCATAAAGCTCTTGAGTGGAAAAGGGGCTGAGGATAAATTCAAATTTACGGCCAGTCAAAGGTTCTGTGGTGAAATTGGACAGGTCCAGAGAGGAAGATCCAGTGGCAACCACCTGTAGCTGTGGAAAGGCATCAATTATGGCCTTCAGCTTGATGCCAATGTCAACAATCCGCTGAGCTTCATCGACAAACAGATATTTGTAGCCACCAAAGCGCATCTCAAGCTCTTCCACGGTGTGGAAATCAAAGGTCGCGTGGCTGACGTTGAAGTCTCCGTTCACCATTAAGGCGTCTTGTTTATCCCCAGCTAATTGCTCAAGAAGGGTGGTTTTTCCAGTTCGTCGGGCCCCGTAAATGATGATTGCCCGTTTTTTGTGCATCAAAGCTCGGATACTATGCTCTATGTGGCGCTTTATCATATCTTTCTCCTGGATACAAGCTAACACATATGCAATTTAAGGCAAGAAGAAACATAAGAAAACAGGAATATAATCCCGATTTATCATGATATTTCGGGATTACATTCCTGTTTGTTTATGCTTGGAGTGGGGTTCTAAGTAAGTTCCCGGCGGCTGTAAAACCAGTATCCTCCCGCCACAAAGACAGCGCTCAGCACCAGTTTCTGCAGAGTGAGCCAGGATATGACACTCTTCCACTGCAGAGCGATGAGATCGTCCAGATTCAAGCCAAGCGCGTTCATTCCATGCGGTTCGATGTGGACCTGGATGCCGATCAGCTTGGCGATATAGTCCATCAGTGAGGGGATGCCCAGTTTGCCAGTGTAGTTCAGTACGGCTATGGCGATTTCGATGCCCAGGATCACCAAAGTGCCCATGAAGAAGCTCTTGCGCTTGAACAAAGCGGCACTCAACCAGTAGTAGGATGCCACCACCAACAGGCTGAGTAGCATTCCCACACTGCCCTGAGCCCAGGCCACCATGGCGTAGTAGGTGTGGACAGGCATCCAGATATTCAGCAA
>Ga0209311_1003891_pt1 | contig 9978 bp, 4 predicted proteins | sample AD_UKC045_MetaG_FD_184417 | JGI IMG/M metagenome (GOLD analysis project Ga0209311, IMG submission 184417) | Active sludge microbial communities of municipal wastewater-treating anaerobic digesters from USA - AD_UKC045_MetaG (SPAdes) (version 2) | ecosystem: Engineered > Bioreactor > Anaerobic >... | reverse complement strand
TGAGCCGGTGAAGATCACGGCATGGAAGAAGGCCGGGAACGAGTATCAGCCATTCACGGTGACTGTGAAAAGAAAGAACGTGCCCGAGGTCGAGGCCAGGTTCCAGGAGAAGGGCTACTATGTGGGGGAAACGCCGAAACCGGTCCCCCAGGGGCCGGCATCCTACACCGTCCTGAAGGACCCGATCACCGGGAGATGGGTGCAGAAGAACACCCAGACCGGGAAGGTCGAGGACTACCCGGGGCAGAGTGCCGGAGAGAGTGCTCCTACCCAGAAGGAGGCGGCGAGCAAGATATCTGCTATCGACAAGGCGATCTATAGCCTTCAGACGAAGGGCACCCTTGATGATCCTGTTATGGCGGTCCTGGCGGCACAGAACCCGGAGCTCGTCGAGTCCCTGAAGGGGAACCCTTCCGAGGCCATCAGGACCCTCGAGGCAGAGCGTGATTATTACCTGCCCTATGCCCCGAAGCAAATCCAGGACAGGTACAAGAAACCAAATGGATCGCCAGGAGGAACAGCCCAGCCAAAGGTTACAAGGATGGTCTGGGATTCCAAGAAGAAGATGCTCGTACCAGCGGAATGAGGCCTCTGACATGAAAGAGGTCCGCATCCCAGATAAAAATATGGTCCTCGAGTTTCCCGACTCGATGCCCGACGACGAGATCTCAGGAATCATCAGGACACAGGTTTATGACGAATCCAGGCTCAAGGTGGGAGCCGAACGCCTTATCAATAAGGCGGCCTCGTTCTTTCCTCCTGGCATGACAGGAGAAGAGGGCCTTTATACAGGGGAGAAGATCAATCTCCCGAAGATGCCTTCCCCTGGCCTCGGGCGCCTGAACCTGGGCCAAGGAGAAGAGGCCCTCCACGGTCAATCATTCCCCGAAGCAGACTTCAAGAAATGGTATGAGAAGTATGCTTCCCTGCACGATCTTGACCCGAACCCTGACGCTCCCGAACACCATTATGATTATCGGGCGGCATACCTGGCAGGGGCGACACCAGACGCAGAGACAGGGCATTGGCCCAGCAAGTTCAAGAAACCGGATCATCCAAACAGGTACGTCGACGGTGTCGATACGATTACCGGAAAGAGTGCTCCGTCCATCCTCGAGGATCAGCGCCTCGGGGATCAGGCCGTTATCAGGCAGCCCAAGGAAGGCGAAGATCCCGGGGTACTCAGGAAGGCCTTCGACTACTTCACCCGCGCGAACCAGGCAGAGCGGCAGGCCAGGGCCCAGAATGTCCTCTCCATGTCGCAGATGACCGGATACAACCCGAGCCATGTGGAGGAGAACTACGACGACTTCACCCGGGCCCTCGGGATCCGCTCCGAGCTGAACACTCCCGAGTACCTCGAAATGCTCGCCACCTTGCCGGTAGCCGGGGGGCTGGTATCGGGGCCCGTGAGGACCATGCTGGGCCTCGGGGCCTTCATGGGCGTGGCAGAGGCCGAGAGCTATATCCTCTCGAAGGCGCAGGATAAGGAGTACCAGGTCCTGCAGCAACGGGGCATCGACGAGCTGCTCCCCGAAGACACGAACAAGATCACCCGGGACATCGTGCAGATCGCCGACTTCATCGGCAAGGGCGCCCTGGTGGGAGCTGCAGGGAAGTACGGGAAGATCGGAGCGCAGAAGGCCTTCGAGAAATTCACCAAGGACTTTACCGAATATTACAAATTGCCCGAAGATATCTTCATTTCTCCAGAAAAGGTACGGGATATCTTCCAAACCGGAGAAAAGATGAGCCCGGAAGAGATGGATCTCTGGAAGGACCTGGATCTCTCTCCGGCAGATATCAAGACGGCCATGCAGCACGGCGTCGAAATAAAGATCCCGACCTCGAAGATTGTCACCGTGGCCGATAAGCCGATCTGGGCAAAGATCAAAGGCCTGGTCGGTATCAAGCCTTACCAGCAAGAGACAGTCGCCAGGGCGGGAGAGGTCACTCAGGCCAGGAAGGCCCTGGAGTACAGGCCGGAGCCTGGGAAGGCAAAGGAACCAGAAGACTACACTGTTTTAACAGAAGATCTCGGAAAATTAGAAGTTAGAGTATTACACAAACCAGATGGCTCTTATACTATTATGCCACTCGGAGAGCGTGGAAATCCCATAGAAATCAATGCCGATTTTGCCAAGACCAAAAGCATAGAAGATATGCTTGCTTACACGTTTGAACCACAAGGATTTAAGGGAATAGAAAAGGGGGTGAAGCCGAATGAACAGGTGCAAGGGATCGAGGAGGGGCGGCCGGCGGTAGAGGGAAGCGACGCCTATAATAAGGCACTTGAAGCGAGCAATCAGGCAACTAGGACATACAACGAAGCAACCAAGAAATACCGCAACAAGGAAATCGGCGACGAGGATTATCTGGCAGCAAGGAAAAAATACGAAGAGGCGCAAAAAAAGTTTGATGATGCCTATTCTACCGAAAAAGGATGGAGCAAGCCGGGGGTAGAAGAGCCTCCAGCTGCAGCCCAGGGCACATACTATGATCGCGCGAAGAAAGCCTGGTTTGATGAGAATGATAAACCTGGCCTTGGGAGCTGGGATCGTTCCGTTAACCAGAGAACATTCGAGAAGATAATTGGACCATTGGTGAAGCGCCTTGAAAACTCCGGGGGATTCCATAAGCCTTATAGCCTTGCCATACCGATCTACAAGAAGAAGAAAGTTCCTGGCGAGCTTTTGCAGGCCATATCGAGACACCTTGGATGGCTCAGAGATAAGGGCCTAGTCGAAACATATTGGGACAAGGAAGGGAACCCATACTATGGGATCGCCGGACAGCCCAAGCCCAAGGACCTCCTGACAGGCCCGGAAATAGACGAGCTCGAGAGGAAGGCAAAAGAACCCCAGCCCGAACCAGCAGAACCCAAGGCCAAGGGCCCGACCTTCTGGTATGCGGGGGAGCAGTCACGAACGGTCTTCGGCCGGAAGGTCACGGAGCCCACCTATATCGGGATCGGCAAAGCCCCATACGGGAATTACTCGTTCTATCAGTACTCAAACCCCACAAAGGCAGACCGACGAGCCCTGAAGGGAAAGAAAGAGAAATTCTTCGACACACCCCAGCAAGCCCAGGAGGCACTGGACAAGTATGCCCAGGAGCAGAAGTGGGAAGCCCTGACGGCCGAGGAATTCGCCGGAAGGCTCTCTCCGGTGAAGGGCAAGGGGGAAGGGGAAGGATCTGCACGGCCGATATGGGGAGAGGGGGAGAAGCCCAAGCAATCACCAGAACCCAGGCCGGAACCCAAGGCCATCACTGAGGGCAATGAATCTTTTGCCAGGACCGAGGACGGGACCAAGATCAAGACCAGGCTCGCCGTGTACGATGCCGGGGATCTGGTGGCGTCCCACGATACCAGGCTCCAGGTTAATCCGGATTACCCCGCGGAGCTGCAGCCGAGGGACAGGACCAGGGCGGCGTCTGAAATGCAGATCAACCGGATCCTGGGCGGCCTCGAGCCCGAATGGCTGGGCGATATCCCCAAGGCTGCAGACGGCGCTCCCATCATAGGGACCGACGGCGTGGTCGAATCCGGCAATGGCCGCGTCATTGCCCTCAAGCTGGGATACGAAAAGAATCACCCGAACATGAAGAAGTACAAGCAATGGCTCCTCGACAATGCCCAGAAGTACGGCCTGGACAAGGAGCAGATCGCGGCGGCGAAGAGCCCCATCCTTGCCAGGATCCGCACCAGCGAGCTCGACCGGGAGGCCTTTGCCAGGGAAGCCAACGTATCGGGGCAGGCGGCCATGAGCGCCATGGAGAGGGCCCTGGACGACGCGAAGGTAATGGAGGAGAATGGTTACCTGTACCGCCTGGATCCCACCAGGGACGGCGACCTGAACACGGCGCACAATAACCAGATCATCAAGGACTTCCTCCTGAAGGCAGTCGGCAAATCAGAGATCGGCAACTACGTCACCCGGGAAGGGGCACTGAGCAAGGCGGCCTATGACCGTGTGAGAAATGCGGTGTTCGCGGCTGCATACGGCAAGACCAATGCCCTCGAGGTCATGTCAGAGAGTGCAGACGACGAAGCCCGGATGCTCACCAGGGGCCTCCTGGCTGCAGCTCCGGCCATTGCCCGGGCAAAGTCGAAAATGGCAAGAGGCGCCCTGGAGCAGGTTGACATATCCCCAGCTGTGGCCAGGGCAGCGGATAAGTACCGAGCGATCAAGGAGTCAGGGGAAACCCTGGAGCAATTCCTCCGGCAGCGGTCCCTGTTCGAGGACGGAGATATTGACAGCGTTACGGCAGAGGTGTTAAATCTGTTTGATCAATACCGGAGATCCGGCTCCAAGATAGGGTCGGTCCTTCGCCGATACGCTGACCTCTGGGAGTCCCTGGGGGATCCCAGACAGGAAACGCTCTTCGGGAAGGAGCACAAGCCGGAGATCCCCGAGCTCCTGGCAAGAGCCAAGGAGGACATAGCAAATGCAGCGGGTAAGTCATCCACATCTTCGCTTTTTGAAGATCAGGCCGGAAGCAATGAAGCGGCTGAACCTCTGGGCGAGATTCATGGAGAAGGTAGGGAAGCTCCCCAAGGTACAGGGTCCCGGGCGTCAGTAGGCACCTTCGCCGATATCGGCGGCTCCGACTACTCTGAAGGCCCACACGGGAGCGCCTACCAGGACGTTCCCGCAGTCATGCAGCTCCCCGAGATCGTCGAGCTCGCCCGTGAGCTCCTGGGCGGCAGATACCCCAAGGTTCTCCAAAGGCTCTCCATCCGAAACGCTGCAGGCCTGTTCAGGCCTACCGGCAGCGGCCGTATCGAGATCAAGGCAGGCATCGCCGAGGATCCCATGCAGCTCGCCAAGACGCTCGCGCATGAGATAGGCCACCTGATCGATTACCTTCCCGAGCATGTCATCTCCCGGGGGAACATCCTGGGCCGGATCGCGTCCCTGAGAAGGTACATGAAGCACTACATCGCCGGATTCCCCGGGGGCCCTGGGCCTATCACCGAGGCCGAGGACGCCTTCCTGCTCGAGCTGGCGCGGCAGTTGAAGAAGGGCCCGGAAGTCGCCGAAGAATGGATAGACGAGATTATCAGGCGCGAGCTCCCGATCACCCCGGACGATGTCCTTGCCATCTGGAACAGCACCATGGAGAACCGGCAGAACATAAACAAGGACCTCGAGGAGTACATCAAGAGGCTCTCCACGGCCGAGAAGAAGGCCATCGTGAAGGAGGCCCTGGCCGGAAGGATCCACCAGGACCTGAACCGGTTCCACAGGGTCGAGGAGATACGCACCGGGAAGAAGATCAAGAGGACCATTCAGATCAATCCCGACGACCGGACCATCAAGAAGCTCTATCAGAAGCTCCTCGAGGAGGAGATCAAGAAGCGGCGGCTCCTGGATGCCAAGGCCGTCACGAACGAGCTGAAGCAGTTCACCATGGCCTGGAAGCCCTTCGATCCATTGGCCAACAAGAAATATACCAATTACCGCTTTTCATCGGTCGAGCTCTACGCCGATGCTCTGAGCGCCCTGATCACGAACCCCGCATACCTGAAGGCCAAAGCGCCCCTGTTCTACGAGGGCTTCTTCAACTACCTGGAGAACAAGCCCGAGGTCAAAAGGATGTATGAGCAGCTCCAAGATGATATCCGCAGCGGTGAGGCAGAGAAGAACAGGGTGATACGGTTGCGCGAAGGATTCGGAGCCAAGGAAGACGAGTATGTCCGGTCCCTGGTGGAGTTCAAGAAAAAGAACCCCGTTGCCCAGAAGGACGCCTGGGGCAATGCCTTCATCGACCGGAGCTATGCGATCCTCAGAAGGGTGAAGCTCACCGGGGAAAGCAATATCCCCGACCGTTTCAACCCCCGGTATGCCATCGAGGACATGCTCTATTCTGGGTCCGAGACTGAAGGTTACCTTGCCGATATGTATAACGAGGTCCTGAAGCCTGCAGAGGATCACAATATCAACCCGACCGACCTGGGCGAATATATGTTCCACTGGCGCGTAGCCACGGAGCGGAGCAAGCTGGCGAATCCCCAGGGCTGGACTCCCGAGCTCTCGAGGAAGAGGATCCGCGAGATGGACCGGATCTTCGGGCCCAGGTTGAAGGAGCTCAAGGATCACTTCTACCAGATTCGGAAGTCCTACTTCGTGGACAAGGCCCTCGACTCGAAGATGTTCTCCCCGGAGCTCGAGAGGGTCTTCCAGGACAACGAGCACTACGCCACCTTCGATATCGTCGGACACTTCGAGCAGAGCTACGGCCGGGAAGGGACGGCCAAGATCTTCCGGCAGATCGGGACCTTCAGCCCGACCGGCAACCCCCTGGTTGCCACTCTCATGAAGGACATGCACCTGATCTATGCCATCAACCGGAACAATGCGGCCAAGTCCGTCACCAGGTTCATGCAGGAATTCTATCCCCAGGAGATTCAGCCGGCCGAAAAGAAATGGGGCGGCAAGTACATGATGCACGTTCCCCCCAGGGATCCGAACGCGGGGCAGATCGCCTTCATGGACGGCGGCAAGATGCAGGCCTTTAACGTGCCTAAGTATGTAGCCGAGACATTCGAGAAGAACCCCATCGAGGGGATGCTTGTGGCGCAGATCCTGAGAGCCACGGCCAAGCCGTTCAAGGCCGTCTTCACCGAGTTCAACCCGGGATTCTGGGCATTCAATATCATGAGAGACTACCGGAAGGCCGTAAGGGCCCTGCCTGGTGGATCCTACGCCAACTTCACGAAATACTTCCTGCAGGGAATCAAGCCTGCCTTCAGGAGCACCTTTGGGCGGCCGGACCAGATCATTCAGGAGATGAGGAAGGGCCGGATGTTCATTTCCATGGGCGACTACCGCGGCCAGAGCCCGGAGGATACCCAGCTCGAGCGACTCCTCAAGAAGTACGGCATGGTGCCCACGGCATGGAATAACAAGATTCTCCGGCCTTTCGGCTGGTTCTTCGACAAGATGAGCAAGGCGGGGCAGGCCATTGAGCGGGTCCCGAAGGTAGGCGGGTATCTGTACCTGAAGCACCATAACCTTCCCCAGGGCTTCAGCCGGATCCTGACGGACCAGAAGATAGCCCATGAGGTCAGGTCGAATATCGGTTCCCCTGCATTTCTCCGGCGCGGATCCGCGGCTCCGATCTATAACAATATCCTCCTGTTCTCGAACGCCATCAAGGAGGGCTGGCGCTCCGACTACGAGACAACCAACCGTAGCCCTGGCGAGGCGGCCTGGAAGTTTGCGAAATACTACATCATCCCCAAGATGGCCATGAAGGCCGCGAAGTATGGGCTTATGGGCCTTGCCATAAAAGAGGTCATGGATCGGGTGAGCGAGTATGACAAGACAAACTATACCTGCTACCCCCTGGGCATGACCCCGAACGGGAAGGCCGTCTATCTGAGGGTTCCCCTGGACGAGGGCGGCCGGATGGTGTCCGGCCTGGTGTGGAAGGTCCTCGACTTCGACCAGGACCACTACTTCACCGGCCTCTTCGACTACATGGCAGGGCAGGCTCCGACGCTGCACCCCTTCGGCATGGCCATGGCGGCCGTGGTTCAGTATGCGTCAGGGCAGAATCCCTACGATCACTTCCGGGGCAGGGAGGCGATACCGGAGCTGGAATTCCAGGCCGACGACTACCGCAGCCGTATTGCCTTTGCGAAGTGGGTATCGAACCAGGTGGGCGGCGGGATCGTCTACCGCTTCGGATCCGACAACCCCGGGGAGGTAAAGACGGAGCTCGAGAAGGCCCTCAATCTCCCGATTGCCGGGAACATCATAGGCCGGTTCGTGAAGGTGTCCGACTACGGCTTGAGGGAGGAGCTCCGCGACGAGAAGAAGAACATCAGAAAGATGATCGCCAGGGAAACCCTCGATACACGGGACTCTATAGCCAAATTCCTGAACGGCGAGAAGCTCGAGGACCAGGACATTGCCCTGATCGTGAAGCACTCCGATATGCTGGACAACTATGTGAGAAAGTTCTGGGCGTATCAATACGGCAATGTGTACCTGCAGGAATATATGTCAGCACAGAGCAGATTAGAGAAGGCTGCCGTGTTCAAGAGGATGCTGCAGGATATACCGAACGGCGGCCTGGTAGCGCATGACAGGCCTTCGATATGGTCAGAGGCCGAAGCGAAGGGCAAGAAGTAGCCAGATCACGACCAGGGCAAAGAGGAGCTTGCCCAGGACCTGCAGACGGGTACGGCCGGTCATGGGGTCTTTCTCAATTTATCAATTTCACGCTTGAGGGCTTCGATTTCTTCTTCGAGCCTGTCGATGGTGTCGCATAGAATCTTGAATGGATTCTTTTCCTTTGATGATTCCGCTTGTCCTCCCTCACCCTGCCGTAGATAGGCATATCGAACACCCCCATTGCATCGTGGGGTGTCATTATAGCGGAGGATGAGGGGGAAGGGAAGGGCATGCTACTTGCTCTCCCTCCATCCTTTGAACCAGCTGGCGTGTCCGATAAATACCCTTGGCACGGCGCAACCTTCGGGCATTGGAACCCACACCTGCATCATGCCATCAACGTAGACAGGCACCTCGATGGTGTAGCCATGGTGGGGCAGAGGCGCATCCTCCGGGGCTGGCTTAAACCCATTACAGATGTGCGCGTCTGCTGAAACTTGTCTGGAATATGCATGACATAAACCGCCAGCATAGTATTTGCAATCATGGCAGGTTCTGGGTTCCGCATCCTCAGGGGCTGGCTTGGCATCGTCCAGCACAGGGCCGAACTTGGGCTTCATCTCAGGCACCATATGGCAAGACATTATGGAATGCAGATTATCAAGCCGCTCCATTCTCTCCCTCAGCTTCTCCACCTGGGCGGCGAGGTCGAGGATTGATTCTATAACCGTCTGCATGGTGTGCGTATATGCAAGATCCCTTGGATTATATATCTTCCGCAGTTCATCAATCGCGCTCATGTCGGCCCTGGTTTACCAAACCTGCCTAAATCACAGCAAGAATGGAAGGCCGCCTTTCTTCGGCCATTTTTGACGCTTCACTCAGGATTGCCCCGAAGGGTCTTACATCCTGTCCACGTCCGTTTTTTACTTGCTCGGTGAACCCACTCCCGCGCAAGATATTCGCTTGCTTCGGTGATTTTATAGATTTTCATTTATTTTCTTTATGATCCTCTGATCTTCTGCTAATTCAGCGTCCAACCTGTTTGTGTATAAACTGGAATACGAAGGAAGATTTTCAAGATATGCATACAATTTTGATTCTATATTAGTAATCAAATGAGAATCTAATCTAACCAAATCAGCAGCAATAAGAAGAGCAGACTCCCTACATATATTTGCAATATCGTCGCCTATACCTGTTCGCATTTCTACCGAAGCCCTTTCTTCATCTCTTGCCTGTTTAACAACTAACGCACGTTCGATGTCTAGTGTCTCAACTGCATATTTAGCGGCTTCTTGTGCTATTTGATTTAATGTTTTAGTTCTCATGCTTCCTCATTATCGTCTATTAATTCCATAATTTTTGCTCTTTCGTTAAGCCACCAATTATTCTTTTTTTTGGTTTATACCTCTAGATTCATTTTTGTTTTAATATGATGCCAGAACATCCGCCCACATTTATCACACCGCTCGTCTTTCGTTTTTTGTAATGCAGACCATCTTGATGTAGTCCAAGTTTGAAGCTCATCAAACAATACAGCTTTTTCTATGGCTCTTGCAAACTCTAAGATATATCCATCGGGTATAGCTTCTTCGTGTTCCCAGTGTCCACCACACAACCGAGTATATTTCAACGCTATATCTTCTATCTCTTTATCTGTCAGCATCTTTCAACTCCTTAACTAATTTTTCGTTTGCATCCACGGCTTATGCGACCTCCAAGACCTTGCCATCACTCCTCCTCCACGCCAACGAGCTTGAGCAGGTCGGCCTCGGCTTGCACAATTTCTTCCGTCAACCCATGTCTACGGCAAGACTTTTGTTGTGTCTTAACTAATCGCTTCACTTTC
>Ga0209311_1003881_pt1 | contig 10006 bp, 6 predicted proteins | sample AD_UKC045_MetaG_FD_184417 | JGI IMG/M metagenome (GOLD analysis project Ga0209311, IMG submission 184417) | Active sludge microbial communities of municipal wastewater-treating anaerobic digesters from USA - AD_UKC045_MetaG (SPAdes) (version 2) | ecosystem: Engineered > Bioreactor > Anaerobic >... | reverse complement strand
GGGAGCTCCATGTCCGCTGTAATAAATATAAATTTCATTGCCTGGTTTGCCGGCATTTTTAGCTAACCAGCCACCCGGATCAAAAACCGTCTTAAATTCGCTCAGTGTTGCCGATTCATCTGTTTGAAAGTAAATATTTTCAGTTGGTATTCCTAATACCTTATTAAAATACTCTTTCATAAATTCTGCATCGCGCTTGGCAAAAGGAACACTACTCACATTCCGATAATTCTCTATCCCAAAAATCACTCCCCACTTTTTATTATCTGCCTTAGATAACACTGGGATATTTTGTTCCACATCAATAGATAATGCTGGTGCATTTTCAATATTTATCTGTCTTTCTTTACCCGATATGATAATGGATTCCGCTGTCCTTTCCTGACGGTTGAAAGCCAAATTTAGAGGTTGATTAAGCTTATTAAATTGAGAATGAGCTTCTAAAATGTCCAAAGTTAAATTTAAATTCGTAGCTGTCTTGGCAGTTACTAAAGTATAATGTAAATCTTTATATTCTCCGGCTGACAATTGATTAAACTGGTTTTCTGCATTGCTGCTAGGTAAAAGAAATATATCCTTACCTAAAATTAGCTTTGTATTCACATTCTTTGCGAGTCCATTACCTTTATTCTGTATACGAACCAAAAGATCAAATTGTTCTCCAGGCTCTATTTTCCCATTTTTGTTCTGGTCGTCTATTGCTATATCAGCAATCTGAATATCGGGAGGAATAAATGATTTAGTGCTAAACTGTATAATCTTATCTTCAGGTGGAAAGCCATTTTGCTCTGTAAAATTTATCTTTAATTCCACCTCAGTAGTAGAGATATTCTGTCCAGCTTTTAATTCCACAACTTTACTGTTTGTCTCTCCTGCTTTAATCTCTCCAAAGTAAATACTTTTAGGATAGCTTATTCCTGCTATAGAACCTAAATCTAATTTCGCTTCCACCATTCCGGCATTCCCTTTACCTTTATTACTGATGGTAATATTTAATTGGGCTGTTTCTTCTGCATCTAATAAATTATTGCCGCTTGGTTCAATGAAACTTACAGTAGAACTTAAATCGGGCGGAATTAAAGCTATACCAACACTGGATGGACTTATAGTGGGGGCTTTATCAGTTGAATAAAATACATTCCCTTTCCCTTCAATGCGTGCTTCCAAATAATCCCATTCACAATTTTCATTTAACTGACGGGTTACATAAATCTTATAATTTTTGAAATTATTCTTTACTTCAGGTGCAATACTTAAAGGAACAGACATCTTGATTGTTTTGTCCTTTATTCTTAAAGGAAACTGTTGTTGATCCGGTTCGTAAGTTCCCAAAGTTCCGGATATAATAATTGTTTCTCTACTTTCTTTCAATAGATTATTAAATTTTTCCCTTAATTTGCTCATCATTTCATTATAAGCTAATTGTGAATCCTGTATTTTCTTTTCATACTCTTTTCTTATTGCCTCAATTTTTATATTGGCACCCCTTTTTCTTTGTTCAAATGCTTCTGTGGTCTCAAACTCTCCTTTAACAAGATGCTGCAATTCTGCAATTTTAGCATCTCTCTCTGTTTCAAGTTCTTCTGCTGAAAAAGGGGTATCAATCCAGGACTTTACCGCTATCACTTCCTCCTGAATATCTGTAAAATCTGCAAATCCTATATTATACCATATAATAAAACTAAAACTTATTAAAATCAATAATGATTTCTTCCTCATTTTAATCCTCCTTTCTATATAGATCACAGTTTCCTTCTGTTCATTTCATTTTCCCCTCTTCTTATGTAAAACGACAAAAGACAAAAAAAACAACAATCAAGGGGAATTCCTACAAACACGCAAGCCAATGAGGCTATAGCTGTCAGTAGCATATACATAGCTACGATTTGCAACAGTAGCATGATAATACCAGTGACCTCCACGTGTCACACGACTGGTACCGCTACTTGCTCCCTGGGGATTGGTACAAGGTCCTGAAGGATAATCTCCATAAATATCCCAACACCATTCGCCAACATTACCACTCATATCATATAATCCTAATTCATTTGGTTTTTTTGTACCTATTTTATGAGTTTGTATGGCATTATTTTCAAACCATGCAACTGTATTCGCATCATTGCTACCTGAAAAAATATATCCCTTACTTTGTATACCACCTTTTGCAGCGTATTCCCATTCTGCTTCCGTAGGTAAACGATAACCATTTGCTTTACAGTTGAAATTGATCTTAGTATGATTTCCGTCTAATTTATTCCAGTTCTGGGGCCACTTATCAGGATTTGAACCATAATCAAGATAACTGTAACAAGGAGTAAGCCCTTCCTTAAAACTTTTTTTATTACAATATGCTATTGCATCAAACCAGCTTACGCTCTCTACTGGTAAGTCATCTCCTCTATAGTATGAAGGATTATCACCCATTATTTCTTTCCATTCCTTTTGGGTTACTTCATATTTATCTATATAAAAAGATGATAATTTTACTGTATGAACTGGTTTTTCCCTATCTGAATCATTTGAACCCATTAGGAAAGTTCCCCCTTCTACAAATACGAGGAAAGTTCCCCCTTCTACAAATACGAAATTTGTTTTCTTTAAGTTTAAGGTAAAATTCCATTCCTCATCTTTATATCCTAATATTCTCGGATTCCAGAAAATAATATTATCTTTACCCACAAAACAAAGTTCAGATATTCCTCTTCCGCTCATACCTTTGGGATTTTTTAATTCTTGCTTACCATTAGATGCGGTTAATTCAATTGTAAAACCATCATTTGTTTTTCCATTTATATCATAGATAATCTTATAATATCCACAATCAGGGTCTTTACTCCACCTCATATTACTAATTGTTTGAGCATTTATCTGCACTGTTAATAGGACTATGAATAACATAAGAATTCTTTTCATATCGCCTTCCCTATCTTTCATTCTCTATTTTGTTTTATAAAATACCTTACTTTATTTGTCAAGTTTTTTCTTCCTCTCCATCCTTTTTAATCTTTTACTTTGCGTTCTCACTAATTTTTTCAAATCGGCGTTTTTGCTGGCCTGCGATATCACGATTTTTTCAAACTGAAAGAGTAGGTTCTCCATTGAAGTTATCCGCCTCCATATAGCCATTGCGTCCAAGCGATCTTCATCTTTTGTCAGCATAGCCGTAAACGCGGACTGAACAGATGCAAGGGTAAAGGAAACTCCGGTGAGACAACAAAGGGGTATCTGCCATCCGTATATAGGTTCTTGGACATTTCCAAAGCCAGTCCATCGTATCTCGCCACCAATCAAAGCCTTATTCTCACTTTACCCTGGTGTCACAACTTGTAGCTTTGGGTGTCAGTTTATATGAGTTCAATCCACATACAAAAGGAAAATGGTTTGGTAACTTCTTTTGGGGCAACAAGAAACATCATAGCTATAGATAAATTATACCTATTAATTTGCCGGATAGGAATTCAGTAATCCTATTGATTGTATAAGCAGTTACAGTAGAAGAAAAAGAGGCAATTTTAACCTTTTACAGGGTAACAACAAGAGAACATTTCCCTTTACTAAAAAACCGCTTTAGAAAAAATGACTATGGCATTACTTTTGAAAAAATAAGCAAAAAACAGGAAAGAAAAGAAATGGAAAACCAGAGCCCTCTGGAAAAGCTGAGAGCAAAACGCGCTGCAGCACTTTTAGGCGGTGGAGAAAAACGCATCGCTGAACAACACGCAAAAGGTAAACTCACTGCAAGAGAAAGGATTGCCCTTTTGGTTGATCCTGATAGTTTTGAAGAATTTGATATGTTCGTAACCCATCGTTGCACAAATTTTGGATTGGATAAATATATTCATCCGGGAGATGGTGTGGTAACGGGTTGCGCAACAATCAATGAAAGAATGGTCTATATTTTTGCCCAGGATTTTACGGTTTTTGGTGGTTCTTTATCAAAGACCTACGCTGATAAAATCTGCAAAATAATGGATATGGCACTAAAAAACGGTTGTCCTGTTATTGGACTGAATGATTCCGGTGGAGCAAGAATTCAGGAAGGCATTGATGCCCTTGCTGGATACGCGGAAATTTTTTGGCGTAATGTAATGGCAAGCGGAGTGATACCTCAAATTTCGGCAATTTTAGGTCCCTGTGCAGGCGGAGCTGTATATTCACCTGCCATAACGGATTTTATTGTTATGGAAAAAAGTAACAGCTATATGTTCGTTACTGGTCCTAAGGTTGTTAAAACCGTATTAAATGAAACGGTTACTAATGAGGAATTAGGTGGCGCAAAAGTTCATACCAGCAAAAGCGGTGTAGCTCATTTCATAGCTAATAGCGAAGAAGAAGCAATGCTCACTATCAAACTTCTGCTAAGTTACTTGCCTTCCAATAATTTGGAAGACCCACCTTATGTTCCGAGTGCTGATCCTATAACTCGTAATTGTGATGTTTTGAATAATCTTGTTCCTGAAAATCCTAATAAGCCCTACGATATGCTGGATGTGATTTATCCGATTGTTGATGATGGCGAATTTTTGCAAGTGATGAGTAATTTTGCCCAGAATATTATTGTCGGTTTTGGCAGGATGAATGGACATAGTGTAGGAATTGTAGCTAATCAACCCAAAATTTTAGCCGGTGTTTTAGATATTGATGCCAGTATTAAAGGAGCTCGTTTTGTGCGATTTTGTGATTCTTTCAATATACCTTTGGTAGTTTTGGAAGATGTTCCCGGTTTTTTACCCGGCACAATGCAAGAGCATAATGGAATTATTCGTAACGGGGCAAAACTTCTTTATGCTTTTGCGGAAGCTACAGTTCCAAAAGTTACTGTTATTATCCGTAAGGCATACGGAGGCGCATATTGTGTTTTAAACAGTCGTCATATGCGTGCGGATATAGTTTATGCCTGGCCCTCTGCTGAAATTGCAGTTATGGGTCCTGATGGAGCAGTGGAAGTTATTTTCCGTAAAGAAGCAATGGCTGCAGAAAATCCTAAGGCAGTTCTTCAAGCAAGAGAAAAGGAATATCGGGAAAAATTTGCCAATCCTTTTATTGCTGCGGAAAGAGGATATATTGATGATATAATTGAGCCCGCGGAAACAAGATTTCGTTTAATTAGAGCTTTAGAAATGCTGGCAAATAAAAAGGACAGCATTCCTCCTCGCAAACATGGCAATATTCCTTTGTAAGGTATTAGTAATGCGAAAAATAATGTTTCTAACCCTTTTTACCTTCTGCGTCTTAAGCGGCTGGGCTCAAATAACCTCTGTGGAACAAACAATATCTGATAGTTTAGCTTTAGCGCGGGAAAAAGAAATTATTTCCGAATATGGTTTTCGGGATACAGCTACTCTTTCTGAAGTAGCTAACAAACTGCAAATTGAGGATATAGACCGCTGGAAGAGCTATCTTGGTTTGGAACCGCATAACGAAAAACTGGATAAAATGAGTTTAAGAAAACTGGGTATAACACCTTATAAAGCACTTCTGGCACAACAATACAGCATTTATGGCTTTACGGAACTTTCCACTTTGGAAGAAGTTGCCGCTGCACTTAAAATGCCCGTGAAAAAAATCAAACAGGAAATCGGACTGGATAAGCCCAATTCTCCAAAATGGGATTCTTACTCTTTGCAGTCCTTGAACTTAACCCCTGAAGACATCAAAAAAATTCACCGGGAATTTGAAGAAAAAAGTTTGAATTTCGGACTTAATGTAACACTGGTAGGAATGTTAACTGTATTTACCGCTCTCCTTATTACTAGTATTATAATCGGACAATTGAATCATCTGAACCGTCCTGCCAAAGAAAAAAAGGCGGATATGAAAATTACTCCCGGAGGAAAAGTTCGTTCTGCTTCCGCCACTTTAAATCACAATGTAATAGCTGCTCTTGTTACCACTATCTTTTTGTATGAACAATCCCTGGAAGAAAAAAGAAAAATTGCCTTAACCTTTAAACGCACACCAACCAATCAATGGCGTGCCAGCGCTATGTTAAATATGCCCAATCGGGAAATGTATCTTAAGCGGAGATAAATAATGAAAACCTATAAGTTGTTAATTAATAATGAACATTTTGAAGCCAAAATTGTGGAATACAGTCCCACCCACGCTAAAATAAACCTGAACGGAACGGATTATCTGGTTCAGATAGAAGACGATAAAATTCAAAGCATTCCCAAGCTTGCTGCCCAGGAAAAAGCAGTTCCTTTGGCTCCTGCATTCAGCAGTAGTGCCGATCTTTATTCTGGAGAAATTCGTGCTCCTCTTCCCGGAGTGATAGTTTCTATTCTTGTTTCCGAAGGCGAAGAAGTGAAAAAAGGTCAGGCAATTCTCATTATTGAGGCAATGAAGATGCAGAGTGAAATTGCTTCTCCTGTTGACGGTAAAATAGATAAAATATTAGTGAAAGAACGAGCTCCCGTGAAGGAAGGAGATTTACTGATGACAATCACCGGAGCTGAAATTAAAGTTCCTCCTCAAAGTAAGCCACCGCAACCAAGCGTAGAAGAACCAATGGAAAAAAAAGCAGTTACGGAAAAAATTCTGCGTGCACCTCTTCCCGGAACCATAATGGATATAAAAGTGAAGGTTAATGACTATGTGCACGAAGGAGATGTTGTTTTAGTTCTGGAAGCGATGAAAATGGAATCCGATATTTACAGCCCCAGAACAGGGAAAATAAGCAAAATATATGTTCAAAAGGGAGACCTCGTGCAGGATAATGACCCTTTAATTGAGTTTGAGGATTAGCTTTATGCAGGAATTAAGCCAATTTATTCAAACCACAGGTTTCTTGAATGTTAGCTGGGGAAATCTGGTAATGATTATCTTCGGAATGATCTTTGTCTATTTGGGGGTAGCGAAAGAATTTGAGCCCCTGCTGTTGATTCCTATTGGTTTTGGCATCATCGTGGGAAATATGCCTGGTGTTTCTCAACAGGGATTGGGAGTGATGAATGAGGGTTCTGTTTTAAATTATCTCTATTTCGGTGTAAATAAAAGCATATATCCTTCCCTGATTTTTTTAGGAATAGGGGCAATGACCGATTTTTCTACTTTAATTGCCAATCCGCGTCTTATTCTTTTAGGGGCAGCAGCTCAATTTGGTATTTTTGCTACTTTTATTGGCAGTATCCTGTTGGGATTTAACATTTTGGAAGCAGCTTCCATTGGTATAATTGGAGGAGCTGACGGACCAACCTCCATTTTTTTAGCTTCCAAACTGGCACCTCATCTTTTAGGTTCAATAGCTTTGGCAGCATATTCTTATATGGCTTTGGTGCCGATAATTCAACCCCCGATTATGAAATTGCTCACAACCAAAAAAGAGCGTCTTATTCGGATGAAACCATTACGAGTTGTTTCCAAAAAGGAAAAAATTATCTTCCCGATAATTGCTTTTGTAGTTACCACATTCATTTCTCCGGGCAGTGTTGTTCTTTTGGCGATGCTTTTTTTAGGCAACCTGTTGAAAGAAAGTGGAGTAACTGATCGCCTTGCCAATAGTGCCAAAACTGTTTTAATTGATGTAGTAACCGTTTTAATTGGTTTAACCGTTGGCGCTAAAACCACGGCTGATGTTTTCTTGACTCCTGCCACCTTAAAGATATTTTTTCTGGGCGCTTTTTCTTTTGCAATTGCAACTGCTGCCGGGGTTCTTTTTGCCAAGATTATGAATCTTTTTTCCAAAAACAAAATTAACCCCTTAATTGGTAATGCCGGAGTTTCAGCAGTTCCCGCTTCGGCACGCGTTTCTCAGGTTGTGGGTCAACAATATGATAAAACCAATTATTTACTAATGCATGCAATGGCTCCTAATGTTGCAGGAGTTGTTGGCTCGGCAATTGCTGCAGGTGTCCTTTTAGGAATTTTAGGAAAATGAAACAAAATAAACACAACAAAACATATAGGAGGCAAAAATGCCAAAAGTCCTGATTGCAACCGAAAAACCCTTTGCCGCAGATGCAGTTCAGAAAATTAAGGCAGAGCTTGAAAAAGCCGGTTACGAATACTCCTTTTTGGAGAATTATACCGATAAAAGTGAACTGCATAATGCCTTAGCTGATGCGGAAGCAGTAATTATCCGCAGTGATATTATGGATGAGGAAGCTTTTAATTCCGCTCCCAAACTTAAAATTGTAGTACGTGCAGGTGCCGGTTATGACAATATTGATTTAAAAGCTGCTACTGCACATAATGTTGTAGCTATGAATACTCCAGGGCAAAATTCCAATGCTGTTGCCGAATTGGCAATCGGAATGATGATTTATATTGCCAGGAACAAATTTAACGGCAAATCCGGAACGGAACTTTCTGGTAAGATACTTACTCTGTATGGTTTTGGCTGGGTTGCCCGTTATGTAGCAAAAATTGCTAAAGGCATCGGAATGGATGTTTATGCTTACGATCCTTATCTGCAGGATGATGTGATGTTGAAAGAAGGCGTTAAACCCTTGCATAGTGTAGAAGATGTCTTCAAACTGGGGGATTATATTTCTCTACATATTCCGGTTACTGAAGAAACTAAAAAATGCGTTAACTGGAATCTTTTATCTTTGGTAAAAGAAGATGCCGTTCTTGTTAATACAGCACGGAAAGAAATTATTGATGAAGAAGCACTACTTAAGGTGTTTGCCGAAAAGAAAAAATTCCGTTATGTGAGTGATGTAGCTCCGGATAATAGTGCTGAAATATTAGAACTGTATCCAGACCGTGTTTTCTTCACTCCTAAAAAAATGGGAGCCCAAACCAGCGAAGCAAATACTAATGCCGGAATTGCTGCCGCCAAACAAATTATTGCCTTCTTTGAGAAAGGCGATACAACCTACAAAGTAAACTAAAAACTACCCTCCTCCTCGATTACAACGGAAAGCTTATCTTCAGCTTTCCGTTGTTTTCTCTCTGAAGAATAATCTGCAATAAAAAGGTTGAGAAAGTTGATAGAGTTGATTGGGTTGAGAAGGTTTAGAGGGTTGATGGGGTTTAGAAGGTTGAGAAGGTTTAGAAGGTTGAAATTTTTTCAAAGCCCAAAGGGCGACACAATCATAGCGATGGGAGCGTAAGCCCCTCGTAAAAAAGTACGAAACAACCATCTATATTTTTTCACAGTTCCCCGGTATATATATCTTGAAAATCCTTTTCATCCCCTTCCTCAAGGAGCTAATAAATCTTGATAGTTATTTGCTTGATATATAGTAAATTCTGTAACGACTCCGTAACACTTCCCTAACACTTCCGTTGTTTCGTTACGGAGTTGTTACTTGGTTGTTACTTTGTTATAAGAAGATGAAGCAAGCTGCAAAAGATAATTAATTAAAGGCGAAGCAGTTAACAGAAGGGCGGTAAATGATAATGTTATTCCCTTTTGGTTAATCGGGATTCGGTAACTCCATAATGAAATAATATTATTTTTATATTTTATCTTCTTATTGAAGTAAAAATTATTAGTATCTGTCGTTCCTATGGAACTCTCTCTAAAAGAAGGAGATATGTTGTTTATTTACACTCTGTTCGCCGGGTTGAAACCCGTCGTTAATACCTGTCGTTCCTACGGTACTCTTTCTGATAAAAGGAGATATGTTGTTTTTATTTGCTCTTTTCGCCGGGTTAAAACCCGTTGTTAATACCTGTCGTTCCTACGGAACTCTTTCTAAAAGAAGGAGATATGTTGTTTTTATTTACTCTTTGCGCCGGGTTAAAACCCGTTGTTATTATCTGTCGTTCCTACGGTACTCGTTTTTAAAGAGAAAGGTATATTGTAAGTTCTTTCTCTTTTTTGGGGTTAAGCCCAAATATTAAAATCGGGATAAATGGGGCAAAAAATTCTTTATTCACCAGAGCAAATGGATGTTTCTAAAGGAAGTTATAACTTCAGCATTTACTTAATTCAGAATTTACATAGCCGTAAATTGCAACAAAAAAAGTATTTTTTACGAAATTACCGCAGTCCAGGAAAAATACTTTTATGCAGTTTTGGATTCCTGCTTGCACTGAAATGATAAAGAATTTT
>Ga0209311_1003872_pt1 | contig 10017 bp, 4 predicted proteins | sample AD_UKC045_MetaG_FD_184417 | JGI IMG/M metagenome (GOLD analysis project Ga0209311, IMG submission 184417) | Active sludge microbial communities of municipal wastewater-treating anaerobic digesters from USA - AD_UKC045_MetaG (SPAdes) (version 2) | ecosystem: Engineered > Bioreactor > Anaerobic >... | reverse complement strand
GCTCCACGTTGGCGGTCTGGGGAAGGGTGTAACGGATCACGGCCAGATCGGTGAAGGGATTGGGGCCCACACTCAGAGTTGGCAGCCCGGGAGCCAGATCATCGGAATTATCCACTGCCATCACGATCACCACCACGCTGTCGCTGAGAGTGGATTCCACGTTGCCATACAGAGCCGCCACTCTATAGACCAGAGTATCCGGCTGGGTGATCCGCTCCTGGAACCAGGTGCTTTGGGCTCCCTGGATATCGGCATGGGGGTTGTTGTTGCGATATACTCTATAACCAGTCAGGCCTCTGGAGTAGCCTGGCATATCCCAGCTCAGGACAAGCTGGCCGTTCCACAGTTCCGCGCTCAGGTTGACTGGACTATAGATCGGCTGATATTCATAGGCACCTTTATCGATCACGGCAGTGCCATCAAGGTCACCGTCCCAGAGCCGTTCATTGCCTCCCGCGTCCAATCCGGGCTCCGAGAAGGCAGCTTGCCAGCCGCTGTCTATCAATGGAGATTCGGGGCTCAGAGTGTAGGGCCGGTTGCCCTCATAACTGAACAGGGGATCAAAGGCTGTGTTTCCCTCCCCCCATATCACAGTACTTGCGGATGACTGATTGGTGACACCGTCAATTCCTCCCAGGATGTTGTTGTGAATCAACTTGACATGGCTGGGTCCGTAGGAGGTACTATAGGGGATATAAATCTGGACACTCGAATCCGGGCTGTTGAAGATGTTGTTTGTCAGTACTGCGGTTCCGATGACAGTTACAGGCCCAGTGACCGATGAGTTGCCAGCAAATGTACAATTACTTATGAAAAGTGTGTCGTTGACCGACTTGGCGGTTGGCTGATTGTACCATTTGTGCAAGTGGTTGTCGTGGAAAGCAGAGTTTCTCAGGTCAATCCGTAGGCGATTATAAGGTTCTGAGTCGGCTTTTATAATGAGCATGGCCATTTCAATTCCCGAATAAAAAGCAGTGGAATCATTATCATATACATTGCAGCCATCGATATAAACCTCGCACTCACCCTTCGTGTTTACGCCAAGCGCTATCAAACGATTATTAGAAAATAAGTTGCTGATTTCGACGTTCTCAATCATGAGCTGGCCCGAATTCTGATAAAAGTAAACCCCGTATGCGGAATCAGCGGACTGCAGGTTGTCAACCTTCACATTGCTGATGTGAGTGGTTCCATAAATGTATGAACCAGAAATTCCACTGACACCAGCATAGTGAGATGAATCAATGACGCGTATATTGTCAACGCGCAAACCACTTACAAGATTTGCGAATATGCCTGTGCTGCAGTTTCTTATTGATAGCGTTGAAACCAGGCAGTTTTCGGTTCTTGGAGAGATCATAATACCTTTGAAACTCCAGCCGGAATCCAGCATCACTCCGTCTCGGGATTCCCCAATCAAATGGGTATGGCTCTTCACCGGGATTGGAAAAAGCTGGCCATTCAAAGCAGCCGAATAGGTCCCGTTTGCCACATGCACCGTCTTAGGATTGTCGCTGTCCGAGGCTATGCGGTACATGGCATTGAAGATAGACTTCATGGGCTCGGCGGGACTGAGACCGCTGTTGTTGTCGTCTCCCCAGGGAGCCACATAGAGGTCATGGTTCACTTCGGTATGGACGGTATTCATAATATCGAAAGTGTAGGGATTGATAATGCTCGTTGGGTAGAGGTCTGATTTCGAGTTAGCATAGAAGTTCCAGGGATTGGCTACCGTGAAAGTATCGACGATTACATGAACAGCGGTCACGTCAACAAAATTTAAATCGCTGCCGACAGGGGCATAGTTGCTGTATATACTGCACCTGTTTCTTGGTTCGAACCTGCAGATACTCTCATTACCCCTCCCTGAGTAAAAAATCCCGGCTCCAAACGAGCCGCTGTTATGGTGAACGCTTACACCGCTCAGATAAACCTGAGCACTGAGATACATCCCCGCCCCTTCATAAGCACTGTTACCCGTCACATGACAGTTGATGATCCTGGCCGATCTCTGGCTGGTCATCCTGAGGACCAATATCCCTCCTCCCCGGGTCCAATCATATTCCTCATAATATATACCTGTTCCATTTACAACGGTAAAACCGCGGATCGTGATCGAACTCTCGTAGTTTATAACCTGAATTCCGCTTCCGGAATAGTTTGCATCAATGATCGTGGAATATATGTAATCTCTGTTCCCGGTGATCATCTCCAGGCTGCCCAGGATGATATTCTTGCCGTTGAAGCTAACATTTTCGTAGTACCTGCCTGGATACACCAGCACAGTGTCTGTGTGAGCGGAAGCGTTGATCGCTGTTTGGATAGAGGAGTAGGGCTGCGAACCGTCCAGGGCCACGGACAGAATGGTGGCGTGGGAGCAAACACCCAAAACCAGCAAACAGAATAGGAGAAGCTTAGTGTTCATAGCTCAAACACCGAAGTAAAATTCCCGCCATAAAAAACTATGCTTTTTCCCCTGTCAGACCTTTTGCCCAAACTGGGTGACACCAAATACATCATGTTTATCTCCTCTTGGCCCCGCGGGCCCTGGGATGCTGTGCTATCGACCTCATGGATTATAAAAAACGCTGTCATGGACTGAATTCATGATGGAGTTAATCACTTTCTGATCCCGGAGTTGCTGTCAATGTTTTTCTTGAATGCGCAGTAATCAAACAAGTAATGCATCCACCTCACCCTAAGCGGCAAGAATTTCCTTGTCCAAAAAGCCCTGTTCAGATATCAGGCTCCAGATTGATAATAATAGAGATAACAACATTGTGAAACAACATCTTATGACATACAATCCCGTCACTTCAGATGCCGTGCCAGCTCACGCCATAAAGAGTCGCGCCCAAAATGGATAAGCGTTTTATCAGGCCCCTGCTGATCGTTTTGCTGGCGGTCTTGCTGCTGGTGTTTATCGGTCCCTCCATCCCCGTCTGGGAAAACGAGGTCCTGCCGATCAAATCAATGGATATCATCAGTTCCGTGTTGGCCGCCCCGGACACCACGTCTGTATCCCAGGAAGCTGTAAAGCTGGCTGAACAGGCCCCCACGGTCGAAGAGCTGGGTCCCCTGGACCAGTTTGCCGCCAAACTGCAAGCCCTCAAATCCGGAAAAAATCAGCAGCTACGCATTGCCTATTTTGGCGATTCCATCATCGAAGGCGATCTGGTTTCCGGGCGGCTGAGAAAGAATCTTCAGGATTTTGCCGGGGGAAACGGAGTCGGCCTGGTGGGCATGACCTCCATCGTCAACAAATTCCGCAAGACCATCATCCACGACTTTTCCACCAACTGGGAAGCCGTTTCCTTTATGAGCAAATCCAGCACTCCTTTGGGAATTATGGGCCACACCTTTATCCCGCGCTCCTGGCAGAATGTGGAGACCACCATTATCCCCACCGCGGAAAGCAGTTCCACAGATACCGTGGCCTCGGACAGCAGCGCCACGGAAACAGTCCCCGTCCCCAAAAAGGTGACCCGCAAGGTCTCTCTGAGCGGACCGGCCTGGGTACAATATCAAGGAGTCAACACTCCTGGCGGGGCAGCGAGTTTTGAACACATCCGCCTTTTCTACAGCCAGGCGTTGGAAAACTCCAGCGTCCGCGTGATCTATGACGGCGGTGAAGCCAGGACCGTGAGCTTGAGTCCCGGAAACGATGTGCAGGTGCTGGACCTCAGCCCTGCCGCTCCAGTCAAAAAGCTACGTCTGGAGTTTTCCAGTGGCCATCCCATCCATGTCTATGGAGTCAGTTTTGACGCTCCCACAGGCGTTTACGTGGACAACATTTCCATCCGCGGTTATTCCGGCATGTATTTCAACCGCATCCCCGGCGACCTGTTGAGGGGCTTTCAACGCGCCCTGAACTATGATCTGGTGATCCTGCAGTATGGCGAAAACGTCTCCAACGCCAGAGTCACGGATTACGATTTTTACCGCAAGGGTATGGTCCGCAGCATCAAACATCTGCAGGACGCCATGCCGGGCGTGCCGTTCCTGATCATCAGCGCTCATGACCGCAGCATCAGAAAGGACATGGGCTATTCCACCTCTCCGGACATTCCGATCCTGATCAAGGCCCAGAGCGAAGCGGCCCAGGAAACCGGCAGCGCGTTTTGGAATCTGTTTGCCGAGATGGGTGGCATGAATTCCATGCCCTCCTGGGTAAACGCCAGTCCCGCCCTGGCTGGCAAGGACTATACTCATTTCACGATCGCAGGCGCCAACAAGGTGGGCGAAATGCTCTCCAACCTCATCCTGAGCGGCTCGAAGGCAGTGTCAGAGTGAAAGGCCTCAGACTCCTGCTCAGCATCGCGGTGCTCTCCAGCCTGGGATTTCACGGCCTCATCGCCATTTCGGAACCCCTACCGATGGCCGTGGAGGACGAAATCGAGATTATCAGCGAGTTTCCCGTGGAGGTGGACAGCCTGGAAGAATTTATCCAGAGTTATTACGAGCTGCTGGACAGCGAGACCTATCTGAAGGAATTTAAGTTTCTGGACCAGAAGGCCAACCATCTGGACAACCACAAACAGCTATTAGCCCCCCTGTTTGGCAAACTGATGGCGCTCCGCAACGGTTCCACTGAGCGCGTAAGCATTTACCAGATAGGCGATTCCCATATCAAACCGGGGTATTTCTCCACCACCGTGAGGGGCTCGCTGCTCAACTTCTTCCAGCCCGGTGTTCCGATCGACGCGGCCGCCATCCAGTATCACTTCACTGGCATCAATGGTGCCTCGTTTAGCAATCTCACCCCCAACGACGCCATCTTCGAAAAGATCAAAGCGCTGCAGCCGGACCTGTTGATCGTGTCTTTGGGCACCAATGACGCTCAGGGCAACTATGTGGCCTCGCGTTTCAGAGCTGAAATGCAAGGTTTTATGACCAGGCTGCTGGCCGCTCAGCCAGAGCCCAAACTGATCTTTACCCTCCCGGGTGATTCCAGTAAAAACAACAAACACAACTCCAATGTGGCCAAAGTCTGCTCCGAGATCAAAGATTATGCCCGCGACCACAACTTTGCCTGGTGGGACCTCTTTGAGGTGATGGGCGGCAGCAAATCGATTACTAAATGGAAGGCCAAAGACCTTGCCTCCCAAGACCTTATCCACTATAGCCCCAAAGGTTATATGCTGCAAGGATACCTGTTTTACAGTGCCCTGATCCGGGCCTACAAAGATTTGGCTGAGGGCGGGTCTCAATGACGGCGTGGCAAAACCTGCTTTCCAAACTGCTCTACGATCCGGCCGTACCGCTCTTTTTCAATAGCGGCTTTTTCCTCTTTTTCTTTTTGATCGTGATGATCTTCTACCCCCTGCTGGTGAAGCGGGTGCAGGTGCGCACCTGGTATCTGATGCTGATTTCGCTGTATTTTTATTACAAGACCAGCGGTCTTTTTGTAGCCCTGCTGGTGCTCACGGCCCTGATCAACTTCCTGCTGGGAGCGGGAATCAGCAAGACGGAAAAGCGGGGCAAAAAACGCGCGCTGATGTGGCTGAGCGTGATCTGGAACCTGGGCTCGCTCGGATACTTTAAATACACCAATTTCATCATCGATTCCATCAATCAGCTCAGCGGTGGTAACCTGCCCCTGATGGATATTTTCCTGCCCGTGGGGATCTCCTTCTTCACCTTCCAGACGATGAGCTACACGATGGATATCTACTTCGGCAAGCTCAAGCCGCTTAAGAGCTTTAAAGACTTCGTGTTTTTCGTGGCTTTTTTCCCCCAACTGGTAGCGGGGCCCATCGTGAGGGCCTCCTGGTTTATCCCTCAGATCCGTAAACAACTGGAACTCAACAAAGACCAGATCGCCGGAGCGCTTGTCCTGATTTTCGCCGGCCTCATCAAGAAAGGCGTGATCGCGGATTATATCAGCATCAACTTTGTGGACCGCGTCTTCGACAGTCCCGAGCTCTTTTCCGGAGTGGAAAACCTCCTGGCCGTGTATGGTTACGGACTGCAGATCTACTGCGACTTCTCCGGCTATTCCGATATCGCTATCGGTCTCGCCACCCTGATGGGCTTCAACCTGCCCGTCAACTTCAACGTGCCCTATGTGGCTACCTCCATCACCGATTTCTGGCGCCGCTGGCATATCTCGCTTTCCACCTGGCTGCGGGATTATCTCTATATCCCCCTGGGGGGCAATCGCAAAGGCGTTATCCGCACCTACATCAACCTGATGATCACGATGCTGCTGGGAGGCCTCTGGCATGGGGCCAGCTGGAACTTTGTGGTCTGGGGCGGCCTGCATGGAGTGGCCCTGGCCATCGACAAACTGCGGATGGGCCTCTTCGGTACACGGGATTCTGGCTCAGGAATTGGACATTATCTAGCTAAAATCTTCGGCTGGCTGATCACCTTCAACTTCGTGAGCTTCACCTGGATCTTCTTCCGCGCCAGAGGTTTCGAAGCTGCCTGGACGGTGATCAGCAGAATCATTTACGATTTTAACGCGCCGATTTTCTGGCAGTGGATTTCAGGCTATCAACTGGTGGCCATCCTGATCGCCTATGGCTATCTGATCCACTTTATCCCCCACAGTGTGGACCGCGGCTTTGAATGGCTACTGCAGCGCACCCCGCTGGTGTTTCAATCTGTCTTGCTGGCCTGTGTGATCTGGGTACTGTTCCAGGCCCGCAGCGCGGATATTCAGCCCTTTATCTATTTTCAATTCTAGAGGTTACGCGTTACGCGTTATGCGTTACGCGTGATGCGTGATGCGTGATGCGCGCCGAATTGGAATTCGACGCTACAGAACCCCGGAAACGAGGACGTTTCCGGCTCCACATTGAGCGTTCCCCGTCAGGATTTCCCCCCAATTCTCAATTGTCAATTGTCAATTTTCAATTATTAACCCTCTGTTTTAATCAAACCTCTGCTTTTCTCTGTGTCTAATAAATACCCGCGGTACTAATCCTTGCCTAATCACTTGCCGTAGAGCTGCCGTGCGCTCTGTGCCGAAAATCGCCGGAGGCGGCACGGCATCTCCACGGCGGATGAATAAGCAAGAACCGTGGCACCTGGCGGTATCACTGGCTTCAGAGCTTGTGCGAAAATGGCAAGGCCAAAGACTAACATAGCCCCGTTGGAGTTCAAGCGGCCACGATAAAAGCATGCAAGACAACGAGTTTGCTGGCCGCTTGGACTTCAACCAGTACACCTGCTTACATTATCTCTTCGATGTGCTGCTTGAAGTCCAAAGCTCCCTCAGGCAAGGAGATAAACGCATAATCTATTTAGGGGCTTTGAACTCCAAGAGGCTGTTTCGCACAAGCTCTGAAGTCAGTGATACACTATGTGCCTCATTCTCTATAGGTTGAAGCAAGGCCAGCGACAGGAAATATCTCAAGAACGTGCCTGGTTTCTGCCCGACCCGTTGGAGTTCAAGCGGCCACGATAAAAGCATGCAAGACAACGAGTTTACGGGCCGCTTGGACTTCAACCAGTGCACCCCGCTTACATTATCTCTTCGATGCGCTGCTTGAAGTCCAAAGCCCCCTCAGGCAAGGAGATAAACGCATAATCTATTTAGGGGCTTTGAACTCCAAGAGGCTGTTTCGCACAAGCTCTTCAGCCAGTGATACACTATGTGTCACGTTCTCTATAGGTTGAAGCAAGGCCAGCGACAGGCAATATCTCAAGAACGTGCCTGGTTTCTGCCGACTCGTTGGAGTTCAAGCGGCCACGATAAAAGCATGCAAGACAACGAGTTTGCGGGCCGCTTGGACTTCAACCAGTGCACCCCGCTTACATTATCTCTCCGATGTGCTGCTTGAAGTCCAAAGCCCCCTCAGGCAAGGAGATAAACGCATAATCTATTTAGGGGCTTTGAACTCCAAGAGGCAGTTTCGCACAAGCTCTGAAGTCAGTGATACACTATGTGTCACGTTCTCTATAGGTTGAAGCAGGGCCAGCGACAGGAGAGGTCTCTTAGCCCAACTTTCGCGTTTAATTTCGTAACATATTGATACATATGGCGGTCATAATATTTTGGGCACTAATCTCTACACTTTATGCTTTGAGATTAGTTGGTTTTTCATAACCTTGACTTTGAGTATTGAATAAAGCTTTTTTGCTTCTTCTTCCGGTTGGCCTGTCTGCCGGATATGTACTCTATAACCTTCCGGATCTGTAAACGTGGTTGTGGCTCTCATATGAGTGCTGAGGGCTTGTTTGATGCTTGTCCAACTCATATGGATATCCTGATCAGCCAGTCTCTTAGTTATGCTTCTCAGAATGGCGTAAGCAAGCACAGAATAGAACAGGTGAGCCTCTACGCGAGTGTCCTTTTGATGATGGATTGGTCTTGTTCCTAAATCAGTTTTCATGCACCTGAAGGCGGCTTCCACTTCGTTTAGTTTCATATAAAAGCCCCAGATTTCCTCTGAGCTGAGCCCAATACTATTGGTTTCTATGACATAGCAACCTGGAAACTCGGCCTTGGCGGGCTTCCGGTTCAGATCAAGAAGTTCTATCCCATTGACCTTTTCAGCGTTATCATCATCTCGATGCAGACAAAAATCATATCTACTTGCGATCGAGCCATACCTTTCTTTCAAACGGCCGATTCTGATCAGTATCTTATTTGCGTCAAGCAGACGTCCGTTTTTATTTATGCTAGCCAGATGATCTACCTCTTCCAGGAACTTACGCTCACGTAGACTGACCATGCCGCGTTCTTTGAATGCTTTGGTCTCACTATAAACTAAAATGCGGGTCAGATCGCTTTCTGTCGCCTTTTTCAGATATAACTTGCCATTTTGTCTGTCTCGACTCTCGACAAAGCCCTCCATGCTCCTGAACTCTTCCCGAAAGTCGTTTACAGCGTTACGGCGTTCAATCACAAAGTAGGTATAGCCCTCTGCTTTCAGCCAGGCAATGTTGTCTTTGGTGGCAATCCCTCTGTCCATTACCACCATGGGATGGGCCAGGCGATCAATAATATCTTCCTGATTGCACCTGACTTCTTCCATCACTTCTTTTAGGGTCTTGGGTTCAGATTGATTGCCGGCATAGATTCTGCTGAACACCGGAAAGCCGTCCTGATCCACTACCAGAGCCAGGGTTACCAATGGACAGTCATCACGTTTTTCCTTGCTTTTACCTCGCTTACAAAGCTCACTGTTGAGTTTGTTGCCCTCAAAATAGGTGTTGGTCAAATCATAGAGATAGACTCGGTCAACCAGGGAATGAAACTGCTTCAGATTGTTTCTGAGCCCGGTCTCTATCTCCGGCTTGTGCTCCAGGATTAGATCCCCGATCCTATATAAAGGGTCTTTGTTCAGACCATCATGCAACTCAGTGCTGAATTCCTTGAGGCTGCTTTGCTTGTTGAACCAATATAATGTTTGCCTTTCACTGCCGGGACACAGCAGACGCCCTAAAATGGCTACCTGGGCAATCTCAATCTGTCTTTTACTGAATCCACAATCCTCTAATATGCGTTTGAATTTCAAGGCTTTCCAGTAATGCAGGGTCAGGAGTTCAGGTCCAACACTACGAAACAGCCCAATCTCAAAGCTTTCCCGTAGCATTCGATACTCCCCCGTATGATCAGCGGAAGGCGTTTTACCTAATGCTTGAAGGTAGCTGAAGTATATTTGTTCACCCAGCTGCTCGATTTTATCACTGAATCTTCCCTGCCGAGGCATGCCTTTGACACGACGGTCAACAATCATGCTCAATATCTTCCGCTCATCCTCAGTGATATCCAATGGACCAATGTGCAGTAGAACACTGAGACGAGGCCCGTTGGCTGTGCTAACGGACTCAACCAATTGGTAGTAAACGCTTATGCTACCAGTTCTTGCGCTTGTGACAGTCTTTCTTCTAATAAACATGGTGTCCAAAAAAAACGAAGCTTAAAACCTGTCAAGAATATAATCCATGGCAGGGTTTTTATTTTGGGCACTATAAGGCCATTTTCAAGATATCCAATGTATATTTTGCAATAACTTACGTGATCAATACTGCTAATTTAAGATTTATCGTGCGAAAGACCGG
>Ga0209311_1003870_pt1 | contig 10020 bp, 10 predicted proteins | sample AD_UKC045_MetaG_FD_184417 | JGI IMG/M metagenome (GOLD analysis project Ga0209311, IMG submission 184417) | Active sludge microbial communities of municipal wastewater-treating anaerobic digesters from USA - AD_UKC045_MetaG (SPAdes) (version 2) | ecosystem: Engineered > Bioreactor > Anaerobic >... | reverse complement strand
CACCTGAAGCCCACTCCAACAGAAGTAAGAGCGGCCACAATCCTTCATTCCCGCGAAAGCGGGAATTAATATCAGGGCCGATAAAATCCTGACACTCGCTTTCGCGGGTGTGACAATTTTACGGGTTTGTGGAAACGGACTTTTATTAAACAAAGTTTAATCAGCGGGATTTTATTAAACGATAACGGCTTATCGTTTAATAAAATCCCGGAAGACAACCAAAAAACCGCTATTCCTGAATCTCCACATATCTGACCGAGATGTCCAGCGTAAGTGAAAGCGTCGGTTCCGGCGTGCTGGAAAAGGCCGATTCGGCGGCGATTTCCGCGCCGTTGATGTCGTAAATTTTTGTCGAGAGGTTCGGGTCAAAGGCCAGGTCACCTGAGAGTATCGAATAGCAGTATGAATATGTGTATGTAATGTACGCAAATGGAGACAGCACCAGAAATAGAAGCGATATTTTAAGGAGGAGCGCTTTAATGGGCTTCATGGAATAAAAAATTCTTGAAATACAACCTGTTTATATGATCCTGAATCCTGATGCGCCGTGCAGGGAAATGCCAGCACTTCCTGCGGTTTGACACATTGCCGATTAGAGCATCTCTTTTCATATTCGTAAAGAACAATTTATTAAGTGGCGGCATTATGAACCGAAAAGCATTTATGGTTGGAATTATACTGATAGTCGCGTGCGGCACGATGTCAGCCCGTGCAAAGCTTTCGGAAAAGGGCCTCGCGCAGCATAAATCAGCGATACTGTCCCGTGTCATCGATGATAACCCGGAACAGGAGGCAAATATTCGTACCCTTTTCAACGGCACGGTTATGGAGGGAAACATGGGGATCCGGCTCCTGGACAAGTTCGGCATTTTCATGAGCAACATGGAAAAGAAGGGGATCGAGATCCGAAGTACGAGGTTTTACCGGCAGAACGATGTATTCACGCTTTTCTTCGTTATGAAAGACGGGAAAGACGACCAGCTCTACACCCTTTTCCTGGAATACGGGTATGGCAGGAAGGGCCGATGTGTGCTGAAAGACATTTATTTTTCGATCGTGTTCGAGGAGCGAATGAACGAGATCAGGTCCTTTTTCGAGGCCAGATGACCGGCGTGTCAGGCTCTGTACTTATAATTGCCGATATTGAGGGAAGCTCCGGGTGCTGGAGCCGGCGCGCTTCGGAATTCCGCACACAGGATTGGGCGCGCGCCTGCGTTGAAATGTCCCGGGATATCGATGCCGTTGTTGCCGCCCTTTTTAATGCCGGAGTGAAAACCGTCACAATAAAGGATTTTCACCGCACCGGTTACAACCTCATACCGGAACTCATCGACCGTCGGGCCCATATCGTGCATGGATACCGTCGGGCACCCGTACCGGGTATCGGCGACCCCCGTGGTGCCGGCCGTCTCCTCATGATCGGGATGCACGCCGCTTCTGGGAGCGACGGGTTTCTTGCCCATACATTAACTTCGCGTATTGCGCGGCTGGAGGTGAACGGAATGCTCCTGTCCGAGGCAGAGCTCTTTGCATCATCCCTTGCACCGCACGGCTTGAGGCCGGTCTTCCTCTCCGGGTGCCCGGTGATCTGCACCCATGCCGCAGCAAGGATACCGGGCATACTTACCTGCCCGATCGATAAATCAGGCGAGCCCGGTGCATTTCGGTATGGTGAATGGCGGCAATCTCTATCCGCACGCGCAGCAGAGTCGCTCAATAACAGACAAACCACAGTGTTCCTGCCGGAGGGTCCGTTCATGGCCCGCGTGATAATGCGGGACGGCGAGGGAGCGGCACGCAAGCTTGCGCGCCGCTGGATGTTCGATTACTCAGGAAATACCATTGCCATCGATGCCGAAGATATAGCCTCCCTCTATCTGGCTCTCATTCGGATCTGCTATCTCACGCCGGCGCTGGAGGCGGTCCTGCCAGCAGGGCTTCTGTTGTACAACGCCATGGGCAGCGCGGGCCTGCGATGGGCGCGTAAAGCGGTTCTGCGGGAGTTTAATAATTGACACAGGGCACTATCGTGATTCTATCGTAGATTCCAGGAAACGATCATGAAAAAACTTGAAACTACCAGAAAGATTATCATCGGCTCGACGATCAGGGTATACAAAAAGGGATTCGGATACTCAAAATTCGAAGTGCTGGAGAACAATGATTATTACCTGGCTGCCTTGGCCAGGGATGACTTTTTTACCTCGGTCGGAACGGGTGATACCCTCGAGGCCTACCTCTGGGTGGAGAATGAGGCGTCATACGAATTCAAACTCGACATCATCGGGAAGATCGTATCCGGCCCGCCGGTTGTTTTTTTAAACCATACCCGCACCATCATCAGAAGCGAGCAGAGAAAGTGCCTTACCGCCCAGGTCAGCATACCTATAAAGTTTTTCACATTCGATCCCGGAAATCCCTCGAAGGGGATCACCACGGAGCAGATCGTTTTCCATACCGGTACAATCATCCTTCTCGCTGACCGGGAGGCTACGATCAGGAGCGATGCCGATATCAGGTACGGCAAGTTTATAAAGGGAACCATCACCCTTGATGGCGCGATGATCGAGATAGTCGGGATGCTGGATTGCATAAATGATGATAAGAATATATATAATATTATTTTTACAGGAATGCATGAAAAGGTCAGAAATCGCATTCTGGACCATATTTTCACCATTTATCGCGAATAATTGCTTTAATTTGTCCTTCCATACTAATCTGCCCTGAAAATGTCCTTTTTTTGTTCATTTTTAATCAAAAATATCCAACTCGATACCGAAATTGAATAAAGAGGTCTGTTTTTTTCGGATCTTATATATTACTATTAATGGGGAGTATTAGCTCCGCATGAAGAAAAGAACAATAATAATAGCGTTGCTCCTGATTGCCAGTATCTCGGCTTTTTCAATGGTGTACGAGCCTGACAAGCTGCGGGTTCATATCAGGCTGGACAAAAAGACATATTATGCTGACGAAGAAATCAACCTTCAGGTATGTGTAAAAAATATATCCGAGAAGAAGAATTATTTCGAGGTATACGATTCAAGCGAGAGCGATTCGGCGCTGTACACCACGTTCCAGCCGATCGTATTTGACATGAAAGGCAGAGAAGAAAAGCCGACTGTTACCGGCTTTGATGAAAGAAATGCGGCTGATCTGGTTAAAGGTCTGGATAAGAGAATGATCGAGCTCGGCCCGGGTGAAATGTTCACGCACACGGTCAATGTGAAGGACCTGTTTGAACTGAAGCTGAATACGATGTACCGGATACAAGGCCTGTTCTACCCCGATTTCGAGGAGAACAGGCTGATCAAGGCTGACAATGAGCTTGTTTTTAAAATAATCGAGCAGAAGCATTACAGCAAGCCGAGCGATGTCGATGCCATCGACCGGTCCATTTCACCGAAAGAAGTAATGTTGTTGACATTGAAGGCTGAAAAGGATAGGGACTGGAGCAACTGGAAAAAATACGTTAATATCGAAAAATATATCAATGCTTTCCCGGAATTCGTGCAGAAGTACTATCGCGCCAATTACGAGGAAAAAAAGGAGATAGAAAAGGATTTCATCGCCTTTGCGACGCGGGAGAGGGACGATTACCTGGTCGATTACAGGGTCATAGACGAAATGATTGAAAAAGATCGCGCCGTTGCGTATGTAGATGTTATTGTTGACCGTTTCGGGATACGGAAAACCAATCGGTACAAATGCAGATATACGCTTGAACAATACAGGAACCTGTGGCTGGTTACGGACGAAGAAGCCACGGTTATGAAAGGTGTAAAGCGATGACAGAGATCCTCTCACAAGACGAAATAGATGCTTTATTGACCGCTATATCGACCGGCGAGGTGGACACGACAGACTATTCTGCCGCCAAGGAGCAGAAGAAGGTCAAGATCTACGACTTCCGCCGGCCGGACAAGTTTTCGAAAGACCACATACGTACCTTGCAGATGATGCATGAGACTTTCGCACGTCTGACAACAACGGCACTCTCTGCACAGCTCCGTGCCCTGGTGGGCGTGCACGTTGCGTCGGTCGACCAGTTAACATACGAGGAATTCATTCGCTCGATACCTAATCCGACGACTCTGGCGGTCATCAACATGGACCCGCTAAAGGGTTCGGCGGTTCTCGAAATCGACCCGTCCATTACCTTTACGATCATAGACAAGCTCTTCGGCGGTATGGGGGAAGCCACAAAGATCAGCCGCGAGCTCACCGACATCGAGCTCTCCGTCATGGAGGGTATTATCGTGCGGATCCTGGGCAACCTCCGGGAAGCCTGGTCTAACGTCATCGACCTCCGGCCGCGGTTGGGCAATATCGAAACGAACCCACAGTTCGCGCAGATCGTTCCGCCCAACGATATGGTGGTTCTCATCACGCTGGAAACGAAAGTCGGCGAGGTCGAAGGGATGACAAACCTCTGTATCCCGTACATCTCAATCGAGCCGGTCATTTCGAAACTGTCGGCACAGTACATGTACTCCAGTATCCGGAAGGGTGCGACGGATGAGAACCTCTCGGTCATTCAGAAACGACTCGAGACCGTTATCCTGCCCGTTGTTGCGGAGCTGGGAGAGGTCCAGATCACGGTTCAGGAAGTGCTCCGACTGACCCTTGGCGATGTGATCAAGCTGCCGGATACGAAAGTGGGTTCGGACATGACCCTCAAGATCGGCGGCAGGAAAAAGTTCAAGTGCCGCCCCGGTGTTGTATCGAGCCGAATGGCAATCAAGATTGGCGAGCGGATTGAGGATGTGCCGGACGAGTTGCTGATATCGAAAAGAAGCGACGAAGACTTCTAGAAATGAAAAAACCCGCCGGAAGCGGGTTTTTTCATCTGGTGATCTTGTTCAGGTAAGGCATGGGGTCGACATTTTCCGTGCCGATGATGATCTCGTAATGACAGGCATAGCGGGCAGTTTTACCCGTACGGCCCACGTACCCGATGACTTCACCTTTTGCTATCTGCTGGTCGATCTCCGCAGATACCCGCTGGCAGTGGGAATAGGCGGTCGTGAATCCGTATTTATGCTTCACGGTGACCGTGAGGCCGAGGACCGGGTCCCAGCGGATGTCGCTTACTTTGCCGGGGGCTGTGGCGCGGATCTCAGCTCCGGGGAATGCCTCGATATCGATGCCTCTATGGAATTCGGTTTCTGCCGCGTAGATGGAATTCCTCTGACCGAACCGGGATATGATATACCCGCTGACAGGCCAGATCGAAGGCGTGGTCTCGATGACCTTTTTGCGGTACTCAAGAAACACTTTGATCTTCGACAGGACTTTTCTTGTGGTCCTCAGCTCCCGCTCGATTTCCTGAATATTCAGTATCTCGATGGGCGGCGCCTGCATGGTGTTGCTGTCGCCGCTCTCGCCGTTGTCATATGTCGGATTGGGATTGCTCACGCCGCCTTTTGCCCAGAGTGAATCGATATCGCTGCCGGGAGTAAGCGAATAAAGGTGCGTTATCTCGGGCTTGAATTTCTGGAAGATGTCATACAGCTCGTTGATCTCTTCTTTGTATTTTTTGATCTGGATTTTTGAATTTGACCCGTACTTTTTCAGTTTTGATACTTCTTTGATCGTGGATGAATGATTGATAATCAAGATTGAGGTAACGGTCACCGTTGCTATGGTAATGCCTGCAATTATTGCGATGGCGAAAATTGAAACATGAAAGTTGATGATCCTCTTTTCCGAATGGGGAATAAACATGATCGTAATGCGCTCTTTACCCTTCGTGACGAACCGCTTCCACCAGTCCTTGAGCATCGCCTGCTTGGAGCTGAGGTGGTCTGATAGAAACTGCAGGATGTTCTTCTGCAGATCGTTCAGGTTTGTTTCTTTAAACGGGTTGAGGTTCATGGTATATAATGAATATGGGCGAATTAGCCTTGCCTGGTTTAATGGTATTTAGTATTTTTACTTTCAGCTTTATATATTACGCCGGGTCAATGACCGGATCTCAGAACCATATCGTTTGTTGGTTTAAAAAATAAAACAGTTACAAATTATTCAAAAAAAATTAATAGATTAATTTCCTTTGTGTATAATATTAATCGGTAAATATATGTCAAGTTTTTCTTAATTTAAGTATCAGGTAGGTAAAATTTAATGATTAAGTAATATAATAAATCCCTGCAGGAAAAAGAAGAGGGGTCCAAGTATGGGCCTTTTCATGGATAAGATGGCTCAAATAAATTTAAAAACCTTAATAAAGGGGAATTAGCAAAAAAAGTGATATTATGAAGAAAAAAAGCATTATTTACGGAGTCATTATCCCTCTTACGTTGCTGATTATTGTTGTCATGATTTCCTCTCTCAGGCCGGATGATTGTAAAAATGGAGTGAGGAAAATCATTCTGAAAAATGATGAAGACCTTATATTTTTTCCTTCCATGGCTGAATACGACAGAAAAAAACACATTTGGCGTGTTGCAGTCCATGCCTGGGTTTATGAGCCGGAGACGGAGAGCGCCAAGAGAAACGCGTTGATTGCCTCTTTCAAAAAAGTGCTGGGATTATCCGATCATGACGAGTATTCCGGTCATTTTGAATCATTGGCACGGTATCTGATGGTTGACCAGGAAGGGGGAAAGGATGTCGCAGTTGCCATTGGCGGCTCTGATTTCTGCATCGGCACAACGGATGGTAACGGCCACGCTCGTTCGGTCGTATCTGTCGATGACCAGGAGATCAGTCCCTTGATTTACAATATGGGACAGGAACGGTATATCCCGGTTACAGCGCTGATTTCTTCACCCCGTCCCCACACGGTCACGGGAGCGATTCGTATTATTGACGAGAACAGCGTGATGGTGATATCTGATATTGATGATACCATCAAGATATCAAATGTCCGTAATAAAAAAGAGCTCATGCGCACTACGTTTCTTGGACCGTTCAAACCGGTTGCCGGTATGGCGCGCCTGTATAAAAGAATTTCCGACACCGGCGCAGTATTTCATTTTGTCAGCGCCAGCCCGTGGCAACTTTATCGTCCCCTGTCGGGATTTCTGGAACGGTCAGGATTCCCCCGCGGACTTTTTTATATGAAGAGCTTCGGCCTGTCACGGAACTTTTCCAGCCTGTTCGCCGATTCACTCTCGGTCAAAATGCCTTACATCAGCGAGCTGCTCGTACGCTTTAAGGGACACCGGTTCATTCTCATCGGTGATACGGGTGAAAGCGATCCGGAGATGTACGGGGAAAGCGCCCGGCTGAAACCGGGATCGATCCTGGGGATCTATATTCGCAACGTGACCGGTGAAACGAGGGACAGCCGGAGGATCAGGAAGGCGTTCGAAAACGTACCGGATGAAATGTGGACGCTATTTAACGATGCGGCGGAAATAGAAAAAGAAATCATGAGCAGAATAGGCGGAATGCCGCCTAAAACCCGATAGATGCAGCTGCAGTAAGGTCGAGTGTTACACTCTTCACGTTAAGCTTGGTTGCAAATAAGCTCAATGACTCTCGTAATGCCTGTTTCTGTTCAAACGTATAATAGGTTACGGATGTTCCGAGGCTTATTGTGCTGTTTTTTCCTATGAGAAAATCAAAACCGGCCGTTCCCAGTACCGAGACAATCCTGTAGTCAGAAAAAAATGTTTCCAGCGGAGACGGATGCAAACCTGTGGCCGAGGAGGGTGATACATTATAGCCAAACCCCGCGCCAAGATTGAAGACGGCGGTTCTTGATACATTGAATTCGCCTCCCCCCCGTATCCATACCGAAGGTTTGATCAATACCCTGTTTTTAAGACCGAAAGTGGTACTTGAAAAGTAATTCAATCTGGCATAAAGATTGGACATCTTCTCACCGCTTATCAGGAATGGGTCTCTGTAAGCGACCGGAAAGGATACTTCCATCTCAAGACCCAGACCGATATCGTACGATGGCCTGGTTTTGAATCCGGCCAGCACCGAAGGCCCCATGTTATATGAAAACCAGAACGGCAATTCGCCTTTAGCTTTATACAGCAGCTGTGCCATAATGGAGCTCAGGTCATATATAAGAGTTTCTTTGACTATTTTTTTCCAGGAAAACCTTCCGGGAGTCGCCATTATCCCGATTTCAGATACACCTATTTTCCCGAAATATCCCAGGCAGGGAAGCGTCGATACTTCCTCATAAACTGACTTGTCGAGATTGTATACGTACACTGGAGGAAGAGACACCTGCAGGTATCTTATCGTGTCTCTTTTCTTGTTGCTGATGTAACTGCAATTCAGGCGGATCCCGAACGAATGAGATGAATCCAGCGCCGCGCTCAAGGCAAACGTAAAAAGGTTCGCCATGTTGCTTTCTTTGGATGTACCCTGCGCGAGTACAAGGTTCCCCGTGTAGGCATATATTTTCTGACTAATGGTTGATGACTGCATGTTGAAATAGTGGTCGAAACCGAGGGTAAGCCGGCCAACAACCCGAGCGTACGATACACGCCCGGACCCGATTTTATAAAGATCATACTCCGACATAATTTTGACCGGTTGATATTGATTAATATTAATATCTCCGAGGGGCATCATCTGGTAACGAGCTGTTAATCCGATGGCATTATTTTTTTCCTGTGCTGACAACAGGGCAGGATTGCGAGCTGCGTCATGGGCGCCGTATGGACCGATGGTTGTCATATTGCCCATGAACATGCTGCTGGCATGCAGCCTGCTTGTTAGGGCACAGAACGTTATCAGTAATAGAACATATACGGGTGTAATCTTTTTCATGTGTGCCTGCTGACGTAACGGCATTTCCATTTCACCGGATTGATAAACCGGTAAGCCATTTGTCCTGATTATGAAAGAAACAGGAGCGACCAATGAGCGTTGTTACTATGAACCGGTCGGCAAAATCTTTCAATAACATTTTTTGAATTGCTGTCGTTTGTGCGGCTGACTGTTTTTCCGGCATTACAATGCGCGACAGGAACCCGGCATTACATATATCGGCTTTATGCACCGCGCCGTTTTTTTTCACCAACGAGTTTCAGAAGCCCGTACAGGCTCTCAATATGCGGCACCTGAACGCCCACGCGCCGTGATACCCCCAGGGCGTTTCCCAGAAGAGCCTCGGTTTCCAGCGGTCGCCCGCCTTCATAATCCTGGAGCATGCTGGTCTTTGTGGGTTTCATTGAGATCGTATCGTGTATTGTTTTATCGATGATGGAATCGGGAAGAGGATGGCCGCTTTTCCCGGCAAGCATGACAACCTCGGCCATGACTTCGCGGGCAAGCTGTAACGCAGGGGGAGACTCCATGATTTCCCTGGTATCCGCTCCTCCCCCCAGCACTGATATGGGGTTGAGGGAAGCGTTCCATACAAGTTTTTTCCAACGGGCAGTGATAATATCAGGATCAATGTCGCACTGAATGCCAGCAGTGCGAAAGAGATCTGCCAGTGATTCAGTCTTAGCCGACGAGCCGGAGGGGTATCTGCCGATAGTGACCCTGCCATAGTCTTCGTGGGCAATGCAACCGGGGGAGGGCCTGCTCGCGCATATAAATGCTATAGCGCCGATTATCTCGTTATCCGGAAAAGCGGCCATGCTTGGTTCCTCAATCTCGATGCCGTTCTGCAGATGAACTATCGCAGTACCGGGCCTGACTATGCTTCTGATCATCCCGGGAATGTCAATATCAGGAAGAACCTTGGTTGAAATGATGATATAATCGGGGACCATCTTGTAATCGGATATGCTTTGTATGGTTGAAGCGGGAATGAACGTACAGTCGCCCGCAACGCTCCGTACGATAATACCGTTCGATCGTACCGCATTATAATCCGATCTGCAGAGCGCAGAAACGCGTGCCCCTCCCTGGGCCAAACGGGCACCGTAATATCCGCCGACAGCGCCGGCCCCGACGATAAGTATTTCTGGCTTCATAGATGGTCATTATATCTTTTCACAATAAATTGTCAAGATAGCAATGGTTGATATTACAGTAAAAAAGCTGTTTGGCATAGAACTTATAGTAACTATATGATATCGGCAAACAGCTTTT
>Ga0209311_1003849_pt1 | contig 10061 bp, 11 predicted proteins | sample AD_UKC045_MetaG_FD_184417 | JGI IMG/M metagenome (GOLD analysis project Ga0209311, IMG submission 184417) | Active sludge microbial communities of municipal wastewater-treating anaerobic digesters from USA - AD_UKC045_MetaG (SPAdes) (version 2) | ecosystem: Engineered > Bioreactor > Anaerobic >... | reverse complement strand
TCCAGTTCATGCGTTTTCCCTTTTTGTAAAAGAATAGTGATGGCGCAATCTAACATAAAAGAGCCGGACAGAGAAACAAAACTTCGGCGTCCCCTTTTTCCCTGATGTAGTACATAGCTTCATCTGCGCCGGTTTGTGCGGGGTTTCAACCCCACCATCGCGGACATGAATGTCCACGCTACATTAAAAACATTCCAATCTGATGTAGTGCGTAGCTTCAGCTGCGCCGATTCCGTGGCATTCTGTAGAAATCATAAAGGAATATTCCCCTGCATATTCACCATCATCCGCCCGCCGCAACGACATCCACATTCCTTTCTTGCCAAGAAAAATCCGCATCCGGAAGCAAATAATGACTGCGTTCTGTCCGGACATAGGTTATAATCGCTTCAATTGTTTAAAAAGCTGTGAATGCGTCGGCATTGGAAAGGACGGGGCCGATAGAGCAAAATATGGGGCAACGATCAACGCTGTTTACGTCACTATAAAAAGGAGGTGGGTGTTTTACAGAGGGTCTGAAGGAGATGTTGTGAAAAATGAGTTTTCAGAAAACTTGATCCACAAATCAGCCAATCGGAGAAAGGGAGAAATTTATGAAGAAAGCATTACTCATGATCATGATCGTGTTCTCAGCCTTTGTATTGACAATGCCGGCTGGTGCTGCAGCCAATCCCGGTTTTGATGACAAAGAAATTCGCATTGCTCAATTTGGCCCCCAGACAGGTCCTGCCGCACCCTGGGGCGCGGTGGCGCGCGGCGGCGCTCTGCTGGCTGAAATTGTGAACGCGGAAGGCGGCATCCACGGCCGCAAAATCAAATATTTCATCCGGGATGATCAGTACAACCCCACGATGGCCATGATGGCGGTCAAGGAGCTGGTGGACAAACACGGCATTTTTGCCTTTACCGGCGGCGTTTCCGGCGCCGGCGGGCATGCGGTGAAAGATTATCTGGCGGCCAATAAAGTGCTCTGGGTCGTTCCGGGGACCGCCGCGCTCAACACGGTGGCCGACAGGGACAAAGACGGCATGCCGAGCCGTTACCGTTACTGCTCGTACCCCCTGTTTGAGGATGAGGCGAGCATTGTCACAAAGTATGCGGTGGAAAAGCTCAAATACAAGAAAATCGGCATCGTTTATCAGAACGATGTGTTTGGAAAAGGCGGGCTGACCGGTTTGCGGCAGCGCCTGGCAACCTACAAGATGAAACCGGTCGAAGAAGCCCCGGTAGAGCCTGGCGAAAAAGATCTGGCCTCGCAGATACTCCGGATGAAGAATTCCGGCGCGGAATGCGTGCTCATGTGGGTCAGTCCGACTTTGGCGGTCATCACGCTCAAGACCGCGCAGACGGTCGGCTACAAGCCCCAGTGGATCGCTTTTGACGGCCTTTCCGACTATCAGATGATGTACAAAATTACCGGAGGACTTTTTGAAGGTGTGATCACCGCCGCGTTCGTGCCGCCCATCGACTCCAATGAACCGCTCGTTGTCAAGTACCGGGAAGCCGCCAAGAAATACGCGCCGGAGGAAACCTGGGGCACATACGTTCTGGCCGGCATCATGTTCATGGAGCCGCTGATCGAGGCACTCAAGCGAACCGGCCCGAATCTGAGTACGGAAGCCGTTATCACCGAGCTCAATAAATTCAAAAACTGGAAAGGCCTGGGGGCGCCGATCACCTGGACGCCGCAGGTTCACCAGGGCACCGACTCCGTCCAGATTCAGAAGTGCGGTCCCAAAGGCAGCTATATCCTGCTTCAGGACTGGACAAAGAATGAACTGGCCACCTGGAAAAAGAAAAAATAGAAACAAAAGACAGGCGAGGCCCGGCTGCCTCGCCTGTCTTTTCATTACCAAAAGATATTCCTTGCTATTTCTGCAAATTGCCTGTATTGACGGCACACTGAATAGCGAAGCCCATTGACCTTCCCACCTTTCTTCATCAGAAATTTGTTAAGGATAATCCCGCTAATCACAACAGGATCCGCGCCGTGTTTGAGGTCTGCCCTTTAGACGCACTCATCAGCGTTTGGGGGAGCCGGCCTTTACCAGCCCTATAACGGTTTTGCATCGGATGGAATTTGAACAGATGCTGGTACATAAAATATAAGGATAAAAAATGAGTTTTAAGAAGTTTCAGTTGAATGAAAAGATTATGGCGGGAGTAGCCGCCGCCGGCTATCAGGAGCCGACCCCCATCCAGGACCAGTCCATCGCGGCGATCCTTGAAGGCCGGGACATCATGGGACTGGCCCAGACCGGAACCGGGAAGACCGCGGCCTTTGTACTGCCGATTTTACAGCGCCTGATGTCGGGGAAACCTCGTCAGGTTCGCGCCCTGATCCTTGCCCCCACGCGGGAATTGTCCGAACAGACCCACGAAGCGATTCGTGAACTGGGACAGAAGACCCGGCTTTCCAGCGCGGCCATCTATGGCGGCGTCAGCATCCTGAACCAGATCAACAGACTGCGCTCGCGCGTGGATATCGTTTCCGCCTGCCCGGGCCGTCTGCTCGACCATATCGGCCGCGGCACCATTGATTTATCAGGCGTCGAAGTGCTGGTTCTGGACGAAGCCGATCACATGTTCGACATGGGCTTTCTGCCGGACGTGCGCAAGATCGTCAAACATCTGCCGGCCCACCGCCAGACCCTGCTTTTTTCCGCCACCATGCCGCGCGAGATTCGCAGCTTGGCGGATGATCTGCTTTGCCGCCCCGTGCATGTCGAGATCGGACACATCGCCCCCGCGATGACCGTTTCCCACACCTTTTACCCGGTGCAGATGGACCAGAAAACCGCTCTGCTCAAAGACATTCTGGAGAAAACCGAGACAACTTCCGTGCTGGTTTTCACCCGGACAAAATCACGCGCCAAAAATCTGGCCGAACAACTCAACAGGGTAGGACATAAAGTGACCTCCCTGCACGGCAACCTCACACAGCAAAAGCGCAAGCAGTCCCTGGACGGCTTTCGGGACGGTCGTTACGAGGTCATGGTTGCCACGGACATCGCTGCCCGGGGCATCGACGTCACCCGGATTTCGCACGTCATCAACTACGACATGCCCGCGACCGCCGATGCCTACACACACCGCATCGGCCGAACCGGACGCGCCGAGCGAACCGGAGATGCGTTTACCTTCATGACCGGACAGGACGGCGAACAGATGCGGTCCCTCAAAAAACTGCTGGGCGACAAACTGCGTTATCAGAACGTCGAAGGGTTAACCATCAGACCATCCGCCTGTGAGACCATGCAGGCGTCCACAGCGGTGCCAAAGGGATTTCCCAATCGGAGAAAGCCGTTCTCAGCGCGGACAGCCTCAAACAGGCGCAACGTCCAGCGTTCATTTAAAAATGCCGGACAGATGCCCTGGGCCTCTCACGCAAGGACGGCCGCATAGGACTGGCACTTTCTCAGTTTCTGCATCATTTGTTTGCGGCAGAAGAGACCCGCTTCTAAGGTCTTGCATCAATTTGTTAAAGGGGGGTTCATCACACCCCCTTAATCCTTCGTTATTTAATGACCGCTTTCTTCCCACCGGCGTTTTCAATGAACTTTTGACAAAACGCCGTTCGCTCCGGACAAAACATTCTAGTCATCCATCAAAAATCTGTAGGTTGAAAATAAAGCAACCTATGGTGTAGATAATCCACGCACCCACGCGGGGTGCAACGTTCTCAAAGAGGCTTCAAAAAGAATGTTTTGCAAAATGCAAAAAATGCTGAATTAGCTACTAACTCATTCAATTAGGTCATGAATTAGGTAATAACGAAAATGTGCATAGGCCCGATCATTCGGATGATTCTTGAAAACCTACGAGGACAGGGTTAGCTGGAATCTTTAGGGAAAGGCCAAGGGCAAAATGGAGAAAGGTGATAATATCCAATAATCGCGATAATAAAATGTGATAATAGAAAGAAAAGGGATTGACCATGACAGAAACCATATTGCTGCCGCTTAAACCAAAGTGAAGGTTGATTAAGGAGATGACTATGATTAAAAACATCCCGAAGCGCAACAATCCACTGATCAAGGCGATAAGAGGACTCTTAGAGCACAGGGCCGCCTGGCTTTATCTCCTTTTGGATGAAGCAGAGAAGCTGGGCCTGCCGACCGAGGAATTTGCCAAGGCGGCCATTCTGAGATGCGGGTGTTTCCAGGGGGACCGGCTGCGTGCAGGCGCGGGCACCAAAAGCCTTATAGGGCTCAGGAAAACGCTTTTCACACTGCCTGCCAGAATGGTGTTTGAAATGAAGATCCTGGCCTGCACGGACGACCGGCTGGACGTCGATTTTTATTATTGCCCGCTGGTGGCGGCGTGGCAGTCGCAGGGAGCCGGCGATGAGCAGATTGCGAGGCTTTGCGATATTGCGATGCAGGGGGACAGGGGGATCGCGAAATCTTTCGGCTGCGCGCTGGAATTGGGGGAAACCATCGCCAATGGGCACGACAAGTGCCAAATCAGATTCAAAAGATTGCCGTAAAGGAGGAGAAAGAACCATGAGTAATCAGTTTGAACGCTTCATCGTGCGAAAACCCATGCTGGTCAGCGAGCTGCCGGATCATGACTTCAGCCAGGCCATCCCGTATCCCGTTCTTATGGGCAAGGAACTGGTGCCCGAAGCCAAAGCGTGGGCGCTTTACCTGTTCATCAAGGAAATTACTCAGGAGTTAAAGGACCTGGCCATCGGGACGGACCGGGCGACGCCGCACAAGCACGCCTTCGATGAAATGTATTTGATGATCGGCGAAGAAAAGGCCATCACCTTTGAGGTCATGATGGGAAATGAAACGTACCGGGTCGATACACCGGCGGCTGTTTATATTCCAAAAGACACACCCCACGCCATCCGCCCTGTCGATGCGACGGTGGGGAAATCCGGTGGGCTGATTCCCGTCTGCCTGAATGGAGAATACATCACGCTGCCCGTTGACGCTGCGGGATAAGGCAAATCCAATTTTGCGTATCAACCGGATAAAAGCCAGGAAGATGTGAACCTGGTCGGGGAGGCGGCATGGAACATAGGAAAAGTGGGGACGACATGAATCCGGTCAAAAACATCTTTGCCGACATGCCGGACAGCCGGAAAGACGAGCTGATCGAGGCGATTCTCCAGGCGCCCGGCCTTCGTATTGAAAGGATCGTCTCCCACGGCCAATCTTCGCCTGATGGATTCTGGTATGATCAGGAGGACAACGAATGGGTGATATTGCTCAGAGGAAACGCCGGTCTGCGCTTCCAGGGGCGGAAAGATGTCCTGTCGCTGAAACCCGGAGATTATATCCGCATTGACCGGCACCGGAGACATCGGGTGGAATGGACAGACCCGGATCAGGAGACAGTATGGCTTGCCGTCCATTACAAATGATTTTTCCGGCAGGAACAAATAGATGAAATCAGTGGAACACTCGTTGTATTGCGGTTTCAGCCTGGGTAGTTGAGTGATTCATCATGCAGACGGTCCTTCCGATCCAATCTGCTCCGGAAGGATCGGAAATACTAAGGCGCGTTTGGATGGGCCGAACCGGATGATCTGCCTTATGTATGGCCCGTTGAGACGGTTCGGGAAAGCAGGAAAAAGGGAGATACTTGATGATCTTTTCAGGATTAATATCAATTGATACAAAAGGTTACGGTGACATTACCGACATCACACCCCAACTGCTTTCCATCCTCAAGCGCTCGATGATTACCAACGGGCTGGCCACGCTTTTCTGCCCCGGTTCCACGGGAGCGCTAACAACCATAGAGTATGAACCAGGCGTTTTGCAGGACTTGAAAGACGCCCTGGAAAGAATCGCTCCGTCAAACATCCCATACAGGCATGATGAGAGATGGGGCGACGGCAACGGTTTTTCTCATGTCCGGGCCGCCTTGATGAAGCCATGCCTGACGATCCCAGTGACGGATCGCAAATTGACGCTGGGAACTTGGCAGCAGGCCGTTTTTATTGACTTTGATAATCGCGCAAGGAGCAGAAAGATAATCGTTCAGATTATGGGGGAATGAGAGGTTGTCCGTTTTTACTTGACCAGATCATTTCAATATGGAGGACGTATGGCAGACGATGTTTTATCCGCATGTAGTGTGACCATGAATGTGCCGGTGGCCTGGGGGGAGATGGACGCTATGGGGCATGTCAACAATATTATCTATTTCCGGTATTTCGAAACGGTCCGAATCGAATACTTTAACCGCCTGGGCCTGATGGAATATTCCCAGAGAACGGGCATCGGGCCGATTCTGGCCTCCACTGAATGCCGTTTTAAAATGCCTCTGCAGTTCCCGGACACGGTCATTGTCGGCGCCAAAATTTTGAGCATGGAAGATGACCGGGTAGTGATGGGCTATGAAGTTTTCAGCATGCGCCACAAGCGGATTGCCGCCGAAGGCGAAGGCGTGGTGGTTACCTACGACTACCGCAATAACAAAAAAGTAGCCGTGCCTGAAGAGCTCCGGAAAAAAATTATGGAATTGGAAAAAATGGACGGGGAGTAGAGAAGGCGAAGTTATTTCAGCGGTCGGGGCTTAAAAAGGCAAAACCAAATGTAGGCGCAATTTTCAAAAGAATGAAACCTTTCCGGATTATATTGCTGCTTGCCGTTTTTTTAGCGGGCTGCGCCACCTGGGCCGAAAAGCCGCTGCATGTGCTGAACTACGATCAGCCCGGCGGCTGCCGGCAGGGTCTGATTGTTTTCCTGCGCGGAATGGGAGGTGGGAATATCAGTTTTGAAGAGCAGGGATTTGTGGACGAAGTCCGGGCGCGGGGACTGGCTTATGACATGGCCGCGCCCGACGCTCATCTCGGCTACTACATCGACCGCAGTATGATCGCGCGGTTAAAAGAAGATGTCATCGAACCGGCGAAGATGAGAGGCTGCCGGAAAATCTGGCTCATCGGTGTTTCGATGGGAGGCCTGGGTGCGATCCTGTACCTGAAAGAGTATCCGCAGGACGTTGCGGGGATCTATCTGATGGCGCCTTTTCTGGGGAAAAAATTCATCCTGAATGAAATCGAAGCCGCAGGCGGGGTGCGCTTTTGGAATCCGGGTGTATATCAGGATGAAGACGATTGGGAGAGAATGTTGTGGCACTGGATCAAGACCACCGTCGGCGACCATCCGGACAAAATGATTTATCTGGGTTACGGCACGGATGATTTCTACAGGCAGGGCTCTCAGTTGCTGGCAGAGGTATTGCCGCCGGACCGCGTCTATGCCATCCCGGGCGGGCATGACTATCCGACTTTCAAAGCCCTGTGGAAAGTATTCCTGTCCGGATGCGCTCCCTTGAAAGATTAACCCGGGATCAGGCCTGATCTTTGTGGTGTCGGATGACATCGGCCAGGTGGTCGGCCCAGAAGGCGTAGGCGCGGGGACCGGGGTGAAAGCCGTCATCGGCCATATAGGACGCCTCGAGGGGGAAATCAATCTGCACAAACCGGCAACGGCTGTAACTTTCAACGGCTTCCTGTAATGCTCTGTTGAATTGACGCGCTCTTGATCCCAGATACCAGCGCAGGGGCTGGGGCAGGGCGGGGAAGAGGTGCATGGGGGGAATGCCGGACAAAACGATAAACGGAGAATGAAATTTGGAAAGAAGCAGGCGGATGATTTTTCCCTGCCTTACAATCCAGGTTTGCCTGCCGGTCCCGTGGGTGACGTCGTTGACGCCGATGGATGTGACGACTACGTCATACTTTTCCGGCGCCGTCTCTTCCAGAACGGCCAGCACATCTTTTGCCCGATGACCGGTTTGGGCAATCAATTTCCAGGATACGCGGAAGTCCGCACCCAGCGCGCGGGCCAGTTGACCGGAAAGCGCCTGGCTCTGAAGAGGAACGCCGACGCCCGCCGCGGCGGAATCGCCGACAATGAGCAGTTTGAGCAGCGGGCCGGCGCCGAAAACGCCGGATCGTTCCCCTGAAGGCTCGGGCAGCCTGGGGGTCACGCACCGGACATAGAGCGCCTGAGCGATGAGGACAGGCGCAAGACCGATGGCTGCCAGAGCATCGTTCATGGTTCTCCCGCCCGGATTGTGCGCGAATGGATCGTGAGTGAAAACATCAGGATTTACGGCGTCCTCAGATAAAATCCCAGGTCTGCGTCCATAGAGTTGGGAGGATCCTGGAACTGGCAGCCGACATATTTCTTGAAAATGGAGCGGACGGCAGCCTGTTTTTTAATGACGGAACGCTTTTCATCGTTAAGTTGAAATTCGATTTTGATCAGATCCCCGGGTTGAAACGGGTTGGCGCCCATCGTTTCAAAGCCGCATCCCTGCATCGATACGTTTTTCAGAACCATTTTCCCCCAGATTTTGGGGTTGGTGACGCCGAAGTACAGTCCGTCCACCCGGATTCCTTTGCGGTAGAATTTCCGAAATTCAATCTCCACGTCATAGACGTTGCCGCAATTGCCGCACGTTATTGAAATAGGGCCTTTGGCGCCGCCGTAGGTTTTCGCTTCCTGCTGTTGAATCGTGTTGCAGTTTGAACAGACCAGCAAAACAAATCCCTTTTCATCGACGTAAACTTTTGTAATGGTTTTTTCCATGCGCAATCCCCTAGTTGGTCTTTTGCTTTTCGCGGGGGCAGTATAAGAAAGGCCCGGCAGCTTGTCAACCGGAAATGGCCGGGAACGAGCGGAGGAATCCATCCGCAATTTAAGCAGAATCTCGCTGGAGGGCATGCAACTGGTCGATTCCACGGTGGTGCATATTCTGCAGGATAAAACGCCGCGCAGCGGTCAGGCCTGAGCCGAAAAGAAAAAACCCGTTTTATGATGGTAAAAATCACAAAACGGGTTGATTGTTCAAATTGAAAAAATCCGCTTATTCCAGGATGGCCAGCACCTGGCCTTCATTGACGGAATCGCCCACTTTGACCTTGATTTCTTTGATGGTTCCCGCCCCTGGAGCATATACGGGGATCTCCATCTTCATGGCGTCCATGATGATCACTTCCTCTTCTTCCTGCACCTGCGTGCCAACGTTCACCACGATGCTGGCGATTTTCCCCGGCATGGGGGCCGTAATTTCCATACTCATAATTCTTTCCCGCCTCCCTTTATCGATATTCTGTTGATGACAAAACTGGATTTCAAAACCGGCCTCTGTAGCGCTGCTTTGAAATTGTTGACGCTTTTACCGTAAATGCGGGTTCAGGTCAATACAATTATTCGGCGGCCGGCTCATCGCCGCTCATTCATGCCGCAGGGCGTCGATGGGGTTCATCAGCGAGGCCTTGTAGGCCGGATAGAAGCCGAAAAAGATGCCGACCAGGCCGGAGAAACCGAAAGAGAGCAGGATGGAGTAGGTTGAAATAAGGATTGTCCAGCCGGCGAAGAAGGACAAAAGCTCCGCGAACAAAACACCCAGCAGAACGCCGATGAGCCCGCCGATGAGCGAGAGAATCACCGCCTCGATGATAAATTGCAGGCGAATGTCCCAGGTTTTGGCGCCGACAGCCATCCGGATGCCGATTTCCCTGGTTCGCTCCGTGACGGAAACCAGCATGATGTTCATGATGCCGATGCCGCCCACCAGAAGCGAAACGCCGGCGATAGCGGCGAGCAGGAGCGCCATCACGCGGGAAGCCTGCTCCGCCATCTGCATCATTTGCGTCAGATTGCGGACGGTGAAGTCGTCTTCCTGGCCCGGGCCGATGCGGTGCCGCTGCCGCAGAAGCTCCTTGATTTGCTGCTCCGCCCGGTCCAGATCCTCCGTGCTTCGGGCTTTGACCATGATCGAACGCACCGTGCCGGGAAACACTCTACCGAAGAGGTTTCTCTGTGCGGCGGAGACCGGCACATAGACAATGTCGTCCTGGTCCTGCCCCAGCATGGACTGGCCTTTCGGGGCCAGAACACCGATCACGACAAACGGCACTTTTTTGATGCGAACCGTCTTGTGGAGCGGGTCGTCGTTACCGAAAAGATTGTCCACGACGGTTTGTCCCAGCAGGCAGATTTTGGCCGCGCTGCGGATTTCCTGATCGTAAAAGTTCCGGCCGGAAGCCAGTGTCCATTCCCGGACTTCCAGCATGTTTTCATCCG
>Ga0209311_1003848_pt1 | contig 10062 bp, 9 predicted proteins | sample AD_UKC045_MetaG_FD_184417 | JGI IMG/M metagenome (GOLD analysis project Ga0209311, IMG submission 184417) | Active sludge microbial communities of municipal wastewater-treating anaerobic digesters from USA - AD_UKC045_MetaG (SPAdes) (version 2) | ecosystem: Engineered > Bioreactor > Anaerobic >... | reverse complement strand
CTATACTATACTAGTAGTAAGTATACTATACTATACTATACTATACTAGAAGTAAGTATACCAGTATCAGGTAGTATGCAATGTGCATTCTCCTTGATGCCAGTATCGTGGTATACTAATAGGATAATAATAGGATGATATACTGATAGTATTATTAAGTTAATTGATAAGGATATTTGATTGTTAAGGTACTGGTTTGTTTTGGATGCTTATATCATAATACGCAAAACGAAAAATGTAAATAGCTCTAAAAGGCCTGTAAACGCTACGTCAAAAAAGTTATTAACAATCGATGCTGTGCATCGTAACAGGTAGGTGATGAATACTGCACAGTAATTCTGCTCGTTTCGTGGTGTCTCCCAACGATGCATGGTGCTGCTCTCAGAAAGTAAGGGGGTATTGTTGCTGAATAGGGATAGGTTGTTTTGCTTACTGCTAGTTAGGCTAGTTAGTATCTAGTCTAATCTTCTATCTGACAGACACCCTTCAATACTGTCGGCCACTCTCCATACTTCTATCTTTACGAGTCTATCAAATTTTTAGAAAGTCTGACGACTGAGAAAGTCTGACGACTGAGAAAGTCTCGAGAGAGTTATCCAGAGCAATCACAAGAACAAGACCTCTAAGAAGAGGGGGCTTTTGCAATTTTTTTTATATTATTTTTTATAAAGTCCAAAAAGCACCCAGAGTAAACCAATTGATTTTATTGACCTTTGTCACCTATTTACAAAACAATTGATTCGTGATATGATATAACATGTTCAATAAATCACTTAGCTCGCGTATGGACTTATCAACAGTTTCGAAGGCATCGCTACAGAAACGAATTGATGCATATTTCGAATATTGCAAAAAGAAACAGAAACCAAAAACAATGACAGGCCTAGCACTTCATCTAGGCATTACACGAAAGACACTAACTGAATTCTCTAGGACAGATCGGCTAGGTGATGTTATCGAGAAAGCAAAATTACGATGTGAGAACGAGCTAGAAGAAAGACTGATATCTGGGATGCCAGCTACAGGTATCATCTTTGCACTGAAGAACAATTACGGCTGGCATGACAAATTAGACATTGATCAAACACTTCGAGGGACAATCTCGTTATCTGCATTATTCGACACAGCAGCTGCTAGACTACAGAACAGAAACGAAGAAGCTATTGAAGGCTCTACAGTTTCTGAGCTACCAGCTAATTCTGAAGTAGTAGCTGCAGAAGAAGACGATGACGATATTCCTGAGAATTTATTCACTAACTAGAAAACTATGCCGTTTAGCGTTTCTGGTTCTCGTTTACTGATATACGAGAAAGACACAGTAGGCTTATGCAAGTTGGGTACTATTCCGTTTGGTACTCCAGAGACTACTGCTAGCCTCTTTTCACGAGGTGCTTTAATTACTTGCGAAGAAGATGGAAAGATCTACCGGAATAAGGGAACAGTTGCTGCTCCTGTCTGGGAAGAACTTTCTTACGTGACTTCAGAAGACATTGATGAAAGCCTCATTCAGTCTGCTGATATTCTAATCTCAGCTGCTGACATTGTAGCAACTGGAGCTGGTAAACTTGGCCACGCTGCTGGTGTACCATTAGTTGCTGATCCAGGTGCTAACAAAGTTGTAGACCTGATCTCTGCTGTCATGATTTACGATTTCGACACTGCTGCTTATACTGCAGGTGGAAACATTACTGTTAACAGCAACGGTGGTACTGCTCTAACAGGTACTGTTACTGCTGCTAACTCGTTAGGTGCTTCAACTGATAAGATTGTTAGATTTGTTCCGCTTTCAACAAGTGGCGTTGCGTTAACTGCAAATAAAGGACTTAATCTTGTTGCTGCTTCTGCTTTCACTCAACCTGGCACTGCTGCTGGTGTTGTTAGAGTTAAAGTCCTGTATCGTGTTATTACTACAGGGCTAGCGTAATCGATTACGAATTACATACGTAGTCAATCAGACCATGAATGACATAGAACTTTACATCAAATGGCAAGGCGACCCACTGCAATGGGTGTGCGACATGTTCAACTTACGCCCTCAGGGAGTTAAAGAAGAATATCAGACACTATACGATGCTGCTGTTGCTGATCGGAAGTTCTACGAATTCAAAGCTGGCTGGTTCAAACCGTTTGTCAAGGGTGAAGAAGTCACCTGGCAGCAAACTGCAATACTGATGGCAGTAGGTGCTGCTGTACAAAAGAAGGCATTACCGAGAATTTCGATTCGCTCTGGTCATGGAATTGGCAAGACAACAACGTTATCGTGGATCATGCTTTGGTTTCTGTTCTGTTTTAAGAACGCGCAGATACCGTGCACAGCACCTACTGGTGATCAGCTACATGACATTCTCTGGAAGGAGGTACAACTCTGGCTCTCGAGGATGCCGAAAGAGATTAGTTCTTTATACGAGTGGTCGAATGACTACATCAAGATGGTTGAATCTCCTCAGACTTGGTTTGCTAGAGCGAGAACAGCTAGGAAAGAAGCTCCTGAAGCTTTAGCTGGTGTTCATGGTGATGCTGTTCTTTACCTAATCGACGAAGCCTCAGGTGTACCAGAGGAGATTTTCAATACTGGGGAGGGCGCTCTTACTGGTGATAACTTCATCTTGGTGATGATTTCGAATCCAACACGTCTAGTCGGTTATTTCTTTGACTCGTTTAATCGAGACAGAGAGAACTGGCAGACGCTGCACTTTAATTCAGAAGAAAGTCCAATCGTTAATGCAAGATTTGTTCAACGTATTATTGACAAACACGGAATCAATTCTGATGAGTACAGAATTCGTGTTAAAGGAGAATTTCCAGCTGAAGACGCAATTGACAATGGTGGCTATCTACCTTTACTTATCGATGCTGATAGGAGAGAGACGTCAGACAAAAGACTAATCGGAAGAAAGAGATTAGGAATTGATCCGTCTGGTGAAGGTAAAGACTCTACAGTCTTTGTTGTCAGAGATAATTATAAAGCTGTAAAGGTGAGCTCAGAAAAGATCTCTACGTCAAAGTCAATTGCTCAGAGAACAAGAACGATCATGGATGAGTACGGTATTGCACAAGAAGATATCACAGTTGATAACTTCGGTGAGGGTGCAAACGTTGCACAAGAACTTGCATTAGTCGGTATCAGAGTAAACGCAGTAAACGTCGGTGATGCTGTACCAAAGGAAGAAGAAGAATACGACAAACTTAACGGAGAGAGAACATTTATCAATAAAAGAGCAAAGGCATACTGGCTACTCAGACACTGGTTACGAACTGGTGGTGAGCTAGTTGAGAATAAGTCATGGAAAGACGAATTTCCAAACAACAGATATCGAACAGAGCTCTCTGGTAGAGTAAAGATGATGGGTAAGAGAGAGATGAGGAGAGAAGGTATCAGATCACCGGATACGATGGATGCTCTGATGCTAACATTTATTGACGGTGAAGTAATTCCATCAGAGCCAGAAGTTAAACACGATGATTTTCTAGACGACGAAGACGATGGAACATTTTTATATCCTAGCATGAATCTTTAATTTATGAAAGAAGAGAAAAAACAAGACGTAGTTTCTCTCGGTAACGAAGGTGTCTTCGATGGTAAAGTTAATTGGCCAGATAATGAAGAGATCATACGTCGTATCGAACTAGAGAGAGACAATGCTATCGGTTACAGAGCTCCATTCGTAAATGATTGGCACGAGAACGAAGATCTTCTATACTGCAGAAAGAAGAAGATTCTGTCGAAGAGAACGAACGTGATGCTTCCATTAGCTGCTGGATACGAAGACGTACTTCTATCTCATCTCAGAACTCCAATCACAATCGTATTCGAGGGAGTTGAACCAGGAGATACTAAGAAAGCACTGAAAGCTACAAGCCTCTTCGAATTTGAAACATCTGTCACTCGAGAAGATTGGGAGTTCAAAGACATCATGACAAAGAAACTCGGTATCGTCTCTGGGAGGGGTATCAATAAGATCTACGCAGAATATCCGTATAAGCACAGACTCGATCCTGTCGACCACTACGACTTCTGGATTGACCCACTAACAAACGGGATGAATCTTGAATCAGCTCGATACTTAGGTCAAGACAATATCGTATTATCTAAAGCACAGCTAGAGAAGAACCCGTCATACGATAAAGAAGAAGTTACTAAGTTGCTCAGACAATTTCCAGACAATAACGCACCAGACCATGAAGTCGACAACACTGACAAGTCTCATCGGTTGCTAGCAGTTGGTGCAACACTCCAGAACTTTACACAAAGCGGAGAACCATCGTACATCTTTACTGAAGCATATACTCAGATTGATGGTATCAGAGTTTACGTACTTTACAATCGAGAGAAGAAAGTTATTATTAAGAAGACAGAGTTAGAGAACATTACTGGTTTTCTCAAAGGTGAGCAACAAGCTTTCTACCCGTATGAATCTTGGGCGTACTATCCTGACCTGTTCAACTTCTGGAGTATCGCTCCGCTAACGAGAGTTAGAGAGATCTTCTACTTACGTAACGTAGCTTTGAATCAGATCTTCGATGCAGGTGAATCAAAGACACGTCCAATGAGAGCATTTGACCCGAAGACATTTACTGATGCTAGTAAACTAGTCTACTCACCAGATGCTTTGATTCCGACAGCTGGTGGAAGAGATCCTAGTAAAGGCATTTATACGTTTGCTGGTGAATCGATTAGTGATCCATCATCTATTGATTCTATTCTAGAGACACTAGGGAATAAGATTACAGGTATGAACTCTGGTGCTACTGCTAACGAGATCAATACACAGAAAGTTGGCATCTACTACGGGAACATGCAAGAACTCGAGAAGAGAATGACATTGTTTGAATTATCATATAACAGATTCCACCTACGACTAGCTCAGAAGTACTTAAAGTTTGCTAGTGACCGTCTTGAAAAGATCGACGCAATTAAGATCTTAGGTACAAACGGAGTTGAATACGATGAGATTACACAAGAAGACCTAGTCGACTTCGATATTAACATAACTGGAGGTGTTTCAAAGGCTAGCGCAGATTCTTTGACTAAGAAAGCTAAAGCAGATGCACTAGCTCAGCTAGCAATGAGTCAGATCGTAAACCAGAAAGTGAGAGTCGAACTAGCACTTGGTATTGTCGGTTTCAATAAAGACGAGATCAAGAGGTTATTAGATTCATCGATTGTCGATCAGAACCAGTTAGTTCGAGCAGACGAAGACATTCAGAAGATTCTGACAAAGAAGAAGTTCAGGAAATACCTCAAAGCTGATATTCAGTACATGAAGAGAATCTTCGACTTCGTTTATGATCATGATCTGAGTAAAGAAGACGAAGAACTCTTGCTGAAGTATATCGAAGAGATACAGCCAGTTGTTATTCGTAACGTCTACTTACGAGCAAAGCAAGAGCTATTACAGAAACAGATGGCTATGTCATTAACATCAGCACCAGGCCCATCACCAGATTCTCCAGCACTGACAGGTGCTAAGAATGCGATGCCAGTACCACCAGAAGACGTTGCCACAGCCGGAGCTCAGACGATGCAGCGAGCAGAGACTGTTCCTTCACTAATTCAAGAAGAATACTAATATGAAAGACTTCACTGAAGCAAGAGATTGTTTTACAGAAGCAGAAGACATTGAGAGGATCAATGAGATCGAGTCTCAATACGAGAAAGCACTACCGTTCGCTGAGATCTTAGAATCTAGAAGCGGTACAGCACTCGTTGAGTGGCTCAACTCGGAAATTACCAATCGACTCTTGAATCTATTCGAGTCTCGAGATGTGCAAGCGATTGCAGATCTAAAGGCTGCTGTAGATCTCAAGACTAAGATATCTAATTCACGTGATGCTAAGACCTCGATTGAGTCTTGGCTCGCTAATCTTTAAGTTTATGCCTAGAGGACAATCTGTGAAAGACGAAAAAAATGACGTCGATGACTTAGACGAACAGCTGCCAACTGTACAACAGGAAGAACCTACAGTTGCTGCTAGATTCGTAGTCAGGGCGATGTCTTCGAAGAAAGATGCTTATGGTGTCTATTCTTCAGAGAAAGGTTTACTCAGAGTTTATTCTGAGAAAGATGGTGTCGAGAACCCGAAGGAGTCAGCGATTGCTTATGCTAATAAGCTAAACGTTCAGACTTCTCCGCTATTACCTCGCTTTTAAGTTAATTATTAAATACAGACCGCTACGTCTTGAAACTGGTTATTACAGGTTAGCAACCTTGATAGCTATCTCGATTAGTGATCTACTAATTTATGCCCAATGAAAAGAGCAACAGTGAGCCAATCGAAGAAATTATGAATGGACTCGATTCTCACGAAGACGACGAATCTGGTCAGTCGGGAAAGAAAGACCAGGAAGGAGAAGGTGATCCTAAAGACACCGAGGACGACGAAGATGAAGAAGGCGATGAACCAGACACATCTTATCGGCCGACTGGAGAGAAGAAGGCTAAGAAAGAGTCTTCAAGTGACACAGTTCCTCTTAGCGTCTTTCTTGAATTAAAGAGAGACTTTAAGGCTCTGAAGGAGCAACTCTCTGGTGATTTAACAAACAAAGACATTGATGAATTCGCTCAAGCTGCTGGTATCGAGCTAGATGTAGCCAAGAAATTCGTAAAGATGATTCAAACGAAGACGAAGGAAGAAGTTCTTCAAGAAGTTGAGGAGAAGATTAAGCCGGTTGCTAAGAACAATCTAGCTGAAGAGAGCATTGCTCTATTCGAAGCAGATTTTGAAAAGTCAATCGCTTCTAAGTATCCAGAACTAGCTGGAAAGAAGGATGTCTTTCAGAAGATTGCATTTAGCAAAGACTTCTTACATCTAAAGACTCTTGAAGACATTCGAAAAGAATTCTATCCTAATGCAACGAAAGAGAAGAAAACGAAGAAAGACTCTCCAGAAGCTGGTTCTCAAGGTGCTAGTTCTAAAGCACCAGAGAATGTAGACTTCGCTACGATGGACGATGAGACTTATAAGAAAGTATTGGCAAATCCAGAATCTCGTACTAAGTACTACGAGTGGTTAGATTCACAAGGTCAATAAGCTAATTAACTATGTCTGCTTTAACTACATTTAAGGAAGCATTTGTACCTCGCTACCAGGACATTCTTGGTAAGACGATGGTTGGTTTTGTAGTTGGCAACACTCGCTTACAGTCACAGTTAACTGAAGGTAAAACTGTTAGTCGTTCCATTGCTGACTTCTCTGACATCTATGTGAGAGACGTCACTCGGTACACTGATCGTACTATCAACGGTGTTGGTGATTCTAACGAGCAGTTGACAATTGACAAACAGAAGTCTGCTGACTTCAAACTTGATAGCTGGGATAAGTTACAGAACGGCCCACGCAAGATTGGTGAACTTGCTGCTAAAGAGTGCACACTGAAATTACGAAGGTACATGGATGCTGACATCCTCGGTCAGACTCTAAATGCTTTCGATTCATTCGACGACGGTGATATCGCTGGCACTAACGGCAACGGTATCGCTCTGACCACAACTAACTTTGCTCAGGTCTTCTCAGATCTAGGTGCTAAGTTAAGTGCGAACGATGTTGAAGATAACGGAGACTTAGTGCTAGTCACTGATCCTTACGTCTTATCGATTGCGAACCAAACTTTGCTAGGTAAGAATATCGAGATGACCGGTACTACTTTCAAGAACGGCTATTCTGGCCCTATCGTTGGTTTCAGAACTTATCGTTCTAACAACTTGACTTTCACTGCTTCTCTATCTCTAGCTCAAGATGTTACTGCTACTGATACTGTTTCGATTGGAGGCGTTGTATTCAAGTTTGTTTCTTCTCTAAGCTCAAACCCTGCTGTTGCTGGTGAAGTTTTAGCCGGTGCTAACGCTGCTGCTTCGAGAGCTAACTTGATCGCTGCTATCAACAATGCTGCTGGTGCTGGTACTACTTATACTGAGGTTTCTGATGATGACAGGAAGAAGTTAATCGGCTGGAGAGTCGTTGCTTCTGCTTCTGGCACTTCTGTTAACTTAGTCTGTACAGGCTCTGGTCGCTTATCTGTTACAGAGACTTTGACTCATGCTTCAAATATCTGGAGCAAGAAGATGATTCACTGCTATGCTGGCAGAAAGAAAGGTGTTGATATGGTTATCCAAAGCGATATCAATCCTGATCCACGCCCAGAACCAAGACAGAAGACTGTCAACTTCTTGATTGATGCCTTATACGGCTACAAGACATTTGCTGACGGTGCTAGAACTTTCTTGGACCTCCAGATTGCTGTTTAATAGGTTGTTTATACTGCTCAGAAGTTTCTGGCTTCTGGGCAGAATTAAGCATTTTCTATGGAAGGAATGATCGTAACAAATCTAGAGACAAACGTCAATAGAGTCATAAATGCATTTAATGATGTAGCGAAGACGCTAGAACCTACAAGCAATAAAGAGATCGTAGATGCTCTGAATAATCTCAAGTTTGAGAAGACAGACGTTACGTCTCTCTCGAATGTTCTAGTAGACGTCAAGAGGATTCTGAAGAAGATATCTGCTAAAGAGACGAAGCTTGATACATCGAAGATTGAGAGAGCAATTACGAGCTTATCGTCAGATCTCAGAAAGCTAAAGAATGAGCCAGTTGATCTTTCGAAAGTCGTCTCTCTCTTGAAGTCAATTGTGTCTTCGATCGATTCAATCGAGATACCAGAGCAGAAGAGAATCGATCTACCAAAAGAATACCCACTTCCTGAGAAGCAGATTAAAGAGCTAACACCACGAAGCGACGAGAAAGCAGTCAGTCAGTTAAGAGAAGTTACAAAACTCTTGCAGAAACTCAATGATAAGTCATTTGGTGGTGGAGGTGGACCAGATGTTGTTGGTATCAAGAGGCTCATCAATGGCAGAGAGGTAAGAATGACACCAGCCACCGAAGAAACTATTCAGTCAATAGCAGGTCTAAACATCCCTAAGCACGATACTAAAGAACTCGTCTATACCGATGGCGTTCTAACTTCTATCGTCTATAAGTTAGCAGGAGCAACGGTGGCTACAGAAACACTAATTTATACAGATGGAATATTTACTGGTGTAACAATATTATAATATGGAAATAGTAAAACTAATTGACAACCCAGTTCATCTTAACTTCACAGGAGGAATAACGCCTAAAGGTGTTTATGCTGCTGATGTTACATATAACACTGGGGAAAGCGTTTCTTATCTTGGTTCTTCTTATGTTGCAATTCAAGAGTCAACTGGCAACCTGCCGACTGACACAACTTACTGGCAGTTATTATCTTTAAAGGGAAACGGTGCTATTACGGGAGGAACTACTGGACAAGTTTTGGCCAAAGCTTCTAATGTAGATTTTGATAATGAATGGAAAACTTTGGACCCTGACGACTTAGATGATACTGCTACAACCAATAAATTTACAAATGCTACTCAAATAGAAAATTGGAATACCGCCTATGGTTGGGGCGACCACGCAGGACTTTACGACCCTATCAATTCGGCTTCAAACTCCCTATCAGGACATCTTAGTTCATTTGACCATAGTTTAATCGCAACAGCCTTGCAAAGCGAAACAGACCCAGTATTCACAGCTTGGGATAAAAGCACAGGGATAAGCATAACAGAAAGCCAAATCTCAGACTTAAAAACTTATATTCAGGCAAGCGAAAAAGGTGCTAATAGCGGAGTAGCGACTTTGGATAATGGCGGAAAAATACCAGCAGGGCAACTTCCGTCAACTGTAATGGAATTCAAAGGAACTTGGAACGCTACAACTAACATTCCAAGTCTGGCTGACGGCACGGGCGATGCGGGGGATATTTATTTATGCTCGGTAGCAGGAACGCAAGACTTAGGCTCTGGTGATATTACTTTCGCAGAGGGCGACTGGGTAGTTTATAGCGGAACTGTCTGGCAAAAATCTATAAACTCAAACGCTGTTGTTTCTGTTAATGGTTATCAGGGTGTTGTAGTTTTAAATAAAAGTGATATTGGTTTAGGCAATGTTGACAATACTAGCGACCTATTAAAACCAATTTCAACAGCAACTCAATCCGCCTTAGATTTAAAATGGTCTTTAGATGGCAACACCCTA
>Ga0209311_1003843_pt1 | contig 10063 bp, 8 predicted proteins | sample AD_UKC045_MetaG_FD_184417 | JGI IMG/M metagenome (GOLD analysis project Ga0209311, IMG submission 184417) | Active sludge microbial communities of municipal wastewater-treating anaerobic digesters from USA - AD_UKC045_MetaG (SPAdes) (version 2) | ecosystem: Engineered > Bioreactor > Anaerobic >... | reverse complement strand
TGCCTTTTCCGCCTCCGCCAAAGGCTGCCTTGACCGTTACGGGAAAACCGATCTTCTGGGCCACTTTCATAGCTTGTTCCGGCTCTTTTATTTTACCGGAGCTTCCCGGAACCACCGGCACACCGGATTGCTCGACCACTTGACGGCAAGCGGCTTTGTCGCCGCTCATGGCAAGCGCCTGGACATTTGGTCCGATAAAAGCGATATGGCAATCCTGGCAAATATTGGCAAATTTGGCGTTTTCTGAAAGGAAGCCGTATCCGGGGTGAATGGCTTGGGCATCCGTGACCTCGGCGGCGGAGATGATAGCTGGAATGTCAAGATAGCTTTCGGCAGCCTCGGCAGGCCCGATGCAAATGCTTTCGTCGGCCATGATGGTGTGCAAGGAGTGCTTATCGGCCACTGAATAGACTGCAATGGAGGTAATGCCCATTTGGCGGCAGGCCCGGATTATACGTACCGCTATTTCGCCGCGGTTCGCTATAAGGATGCGTCTGAACATACGTTTGGTTTCTGGTATGGGGGTCATTAAATTAGGGGCCGGGCCGTAAACAGGGGCTGGCCGAATTCTACCGGTTCGCCGTTGTCCACCAACACTTTTTCAATGATAGCGGGAACTTTAGCGACGACTTCGTTCATAATTTTCATGGCTTCGACGATACAGACCGTCTGATTTGGCTCGACAGTGTCACCGGGCAAGACAAAGGGCGGCTTTCCAGGCGAGGATGCGGTATAGAAGGTCCCTACCATGGGGGAATCTATGGTAATGAGGCCATTTTCACGCGTTTCGGAAGCAAGCCGGTCTTGAGGGGTCGCACCAGGCAGGGGAATCCCTCCGCCGAATCCCGCAGGGACAGGGATAAAGTGCATAGGGGCGGCCAATGCACCTGAAGGTCCTTGTTTGCTCAGCCGGATACGGCGGCCGTTTTCCTCTATTTCTATCTCGGTTAACCCGGACGATTCGAGAATTTTGATCAGATCCTGAATCTCGTTAAAGTCCACGCTCATACCCTCCAGTTCTCGAGAGTGCTGGGTTCATTAGCTGACCCGCTCAATATATCCCCCGGTCCGGGTGTCGACTTTTACCACGGTGCCTTCATTTAAAAACAAAGGCACTTGGATGACGGCACCCGTTTCCAGGGTGGCTGGTTTTGTCCCCCCTGTTGCACGGTCTCCTTGAAGGCCAGGGTCAGTCCGTGTAATTTTCAATTCCACAAAGAGCGGCACCCGTGTGGCGATCACTCTTTCGCCGTGGAAGAGCAGGCCGATTTCCATATTTTCTTTGATCCATTGCGCGTTATCGCCTACCACATCCTCATTCACGGCCATTTGCTCAAAGCTCATGGGGTCCATGAAGTGAAACAGGTCGCCATCGTGATATAAGTACTGCCATTTGCGTTCTTCTATGCGTGCTTCTTCCATTTTTTCACCGGACCGAAACGTTTTTTCCAGTACCCGGCCCGTCAAGACATTTTTGAATTTTGTCCGGACAAATGCGCCGCCTTTTCCTGGTTTAACATGTTGAAATTCAACAATTTCCATTAGCGATCCGTCTAATTCCACCACCAAGCCATTGCGGAAATCCGCTGTTGATATTACGCTCATAAAACCTGTAATTCCTTTGGCAAACGCGTTAGCGTTTCACATCCATTCTCCGTTACAACCAAAAGGTCCTCTATCCGGACCCCGCCTCGACCGGGCAGGTAAATCCCCGGCTCTGCCGTAACCACCATCCCGGCGGTCAAGACGGTATCCGATTGCATGTTCAGGCGCGGGGGTTCGTGAACCTCCAACCCAACCCCATGGCCTAAACCATGGCCAAAATAACTCCCGTACCCGGCTTCGCCAATAATATTCCGGGCTACAGCGTCTACCTCCCGGCACACGGCATCCGCAGCGATCACCTGCCGTGCCGCCTCTTGCGCCGTTCGTGTAACTTGGTATATCTCCTCAAACCAAGCACCGGGAATCCTACCGAATACGTACGTTCGAGTCAAGTCGGAGCAATACCCGTCCACCACACAGCCACAATCGATAAGGATAATATCCCCTGGAGATAGCTCCTTATTCGAGGGCATCCCGTGTGGCAAGGAACTTCTTGTTCCAAATAAAACAATGGGATCAAAAGCACTTTTTTGCGCTCCTGCCCGTTTAAATTCAAATTCAAGGTGAGCGGCAAGTTCCCACTCGGTAATTCCTGAGGTGAGATGGTGCAGCATCTTTCCGAGCGCTGCTTCAGCCGTTTGTGAGGCATTCCTGATTTTCTCGATTTCCTCATTTGTTTTCGTCATTCGCAGGTCAGCGAGTAAATCAGGGAGGGGGATTAATAAGCCGGGATAGGCCTTTTGTACAGTATCTTTCTGAAATACGGTTAACGTAAGTGGATCAAAGGCGGTTCTGGTTATGCCGAGGGTTTGCAGACGTTCACCCACGCGGGTTTCGAGGGTTCCCTGGATCTCTTCCACGATATATCCCTGCACTTGCTCTTTAGCTTGTTCGGTATAGCGGAAGTCGCAAAGGAACTGTGCCAGAGATCCGGTGATGATGACCGCAGAGGTGGATCCATGGAAACCTGTCAGGTACTCATTGGCAGGGGGGGACAGGCTGAAAAAGGCCTCGCATCCTGCACACTGCAATCCTTCGCGTATTTTGGCAATGGCTTTGTGCATGTCACTATCCTGCATCATACGTTGCCGGTTTTCTTCTTTTTTAGTTTTTGATTGGCGTCTCTAATGGCCTTGATTTCCTCTTGGACGGCTTTTACCTGTTCGGATAATGCATCTGCCTGTGCGGCATCGCCCGCTTGGCGATATGCTTCACTGACTTTTTGCAAGGCTTCCATATATTGGCGCAGGTGGAAGGCGGTAGCGCGGTTGATGACGCTGGCCTGTTTAAATTCATCCAACGCTTTTTCGAGCCAGGAGAAGCGTTCAGCGCCTTCACTCAAATTACCCATAGCCCAATATGCCTGCGCGACGTTGAGATGCATGTCAGGGTGCACTGGGCTTCGACGCAGAGCCTCCTGAGACCACATCACCAGTTTTGCGGCAAATTCTTTGCGTTGATTGGCCAATTCCGGTTTCTGGGGAGCGGCCACAAAAAGGTCGCACCATTGGGCGATATGGAGGGCCAAATCAGGGGAATGGGGAAACCTCCGGTCAATACGTTCAAGTTCTTGGACCCATGCAGTACCATATTCCCAAGCTTTATCGAAAGCTTGTGCAGGTTGCGTTACGACCAAGACAGCATCCTCCGGGATAGACTCGCCTTGTTTCAGCCGCCGCATGCCTTTCGGAGTATCGGGCAAGGGAGCATAGACCACGCCCAAGGTCATTAACTCCTGGGCGTTGGGGATTAAGGCCATAAGGGTATGGAAGGGCACTTGGGGTTTCTTTGCCGGAGTTGTTCCGTTTATTGCGTTTGGGTCGTTAAGAAAGAACTGGCACAAGCTGAAGCGTTTGTCCAATTCACTTTTCCCATTGGTATCCAACAAGAGCAATCCCATTCGATTTAACGCTGCATCTTGTTGCCAAACCCTCGAACTCATGCCCATTGCCAGTGCTGTTATCACCAGCATCGGCAATACAATCACCTGCCGTTTCCATGGTGCTCCCGCGCTTTTTTCCGGTTCCTGCCCGCTGATAAAAGCAACGGCATAAAACAGGCCGCAAAACAACATGGCGAACATCATTAACGAGGGATGCTGAAAATTGATGTCGATGGCGGAATGGAACAAGAAGGCTAGAACGCCCACATATAACCCTATAAGAAGAAGCCGATCGTGATCCCCCGTTTGGCGCAAAATACGGATCGCCCCCCAAACGATGAAATATCCCCAGAAAGCAAGCAACATCAGACCGCCGAGCACGCCTGTTTCACAAAATGCCTGAAGGTATCCATTATGGGCCAACCGGACCGGACCGGCGCCGATATACTGGTACTTCACATAGGCAATTCCGAAATTGCCTAACCCCACCCCCGTCCAGAAGTGGTTCCAAAACATCGTTAGTCCCACACGCCAATAGGAAACCCGCAACATCCAGGAGGCCGGATTCAACAGGTCCCACCAACTAAGCGTTATGCCTTCTTCGGTCACTTCAGTCAGTGAGTTTATTTTGGTCGGAGGAGGAGAATTCGGTTTGGGAGATTCCGTACTCGCCGTGGAGGTTGAAGGAGGGGTATGTTGCGGAGGGGGAGTGCCTGGAGCGGCCGTTTGGGCGGTCATCAGCCCAATGATTATGAGCAAACCTGCCGTGGGAATGCCTCTTCGCATCCACCGGAGGCCGTGTTCTTTGGAAAACCATAGGACAAGACCCGTCAAAGCCGCGAAGGCAAGACTCAGCATGGCGCCGCGGGAGTAGGTAATCCATAAAGCATAACCTTGCATAAGGGCCAGAAGGGAAAGCCCCGCCGCCCGAATCGCCATGGCGCTTATCAGGATCCCTCGATTGTCCGCCACCCAGAAGAGTAGCACCGCCGGCGCGAGGGCCAAAACAGCAGCAATCCCGCCAACACCGAAGAGGACCCTCTCCATCGGCACGTCTGGTGTTTGCCACATGACAACAAATATGCCGGAAACAAAAATAACCAACAGCACAACAAACCAGGTCAGCATCGCTATGGCAACTGCTTTGTACCGGCGGGACATCCGGTCTTCCGGCGCGCCGGGAAGCCGCCAGGCGGGGATCAGGGCGCGCCATCCAAGAATAGCCCCTGCAACGCTGTAAGGAATACTAAGAATTAGAAATCCGGCCAAGGCGTTGGGGAATAACATGGTTCCAAAGGCGCGGTTAACGTTCAGGCGCCGCGCCAACTCGGGCGTCATTACGTTGGTGTCGAAGAAGTATTGGAGTACGCGGGGATCCTTGGCGATATTTCTTAACGCGGAGAGCATGTAATGAAATTGAAGAATGCTGAAGATGGTTTCGGCAGCAATACTGATCACTAATCCGGTGAGAAGTATCCCCATCACCTTGCGGCTGCGGACGGTATTACAGGTTAAAACAAACAGTGTTCCATATCCTATCCATAGCAATACCTGCCGGTAGGTATTATCAAACTGGATGGAGGAGACCATGGTGATCACGGTGGTGGCGGCGAAACCAGCAATAAGGAGAGCGGGAATTCCCATGCGGAAGCGATCCCCGCGAAATAGCTGGCGGATCGCCCATACCGCGAACAGGAACCAAATCCCCCATAGAAAGTAAACGTTGTCTTCGAAATACGTATATCCGTCATGCCAGGGGCGGAATAACGCCAGAACGATTAGCCCCAAAGAGGGGTGGACTATTCCGGCGCCCACGGTCAACACCATAATCCATAGCAAGGCGGCGATATCCCAGCTTTCCTTGCTGACTAATTCCGGATGAGACAGGTTCATCCACCAGGCCAGGAGGATGCGAACTCCATGGAGCCGGTTCATATAGGCCAGCCCAATCATTATCAGCCCCCACGCCACGATTGTAATGGCGATTATCATGGCGGTGCGCGGCCGGCAAAAGTCTTCGGGCCAATAGGAAGCAAAGGAAGAAGAGGCCGCTGGTTGAAGTACTGCCGTGTTTTGTTTCACTGTTCCCTTTTTACTCACAACTACCGTCCATTTCTGGCTTATTCAGTTCCGGGCTTTGTATGCGCGTTCATGAGCAATACAATCAAAAGAAAAATACCCAAGGTCTGGGCAAGAATAATCAGGGTTCCGTTCAGGTCGAGCACCGGCAGCAAGGCAGCGCCCATGCCGGCCACGGCTGCGACAAGGTAGATAAACGCCACCGCCTGGTGGGGAGTCATGCCCAAATCCACTAATCGGTGTGAAAAGTGCCGTTTATCCCCCAGCATGACGTTTTGGCCATTTTTCCATCGAATATACACCACGCTGAAGGTGTCAAAGAGAGGCACGCTCAGGGCCAAAATAGGTGCGGCCACCGCGATGCGGGAGGGGGTTGATTCAACGTGGAAGGTTCCAATAACGGCCATGGTGGCTAAAAAATATCCATTGAACATGGCGCCGGCGTCGCCCATGAAAATCCGTGCGGGACTGAGATTGTGGTAGAGAAAGCCCGCCACGGCTCCCGCGAATACAATGAGCATGAATCGGGCTAATTGGTCTTCATGGGGTTGGAGGCAGAGAAAAAAGGAATAGGCGGCAATAATGGACACCCCTCCGCACAACCCGTCCATGTTGTCGAGGAAATTCATGGAATTGGTGATGAGAACGACCCAGAACACGGTAACGGCGGCGGAGACCCACACATTGGAAAGCACAAACAGTTCAATCCGGTTCCCGGTGGATACCAAAACGATGGCGGCGGCTATTTGACCGAATAGTTTGGTCCAGGGCGTCAGAACCTTCAGATCATCAATAATCCCCAGAGCAAAAATCATGAAGGTTCCGAGGAGAATTCCGGACATTTTCGCCCAGCTTCCTTCCCCCAGAAGAAGAATAAGCTGTTGTTCCAGCCAGGCCAGATCGAATTCGTGCATCAGCAGCAGGGCGCCCAGATGCCCCAGTACGATGATGTAAAACGTGAATACAAAGGCCACCCCTCCCAGCAAAGGGATGGGTTCCCGGTGGATTTTCCGTTCTCCGGGATGATCCAGAAACCGCCACTGATTCGCCAGGCGCCGCATGATCGCGGTCAGCGTCAGCGATACCGCGAACGCAAGCGTCATTGCATAGACGTACATTAGGTACGGGTGTTGTTGCACGATCCGCAACATGCCATTGCTTCCTGATACAAGGTAAATTCCTGTTTTGCCACGGTCTCTGCGCGAAATTCCCGTTGAATTCGTTCCCGGGCATATTCGCCCATGTGTTTTCTCCGCGCGGGATCCGACAACAATATATTCACGGCCTCCGCCAGCGCCCGGGGATCGCGCGGCGGCACATTTAATCCTGTTTTGCCATCCTGGTTTATAAACTCCACGCCGGTACCCAGTTTGGTGGCCACCACCGGCTTGCCGCAGGCGTGCGCTTCCATGATGGATATGCCGAAAGCCTCGCTCCGCTCCACGGAGGGAAACGCAAACACCGCGCAGGCATGCAAATGCGCCACCAGTTCTTCATGGGTCAACGCGCCGGGAAATGCTGCCGGTGCGCCGAGTTTCCTGGCGAGCGCGATGCATCCCTCCCGTTCCGGTCCGTCACCTGCAATCACCACGTTTGCGCGAATCTCCGCGGCTGCCCGGACCAAAAAGGACAGCCCTTTGTAATACCGGTGCATACCGGAAAAGAAGACGAAATCACCCCCGTATTCCGCACGTAATGCCGACACCCGGGCTTCATCGGGAGATTGAAACTCTTCTGACAAGATACCCAATGGCACCACCCGGCACCGATCCCGCACATCTGCAAGAATCGGAGACGAGGCCACATACGGCTCAGAGGTGGGGATGATCATAGCAGCTTTTCGCAAGAATTTCATTAAGAAAGGGCGGTACACCTTCATCGCGGCGGCTTGGCGGACCACATCGCTGTGATACCGCACCACGAGGCATCCGCGGGGGCGGGCTATCAGCCATGCCAGTTCCGCGGTAGGGTTTGGAACATGCACCACGACCACATCGGCGGAAAGCCGGCGGAGATGCCAGGGAAATGCTGGTGAAACCGGGGCACTTTGAAAACGGCCCCACTCTCCCACCTCCAAGACAGGTGTTCCATCCCGATGACTTACGCGGGTGCGCCAGGATCGGCTGCACACCAGCGCTTCCACGTCAGCCCATTGCCGTTGGAAGCGGCACATTAATCCTATATGCCGCTCCATTCCGCCCAGGACAGGGGGATAAAAATCTTTGTAGACGTGCAAAATCTTCATACTGCTTCATCGGTTAACAAGTTAACCTGCTCATTATACAGGAATTGGGAAGGGTGTTCTTTATCTGCCGGCCGGAGCAGCGGATACATACATTCCTGAATGCCCCGCACCGTAAAACCCTGATCGCGAAACAGACCCGCCAGAACGATCAAGCAGCCGTTCCCATCGCCCATCAATCTGTCATCTTCCGGGTTCAGGAAATGAAAGGGATTGAAAACCGTTTTAAATTCCGGAGGGCGATAGTGCCGCGCACTATTTCTCCTATATAACCCATAGAGAGCGCCTGAGATTCCAACTCCTGTGAGCCCCAGCCATTCTCTGCACAATAGGGTGATTTTTTTCATGCTCACGATGCACCAAGCCTGTAAAACGGTATTTTAATGCATGACAATTGCTCTATACAAGGCTTTTCCATCAAGAGGCATTTGCGAAATAGGTGTCAGCCAATATTGACGGGGTTATCCTGTGGCGGGAAAATTGGCTCTACCCCGGAGCTATGGGGGAAAATGGGTTCCGGGAGGCAAAAGAGACTTTTTTTGAGCTAATTCACCCCAAACGCCACAACTCCCCCCTCCAAAAAAAAGATGTAACGCCCAGCCAATGTGTTTGTAGTATAGTTGTGTCCTTAACTACAGCACAAAAGAAAGGCGCTACGATGGCTATTATACACCAACCGGACCTGTTCACCTGGGAACACGTGGAGGCGGCGTCGGATCTGGACCGTTTGCGGTTTCTCTTGGAAGCGCTGCCGGACGAGGAGTTGATGCTGGCGCTGGAGGCGGAGCGCAAGGGTCGGCGCGACGAGTATCCGCTGCGGGCGCTGTGGAACAGCCTCTTGGCGGGCATCGTCTTCCAACATGTGGGGATCGAGAGTCTGCGCCGGGAACTGCACCGCAACGCGCAGTTGCGCCAGGTGTGCGGATTCGACCCCTTCCGCGGGGCGAAGGCGATACCGCCCCAATACGTATACACCCGGTTCCAGCGCAAACTGTTCAAACATCAGGCGGACATTGACCGGATGCTGGATCGGCTGATAGAGCGTCTGCGCGAATTCCTGCCGGACTTGGGGCGCCGTTTGGCGGTGGATTCCAAGGCGATTGCGAGTCACGGCAAGCCGCTGCGCCAAGGCAGGGAGACGGACCAACAAGATGGGCGGCGCGATAGTGACGCGGACTGGGGGACGAAGACCTACAGCGGGGTGCGCGAGGACGGCACGGCCTGGGAAAAGATCACGCGCTGGTTCGGCTACAAACTGCACCTCGTGGTGGATGCGGACTACGAATTGCCGCTGGGATATCTCGTAACGAAGGCGAGCGCCAATGACAGTCCGCATCTGCTGCCGCTGATGGAGTCGCTCACGGCGCGTCATCCGGAATTGGCGAAACAGACCCAATACCTTAGCGCCGACAAGGCCTACGACTCCGAAGAGAACAACCGGGAACTTTGGGACCGTTGCGAAATACGGCCCCTCATCGATATCCGCGCCACCTGGAAAGAGGAACCCGATCTTCCCCGCCCCCTGTATCCGGACCGCGTAGACACGATTTTCCACACCGAACAGGGCAAGGTGCTGTGCCGCTGCCGGGACGGGGCCGAAAAGGAACGAGACAACTACGCCCCCATGGCCTACGAAGGATTCGAGGCAGACCGCATGAGCTTAAAATACCGTTGCCCCGCCAAGACCCACGGCATCGCCTGTTCCCAACAGGACCTGTGCAACGGCGGAGACCAGCCCGCCCATGGACGCATCGTGCGCGTGCCCTTGGACACCGACCGGCGCAGCTTCACCCCCTTGGCCCGCGACAGCAAGGCATGGAAGCGCGAGTACAAACGCCGCACCGCCGTCGAACGCGTCAACAGCCGAATTGACGTCAGCTTCGGATTTGAACACCACTACATCCGCGGCATGAAAAAAATGACGGCGCGCGCTGGGCTGGCACTTCTTGTCATGCTCGGCATGGCCGCCGGTTGGCTGAAGGAGAAACGGCCCGAACGCATCCGATCCCTCGTCGGGCAGCCGCGCGCCGCATAGAATCCACACTGCAAAAAGCGTTTCCACACCTGCTTCGGGGAGACGTGCGTCTCGACAGGGTGCATTTTGGCTAAAAAACATTATGACGCATCGCAGACCCCATCAATATGCCCTTTTGTTCAACGATGCGCCATCGCATAGGACAGGAGGGGCGGGACGGGGGCGGGGGGGCAATAACGAAAGGCCTATTTCGCAAATGCCTCATCAAGAGTACAAGGCG
>Ga0209311_1003835_pt1 | contig 10072 bp, 8 predicted proteins | sample AD_UKC045_MetaG_FD_184417 | JGI IMG/M metagenome (GOLD analysis project Ga0209311, IMG submission 184417) | Active sludge microbial communities of municipal wastewater-treating anaerobic digesters from USA - AD_UKC045_MetaG (SPAdes) (version 2) | ecosystem: Engineered > Bioreactor > Anaerobic >... | reverse complement strand
TACTTTTAGGGACATAAACTCTGATTAAAGTTGTCCAAATATCGCGTATCATTACGATAATTACCATCCAAAGCGGTATTATGTTCATACAAACAAAACTTATAAATGCTGAACTGGTAAGTACCTTATCAGCAAGTGGGTCTAAAAATTTACCCATATTAGTTACTTCTAAATACTTCCTTGCATACCAGCCATCGAAATAATCTGTTAATGCTGCACCAAGGAAAATAAAGAAAGACAGTTGTATTAATGTGCTATTACCTGATAGTAAAAATATTATGATAATTGGCGATAGCACCACTCTTGACAAGCTAAATATATTCGGTAAAGTAAATTTCATATATTATTTTGGTTGTTGTATGTCGTTTGCTATTTTAATTATTTCTAAAAATACTTCACCTTTTAAAGAAGCACCTCCAATTAAACCACCATTAACATCATCAAGCTCTAAAATAGATTTTGCATTCTTGTCATCAACGCTACCGCCATAAAGAATCAAATTTTCCATAGTATCATTATATAATTCATTTAAAAATTCTTTTATCTGATGATGTGTTTCCTGTATTTGCTCAGGTGTTGCTGCTATTCCTGTTCCTATTGCCCAAACCGGTTCGTAGGCAATTACAATATTTTTTGTTTGTTCTTTGCTAATGTCTTTGAGACCAATGCTCATTTGTTCTTTAAGGACATTAAAAGTATTTCCACTTTGGCGTTCTTCTAAAGTTTCACCAATGCAGAAAATAGGTATAATACCAGTGGACAAACAGGCAATGATTTTTTTATTTATTAATTCATTGCTTTCTTTAAATATCTTTCGTCTTTCGGAATGCCCGATTATTACATAGCTGCAATTAAGTGCTTTGAGCATTTGAAGTGATATTTCACCAGTAAAAGCACCTTTTTCTGCAAAATAGCAATTTTGAGCCCCAAGTTTTATCATACTTCCTTCAAGAACTTCTGCTGCTGCAGTAATGTTTGTAAAAGGCGGACAGACCAATATATCTACAGTGTTTTCTATTTGTTCAATTGAGTTTTTTATGAATAAGCTCAGCTCCTTTGCTTCTTTGGGAGTTGTGTTCATTTTCCAGTTGCCGGCTATTAAAAATTTTTTCATTTACGACTTCCACTTACTTTAAAAATACGATAATTACTTAAGTTTATATCTGATTCAAATCCCCAACCCTTAATATTTTCCTGGGGGGAAGTGATATTTACGAATTCAGTTGAATATAATTTTTGAGTTTTATTGTCCCAGTGCAGAATTGTAGTTTCAAGGCGGGTGTTATTACTGTCTGAAACCACTACAACGTTTCCTTTTGCCAGCATATCTTTTGTATTATCATCAACTTCGGCACTGTCGGATGTTAGCCAGCTTACGCGTTGTTTGGTTTTTTGTGAAAAAAAGTCCGCTTTCACGTTTCCTTCAAGATATGTTTTTTTTCGTTCATTAAAAACCTTTGCTCTATCTGCTTTTAACACTGCTTTAGTATATGATGAATCAACAAAAGACACAGTTATATTTGTGCTGATAATATCCGGCTGAATCATGCCAATATCCTCAATTATCTTCTGCGGTACTGCTTTTTCTTCATTACATGAGATTAAAGAAATTAAAATAATTAAAAATATTAATACTTTAAAATAATTTGTAATAAATATTATTTTCTTCATAGTACTTTGTTAAATAAAATTATTTTTAGAAAGATATACTTTTTAATTATTAAATATAAAGTATTTTTCTGAAATATACAACTGCTCTTTGTTTAACGAACAAATATTTGCAAAAAACTATGTTGGAAACAAATTTTATGGAATTTGTAATATTATTTTCAATACTTTCCATCCTTTATTTAAAAATATTTTTTGAAAAAATAAATAAGAAATTCATTTTTATTTCATTTTATTTATTAAAGTCCAAATACTAAAAACTGAAATTAATCAATAAAAATGAATATAAAAACTTTTTTTTATTATTTTTTAAAATATTTATAAAAATTTAGTAAAAAGGTGGTTGAAGTCTAATTTTATGTTAATTGCTTTATAAAATCAAACAATTCATAACAAGTTGCTTTTACGATTTAATATGTTTATTATCATTGCGACCCTCTAAACAACTGTTATCTGGATTCTTTACTTCGTTATCATTGACTTCTTACTTTTAACTACTAAACCTTCCGAAAGTTTCAAATCTTCGCAAGGTTCTTCGTTAAAATTGAGATTCCCCACTTAGTTCCGGAATGAAGATTTTATTAAGCACTACTAGTGTAGTAATTCAATGAAAAACGGTTATAATTTCTTGTCATTTCGACCCCCCAATAAAGTAAGACCTTTATTTAAATGGAGATGACATAATTCTTATCAAATTTTTGTGTGAAAGAAATTGTAAAATAAGGTAATAAGGTTTATTGATTTTTGGTGTTTATTTTCTACTAAGGTTTTAAAAAAAATAAGGTTTTAAATTTTTTAGTTAAAATTATTCTTTAACTAAGATAATGTAAACCTTATTTTTATTATAAACCTTAGTAGAAAAATATTAAAATATTGAAAAAACCTTATTAGCTTATTTTATATAGACTTAATAGATATAGTATTGAAATATTTTGTAGCGATGTCATTGGCAACCCCACTGGTAAAGCAAATGCTTCATTTAAAAGGTGATGTCATAATTTTAAGTGTCATTCTGGCGTATTCCAGAATCCATCTTATTATTATTCAACGCTATTTATTTTTAGCTATTTCAGTGAAGCATTTGGGCTTGCCCAAATGTAACAAGTGAGCAAGCTCACTTGCTTTCCCAATATGAATTCTGACATCCGTCAGAATGACAGTTTAAAAATATATAATTACTATTTCAACGAAAGTCTTCCTTTATCAGAGGAGTAAGAATGACAAAATAAAATTGAATTTTTGATTTCACCTTATGAAAAATTTGTAAAATAAATTTTTTGAATATGTCAAATGTTGAAAAAAATATTATATTTGTAATTAATTGATATAAAGATATTTAATATTTGAAAAAGTCAAATGTTAAAAGCAGAGTTGTCAAATGTTGAAGTAAAATTAATACAATTACTCATTAACAAAACAAAAACTTAAAAAATATCATTTCTTCAAAACAATGCAAAAACTCAACGAACTTGGATTTATTCGAGTTGCAGCAGTTTCACCAGAAGTAAAGGTTGCTGACATCGAATTTAATAAAAACGAAATTATTGAGCAATTAACAATTGCAAACAAAAAGCAGTGCCAATTAGTTCTCTTTCCGGAACTTGCTGTTACAAGCTATACCTGTGCTGATTTGTTCTTTCAAAACACTTTGCTTCAAAAGTCATTAGCTGCTATTGAAGAAATCGCATTGTTTACTGAAAAATTGGGCTGTATTGTAATTCTTGGCTCTCCTCTTGTTGCTAATAATATGCTGTTTAACTGTGCTTTCGTTATGGCAAATGGTGAAATAAAAGGAATTGTTCCGAAAACATACATTCCCAACACTAATGAATTTTATGAAAAAAGATGGTTTTCCTCAGAATTTGATAGAATATCTGATGAATTTTCTTTAGAAAATAAACGAATCCCTTTTGGAGCTGATTTATGCTTTTCAATAGAAAATATTCCCAGTTTAAAATTTGGCGTAGAAATATGTGAGGATTTGTGGGCAGTAGAGCCACCAAGCACACATCTTTCGCTTACCGGATCAAACCTAATATTAAATCTTTCTGCTAGCAATGAAGTTCTTGGAAAACATCAGTATCGCAAACAATTAGTTATCTCTCAATCTGCTCGGACTCTTTCGGCTTATGTGTATGCCTCCTCAGGTGCCGGGGAATCCTCAACAGATTTATGTTTCTCTGGCAGCTTGCTTATTGCTGAAAATGGAATTCTTTTAAATGAAGGGAAGAGATTTAATTTCAATTCAAAAATGGAAATTGCCGACATTGATTTTGAAAAACTTAACAGCGAGCGGCTTAAGAATTCTTCATTTGCCTCTGCACCAAGAAATAAATTATTTAGAGAAGTTTCCATTAAATTAAAATTAAGAAAAAAAGTAGATACAAGTGATAGAATAATATCATCACAAAACAAAATAAAATTATATAGAAAAGTTAGCCCTACCCCATTCATTCCACAGGAAAGCGACAGGGCAGCAGTTTGTAAGGAAATATTCAATATTCAAACAACTGCACTCGCAAAAAGGATAAAACATACTCAATCAAAATCTATTGTGCTGGGGGTGTCAGGTGGCTTAGATTCAACTTTAGCTTTAATCGTTGCATTTAAAACTTTTGAATTGCTCGGATTAGATAAGAAAAATTTAATTGCTGTTACTATGCCCGGAATGGGAACTAGCAAACGAACTAAAAGCAATGCAGAAAAATTATCTAACCTGCTTGGAGTTAATCTACTTGTAATTCCTATTGAGAAAGCAGTCAAGCAGCATTTTGAAGATATTGGTCATAATCCCGAACAAAAAGACATCGTTTATGAAAATGCACAGGCACGCGAGAGAACGCAGATTTTAATGGATTTGTCTAATAAGTATAATGGTTTCGTTTTGGGTACAGGAGACCTTTCGGAACTCGCTCTCGGCTGGTGTACTTATAATGGCGACCATATTTCAATGTATGGAGTAAATTCCGGTATTCCAAAAACATTGATTAAATATATTATTGAATGGGCTGCTCACGAAGAATTTGAAAAAAGTATTGCAAATATTTTACTCGACATAATTGAAACACCAATTTCTCCAGAACTTCTCCCAACTGAAAATGGTGAAATTGTTCAAAAAACAGAAAAAGAAATTGGGGATTACATTTTAAATGACTTCTTTTTATACTACTTTTTCCGTTTTGGATTTTCTCCAGAAAAAATTCAATTCCTTGCCGAAATTGCTTTTGAAAATAAATATAAAACAAGTGAAATCAAGAACTGGCTTGTTCAGTTTTATAAACGCTTTTTTACACAACAATTTAAACGTTCTTGTCTGCCGGACGGAGTAAAAATTGGTTCTGTTTCACTTTCTCCGCGTGGAGACTGGCGGATGCCGAGCGATGCAACATTTAACGAATGGTTGTAAGTTGCAAATAACAGCTTTCAGCTATCGGCTTTCAGTCGTTAGTCATTAGTGTAATAATTCGTTAAAAGATTTACTATCTTTTGTCATTCCGAACCCCCTGATAAAGCAAATGCTTTATTTAAATGGAGATGACATCACTATAAACGTCATTCTGACGGATGTCAGAATCTATCTTGAAAAATAGTTTTTATAGCTCATTAGTCATTTGTTATTAGTCATTAGTATTTTTACTAACAACTAATGACCAATGACTAATGACTAAAAAGCAAGATGGATTCTGGCATACGCCAGAATGACAAGTAACGATGTCATTGGTAACCCCCTGATAAAAGAAGACTTTTATTTTAAATGGAAATGACATAAGTTTACCCTGTCATTCTGAAGCGCAGCGAAGAATCCAGAAAATTTTTTTAACCACTACTCTCTGGATTCTTCACTTCGTTCAGAATGACCGACAAACAAAGATGTCATTGGCAAACGAAGTGAGAAATCTCTAATATAGTGAAAACAATTACTTATGAGATTCCTCGCTACGCTCGGAATGACAGAATACATTAAACTTATTGTTAGCGATTTGGTATTAGTAATTGGTCATTAGTTTTTTTTATAAATAATCTAATAACAATTAATAATTAATAATTAACTCCATTTCCGCTATTGCTTCTACGTGAAAAGTATGAGGAAACATATCGTAAGGAAGGACTTTTTTTAATCTATATTTTTCGCTTAGCAAAGCACAATCTCTTGCTTGCGTTGTGGGATTGCAGCTTACGTAAACGATTCGTTTAGCACCACTGCTCAACACAAGTTCAACCAAACTTGGATGCATTCCTGCCCGTGGAGGGTCGATTGTGATTATATCTGGTTTTTCGTATTCAGCAAGTTTTTCTGAAATATTCTTTTTATGTAAATCTTCCTGAATGAAAACTGCATTTTCTATTCCATTTAGCTTTGCATTCTTTTTAGCATCAAAAATTGCATCTTCAGAAAGTTCAAAACCAATTATTTTCTTTACTTTTTTGGAGAGCGGTAGAGTAATCGTTCCGGTTCCACAGTATAAATCCCAAATAACATCATTTTCATTTGCTTGCGTAAATTTAATAATATTGGAAACAAAGCTGTTAAGTTCACGTGAATTTGTCTGAAAAAAGGAAAACGGCGAGATTTGATAATCAATTCCAAGAATATTTTCAGTAATAAACTCGCTTCCAAAAAGTAATTTCTGACTTTCTACTTTTACCGGATTGTTCGTAGTATTTACTGCCTGATGAAATGATGCAACATTTGGAAAGAGTTTTTGAACTTCGCTTTTAACCTTTTCAAGAAAATCTTTTTCAGCTTGATTAGAAAATTCGTTTGTAATTAAAATCAGCAAAAACTTACCTTGAGTAAAAGAATAGCGGATAATGAGATTTCTAAGGAAACCATCATAAGTTTTATTGCTCCAGCCACTAATATCATACTCTAATGCGGTATTTCTAAAATAGGTTAAAATCTCGTTTGCAGTGCTTTGCTGGATATAGCAGTAATCAATATCAATTACTTTATCGTAACGCGTTGGGAAATGTAGCCCTAAAGCAAAATCTTTTGGTTTGCTTAATTCTTCAGAAGAGATTTCGTCTGGAAGCAGCCAACGGGAATTTGCAAAAGAAAAATCCATTTTATTACGATAATAAAATATTTCTGTTGAGCCAATTGAGCTTTCCACTTTAAAATCAGTAAAATTCCCAATTCTTTGGAAGCTGTCTTCAACTTGTTGCTTTTTCCATTTGAGCTGTTCAGAATAATCTAAATTTTGCAAGGAACAGCCCCCGCAAATTCCGAAGTACTTGCATTTTGGTTCAATCCTAAGAGGTGAAGGAGAAATTATTTTTTCTATTTTAGCTTCTGCGTGCTTTTTCTTTTTCTTTAAAACGTTTGCGAGAACTTTGTCGCCCGGAATAGCGTTTTTTACAAAGTAAACAAAACCATCTAAGCGGGCAACGCCAAATCCTTGAAAAGCAAGCGATTCTATTTCAAGTTCTACTGTTTCGTTTATTATTTTTTTCTTTCTCATAAATCAAATATACTGAAAAAAACTAATTTTGTAATTATATATTTTACAAATATAGGAACTAAATGCAATATATCGGAGAAATATCAGCACTACTAACAGCAGCACTTTGGTCGGTTTCGCCTTATTTTTTTACAAATGTAATTTTGAAAGTAGGGGCAATTAACCTGAATATATACCGGCTGGTCGTTGCCGGAATACTGCTAATGCTAACAATTTTCATTTTAAATATAGATTATACAATTACAAGCCAGCAGGTATTTCTTCTTTCACTGAGCGGTTTTATAGGGCTTGTTGTTGGCGATACTTTTCTTTTTGCTGCTTATAGAGAAATAGGGCCACGCGTAACAATTTTAATTATGTCGCTTAATCCGGCAATAGCAGCTATACTTGCATTTTTTATGCTTGATGAAGTTATAAGCATTATAGGAATAGTCGGTATGCTGATTACTTTGGCTGGAATAGCCCTCGTCGTTCAGGAGCGTGAAACTGGCGATAATAAGCTTTATAAAATCACAAGGAAAGGTGTATTTTATGGCGTAATGGCTGCCGTTGGACAAGGTGTGGGATTAATACCAGCAAAAATGGCTTTTGAATTTGGCGATATTAATTCTCTTGTTGCAACCTTTGTTAGAATTGCAGCTGCCTCTGTTTTCTTCATTCCATATTTTTTCTATAATAAATCGGCAATTCCAATCTTGAAAACATCTGTTAAAGATATGAAAATAATGGGAATGACTTTGCTCGGTTCGATTGTAGGACCTTATCTTGGAATAACGTTCAGTTTCATTGCGATTATGTACACTAAAATTGGAATTGCATCAACTCTTATGTCCACAATGCCAATAATGATGCTTCCGCTATCCCATTTTATTTATAAAGAAAAGGTATCTATAAAATCAATAATAGGCGCGTTAATTGCAGTAGCGGGTGTGGTGGTGCTGATACTGAGGTGATGAGGGGGATTATTTATTAATTAACAGAATGGATTATAAATATTTAATTGAGGAATATTAATAAAATCTTTTTCATTTCTTGTAACAACAATAAAATTATTAATCAATGCTGTTGCTGCAATAATAGCATCAGGAATAGCTATTTTAAATTCCTGCTTTATTTCTATTACTTTTTTTTCAATAATTGAGTCAAAATAAAAGACTTGTGAATTGCTAATAAATTCTTCTATTTTTTTCTTTACTGTGTTGTTAATTTTATGCCAACCAAGTAATTCAATTTTAGTAATAGTTGAAATATTGAAAGATTCAATAAAAATGTTTTCAATTTTATGTAATTGAGATAATGGTATTTGATTATCTAAATAATAAATAATAATATTAGTATCTACAATATACTTCTTTCCCATTCTTCTCTCATTTCTTGAATTTCGTCTTCAATATTTAAATTTAACGAAGAAATTATTCCTTTGTATTCTTTGGGATTAAACTTTTTTGAGATATTATTTTTCTCTACAGTTTTTAAAATGTCTTTTTCAAGTTTTTTCCAAAAAATAATAGGAATTACAGCATATTCAGGTTCTCCTTTTTTATCATATATATAACTTATGTTCATAATTTTCTTTAATTATTTAAAATTTTAAATTATTTTCAAATATAGATTATTTTTATATATTTTACTAATGTTTTAAAAAATTTTTATTTTAAACCTTTTGATTTTAACATTCCCCCTCCTCCAATTTTCTCGTCCTATAATTCAAAATTCTTTGCTATTTTTGTATATGGATATAATTTATTTTCTTAAAGGATTATTGCTCGGTTTTTCGGTTGCTGCTCCAGTTGGACCAATTGGAATTCTTTGCATAAACAGAACAATAAACAATGATTTTAAATCCGGCTTTGTAAGTGGCTTAGGCGCTGCAAGTGCAGATTTTATTTATGGACTTATTGCTGCTCTCAGTTTGAGGATTATTTCTACCTTTCTAGTGGATTCTCAACTGTATTTTCAGGCAATTGGTTTTGTATTTCTTTTGTATTTAGGTATTAAAACGATTTTAAAAAAGAAAAGCCGCATTGAACTTGAAGATAATAATAATTTCAGCTTATTGAAAGATTATTTTTCAACTCTGTTTTTGACAATAACAAATCCAGTAACAATACTATTCTTTTTGTCTGTATTTTCTGGTCTTGGTTTATCTTATTCTAATAACAAAATTTCTTCTTCTGTTTTGCTGGTGATTGGGGTGTTTACTGGTTCTGCAGTATGGTGGTCGGTCCTATGCGGCATAACAAATAAAATCAGAAAGAGAATCAGCAATAATTATTTAAAGAAAATTGATATTGCTTCTGGTGCTATATTAATTTTTTTTGCAATTTTAATTATTTTTAATTTGATTAATGAATTCAAATAATTTATTGTGTTCTTTTATTTACCACAAATCTCACAAAGAATGCACTAAGTACACAATAACTAAGAATCACCAAAAAAGTAAAAATGGAAAAACAACAAAAACTTAAAGAACTTGGAGCTGTGAGTTCATTTGCGATTTATATTTCCGCAGCTATTCTGCTTTATCTTGGAACTCATTTTTTCATACCATATTTAAGCAAAGCAACCGGACAAGAAACAATACTATGTTGGTTTATTGTTGCTGGTCTTGGAGTATTCACTCCTTTTATATTAATTGGAATATTTATACTGAAAAAAGAAGGTTATTCTCTTTCTAAATCTACTTTTTCTGAGCGGCTCCGCTTTCGTAAATTATCAAAACGTGATGTTGTGTATAGCATTGTAGGGCTAATAATCGTAGGTATTTTAAGTGGTTTGATTCTGAAAGTAATGGAAATGTTCATAGGAAATGTGAATACTACTCCTTCTTTTATGTCTTTTGAACCACTTTCAAGCGGGCGATATTGGTTATTATTAGTATGGCTACCTTATTGGTTTTTAAATATACTGGGTGAAGAGTTTTTATGGCGGGGCATTATGTT
>Ga0209311_1003834_pt1 | contig 10073 bp, 6 predicted proteins | sample AD_UKC045_MetaG_FD_184417 | JGI IMG/M metagenome (GOLD analysis project Ga0209311, IMG submission 184417) | Active sludge microbial communities of municipal wastewater-treating anaerobic digesters from USA - AD_UKC045_MetaG (SPAdes) (version 2) | ecosystem: Engineered > Bioreactor > Anaerobic >... | reverse complement strand
TTTTGTTACTGTTCGAACGCAGTGAGAACTCCCGCGCAACAATGACCCCCTTTACCGTTCGAACACAGTGAGAACTATCACGTCAGTGCAAAAGCTCACGGTCTGTAGTTCTCGAGATGTGCGCCTCGCTTCGCGTGGCGCAGCTCGCCCCGCCCCACTGGGCGGGGTTCTCGGTGGGTACACCTCGAACAATAAGGGCGACGATCGTGGCACACTTTACTGTTCGAGCGGGAGCGAGAACTATCGCGTTAGTTCCGGTTACCAGCGTCCAGTAGTTCTCGAGATGGCGCTACGCGCGTTCTCTCGAACGATAAAAAAACGGCTGGTAGTTCTCGTCGCTCCGCTCCTCGAACAATAAAAATTTACAGGCGGGGTTCTCGGCGCCTCGCACCTCGAACAGTAAAGGAAGGTAGCGGGGCGCATCATACTCCTCCTGTGGATAACTTTCGTCTTATCCACAGGATATTCTTTATAAAGCACATTGTGTGGGGTACAATGTATTTAGTGGTTCTTTTTAGAAGTTGTTACCACCCTTTCCGTTTTTACTTAAAAAAACTTCTTAGTTTTTTGCTGTATAATTATGCGTAAATAGGAGGTGGACAATGAGTGGCCGAGGATCTGAAGGAGAACCAGATTTAGCTCAAGAAGCAAAAATAGAACTAGAAAAAGCCGAAGGAGTAAGCCGAGAAGACATCGAAGCAGCACTTGTCGCGCTCTCAGACGATGGTGTAATAGATAGTAACCACTCATACGCGTGGGTGAAAACGGCAGTGCAAAACGCTCTGAAACAAGCAGAGCAGAATGACGATGGGCTAGTGGAAATTCAAGATAAAGAGGAAAATAAGCAAAAAGAAGGTATTCCTGTTGACTACCTTATAGAAGGCCTCCTGCAAAAAATTGGCCACGGTGATACAGTCACCTCTTATAAAGGTATTGTCGAAAACGAAGATGATCGTGAAACGTGGGGCGAAACGCCAGATGGTAACTCGGGAAAAGAAAGCTTAATTAGCAAGCTCGAGGCAATAAAAGATGCTTCTTCCCAGGGTTTGTGCGAGCTGGCAATTAAGTTGATCAAAGCAAGTCACCGTTATTACGAAATAAAAAGACCTTCAACGGCGCTAGATGGAGGTGGACAATATTCAGGCAACCACTGGCGAACGAAGCTTGAAGCTCATTATGTCTCTAGAGACGGACGTGGCACCTCTAACAACAAAGAGGAGAACTACATTAAATTAGCAGAAAAGGAATTAACCCGCCGGTTAGAGGTCAGGCTGGGCTCTTCGGCGGTGGCACCACCACCGCCTGAGCCACCCGAGCCACCTCAGCCACCTCAGCCGCCTGAGCCAGAACCAATACATATAACAGGGGAGCAAGCAGGGCGGGCTACCAAAGAAGCAGGAGAAATTATTGCTGCTATGCAAGCCGAGGAAAAAAATAGGCTTATCGAGCGCGCACTCGACAGAGCAGGGTTTTTTGGCTCTTTGCTTTTTAGAAAAAAAATCATAAAGGAAGTCGAGAGCGCCGGGGAATATCAGGTTCCAGAAAGTATCCAGAAAACCATTAAAGAATACACACTATCCAAGGTGATAAACAAAAACATAACCGCGTCGGGTGGAGAGGTCTTTAGACTTATGGATAAGTTCGGTTATAAAACAGACAGGGAAGGGCAGTTTATACCTCCTCACCCCGACAGCAACACTGGCTGGTTAGGGAGACTTTTACGCCCCAACCGTGCAAAAACCACTGGTGCAACATTTTTAGGGGGCATGGCGCTTGGTCATATTGCACGCAATGCCATTGCCGGTGTTCTAGGCGCAGTAGGTGGTGGCGCGCTCGCAGGCGGTTTGTTCGGCTTTTTACGGGGAAAAAGAGAAGCCGCCGAGGCAACCACCAGTGGCGAGTCATGGACTAGGGAGCTAGATGCCGCGCTCGCATCGCAAGATGATCTTGCCATCGAGGTAGCGTGCCACAAGGTAGAAAGGATTTTTGCCGATGAGAATGCTAGAAATGAATTTTTCCGAGACAGAACAAGAATGGAGGCCTCTAAAATACTAGAAAGATACCGCGAGGGAATCCGTCGATTATCCCTTAACCGCATGGCGAACGAAGAGGCAGGAAGCGAACCTTATGCCATCATAGAAGAAAGAAATAATGCTGTAGCAGAAAAATACGCCGCCTTCTGCCATGAAATGGCCGAAGGCGAAGAGCAGTTTATGCGCACTTACACAGAAGCATATCAAAACGCCCTCGGTCGGGAATTGCGTATTATTAGTGTCTCGGCTCAGAGTGACCTTAATCTAAACGAAAAAGGACAACGTGAGGCTGTTGAAAAAGGCTACAACAGAGACACTAACGAGCGAAGGCGCATAAGGCGTGGCATTGTAGCCCGCTCTGCCATTAGGGGTGCTCTTGTTGGTGGTATTGCTGGCGGTATTGGTTGGTATGTGGGTAATTTATTATCCAACTTGTCGGGTGGCGGTGGGGAAATTGCTGCCGTAGGTACCGGCGAAGAAGCGGGTGGTAGTGCCGTAGGCACGGGCACAAGCGAAACGCCACAGCACTGGGGTTTATTTAGTAACGAGAATTATATGCGTGAACAAGGCTTTACAGTTGCGGCAGCAAAGCAACAGGGTTTCGAAGATATTCTCAACCACCCAGATTGCCCCACGCAAGTTTTCGACGGAGTAGCGTATGCAGGCACCGACCAAGGAGCGGCTCTGCGTGAGGCAGTTCTAACATGGAAAGACCTCGACCTTCGTGGTATGGACCAAGTTCGCCTTGCAAACCTTATGAATTTTGCCGGCGATCCCTCAGTTGCTCCGGGGGTCGATGCAGGAAGTTACCGCATTTCTTTAGAACAGGTACAAGCGGTCATTGATCATATTAGAGACAATGGTGAAATTGGCATTCTCGACGCGAATAAAGTTATGGCAAACGTAGGAATGAGAGAAGTTGCCACCGCCATTGCTACATCGCCGGTGGGCGAGGCTGGACAGGAAGCCGCTAAAACTATGTGGCCTGGTTGGCCACTCATCGCAGGGGCTGCCGGTTATGCCGGTGGCTATGGCGTTGATAATGCGCGCCGCAGAGCAGAGCTTGATGCTACCAATGCCAGCGGTCCCATTGCGCCACCTCCCCTTGGGGTAAGAGGACCACTAGCACCGATTGCACCCCGCCCGCCTGAGCCTGAGCCCGAGTCTGAGCCAGCACCCGGGCCACCTTCCACTACCGAATCAATAGCAACAGAGCCTGAAAACACAGGCAGTGAGGAAAGAAAAGAAAAGTTAAAGAAAAAATTACAAATAGAGGGTCTTTATAATACAGATGATCTCATAAGTGCTATTGAAGAAGTAGATGAAGGCATTACGCTCCCTGTACTCGCCGGCAATATAAAAGCTCGCGCCTTGCTACTCGTAGACAAGATCAAGCAAAAAGCTAATACCACCAACAACTTTGATTTATCAGCACTGTTTGGTAATTCTGTGTCTGAAGGCACTCTAGAACAATTAGTAGAAGTATTGGCTACCGAGCTATTAAGGAATTACGACGAGCTACAATCGCTCGGGGCAGCCAAGGAAGGTCCCAAGACTTAATTAACAGGAGGAATAAATGACCAATAAAAATGTATATGACGCGTTTGTAGAAAAGCTTATAGAGCAACTTGGCTTTACCAACGTTTCCGAACCACAAAAAAGTAAGCTCATAGACTCCATTAAGCAACGTGTCGAGGCACGTGTCCTTCGTGTTTTGGCGACCAGCTTAACCAGCGAGCAGAACAAAGAGCTCTCGGAAAAGGTTAAGCGAGAAAACCTTAACGAGGAAGAGATAATCGATTACCTTGTTAAAAACGCTCCCAACGCCTCAACAGCAATCACTCGCGCTATGGAAGATCTTTACACCGAAATGAAAGAAGAGACCGACACCCTTATGCAAGTAGCAACGGTGGAAGCAGTTTCAGGGCAAAAGGAGACCCAACCCCCCGTGCAAACAGAAAACGTAACACAAGCTCCTCCAAGTGGCGCTGTTCACGCAAGAACAGAAGACACAACGGCATCGCCCGCCGGGACCAACCAGCCCACTCCTCCTGTTAGCAACCAATATTATTAATCAATTAACCTACCTTAGCACTGGCACCATACGCAACACCCTGTGTGTTTTTTGCTGTACTAATTTTACAGATTAATTTCTAAAAACCGAAAATCGGTATAGCAAGCCAATTGTGCTATAATAATTACAGTTAGGGAGGGTAATGCCACAGCAGTACAAGGTTCCGCAAAATATCGACCTTGAGGATAAAATCGTCGGTCCTTTTACTATGAAGCAATTTGCCTACCTTATGGGTGGCGGTCTTTTGATATACTCCTTTTATCAAATATTTCTAGATTATGTTAATGGCGTTATGTACACCGTAATCGCCTCTGTCCCTGTAGCAATCTTAGCTATGTGCCTTACCTTTGTTAAAATCAACGATCGCCCCTTCGAGAATTTTATTATAAACCTTTTCGCCTATATTTTTAGCAAAAAACACCGCATTTGGCACCAAAACTACACTCCTTCCGCAGTAGTTATTAAAACCACTGTTAAGCAAAAAGCGGTCAGCGACAGTGGCGACAAACAAGCAACACTCGACGAAATTGCCACTTCCCTCGATTTAGCCGCCGGCAACACCGGCGAGGGAGGGGGCGTAATGAACGCGCAAAAAGAACTGTCGGCAAAAGCGCAAAAAGGTCCCGGCGTCGAAGGGGTAAACCCCAACATTCTCAAGCGCGAGGGCGACGCTCCCACACCATCCAAAAACGGACCGCCACGCAACATATTATCAAAACTGTTTAATGCATAATTATGGCTCAAGAAAAATCTAAAAAAGGCGCCTCTACCCAAGAACACCTTCCTTTTACGGCAGTTTTTCAGGATACCTTAATTCTAAAAGATGGCAACTACCGCCAAATTTTATTGGTTAGCTCTATAAACTTTGGTCTTAAATCTGAAGAAGAACAAAACGCTATACTGTATGCCTACCAATCATTTCTTAACTCCCTCACCTTCCCCGTGCAGATTTTAACACAGTCTCGCCAGATCGACTTAAGCGATTATGTTGCCAGCCTCAAACAAAAAACCTACCAGCAAAGAAACGAACTTATTCGCTACCAAACACAGGAATATATCGATTTCGTAGGGCGTTTAATCCAAGTTGCCAACATTATGGACAAAAAGTTTTTTATTGTTATTCCCTACATTAAAACCGATGTCAAAACAGGTTTATTCGCTCCCAAGCATGGCTATCTTCAAGTTTCTTTGCAAGAATTCGAAAAAATTAAAACCGACCTCCAGCAAAAGGCCGATGTAGTTTCGCAGGGTCTCGCTACCCTGGGTTTGAAAACCGTTAAACTAACGACAGAACAAATTATTGAGCTTCTTTATGCTAGTTACAACGTAACGCAAAGTTTGCGCAAAAAAATCCAAAACAGTGAGGCACTGGCAGAATCAACAGTTGTTCAACAAACAGAGGGTGGCGATACCATAGACAAGGAACCAGAAGAGGCTCCCGCCGAGAAAACTCCTTCCGCCCAGGGGCAAACCCCTCCTCCCGCCCAAGCTCCTAGCGACAACGTCAAAGTACCCATTAACCAAGGCTAGCTATGACTTTTTTTAGAAACCCACAAAAAGAAAAAGAAAAAAAGATTAAAGAACAGGTCAACAAGGCCTCCGATCTTCTCTTTGATGCTGTAGCGCCTGCTAGTTTCGTTATTAACCCAAATTACCTTCAAATAAACGAGCTCTACACGCGAACAATGTTTGTTTATTCTTACCCCCGTTTTCTAAACTCAAACTGGATGAGCCCCGTTGTCAACTACGATGTTGTTATGGACATATCAATGCACATTTTCCCCCTAGAAAGCAAGACCTTTATTTCTACAATGCGCCGCCAGCAAGGCAGGCTCGAAAGTAGCCGCCAAATTGAGCAGGAAAAAGGCTTTATTCGTAACCCCGAACTAGACACTGCCATCGCCGATATCGACACACTGCGCGAGGAGTTGCAAACAGGTCAACAACGCATTTTTAAAACGGGTATTTATTTTACTATTTACGCGAAAAATGTCGAGGAACTTAACACGGTAAGCGACCAAATAGAATCCGCCATTGGAGGTTTGCTAGTGAGTACCAAGCAAGCCATATTTCAAATGGAGCAAGGTCTTAACACCACCTTACCCTACTGCCTTGACCAAATTCTAGTAACAAAAAACCTCGATACCAATTCGCTTAGCACCACCTTTCCTTTTGTTTCCTCTACCCTAACAAGCAACGAAGGTATTCTTTATGGCATTAACCGCCACAACAACTCACTCATTCTTTTCGACCGTTTTAAATTAGAAAATGCCAATATGGTGGTTTTTGCCAAAAGTGGTGCCGGTAAAAGTTACGCCGTTAAACTCGAAGCCCTGCGGAGCTTAATGTTTGATACCGACGTTATCGTAATAGACCCAGAAAATGAATACAAAGCCCTCGCCAATGCAGTGGGGGGAAGTTACTTTGAAATGAGCCTAAACTCAGAAAAACGTATTAACCCCTTTGACTTACCCAAGGCGGCACCAGACGAAACGGGCGATGTTATTCTGCGCACCGCTGTTGCCGATCTCACCGGCCTTATCGCCATTATGGTCGGTGGCCTTTCACCAGAAGAGTCGGCAATTCTCGATAAAGCAATATACGAAACCTATGCTCTGCGCGACATTAGCTCCGATATTCGCTCTCATAGCAACCCTCCTCCACTCCTGCAAGATTTGCGTAATGTTTTGCAAAATATGAGCGGGGCGCAATCTCTCGTACAACGACTAACAAAGTTTGTCGATGGTTCTTTTGCCGGTCTTTTTAACCAGCCAACCAACTTCGAACTCGATCGTGGCTTTGTCGGCTTTTCTATTCGTAACCTAGAAGATCAGCTACGCCCCATTGGTATGTATATGATATTAAACTACGTCTGGAGTAAAATCCGCTCAGATCTGCGAAAACGCATTCTAGTTATCGACGAAATGTGGATACTTATGCAATACGAAGATTCCGCGCGCTATATCTATTCCCTCGCCAAGAGAGCGCGTAAATACTTTTTGGGGTTAACCACCATTACCCAAGACGTAGAAGATGTTCTTAATTCGCAACAAGGGCGTGCCGTCCTTAACAACTCATCTCTACAAATTCTTCTAAAACAATCTCCCACGGCAGTGGAAAAGTTATCGGAGGTATTTAAATTAACAGAAGGAGAGAAGTTTTTGCTTTTAGAGAGCAACGTAGGCGAGGGATTATTCTTTGCAGGTACTAACCACGTCGCCATCCAAATTGTCGCTAGCTATGCGGAAGATCAAATTATCACCACTGACCCCAAGCAAATCTTGGCATCGCGCGAGGAAGAAGCAGCAAAAAATGCCCCGACACAAGTTATTACTCCCGATCAAACACAGGCACCACAGCAACAGCCTCCGGCACCGGCAAAAACACAAACAAGCACACTTCCCGCTACTACACAACCTGCTGCTGCCACCACCGCACAAACCCCCGCCAACCCCTCGCCACCCTCGCCACCACCGCCTAGTCCCACCCCGCCAGCTTCGTAGTATAATATAATTATCAATAACTATGGATAACACACCCATTAAACCAATCCCCCCCGCATCACCCTCTTCCTCCCCCGCACAGAATTCTCCTTCGCCGGTGAGTTCTCCTGCCGCGCCCGAGAGTTCTTCTGCAAAGCCCTCCGTAGCGCCTCCTTCTCCTTCTTCCACACAAGCTACAACACCCACTCCTCCTCCCGCAACACCAGCCACCCCCCCAGCAACAAAACCTCGCTTTCGCGTGCCAGCTAATTTTCCCTGGCTTAAAATTGCTGGCGGGGTAGTGCTTGTTACGCTCGCCCTTCTCGCCTGGATCTCTCTTGCCAATGTCTCCATTAATTCCGAGCCACGGGCAGACGAAATCTTAATAAACGACAAGTCCGTGAAAAAAACTAGTTTTGTCCGTATGCCGGGTAGCTTTACTGTTACCATTAAAAAAGAAGGGTATTTAACCTACAAAAAGCCGTTTCACCTTGGCTTTAACGGCAAGTTGACAATTAACCCTACTCTTAAACCATTACCTGTCGCGGAGCCTGTTTTCGAAGGTGTTACAGAAAATATTACCATTGGAGCCAACGGAGGCATCAAGTCCATAAGTACCGATGGCCAATATTTAATTTGGGCGCGCCCGAAATCAGGCAACGACAAGTCGCTCGACAGGGTTAATATGAACCTCGTCCCATTGCCCGGAATTAGCGAGGTGCAATATCCCGACACACAAAACTTTGCGCTTATTGTACGTGGCAAAGAAGTCGGGGTGTTAGATTTTTCTACCCCCGATGCCTCGAGCCAAGATTACGCAGTTTTTAGTAGCGAACACATTGGCCCTATTGCTCTTTCTCCCAGTGGCAAGGAAGTTTTTTACTGGCAATATATTCCAGAGCTAGACAAAAATTTTTTGGTGCGCAACAACCCCGCAGGCACTAAGCCCGACCGCTATTTCGACCAAGCGCTTATTGACCAACTCGATATTAAAGAACCAGAAATCAGTTGGTCGCCCGACAGCACAAATGTATTAATGGTAGATCGCCATATCGTTTTATTGGGAATGGTCGAAAGAGCTGCTAAAATTATTAGCTACGAAGAGGGCATTAGCAAGGCCTTCGTTACGCCTAACAATAACAATATTGTCGCTATTGCCACCGGTGGTGACCTTCTCACCATAGGCTTAACAAATGGAGAGGAAAAACCTACCCCCCAAAATACCAAACTCAATGTTTTAAATAACAATCTTTTTATTAAAGACAACGAGACTGTTATGATCCTCGACAAGGACAAGCAATTAATAGAGTACAACTTTGCTCAAAACAATAAAATAGTGTATCTTATAGATGAAAAACTGTCTTTAGATGAAAATGTTACTATGGCAGTAGATATTACTGCTGAGCAGGTTTATTTCTGGAAAGAAGGACAAGTTTATAGACAGCCACTTGTGAGCGATCAATACTAGCTTTATAAAATGGCATTAGTCAATGGAGGGGAGTTGCGCGTTCGTGCTTTGTGTGTAGCAACAAAAACTATTTTGCTGATTCTGGTAACAGCGGTTGCCTTTTCTGGCTGTGCGCGCAAAGACAAAGTCAAACCCGGGGTAGTTACCACAGAACCTGTTGAATTAACCATTTGGCGGGCAGCAGATAGCCACGAATCCTTCGAGCGGATAATCGAGCAATACCGCTCGGAGCGCCCCAATGTCAACATTAACTACGTTCATAACCCCGCCTGGAAAAACGATCCCGAGCTGTACTTAAAAGACACTATCGAGGCCCTCGCCACAGGTAAGGGGCCAGATATTTGGAGCGTGCGCAACGATTGGCTCCCAGGGCAGATTAACAAAATGCAAGCCGCAGCAAACGACGTTCTCTCTACACACACCAAAGACGAAAACCTAAAAAATAAAAATAATACTGAGTTTATACGAGAAGCTTTTGTTCCCGTAGTAGGAGAAAATGTTGTTTTCGGCGATAAAGTCTACGGCTTGCCCCTTTCCGTTGATTCCCTCGCACTCTATCTTAATACCGATATGATGGAAGACGTGGGGGTAGAAATAGAAAACAAAAACCGCACCTCTGCCGCCTTAATGCCAGAAGAAGTAAAAGAACTAAAAACAATCCTTGTTAAAGGGCCAAAAAACTGGACCGAAGTAATGAAAATTGTACCCTATATTACCGTGCGCCAGGGTACCACTATTACCCGCGCTGCTATTGCTATGGGGCTAGGCAAAAACATCGAGCAGGCACCCAATATTATTAGTTCACTCCTTTTACAAAACAACACCAAAATCGTTACCGACGACAACAGTGCCGCCAACTTCCAGAACTCTACGGAAACAGCGGGAGGAACAATAGAGTACCCCGGGCAAGGAGCAATTAAGTTTTACACCTACTTTTCCAACCCTCGAACACAGGTTTATTCTTGGAATGAAGGCGACTTTACACAGGGCGCAAGGCGCGCCTTTATGAACGGGCA
>Ga0209311_1003833_pt1 | contig 10073 bp, 4 predicted proteins | sample AD_UKC045_MetaG_FD_184417 | JGI IMG/M metagenome (GOLD analysis project Ga0209311, IMG submission 184417) | Active sludge microbial communities of municipal wastewater-treating anaerobic digesters from USA - AD_UKC045_MetaG (SPAdes) (version 2) | ecosystem: Engineered > Bioreactor > Anaerobic >... | reverse complement strand
AATTAAACAGCGAAATCAACATTGAAGAAGGGCAAGAAGTAACAGTTGTATGGAAATTTGAAAATGCTTTACAGGTTAAAATAGATGGCGATAATAAGTTATACTATCCTTATGACAGTATTAAGCTAACACCAAAAACTTCAACGACGTTAAAAATTATTGCTTATCAATCTGAAAAGGATTCTCTTGCCGTGTATTCTAACATTAATATAATGAAAGTATTTGCTGCCCAAAAGACTACTGGGATTCAGCGTGGACCTTCTTTGCTTGAACAATATAAAGATACTTTGAGTAAAACCGAAGCATACTTTAAAAAGGGTGAAACAGATTACAATGCAGACAATCCACCTGAACATTTAAAAACAGTTGGCTCTATATATCCATATTATTCTCCAAATACTTGCTTAATAAAAACATTAATTTTGGATAAATTTGGCAATTTTATAACAAACCTTGAAAAACAAAATAATTTAAAAATTGCTGTAACAAGCACTTGCTCTGAAAATGAATTTTTATATAATGTAGGAAAAATTGAATTTATTAACGATACAAGCAGTAATTTTTTTACCGACAATTTGATTGTTCTTGATGTTTCGAGTAAAAGCCATAACCATTTTCAAGTATTTGAGCAAATCAAGCAGTTTGCTAAGCGTCTATCAATAAATGATAATTTTGGTTTTTCTTTATTTAATCATTCTTATCGTCAGATAGTTCCAATAAATTCTGCTGAAGCATCTAACTTTGCTTTACAAAATACAGTATCACAGGAAAAAAGCGGGCTTAATGCAATGTTATCAAGCATTAGCTCTGCAATTTATCAGTTAAAGGAAACTGGAAAAAACAAAAAAAATCTTATAATAATTTCTTCTTCAACAGACGATTGCTCTTTTAACTCTAACATTAACGAATTAGTGCAATTAGCAAAAGAAAACCATATTTCAATCTATTCAATAGGACTTGGAAATGAAGTTGATGGCTACGGACTTAGTTTTCTTTCATCAGCTACAGGAGGGAAATATTATGTATTGGAAGACAATGAACTTTCATTAGTTAAAAATGCTTTATCTGAAATTCTGTTTTCTCAGAGAACTTATTATCAATTTGAAGTGCCAGTTTCATTTTACATTGACAAATGCTCTGAAGTAAAGACGCATATTGAATTTACTTTCGACAGTTTGAAAATATCTGATAAGGCAAGCATATTTTTGAAAGAAAATTTAAAATATTATCCTCGTTTTATTGCTGCTTTGTTTGATGAAAACACTTATTCTTTCGATGAAGAATACAGGCAAAATGTTATTAATATTGCTGATTATATGCTGTTGAATAGCCATATAAAAATTGAAATTATAGGACATTCAAGTGAAAATGAATCTTCATACAAAGAAGTTGGAAATTTGAGGGCTGTCAAGTTAATGGAGCAGTTGATTAGCTTGGGAGTAAATTCCAAACAAATTAAAATTAAAAGTGAAGGAGCGACTAAACCGATTTATTTAGAACCAGCAGACAACTTTCAGGAAAAATACAATCGAAGAGTTGAAATAAAGATTTTAGACCCCAGCCAACTCCCATATCAAATAGCTGCTGAAAAGACCAATGCTGAAAGTGATGCAGCCCTGCTTGTAAATATTTGGAAAAAGTTAGGTTATAAATCTTATTTTGAAAGAGTTATTGTAGAAAAAAATCCGGAATATCACGTTAAAATATGGGGCTATCCAACAATAGAGCAAGCTCAGGAAGAAGCATTAAAAATAAATAAACTATACAACAAAGATTTTGTTGCTGAGTAGATTTTTTTGCTAAAAAGAAAAAAAATTCGTAATTTTGTAAAATGCTTCCTTAGCTCAGTTGGTAGAGCAACTGACTCTTAATCAGTGGGCCACAGGTTCGAATCCTGTAGGAAGTACAAAAGTAAAGCCGATGTAATCTAAAACATCGGCTTTTTGTTTTATTTCTTGAATTCAATGATACATTTGGGCTTGCCCAAATGCAAAAGGTCAGAACTCCAGTTACCTTGTAGTTTGCTATTTCGTAGTCTTGTCATTTCGAAACGAAGTGAGAAATCTCACAAGTCATTGCTAACACAAAGTTTGAGATTCCTCACTTCGTTTCGGAATGACCCCTTTCTGTATGATTTGCGCAATTATTCTTTACGAGGCAAATCTTATAACTCCTTTATTTTCGTTATTGGGGCTGGAGTTCTGAATTTGGAATAACAAGATTTTCCAAATATTTTTATTAAATAACTAACGAATTTTAGAAAACAATTTAAAAAAAAATGAAAAAATATGAATTTTTCTTTTAAAATATAAAAAATTGTTTTAAATTCTATTTTGAAAAAAATGAAAAAATATTTTTTAAAATAAATAAGAAAGGTTAATAAATGAAAAATTATTTTATTATACTATTTATCTCAATATTATTATACAGTTGCTCAGATGATAAAGGTAAAGCATTGAATTATGACCAATTAGAGAAAGAAAAAGAAGCCATAAAAAGTGTTATTACCACATACAATGAAGCTTTTCATAACAAGAATTTTTCACCAATAGTTGATTTAATGTCAAAAGACGTAATATTTTTTGGTTCAGATTCAACTGAAATAATCAAATCAATCGTTGACTATAAAGTTGCCATTGACAAAGAATGGTCAATGTATGAAAGAGTTGATTATGGTGAAATCCTTGACTTTTCTATCTTTATTGATGATGGAGCAACAATCGCATCAGTTATTTACGGCTTACCTGCTACTTACTTTTACAACGGAAGTACACAAAAAGTCTTTTTAAGATATGCACGTACTCTCAAAAAAGAATCAGGTAAATGGGTGATTATTAGCGGTATTGTTGGGGTTTCAAGACCAAATACTGAAATTCTAATTAAAGGAGATAGTATAAAATAAAATGGAAAAAATATTAAATTACATCGCAGAAGGCAAAGAACGCTTTTTAAGTGAGTTAATTGAATTTCTTAAATATCCAAGTATTAGCAGTTTGTCCGAAAATAAGCCGGATATGCTCGCCTGCGCTAACTGGCTTGTCAAGCATATAAAGCATATTGGAATTGAAGATGCAAGATTATTGGAAACAGAAGGTAATCCAGCTGTTTTTGCACAATGGATGGGCAATGAGAATGCCCCTACTTTGCTTATTTATGGACATTATGACGTTCAGCCCGTTGACCCATTAGATTTATGGGAGACCGACCCGTTCACTCCAATTATAAAAAATAATAAAATAATAGGCCGTGGAACTGCTGACGATAAAGGGCAGCTATTCTGTCATTTAAAGGCATTGGAATCTTTTTTTAAAATTAACGGTAAACCGCCAGTAAACATCAAATTGTTTTTTGAAGGTGATGAAGAATCTTCCGGCGACTATATGGAGGAATTTATTAAGAAAAACAAAGATTTGCTTGCTGCCGATTATGTGCTGATTTCTGATACAGAATGGCTTAACGATGATTCACCATCAATTTGCTACGGTCTTAGAGGAATTGCTTATTTTGAAATTAAGCTCACCGGACCAAACAGAGATTTACATTCCGGTTCTTATGGCGGTGTGGTTGATAATCCTGCTAATGTGCTTTGCTGGTTAATAACCCAACTTAAAGATAAATACGGCAGAGTTACTATTCCAAACTTCTACGACAAAGTAGTTCCTTTATCAAAAGAAGAACGGGAAAGCTTCAAAAAATTACCATTTAAAGAAGAAGATTACTGTGAAGAACTCGGAGTAGATGCTCTTAACGGTGAATTTGGCTATACTGCTCTCGAAAGAGTCTGGGGACGTCCGGCATTAGATGTAAATGGTATGATTAGCGGATTTACTCAGGAAGGTGCTAAAACTGTTTTGCCAACTTATGCCAGTGCTAAATTCTCAACTCGCTTGGTTGCTAACCAAAATGCTCAGGAAATTGCCGAAGCAGTTGAAAAATATGTTAGATTTTTAACTCCGCCAACAATGAAATTGGAATTTACTTGCCATAGCATTGGTAGTCCCGTTCTCGTTTCAAAAGATAATCCAGCTATTAGTGCCTGCTTTGAAGCTATGAAAGAAGCTTTTGGTAAAGAACCGGTATTTACTCGTGAGGGTGGTTCTATTCCTATAGTAGAAAATTTCCAATCTACTTTAGGCACTCCACCGGCTCTTATGGGATTTGGTTTGCCCGGAGATAATATTCATTCTCCTAATGAGAATTTTGATTTAAATAATTTTTACGGTGGAATTAAAGCTTCTGCTTTATTTATTGAAAAATTATTGAAACATATTTAATTAAAATTTCTTTTAATGCAATTTTAGCCATCTTGTTAAATGCAAGATGGCTTTTTTTGTATTCAGAGCTCAAGACTCCATAACAAAAATAAAGGAGTTAGATGATTTGCCTCGTAAAAAATAGTTTCGCAGTCAACAATTAATATTTTATTAGTTATTGGTCATTAGTCATTTGTCATTAGTTTGTAACTACTAATGACAAATGAATAATAACTAATGACGAATTGGTAACTCACTTTTAAAATAAGAGTTTTCATTTGATAAACTGCGAAATACAAAACTACGAGGCATCAAGAGTTCTGAAACTAGATATTAGAACCCTACGAAAAATTAATTAATAAATTATTTTCTTTTTTTTCAAATATTTATTAATTTAATAACTAAATTTATTTTAAATAAATTTAGAACTTTATAATCCGAGAAAAATAGGAAAAGATAATGGAAGAAATCAATTTTCGTAAACTATTGGATAATGCACCTTTCGGGTATGCTTATCACAAAATCATTGTTGATGAAAATGAAGAAGCAATTGACTATATTTTCCTTGAAATAAATAGTGCATTTACCCAACTAACTGGCATTGGTTCTGATATAATAAATAAAAGAATAACTGAAGTTGTGCCAAGCATCGTAAATGACAAATTTAACTGGATTAAATATTATGGAGAAATTGCATTATCTGGCGGATTAAAAGAGTTTGAACAATACAGCACTCCATTAAATCGCTGGTATAAAGTTCAGGTTTATTCAAAGGAGAAATATTATTTCGTTACTATATTTATTGATATAACTAAAGAAAAGACAAACTTAGAAGAACTTGAGGAATTCTTTTCTGTTAATTTAGACTTATTGTGTATAGCAGATGTAGAAGGTAATTTTATAAAAACAAACAGAGCTTGGGAAGATATTCTTGGTTATAAAACAGAAGAATTGAACAAAAGGAAGTTTTTAGAATTTGTTCACCCAGATGATATTCCTGCTACACTTAAAGCAATGGAAACACTTTCTCATCAGGAAAAAGTAATTAATTTTGTTAACCGATATCGCTGCCAAGATGGTTCATACCGATATATTGAATGGAGGTCGCACCCTAAAGGCAATCTTATTTATGCTGCTGCCCGCGATATTACAGAGCGTAATGAAATTATTGAAGCTTTAAAACATAGTGAAGAAAAATACAAAATTTTAGTCGAAAATGCTAACGACATAATTTATTCTTTAACTCTAAATGGAGATTTCATATACGTTTCGCCAGTTTGGAAAAAACTTTTAGGACACGAGCCAAATGAACTAGAAGGAAAAAGTTTTTCTGAATTTGTTCACCCAGATGATATTCCAACCTGCTTTGAATTTCTTCAAAAAATAATTGAATCTAAATCAAACCAAGCCGGAATTGAATACCGTGTTTTACATAAGGATGGGAAATGGCGTTATCATAAAACTAATGGCGCTCCCTTACTCACTCCTGATGGAAAAGTCAGTTATTTTATTGGAGTAGCTAGAGACATAACTGAAAATAAAAAAACTGAAGAAGAGTTAAAAGCTAACGAACAGCAATTTGTAAGGGTAATCGAACACCTGCCAATTTCTCTTAGCATTATCACAATAGACGGAACACCTGTTTATCTTAATTCTAAATTTATTGAACTTTTTGAAATTGAAACTGATGATTATCAAAAAAATATTTCTGTTAGTGAATTATGGACTGAACCTAATGATAGATTAATTTGGCTTGACGAGTTGCAAAAAAATGGTATAATTAAAGATTATGAGATGAAACTTCAATCACTGAAAGGGAAGCAATTATGGGCTATTGGAAGTGGAATTCTAATTAATTACAAAAATCAGAATTGTGTCCTTTCAACTCATATTGATATTAGCAGAAGAAAAATTGCCGAAGAAGAATTAGCTACAGAGCGTAATCAATTATTATCAATTTTCGATAGTATTGATGAACTAATATACGTTTCCGATACTGATACTTTTGAAATAGTTTTTGCAAATAAAAAACTAAGAAATTTGTTTGGCGATGATGTTATTGGAAAAGAGTGTTATAATGTAATGCAAGGTAAAGATGGGAAATGTCCTTTCTGTAATTCCGAACGTATTAAAGCGATTTATCCTGAAACTTATAAATGGGAATATACAAACCATTTAAACAAAACTTTCATTGTGTATAACCGAATGATTAGATGGACTGACGGACGCCTTCTTAGATTCGAAATTGCTTACGATATTAGCGAGAGAAAGAAAGCTGAACAAACTTTATATGAAAGTGAAGAAAAATTAAGAGCGATTTATAACTCAGCTAATATTGGAATTTTAATCGTAAATAAAGAAGGCCATTTTATTATGGTAAATGACTGGATTTCTGATTTATTAAAATATAGTAATGACGAGCTTTTAAATAAAACTATTATTGATGTTACTTATCTGGAAGATATAGAAGTTTCTAAAACTTACTTTAATAAAGTTCTAAAAGGTGAAATTGAAAATTATAAAATAGATAAAAGATTTTTAAGAAGCGATAATGGAACAGTTTGGTGTAATCTGTCTGTTGCTCCTATAAAAGATGTTGAGCATAATATCATATATATTGTAGGTATGGTTATTGATATTACTGAACAAAAATATGCTGAAGAAGAACTAAAAAAATACGCTGCTGAATTAATTAAGATTAACGAAGAGTTGGTTATATCTAAAGAATTAATTGAAGCAAGCTTGGAACAAAAAAATGCTTTGATTGAAGAATTGAATGATATTAAAAACAGATTAGAAATAACTAATTCAGAAAAAGATAAGTTCTTTTCTATTATTGCCCACGATTTAAGAAGTCCTTTTCAGGGTTTTCTGGGGCTTACAAAACTAATGGCAGAAGATTTAGATAATATGTCAATGAAAGATATGCGAGAGCTGAGCAACGATATGCAAAATTCTGCAAATAATCTTTTTAAATTGCTTGATAACCTGCTTCAATGGTCCCGTTTGCAACGTGGTGCTATGGATTTTAAAGTTGATTCAATTAATATTCATCAGATAGTCCAGCAAAATATTAATATTTCTTTAGAAACTGCCAAACAGAAAAATATTAAGCTAATAAACAGTGTACCAGCTGAAATTTATGCTGTTGCTGATTATCAAATGATTAACACTGTCGTTAGAAATCTGCTTTCCAATGCCATCAAATTTACAAATAAAAATGGAAATATTTTAATTGGAGCAAATTCAACTCCGGAAAAAATAGTATGTGTTTTTGTTAAAGATGACGGCATTGGAATGGACAAACAAATTCTATCTGATTTATTTAAAATTGATAAAAAAGTTACCAGACCCGGAACATCGGGAGAAACAAGTACCGGACTTGGTCTTTTGCTATGCAAAGATTTTATCGAAAAAAACAATGGCAGCATTTGGGTAGAAAGTGAAGTGGACAAAGGTAGTACTTTCTTTTTTACGTTACCTCAAAATGTAACTGAAAATGTCGATTTATCTATTTTCGGTAATTTCAGAACTCCTGACCACTCGTAGTTATTTATTTCGCATATTTTAAAATAAGAGGTTAATTTTAAAAGAGCATTATACTATAAGTCATTTGTCATTAGTCATTAGTAGTTACAAACCTTAGAATAAAGCAAGTGTTTAATTTAAGGGGAGATGACATAACTAAATTCGTCAGAATCTATCTTTTTATTGTTCAGTTGCTATTCTACATTAGCTATTTAAAGGAAGCATTTGGGCTTGCCCAAATGTATCGTGAGAAGCTCACTTGCTTTCCCAAGATGGATTCTGGCATACACCAGAAATATTCATTTCTTACTATCAACCTAATAACCTAATACCCGCTTACCACTCAAAAAAAATAAAGTAAATCTAATATAGAAAAATCTTTGTTTATCCAATAAGTGTTCATACCGACTTTTCGAGCGGCGTCAATGTTAGCTTCCAAATCGTCAATGAATAAGGTTTCTTCAGCAAGGAAACCAGAATTTTCAAGCACATATTCATATATGTCTAAATCCGGTTTCCTTTTATGAATTAAATGAGAAAAATAAAGTTTATCAAATAGCTTAAAGAAATCTACGCATTGTCTTGAAAAATATTCGTGATGTATTTCATCTGTATTGCTGAGCAGGGCAACTTTACCAAATTTTTTAAATTCAAGAATAGCATTATAGGAAAAATCATAAAGACCAATCAAACAGGTATCCCATACTTCAATTATTTCATCATTGCTAGCTTTAATTTCAAATTTATTTTTTAAATAATTTAAAAAGTCGATTCTGGAAATTTCACCTTTTTCAAATTTATCATAAATAACATCACTCATCAATTCTTTGCGGTTAGCTGTTTGAATGAGGTTGTTTCCGCTCAGTTTAGCAAGTCCGTAAATCATATTATTGTGCTGAACCTCGTAAAGAACGTTTCCAAAATCGAAAATGAAGTATTTTATATTTTTGTATGTATTATTCATCATTAGCTCCAATTTTTCTAAGCCGTGCAATAAAGAAACCATCACAATTAAATTTTGATGGTAAAAGTGTTACAAAATAATCATTTTCAGTCAAAAAATCAATAAAAACATTATTCGATTCAAAAATCGGTTTAAGATAGTCTGGTTTGAAATCCTGACTGACAGCAAGAAATTTAGAGATAATTTCTTCATTTTCCTGGGGAAGAATTGAACAGGTCGAATAAACAAGAATTCCATCTGGTCTTAGAAATTTTGAAAAATAGTTTATTAATTTGAGTTGGACATCTGTTTTTTTCTTTAATTGTTTTTCGTCAAGTTGGTATTTGAGCATAGGGGAGCGGCGGACTGTTCCTGTTCCGCTGCAAGGAGCGTCAATAAGAATAGCATCGAACATAGTATTATAAGGATTAAAATTTTCCTTTTCAAAATCTTTTGGTTTTAATAATTTAGTTTTAATTGATTTGAAACCGGCTCTTTTAGCTCTTTTTTCAAGTTCTTTTAGTTTATTAAATTCAATATCAGAAGAAATAATTGAGCAACTATCCTCATTAATAGCAGCAAGGTGCAGTGATTTTCCGCCAGCACCGGCGCAGGCGTCAAGAATACTATTATGTTTATTGGCTTCAAAAGCGAAAGCAACGACTTGGCTCGCATCATCTTGAATTTCAATAATTCCATTTTTAAATAAGTCGTTATCATTCAAAAATATTCTGCTGTAAATGGTTATTCCGTTTGGAGATAATCTGCTTTTCCCGCAGTTTATATTTTGGTTTTGAAAATATGAAAGGACTTTATTCGTTTTAGAAAGTATAGAATTGACACGAATGTTTAGTGGAGCTGCTTTCATAAGAGATTCTGCTAAATTGATTATTTCTTGCACAGAGTATTTGTTAAAATTAGAAAAATAAATATTTTTAAATAAAAATTGGGGGAAAGAATAACGATTACATATTATATCCAAATCTTCATTGTTAATTTGCTCATTAGAATTTTGATATTTTGTTATAATTTTCTTTATTGATTTATCTAATTTAGTGAATTGAGCAGATAAGTTATCAGCAAAAATTTGAATATCAACTAAGTTCTCATTTAATAGAAAACTTAAAGCATCAAAAATAATATTATTAAAGTCGAAATCGTCTTGGCATAATATTTTCTTAGCAATTTCTTTTGGAGAAAAGAGGATTTTTTCGAGAAAATTGTTAGTTAGAAAAAGTGTTGAAAAAATTAAACATAAAAAATATGAATTATTTTCAGAATAATATATTTTTTTATTATCGGAATTTTTTATTAATTTTGAAGTGCTATCGTTAGGAATATGAATAAGT
>Ga0209311_1003825_pt1 | contig 10084 bp, 9 predicted proteins | sample AD_UKC045_MetaG_FD_184417 | JGI IMG/M metagenome (GOLD analysis project Ga0209311, IMG submission 184417) | Active sludge microbial communities of municipal wastewater-treating anaerobic digesters from USA - AD_UKC045_MetaG (SPAdes) (version 2) | ecosystem: Engineered > Bioreactor > Anaerobic >... | reverse complement strand
ACGGGTTAGCCAGTTAATCGCCTTTTGCAGCCTTGGATCGTCAAGATAGCCGAAGTGTATGAGGATCCATACCATATTTCCGGTTAGGCACGGGATAACCTCGGTTATCCTGCCGCCCCCCTTTTTCGCTGCCGTATTCATCGCAAAACCGCCATCCTCGGTTTCCTGCGAATTGTTGAGCAAGTATTCACATTGTTCAATAATCTGTGAATTGGCTTCAGCACCCATTTCGGCGAGCACTATCAATTGCCATACAAGACCTTTGTATTTGTTTGTATAAAATTTCGGGTAAGTTTTAAGATACTCAGGTTCCCGCTGTTTATGAAGAATATTCGGTACAATGCCAAACTGCATGATGTCGCGTTTAGCCTGTTGTACTTCAGGATCAGGTCCGGGCTTGTCCAGAATATCCTTTAAGGTGTAGTAACGCACGGAAGGATTTTCTTCCTCCAATAACCAATTCGTAGCGTCTGCTTTCAGCAAGGATTTCCAATCGAGTACTTTGATCCCTCCTTAGGTTATGAAGTTCCTTTTACGTTATCCGCAAACTACCTGATGAGGCCCTCTGAAGCGATTTTTCTGGTAGCCAAAGCAATAAATGGCAGGGCTATCAAAAAAAACAATATCCACATATAATCCGTACCGGTATATAAACATGGGAAACCCGGAAGAAAAAGCCCATCGGCGTATGCGGTACCAGCGCCCAAGGAATACTGCCTTTGGTATGATTATACACCCGGGTATAGACAAAATTCGATGCCCTCACTGTAATAAGGATTTGGAATAGCTCGAAAGCTTTAAATCGAAGTCGATAATTATCGCGTATTCGGTAACACGCTTTTTTATGCATTGTGTACCCTTGGATTCCGAATGGCCAACGATAATCAGGGATGACGTTGGCAATACTTCGTAGTAGATTCGCGAGCGGTTTGGTTGTCACAAGACAATTGTGTCTTTTTGCCCGGGGAGCTACTTATCACGAAATGAATACGTCTTCTAAGATAAGCGTTATAAATCTTCACACCATCGAGGGGGTCAAAATATGGAAAGAAAAGAAACGGACATTTTTTCTCGGAAGATCGTGAATAAAGACGGGATCGTTACACGATGGCCGAAAAAACAAGATGAAAGAAGAGCGGTCTTGGAGTATATCCGATCGAAGATCGATAAGGGAAGAACTTATACTGAGAAAGAAATCAACGAACTCATCGACAAATGGCATAGTTTTGGCGATTGCGCGTTGATTCGGAGAATGATGTACGATTTTTTTCTCATAGAAAGAGCCGAAGACGGCAGCAAGTATTGGTTAGACGAATCGGGCAACACCTAAGCGAAAGCGCGCGCGGGGCTTATCGGGAGAGTGATTCGGATCGATATACTTCTATCGCCGAGTCATTCCGCGGACCAGGTTTCGAAGACAAGCATCCCTCCTGCGCCGCTATGGGATTTTGATTGACAAGTATCACAATGGAAAATCGAAAACATTCTACTGTGTCATTGTCAATCATATAGACTGAGAACCCTTCAAAAGGTCATGGAAGAAATGCGATCTAACGAAGAACTCGACAGAATGGAGTCCAAAGAAAGAGCGATTTCTTGTTCCGGAAAAAGCGTCCGGTTCTCCTGGTTGATACTGACCGAATAACGAGCATGAGGTGAACGAAACCAATATATAGCGAGGTGAAATTGTGGAACCCTACGTGACTACCGAAAATATTGAGCACAAAGCACGTTTGTGGTTAGAACACATCCGGCCTTACAACCAGCATGAGATGCGGTTGAACATCGCGGCGAGCGCTTTGATCGTGGTCGATATGCAACAATTCTTCCTGAACGAAGCCTCTCCCACCTTTACATGCGGTGGTGTGGCGATTCTCCCAACCGTGAAGCGCCTTCTCGATACATTCCGTCGATTTAAACGCCCCGTGATTTTCACGCGGCATGAACACCATCCTGACGACCTCGACGCCGGGATCATGGGATGGTGGTGGGAAGGCAAGTGCCTCGAAGGGAGCCCCGAAAGTGAGATTCACCCGAGTTTAGCGCCGATACCGAACGAGAAAGTTGTCTTAAAGCACCGGTATTCCGCTTTTTACAACACAGATTTGGAGACCGTGTTGCGTTGTCTGAAAGTGGAAGACGTTGTCGTCTCGGGGATCATGACAAACATGTGCTGCGAGTCGACGGCGCGGGATGCCTATTACCGGGATTACCGGGTTTTCTTCCCGGCGGACGGAACCGGCTCGATCAACGAGGAGATGCATCTCGCGAGTCTCCTGAACCTCGCGTTCGGCTTTGCCTACGTCACCACCGTCGACGACATCAGAAATCAACTCCTCCGAGAATAGTCATCTATCTTTCGGGAAGTAACCGTTCCGCATCCTTTATAAATTCGAGAATTCTAGCGTCTTTCACGCGGAGTATCTTTTTGACGCCTTCCTTTTTTTCTTCGATGATTCCAGAAGACACCAACTCTTTGATGTGTCTGGACAAGGTCGTTTTGTCAATATCAAAGTGATTCTGGATTTCGCAAATGCAGCGGCTTTCGCGATCCAGCAACTCCAGGATGCGAATCCTCTGTTCACTACCAAGCACCTTAAAAAACGCCGCTACCGACTGTTTCATCCTAACCCTCCTTGTATCCGTTTGACAAGTATACCATATAAGATGTATAATTGTACAAGTATACAACTAATAAGTTCAGGAGGAAAATGATGGAAAGAGCGAAGGAATGGAAAAAATTTATTGCGCTGGCGCTGGGGTTCCTTATTTTTTACTTTTTACCCTTCGAACATGAAGCCGTTCGCAACGCGATTTTGCAGGGGGTTACCCTGCTCGGTTCCTATGCGCGGGAGCACGTTTTGCTCTGTTTGATCCCGGCGTTTTTCATCGCCGGGACGATTACGGTTTTCATTCGCGGAGACGTCATATTGCGGTTGTTAGGCCCGGGGGCCAAAAAAATCATTTCCTATCCGATCGCCGCCGTTTCGGGCGCGATTCTTGCTGTGTGTTCCTGTACCATTCTCCCGCTCTTTGGAGGCATCTATAAACGAGGCGCCGGAATCGGCCCCGGAATCGCGTTTTTGTTCACCGGACCCGCGATCAATATCACGGCGTTATTCTTAACGGGGTCCGTTCTGGGATGGGAAATATCGTTCATGCGACTGGCTGCGACAGTGATTTCGGGGATCCTCATCGGGCTGATTATGCAGGCGATATTCAGGGATAAAGGCAGCGGCGGTTTCGCCCAAACGGAAGAGAAAAACGTTCCCTGGTGGTTAGGAGTGCCGTTTTTAGGCTTGCAGATGGCCTTCTTGATCATCGGAGGCTTGAAAATAGACGGAACGATCAAAACCATTCTTTTGGTTGTGCTCGCGGGCGCGGTTCTGATACTGACGTTCCGGATGCCAAGAGAGTCAACGACTTCCTGGATAGGGGAAAGCTGGAGTTTCGCGAAGAAAATCCTGCCGTATCTGTTCATCGGTGTTTTTATCGCGGGCATTCTTTCCTCTTCCCTTCCCGAACAGGTCGTGAAAACGCTGGTTGGCGGAAACAGCCTGTTCTCGAATCTGTTCGCCTCGGTTTTTGGAATGGTGATGTACTTCGCGACCCTGACAGAGGTGCCTATTGTCCAGTCCCTGATGGGTTTAGGAATGGGAAAGGGGCCCGCTCTGGCTCTATTTATGGCGGGCAACTCGCTCAGCCTTCCGAGCATGATCGTCTTGACGAAACTGTTAGGGAAGAAGAAAGCGTTTACTTATTTTGCGTTAGTGGTTCTTTTTTCGATGAGTTGGGGCTTCATTTACGGTAATCTATAGCCGGGCGTTTGGAATAATGAATCCGGACGTTGGCTCGATACCCTTGCGAAAGTGATGCGAGTGATACGCGTAAAAACGAGTCATAACCTTAGTTATTATTTATAGCATAGGAGGAATGAGATGAAAATCGAAATTTTAGGAAAAGGGTGTCCAAACTGCGTTCAACTGGAAAAAAACGTCAATTTAGCCTTGAAGAACGCGGGGCTGGAAGCTGAAGTCAAAAAAATTACGGACCTGAATGAAATTATGGATTATGGCGTCGCGATGACCCCGGGTTTAGTGATAAACGGAAAGGTTGTCAGCGTCGGGAAAGTGTTGAAGCCCGAACAAATCGAACCGTTGCTGAAAGCGGGTGGAACGAAATGACCGAATGCGCTTGCTGTTCTGCGAAGCCGATACTGCTTTACTCCTGTTCCGGCGCCGCGAATACGGGATGGCTGGCCGATCGTGTCACGCGGGAGCTCGCGAGAGAAGGGTTCGGCAGTATGACCTGTCTGGCGGCTGTCGGGGCTCAGTTGTCCGGTTTCATCGAATCGGCCAAATCGGCTCTATTTAATGTGATTATTGACGGATGCCCCGTTGGGTGCGGCAAAAAGATTTTCGAAACAAATGGCTTGCCCTATCTGGAAGTTAAAACCACAGATTTCAATGTCATTAAGGGTAAGACGCTAATCACGGAAGAATTGGTTCGAACAGTGACAGAGGCGATAAAAAGGAAACTGACGGAGCAAACCTGCGGAAGTTCTTGCAAACCGGAATAAGCGATCAGGAATGAACCAGGAGGGCAAAAAGAAAAAGTTTTTATTTCTGCTACCCGTGACGCTCGTGAATGGTTTCAACGCAAATGAAAACGGAGACGCTAAGAAGAGATGGGCGCCTCCGTTCTTTTCTCTCATAAGGATTTCGATTGCGCGTATATCTTTTCTTTCTCTTTGGGAGAAACGAGTTTATTCACGATAGAGGCGATGGTGAAAATACCGATTAAGCTGAGCGCCAGGCGTGTCAGGGCGAAGCCGGATCCCAGAGCGGTGATTTCGAAGAGGAACATCGGGATTTTGGTTGTCGACCATGCTCCAATAAAGATAAGAATATTCGAGTACTTGACCCCCTTCTTCATAAACACCGCAGCGACGGGAAAAGCGCCGTAGAGAGGTCCGGCAGCTGCGGAACCCAGAAAGAGAGCAAGAGCCGCTCCTTTCCATCCGGACTCTTCCCCCATCCACTTAACCATTAATTTGTGGGGAACCCAGGCGTCTAAAAGCCCTAAGAGGATAAAAATCGGAGGAAGAACCAAAAGCATCTGTATGAAACTGGAGACGGTCATTTGGAAACCTTTCACCCCGATCTCTCTGTTCACAAGATAAACTCCGAAAAGAGCCCCAAGAACCAGGATAAACAGTAGATACCTTTTCAGGTTTTTCATCCTATCCCACCGTCCTTCCGATGATGAACGCGACAAAAAACGAAAAAAGAAAGGCCAACCCGTTGCGTAGAAAAGCGGTCTTCTTCCCGAAATACTTGATTTCCATCGGAAGGGTCACGATACCCACCATCATCAAGGATGAGACAAACGCCCCGATTTGCCCGTAACCCGCTCCGTTTTGAAGCAGTAAAGCAGCCATGGGAAAAGCGATAAACCCCGGGATCAATGTGATCGCACCGATCGTAGAAGACAGAACAATCCCCCACCATCCAGATGACGAACCGATAAGTGAGCTGATTGTTGCGGGTTCGAAAAAGGCGAGAACCAGACCGACAAGGGCGACCACTCCCAATAGCTGCGGAAGGATTTTTTCAAAGGCCTTCCACGCTTTTTTAAAGGCTTGTTTTGTCTTTCCCCTATCGATAAAAAAAGAAGACAGGGCTAAAAACGCCGTCAGCGCATACAGAATGATGTTTTCCACTTTTTTCCTCCCGTTGGTTTTTTCCGCGAACACCTCGTTACGCGCGGATTATACGTCCACAGGAATCTTTTATCAATACTTACTGGGGGTTTTCTTTGAATCGTGTATCCTCAAGTACGCAGAGCGCTACAGAATCGTTCTCTGCAGAAAAGAAGTCAAGAAACGATTTCATCGGCTGAATCAAGAGAGGGTCAACCGTACCGTTAGGGATCGATGCTTATTATGAAGGAATTGAACGAAACGTTTATCAGAAAAGTGGTCGCCAAATTTGTCGACCTTTAGAAGGAAAAGGGGCTCTCCTGGAAAATTTCGATAAGCGTCATTCCGATAAAAAAGCGGGGACGCGGAAGAGCATTTCACAACCAAAGAAAAATGGATTCGATAACGAATTTAAGTTATCGGCATTAAAAATAGTTATTGATTAGGGTATAATTAGCATACGGTCAGAGTTTTATCTGGGAGAGTGAACCATGAAGAAAGAGTCGATTCCGTTTATCCTATTTCTTTTCGTTATCTTCATATTTATGCTGATTGTCGCGTGCACACAGCGGGCGTTGGTCGAGATACCGGCAGCTCCAGATAATCTGAGGGTGTTGGGGCTCGCGGGGGTTGCCGGCGTGGAGCTGCGTTGGGATCCTGTGAAAAGCGCCGATGATTATGAAGTGACGATTACGAAGCCGGCAGTTTCCGGAAGTCGGCTACCCTCCGAGCGTTATCTTACCTCGAACCCTTATTACATCGTAACGAGAGAAACATTCGGCGTAGGAGATTTCGAATGGAATGTCAGTGCGCAAAACAAAGCCGGAACCTCCGCCCTTGCCACCGGTGTCGCCTTTACGCTTGCCCCTGATCCTGAACCCGAACCTCAGAGCAATCTCATTCTGACTCTTTCGGAAAGAGGGGCCCCATCTTCCGGACGTCCGGAGATCCCAACAATCTACGTCGTACAAAACGACAGCCATAAAACCGGCGAACGATTCTCCGAATATGCAAGTTATCAAGCGCTAAACTATCTCTGGGGCGAACTTGCTTATCAAACGGCGCCTCTTGCCGATAATCGTCAAAATATGTGCGTGCAGTTCCTGATCGAAGAAGCCGGAACGGGCGAAGCAAAGCGTTGGCCCGATTCGGATACGGAGTTTTTGCTGGACGAAGAAGGGAAACTGGGGTTTCCGGTTAACGATTTAGGACGCAATGACGAAGTTGATGATACGACTCATCGGGATCCGGAGCCGGGGATAGATCCTCTGAAACCGGGATCCTACTATTTATGGGCGCGGGCCGCGTGGGATAGCGGTATTGAAACCGCGAAGCTCGCCTTCCAGGTGGTCGAAGCGACCAATCCCATTCAAGCGAGAATTATTCTCAAAGATGAAACGGGGAAAGAATACGGTTCGAACGTGTGTTCCGCATTGGATGAAGCGAAGCTAATCTACGACGTATCGATCGAAGGCGGGGAGAGGTTTGACGAACTCCGTTATATCTTTGAAATAGGCCAGCAGGGGGATTCGAGTGACATCGTTACCTCCGAATCGGCAACTTTCGTGGGTTCGACAAGATACGCGACGACGGTGACGTATACGACAGAGTGTGAGAAATCAGCGATCCTAACGGTAGACGGCACCTTAACCGTGATTTATTTTGACGACCAAACGGCCACCGAAGTCCGGACGCAGCAAGAATTCGAGGTATTCACTCAAACGGCGACGTTTGTTTTAGATATGGCGGATCCCTACGCGGAACTGGTCGATTATGAGGATAATCTCGATGAAATCATGCCGTTTAATTATTTCGGATTTGAGGTCGCAACTATGGTCTTCTACGCTGAAGACACCAAATGCCTCCAACCTTATGAAAACAAAATCACTTTCGATATCAATGTTGACAAAGGACAAGGAAGTTGGCGCGAAACCTTCGGTTTCTTTACAGAAGAGGTCGTTTTAGGAAAAGGCAGCCAATGGGAGAATGAAATCGTGATCTCGGCGACCTATTCCGCGACCAAGACCGAAGACGGGCTGGACACGGCGTATGCCACTTTGGTTTTTAACAGCGCGAGAATGGATATGGCATGGGTAACGGGGACAATGACCGTCCATGATTGCTGCGACACCGATTGTACGATCAATGATCCGTGTGTTGGCTGTTGCGGTGAAAACCAAATAGCGCACAAAACGGATATCAGTCTTGAACCGATATTGATAGATAACGTCTTCTTCTCCGCTATGCTGGACCCGGAACAACTGTTCGATCTCGAGGGTTTTTTGTACTCCGAAGAAGGCGCCACTCCTACGATCCCGGCTTATCCGGGAATAGCAACGATCACTTTCCGCTTAGCCGATGCTTTTTGGTACTTTGCTGAAGGAGTGATTCCAAGTTTTGATTATTTAGATTCTATTATCGAATACGATTTTTATGAAGGATCATCCGTCAACCCTTTCTCTGATCTCCGATATAATGATCCCGCAGTCCTTTCCACAAGGACGATACTGGAAGTTTGCTCCGGATATGCCACAAAAGTCGAAGTTACTTTTATCGGAACGGTCATTGTCGATACCGACGAACCTACCGAAACAATTCTTACCTTATTCATCGGAGTCAGCGAAAGCCCTCATACGAAGCCTCCCCACCAAGGTGTGGCGCCGGTAAGAGGAGACTCTTTATCCGATCGGAACGATCTTTTATCCCGAGATTCTTTTCCTCTGGAGAATTCTAATTTTCTGTTAATAAAACAAGATTTTTTGTTTGACACGATCCCGCCAACTTTGACGCATTTCGCTGCCTTCAGGGATCAGGCTAGCAACGAGTCTTGGATCGAATTTGGATTGAGTCAGGAACCAAAAACAGCATCATTCGCGCTTCGTGTCGCCGAAGCAGGCTGTTTCACTTACGATCTGACAGATACCGCTTCGATCCCGAATCAGGATTGGGCCTATCGCATCAATACGGGTGTGACACTTCCCTTTGGCGCGGAAATCACTCTAAGCGCGACTTCCTCTGATTTGGCGGGCAATATCGGCTATGCAGAAAAAACGACGACGGTATCGCTATCAGACAATCGTTAAGCGAAGAATCAGCGAAAACATAGCAAAAGGCCGCGCAAGCGGCCTTTATTCTCTTCCAACATTGAATCGTCCGATTTAGAAATAGGAAAGAACCAAACCGAATAGGCTGATGGTTGGCACACCGCAGAAGGTGCTCCCCTCGCGACGCTGCGTAAAAAGGGTTCCGATGATTAAAGGGAACCCGCCGTCCCGTCAGTTACAGCGCGGTGACTCTTTTGAAAGGAAGCGCCCGATTGCTAATCTTCATTTGACAAAACTGCGGGATGCAGCGTAAGCTAGTCGATAGGACGTTAGGCTCATAAGGGGGGATCGAATATGGAGAAAAGTGAAACAGATATGTTTTTTCGGAATATCGTGAACGAAAAAGGCATCGTCACGGGATGACCCAAAAAACGGGATGAAAGAATAGCGGTTTTGCATCCCATCCGATCGAAGATAGAAAAAGGGTGAAGTGATTCCGAGAAAGAGATCAACGAAATCATCAACGAAGGGCATAGTTTTAAGGATCATGCATTGACTCATAGAATGATGTACGATCATTTTCTCATAGAACGAGCTGAAAACGGTAATCAGTACTGGATAGACGATTCAAGCAACGATTCAGGGAAGGGCGTGCGGGGTTTATCGAGAAAGTGATTCGGATCGATAAACTTCTATCACCGATTCATTCTGTTTCGCAGAAATTTGTGAATTATCGCCTCTTTATATAGTCAATAAAAGCGCATCCGTGACTGAAATCGGTAGTATGCAGGAAATGAGAAAGAATGGAATCGGATAGTCGCTGTTAAAGACAGCATAAGGTCGGGCAAAAAACCAAGGCGTTAATCGAATCGCATGCGTGGTATCAGCCAGGAACGAGGTATCTCCACCCTTCTGGAAGAAGAACGGATATGGGGGTTACAATATCGAGCGTCGTAAACAACTGTGAAAGGGTCCTTTTGGGAAAGGTTACCGATAATTGGCTCTTTCCATGGATCTTTTTCGTTTAATGAGGTGGTAGCGTGCCCTTCCTTTCGAGAGCAGAACCCGATTACGCTCTATGCGGACTGAATTGTTGTTTGTGTCCCCGGTTTCATACGGACGGCCCGTCACGGTGTCCCGGATGCGGCGGCCCCGGTTTCGAAGACAAACATCCCTCATGCGCCGTTATGGGATGCGGTATACGTCACGGCTGTATCGAATACTGTTTTAGATGTCCAGAATATCCCTGCGCCAGATATAAAGCGCCGAGTGAAAGAGACTCCTTCGTTTCATACGTTAAGGTCCTGCCGCATTTTCGGGAAGCGCAGGAAGACTTGGA
>Ga0209311_1003792_pt1 | contig 10141 bp, 16 predicted proteins | sample AD_UKC045_MetaG_FD_184417 | JGI IMG/M metagenome (GOLD analysis project Ga0209311, IMG submission 184417) | Active sludge microbial communities of municipal wastewater-treating anaerobic digesters from USA - AD_UKC045_MetaG (SPAdes) (version 2) | ecosystem: Engineered > Bioreactor > Anaerobic >... | reverse complement strand
TTTTGATGAATATAGACCAACATTGGGATTTAATGGATACGATTGCTATGGGGATGATGTAACACAAAGCTGTATTTGGATTCGTCCAAGGTCTCTATTAAAAGATAAATTAGATAATTATAAACAAATAGTGGGACATACGCATGTTGAAAAAATTAACACAATCGATGGTATTACGTTTACAGACTGTTTGGATTCAATTGAAGAAGTTTTTGTTTTTCAAGTTGATTCCAAAGGGTAATTATTGCTATTCAATTAAAAAGATTGATTGGCAAAATGGATGTGTGAAAACAAAATTATGTCCATTTTACGAAAAATCGGCAAGAAAGATTCCATCCCTTTAGGGTGGATTATGAATTGCCAACAAGTAGTATGAATCTTTTTGATTTCTACTAACTAATTATATAGAAACGAAAAAAGCCAGTATTACAAGTACTGACTTCTTTCTGACCAAAACAAATAGGGAAATATTCGTTATGGCTAATAAGTTAGTTCAAGAAAATAAAACTCACAAATCTCTCAAACTAAGAATCTATCCTACAGAAGAACAAACTATTCTCATTAATAAAACTTTTGGATGCTGTAGACTAGTCTATAACGAAAGACTCCAGGAACGTAACGAATTCTATATTGAGAATATTCTTCCTATCTCAAAAGAAAACAAAGCTGAAAGAAACAAAAAATACAAGGAATATAAGCCTTCGGATTTGAAAGCTCAATTCCCATTCCTAAGTGAAGTTTCTTCACAAGCATTATGTCAAAGTGAAAATGACTTGAAAAATGCCTATAACAATTTTTTCAAAAGTGCAAAAGGTGTAAGAAAAGGAAAATCTGGATTTCCTAAATTCAAATCAAAGAAAAATAACAGACAGTCATATAGAGAATGTATGGTATCAGAAACTGCCTTGAATTTTTTCAGTAAGTATGTAAAAATTCCAAAATTAGGAAAAGTTCCATTTTCTCATGATGCATTACCAAAATGGTATTCTAAAGAGGCAAAACTTTGTAATATAACTGTCGAAAAGTCTTGTGCAAATAGATACTACGCAGTACTTTTGTATGAAATAGAAAAGCCAAATTACAAAATAGAAAATAGAAAAGACGCAATAGGACTGGACTTCAGCCCGTCTGAAATGTATGTTTCCAGTGAAAATCAAACTGGAAAAGATTTCGGATATGTTGCTCAAAAACAAAAACATCATAAGAAGCTTAGAAAGCTTCAAAGAACATTTGCTCGAAGACAAATGATTAAACAAGGAAATTCTCCAAGAAAAGTAAGTTCTAAAAACCGAGAAAAAGCGAGAGTCAAATTTGCTCGATTGGAAGAGCATATTGCAGATTCTAGAAAAGATTGGATTGAGAAAGAAAGTTTGAGGTTAGTGAAATCCTATAACAAAGTTGTAGTTGAAGACTTGAATCTTAAAGGAATATCTGCTTTTCTTCGCAATGCAAAGAATATGAACGACACAAGTTGGGCAACTTTTGTTGCTAGATTAGAACAAAAAGGTCAAGATTATAATTGTGAAGTAATAAAAGCAGATAGATATTTTCCTTCTAGTCAGCTTTGTTCTAAATGTGGGTTTCAATATAAAGACTTAAAACTTTCTGAGAGAGAATGGACTTGTTCTTGTTGTGGAACACACCACATTCGTGATGTAAATGCAGCAATTAATTTAATGAAATACGTACCGTTGGAACGACGGGAATCTACGCCTGTGGACAGTGAGAAAATATCCAACTTAGCAGAGTTTGCTCTGCAAGCTGGAACACTGGATGAAGCAGGAACTAAGCAACAGGCGACTGCTTAGAAGAAGATGCCACGCCTTTAGGCTGGCATAGCGTTCACGAATTTTCATCATATCATTTAGAACAAAGTTCAAAGTGTACGTTAATAAATCTAGAAGATGACGTTCTTTTAGATGATCAAGTTAAATGCTGTGAAATTAACATAGATTAAAGGAATTTAAAAATTAATTTGTGTCAATACTTAGAATTAATTCTAAGTATTGACATTTTTTCATTATTATTGTATTATTATTATATGTGTGACAAAGTTTGCTATTCGCAAAAAGATGCCGGAAGTTTGGTAAATTCTTTTCACTCAAGAAGAAAAAGTGATAATAGAAGAAAGTTCTGTTATGCTCACAAGGCTTTAATGAGGTATTATTTTTGTAAAGAGTGTAGTGCGTATCACGTCACAAGTCTCAAACATTTCAAGGAAGATTAAATGAAATATATGATCCCCAGGGAAGATTGTAAATTATATTCAAAAGCTTCGTTAATTTTTTGACAATTATATAATTTTAATGTATTATATCTATATCTGGAGGTTGATATGGATAGCAAAATAATTGATAAAATAGGTAAACTACTTAAACTAGCTGAGTCACCAAACATGGAAGAAGCTTCTTCGGCTTTGGAAAAGGCCAACCAATTGTTAAAAGAACACAACCTTCAAATGTCTGATATATCTGAAAAATCAGATTTAAAAGAAGTTATATATGGTGAAAGTGGTCGTATAGTAACTTGGAAAAAGATTCTTCTTAATGAAATTGCGCAGTTTAATTATTGTACAATTATTTTATCTAAAACATATCTAAACAATTTAAAAAACGGGGCCAGTCGTTTTATTATTTATGGTCGTGAGGATAATATCGTTTCAACCAAAATGATGTACGAATATTTAGTTTCGGCTATTGATAGAATTTCAGAAAATGAAAGAAAGAGTAACAAATATTTCAACATTAATGATTTCAAAAATGGCGCTGTTCAAAACATAGCACGTCGTTTATCATTGATGAAAATAAGGGAAAACAATGAAGAAAAAGGATTGGTTGTTTTAAATAAAGAGTCACAAGACTTTATGTTAGAAAAAAATCCTGATATAAAAGAAGTTTCAATAAAAACTAAAAGAACATCCTCATTTGAAAAAGGTCTTACAGAGGCCGAATCGATTTCATTAAACAATCAAATACATAATTTTTCACAAGCTAAGGAGCGTATTGCATGAAAAAGATTTTTGCTTTGTTTATTATTTGTATTTTGTGTTCATGCTCGCCAAGCAAAACGGTGGATGACATAGTACAAAATCTTACCGTTGAATCTTATGATGAGAAATTATTCAACAATGGAAGAGAAGAGTTTCTCTATACAATTATTGAATCAAAAGGAAAGAGAATTATAATCATAAGCAACGTTGATAAAACAGACGCCACAATAGTATCAATGAAATGATTATATATGTATATTATGGTGGTGAAGCTCTGGTACAACTCTTTGACACACTAGCTTTTGATTATGTAGATTATTTTTACGATGTGGATATTATGCTGGATGAGTAGTTTATGCAGAACGGTGCAAACTACGATGGATGGATTCTACTCAGGAAACAATAAATCGTTTCCTAACTTCGCGCAAAAAGGAGATAATATGATAGAAAATTGGCCTGATAAAAAATACAATATCATTTACGCAGACCCACCGTGGAGTTACTACAACGATTCTACTGCAAAACAGAACTGTACTACAGTTAGGGGTATGCGTAGACCTCCATATCCCGTTATGGGTTCAAAAGATATTATGGCACTCCCTGTAAAAGATATTGCTGATGAAAATTGCATTCTGTTTTGCTGGACAACTGACTATCATTTATCAAAATGTCTTGATGTAATGAAAGCATGGGGTTTTGAATACAAAACTGTTGGTTTTGTATGGTCAAAAAGAAATAAAGATAATTCACCTGTATGTTTTATGGGTGCATACACAATGAAGTCTGGTGTTGAATTGTGCTTAATTGGGACAAAAGGAAATGGCGCTACTAAGATGGTAATAAACCACAAAGTCCGCTCTTATATAGAATCCATAAGAGAACAGCATAGTAAAAAACCTGATCAAATTAGAAACAGAATCACAGAGCTTGTTGGTGATTTGCCACGAATAGAGCTTTTTGCCCGACAAAAAACAGAAGGGTGGGATGTTTGGGGAAATGAAGTTTAAGACGTAGAACAACAGCTTTAACCTGACACTTCGTGCAGGTTAAGCAAATGTTGGGCGGATTCTTTAGCAGTCTACCCGCCTTTGGCGACTAGACTGACACGAACTAAACCGGAGGTAACGGAAATGGATGACGCAACACTAAAAGAACTGATTTTTTCGCTGTCATGGTCTGCATGGTCTTGCTACCATAATCGCAACGCAACTGAGATACTGCAAAAGCATTTTCCGAATGTAGATGCAAAAGCGCTGGTTCATAATTTTTGCGCTGTGATTGATTCTCCTCCCGGAGAAGGTAGCCCAAAATAACAGCATCTAACAACTGCTTCAACCTGACACTTCGTGCAGGTTAAGCAAATGTTAGGACGACGGACAGCCGCATATCGGCTACACCGTGAGCGAGGCGATACAAATCGCGGTAGAAGAATACGGGAGTTACTAGGGGGAGTCATTCGGTACATGGACGGGGAAAGCTACCGGGCAAAACTTAGGGGACGAGAATGAAGAAGGCACAAACGAAAATAGTATTTGACGGCATACAGATAAAGAGCGAGGAAATATATCATCGGTTCTGTTCTGCCCTTCAAGAGATCGAAGAACTTTGCGGGATTCAAAGCGTAGAGATAGAGCTAAAGGATATTTTTTTCTGCCCGTGGATTGATGTTGCAAAATGCAAAGAAACACACATGGAGGAAATGATAATAGGCATGATAGACCGGATGGGAAAAGGATACACGAAATGACGCGCGGCTTTGACTACCAACCAACCGACCGTCCCGACTGCTTGACCTGCTATCAGTGTATCAACCATCTAGCCAATGGTCATATATGCGGATACGACGAACAGCCGGTACAGCGGGGTTACAGGTGCAATCTTTACATAGCGGCGAGCAAGCCGGAAAAGACGGTTGAACAAGAGCGGGGGTTATTTGATGTATAAATGCGCAAGAGGCAAGCGAAAGGGCGTAAAGTCTACCGCCTGGACTTGGTTCTCAAAGTACATACGCCTTCGTGACTGCCTTGCTACAACCGGAAGCCCTGACTACTGCAGGTGTTTCACCTGCGGGAAGGTTGTTCCCTATGAGCAGATCGACGCGGGCCACGCGCTGGGTCATCGACAGAACGCGGTATTGTTCGATGAGTCAATCGTGTTTGGGCAATGCCGAACGTGTAACAGCGGGCACGACGGCGAGAAACAGGCAGCCCATCGATACCTCATCGAAAGGCACGGCGAGGAATGGGTAGAGATGAAAGAGTACGCCATGAAGCAAGCCGTTGACCTATCGCAAGAGGCGTTGCAGATAATCAGCGATCATTACCGGCGCGCCTATAACTGTATGAAAAAAGATACATAGGGTAAAAAACTCGCATTAAAACTTTACCCTATAATTTTTCGCACTACTAGAACAATTGTGATATACTTCTAGGTATCAAGAGGGGCGCGAAAGGCGCAAAAGGGGTTAAGGATGCAGTATACCGTAGACGAACTGAAAGAGATTTGCTTGAAGCATATCAAGTGGATCAATGACGAAGATGGCGGAGAGAGAGCCGACCTGTCCGGAGCCAACCTGTTCGGAGCCAACCTGTCCGGAGCCGACCTGTCCGGAGCCGACCTGTCCAGGGCCGACCTGTCCAGGGCCAACCTGTCCAGGGCCAACCTGTCCGGAGCCGACCTGTCCGGAGCCGACCTGTCCAGGGCCAACCTGTCCAGGGCCAACCTGTCCGGAGCCAACCTGTCCAGGGCCAACCTGTCCGGAGCCAACCTGTCCAGGGCCAACCTGTCCGGAGCCAACCTGTTCGGAGCCGACCTGTTCGGAGCCGACCTGTCCAGGGCCAACCCGTCCGGAGCCAACCTGTCCAGGGCCGACCTGTCCGGAGCCAACCTGTTCGGAGCCAACCTGTCCGGAGCCGACCTGTCCGGAGCCAACCTGTTCGGAGCCAGCCTGTCCAGGGCCAAAAACGCAGAACGGGCGCAAGCACAGACGTATATATGCCCGGAAGGCTCTATAATCGGCTGGAAGAAGGCCAGAACAAACGGCGGCGATATGTGCATCGTAAAACTCCGAATACCGGAAGAAGCGAAGCGCTCAAATTCCACCGGTAGGAAATGCCGCGCCGAGTTTGCCGACGTACTCGAGATCATCGGTGGCGACAAGGCATATTCAGATCGTGACAATGCCTTTGTCTACGAAGTTGGTAAGCGTATGGTTCCTGATTCATTCGATGACAACAGATGGGATGAATGTTCTCACGGTATCCACTTCTTCATCACTCGAATTGAGGCAGAAAACTATGACCTGTAAAAACCAGACGGACAAGCGCAAGAAAACCGCAATCGCAACGAACGTATACGCTGACCAGTGGAAGGCCATTCCCGGGAATAAGGCAAAGTTCACCCGTGACGCCCTCGACGCCCATCTGGAAAAGTACGGTATCTTCATCGCTCATGACGTTCCTACGCTGGTACGCGATGCAGAAACTTGAAAGGCCGAAAGAGTGCGGGTCTACCTGTACGTTATGGCGGTATCCTGACAAGTACAAAAAGGCGACGTGTACGGTCAGGATAGAGGGACGGGCGAAAGAGGGGAGGAAGTAGGATGAACTTTGACAGTGAAGAACTGGAAATGCTGTCGAAGGACAGCGGCGGGACGTTCGGGAGCGCATACGTCAAACAGCTCGCCGCCGACCTACTCGAAGCCCGCGAGCTTATCAAAGAAACACAGGAAGACTTGCTTAAAATATCACAGTATCCCATAGCCTTCGTCTGTGAAGAAGCAAGGATCATTGCGCGTGAAGCATGGAAGAAGTCAAAGGAGTATGCAGAATGAGCGATAAAACCGCTTCCCGATGCTCCAAAGGAAAGTTAGCCACGGGCGCGATCTTATACGGAACAGTGGAAATTATGTTCTACGGACGTTTTAGCCGTATAAGCACGGGGCGCTTATACGGACACACGCCAAGCCGCTTCTAAGGAGATTATTCTATGATCGGGATTTTGAAAAAACTGCTTCAAAAAAAATCCAAAACAAACGACTTTCGTTTACTGCGAAAAATGTGGTAACGAACTTTGTTCAACCGGCTCGCTCGTTTCTGATACATACGACGAAAAAGGCGACAACCATGTTTTGTGAACTACGTCGTGACAAAAGATCACGACGCTTCGCACTTCAACGACAAAAGTTGGTTTTGATTGCTAGATAAAGCAACCTCAACTAGAGCTTTCATCTCCATGCGCTTATAATTGGTACGTTCCATACCTATGTTATTTTCATAAAACCAAACCATGTTTTGCGCGGCGTGAATATCTCTATCCGCTTCAACTCCACAGTCACAGACAAACATTCTATCTTTCACAGTCAATTCATCATGAAACACGCCACATTTTGTACAAAGTTTTGTCGTAGGAACTGACTTTGCGAGAATTGATGTTTTTGGATTTTGTTTCAATTTTGATTTAACTTTTCCCAAAACAGAATGTTGAACAGCTTTTCCATGACCATTTTTCTGCCAACTTTGGAGTTGCTCGTCTTGAATAACGATTGTCTCATTTTCAAGAAATTTAGCAACCAGTTTGTTAGCTAAATCGTTTTTTTGGTTTGTTAGTTTTTGATATTCGATTTTTAATAAATTCAACGTTTTCGCTCTGCGCTTTGAGCCTTTTTCTTGCCTAGCAAACTTTCTTTGCAAACGCTTTAATCGCTCACTTTCTCGCACAAAAGCATCAACCTTTACTCCTTCACTTGTTGTGAAGGATGTTGAACAACCAAAATCTATACCTATTGTTTTTCCATTACTTAATTTTTTATTTTCTTTAGGAATATAAGTTACAAATTGAACATAATATCCTTTGGGAGTGTTCAGCAACCTGGCGTTGCAAATTTCAATATCGCAAATGTTTAAGAATTGATTTAGTCCATTAACTTGAATTTTTCCGGATATTCCTTGCAATTTTATTTGTTTTGAAGTTAATATTTTATGTGTCACATTAAATTGCTTATAGTGCAACGATTTAACTTCTTTCACAAACTTTAATTTTCCCACTTTACAGCCTTTGTTTTTAAGAGTGTGCAAAGTTTTGAGATTAGAAATCATATCGTTTAATATAGATTGTTTTACTGAAGCGGGTAAATATTTTAAAGTAGAGGATAGACTGTTTCCATCTTTGTCTTTACGTTCAATTTCTTTAGTTTTTGTATCAAATTTCCATAAACTATTAGTTTCTTGATTTGACCAATTAAGTATATGATTTTTAAACCACTTTGCTTCCACAAACAACATTTTTAGTTGTTCTTTTTGAAGTTTGGAAAGTTTATTTTCTTGAATTTTAACAGTGAACGACATACATTTCATAACACTATGTCTTTCTATAGTAGCTCTTTTTGAGGTTGAAATTTTAAGATTTTTTTCTAGTTTTTTGTCGTCCATGTTTATATAGTTAAAGTTAACTTTTTATTTAATATACTATAGTATAACATCAATTCACACGCTCGGCTAAAGACCGAGCATCTATCTTGATGATTTTTGTATAAATGCTCAAAGTGTGGGCGTGAGTGCGATTACAATTTTGATATTGCGCCAATTCCGATTAAATGGTCGTAGATTAGAAGAGGTGCAGAAAAATCACTTCAATCTGATTAAAACGGATCAAGTAATTATTGTATAATTAATGATATGGAATTGCTATAATAAAATAACTATATATTTATGAATATTCAGTCCAAATTGCAATATAAAACAGCCAGATTAAAGCGTAAGCTTTATGATAATGGTATACGCAAAAAATCACTAGATATTAGAGCATTACGTTTACAGGTAACTGAAGATAGATATTCAAACAAAGATTTTGCTTTAATTGATCATGGTATTATAGATCTTGTAATTAATATTCCAGGGCAATCATTGCAATATTTTCAAGGACAAAGAGAAAGCAATAATTCATTTTACAACAACGGGCTTTCCATCTATTCATATTTACCCATTCGCGCTTGGCCAACAAATGATTCTCGTCTTAACAACAATGATATAATTATTTTCAAATATCTGAAAACACCCTACGATGAAGACGACGTTCAAGACATTCAAATACAGGTTTTTCAAGCGGCGAACGCAATTGCAAAAGGTGTTACAACAATTCTTTATTCAGAATTTACTTTAGCACCATATAATTTTAATGTTGATGAATACCCTCTTGTCAAAGCACTTATTGAACAATATCAGTTGGAGCCAGTTGAGTTATGATTATCATGAAAGAATCAAATCCCTTTAATGATTTGTTTGTTGAAAAAATTGCTGATTTAGATTTTGATGGACATGGTGTTGAACTTGTTTTTGTTAAACCTTTTTCTATTGGACGTGGAAAAAACTATAAAAATGGAAGTTCACTTTATTATGAAATTTTTTCACCGAAAGACTTGAGTGAATTTAAACATAAAACAGGAATAAAGCAGCTTCCATGTGAACTGTTTGATAATGAGCAATTTAAGAAAGTATTTTACTTTATAGGTGGACAATAATGAGAAAATTATATAAACTAACAATAGAAACAGATGATGATAATTTTTATAGATTAACCCCTGATCAAGATTCAGTAAATTACGGAGCGAAAACATTTACGTTTAAAGCCGACGATATTATGCTTAAAAATTTTCTACGTCGGTGTAAAATGGCAGATGATTCAACCAAGCCTCGTTCGTATAGAGGTGTTACATATGCCGAAATTATCAACGCTATAAAGTCTGGATCTAGTTCTGTATATGTGTTTAGACATATGTATCCCAACAGTCAAGAAGAATTGGAGAAAATAATAAGATGATTAGATTACATAAAGACGCACCGTGGAATCAAGTAAAAATAGGTGATATAACAATAACTAAAACAAAATGGATTGAAGAAAACTTTGATTACAGGCCGGTTCAAAAATATATTATTTTTAAGAAAGAAGAACCAGAGATTGTTACAGGGACCATCGTTGAAGAAAAATCAATTGTAGATAGTATTGATTATTCTAAACTAACAAAACAAGAATTAATTAAACTATGCGGCGAAAAAGGACTTGAGACAAAAGGAAAAAGCAAGTCGGCGCTAATTGACATTTTGACTCTATAATTGTATTTTAATATAAATGAGGTAATATAAAAATGGAAGAACT
>Ga0209311_1003790_pt1 | contig 10157 bp, 9 predicted proteins | sample AD_UKC045_MetaG_FD_184417 | JGI IMG/M metagenome (GOLD analysis project Ga0209311, IMG submission 184417) | Active sludge microbial communities of municipal wastewater-treating anaerobic digesters from USA - AD_UKC045_MetaG (SPAdes) (version 2) | ecosystem: Engineered > Bioreactor > Anaerobic >... | reverse complement strand
TATCAGGATCCCTCCCGCGGCATCCAGATATATCCCGGATATCTTTTGCCAGTTACAATTTTCTATCACGTACGCCTTGGCTCTTTCTCCGGCCTCGGCCCTTCCCTGTTCGTCACCAAGTAATTCTTTTATCCTGCCCGCGAATCCCTCCTGATCAAGCGGCTCCACAAAAAATCCGTTTATCCCGTCCTTTATAGCGTCCTGAAGCCCTTCAAGTTTTGAGGCTATGACGGGCTTCCCGCAACAAGCCGCCTCAAGGACCGAAATGCCGAAGCCTTCCATGTCCCCGTCAATCTTTATATTGGGCTGGATAAATATATCGCAGGTATTCAAGAGGACTTTCTTATCCGCTTCGGATATGCGCCCGAGAAGCGTTATCCTGGATCCGAGCCCTGTATCTGCGGCGGCGCGTCTGATCTCCTTTTCGTCAGGCCCGCTTCCGGCAATTACATAAACCGTTCCTTCGTCCAATTTTTGCATAACGTTTCGGATAAACCACGAGACACCCTTTCTCTTGATAAGCCTGCCCAGGGAAAGCAATACTTTCTTTCCTGCGGGACCGTCGCCTATAATGGCCGCCAATTCCTTCTTGCCATAAATACCGTCAAAATCGCCGCTATCAACACCGTTAGGTATGAAAACAAATTTATCTGGCGCTATCCCCCTCTCTGTTCCCGCCTTTATCGTCGCATTGCTGACGGCCATTAATTTATCCACCTTTTTCAGGAATACGCCGACCCATAATCTCTGGTACAGCGGGCCCTTATATGTAATATCAAGGCCGTGGACAATGCAAATGACAGGCGTTCTCATGAATAACTTTAACGCCCATCCCAGGACAGAAAGTACCCCGTCGCCAAGTATTATAACGTCATACTTTACGATCGCCTGCAGGATAAGCGACCTGATGAACGAATATGGGATAAATACGGGGAGAAATATCTTTCCTAATTTATTAACAATTACTGTGGTTTGAGCCGACCTTGATAGCCAGATTGAAAGTTTATAATTCTGGTTCTCTATCCCCCCGGCGGAGGGTGGATACGCCCTTGAGATAAAAAGGATCTTCATGCTCTGCGTCTAAAAATATTCAATAACCTTTCGAGATCGTCGTTCGAGTAATACTCTATCATTATCTTGCCGCGTTTCGCCTGGTGCAACAACGTGACTTTCGTCCCGAGTATCTTCTGCAATTCCTCCTCGACCGCCCTTATCTCCGTCGTGTGTTTGCGCGGCCTCGCCGGGCGGGCCTTTCCGGTGATCTTGCGCCTCACATAATATTCCGCCTCGCGAACCGAGAGCCCGCGCCTTATTATCTTGAGGCAAAGGTCAAGCTGCGATTGCAGTGAGTCGAGCATAAGTATTGCTTTCGCGTGGCCGGCCGATATCCTGCCAAGGTATATCTCTTCTTTTATCTTGTCGGGAAGCCTCAACAACCTGACCGCATTTGAGACAGAGGCGCGGTCCCTTCCCACTTTTTCAGATATCTGTTCCTGCGTCAGCGAGAATTCGTCCGACAGCCTCTGGTATGCCTTGGCCTCTTCGAGCGGGTTGAGGTCGTCCCTTTGTATGTTCTCTATAAGCGCGATCTCGAGCGCCTCGTCGTCCTTCACGTCCTTTATTATCGCGGGGACCTGCGCTATCCCGAGCTCTTTCGCGGCCCTGAACCTTCTCTCCCCCGCTATCAGCTCGTAACCGTCGCCTCTCGGCCTGACAACCACGGGCTGTATCAGCCCTTTTTCTTTGATGGACTGGATTAGCTCCCTGAGCTTATCGGGATCGAATACTTCCCTCGGCTGGAACCTGCCCGGCGTTATGTCCGTGATATTTATCTGGACGGTCCCCCTGCTCTCCGACCTTTGGGGGACATCGTCGGGAATAAGCGCTTTAAGCCCCTTGCCTAATACTCTCTTCTCCATTGGGGATCTCCTTTCCTTGCTTCGTGTTCAGCTCCAGCGGAAAATCCGTCTTAAGGAATTCCTTTGCGAATTCATAATAACTGCGCGCGCCCTGCGAGTGCTTATCATACATGACGACCGGCATCCCGAACCCCGGGGCTTCACCGAGCTTTACGGAACGCGGTATAACGGTATTGTATACTTTTTCCCCGAAATAACTCCTGGCTTCCTTTATTACCTCGTCCGTAAGTTTCGTCCTGAAATCGGCCATCGTCAATAATATACCTTCTATTTCCAGCGCGGGATTAAGGTTCTGCCTTACGAGGTTTATCGTGCTGAGCAGCTGCGACAATCCTTCCAGCGCGTAGTATTCGCATTGCAAAGGTATGAGCGCTGATTTCGAGGCGGTCAGCGCGTTGATCGTGAGCAGGCCTAAACTCGGGGGGGCATCCAATATTATATAATCGAATGACGGGCGAATATGCTCAAGCGCCTGTTTCATGTGGTATTCGCGGCTTTGCGCATTGACGAGCTCCACCTCCATTCCGGTAAGGTGGACGTTCGAAGGGATTATGTATAAGTTTGTAAGTTTAGTGCTAACAATTACTTGTGATATATCCATTCCGTTGATTAGGACATCGTAAATCGATTCTTTTACCTGTTTTTTATCTATTCCGAGGCCTGAGGTCGCGTTGGCCTGCGGGTCGCAATCGACGACCAATACATTGCGCCCTGCCAGCGCGATATATGAAGCGAGGTTTATCGCTGTGGTAGTCTTGCCTACTCCGCCCTTCTGGTTACATACAGAAATTATCCTAGCCATTGTTCCACGTGGAACATTCTAAACGTAGTCCATTTTTTTGTCAAGATTTTCTTTCCCGCAGCGCCTCGACATAAAGATAAAGCAGGGAGGCGTCGCATGGAGATATGCCTGATATCCTCGATGCCTGGCCTATCGATAGCGGCCTTATCTTATCAAGCTTCTCCTGGGCTTCTTTGCGCAATCCGCGGACAGACCTGAAATCAAGGCCGTCGGGTATCTTTACGGCTTCCAGTTTCTTCATGCGCCCGGCTTCCTTGACCTGCCGCCTGATATATCCTTCGTATTTCGCTTCTATCATTATTCGGCGTTTTATATCCTCGGGAAGATCCGATATCCCTTCCGGGCGTTTACGCTTTAATGACTCTACGCCTTTATCGATGGATCCTTTCCTTGCGAGCATGCCATCATATTCTTCCTTAGAAATGAGCCCCAGCTCATAACCGTATCCCATAAGCCTTATATCCGCGTTATCGTGGCGCAGCAGTAATCTGTATTCCGCCCTTGATGTGAACATGCGGTACGGTTCATTCGTTCCTTTTGTTACAAGGTCGTCGATAAGGACCCCTATATATGCTTCGTCGCGGCCGAGAACGAGCGGCGCTTTGCCTTTTATCTGCAGTGATGCGTTTACTCCCGCGATGAGCCCTTGTGCGGCCGCTTCCTCATAACCGGATGTCCCGTTTATCTGTCCGGCGAGGTAGAGCCCCCGGATAAGTTTTGTTTCGAGTGTCGGCTTCAATTGCGTTGGCGGGCAAAAATCATATTCTATGGCGTAACCGTAACGCGCAACCTCACAGCGTTCTAATCCTTTGATAGTCCTTAACATACGCAACTGTACATCCTCGGGTAAACTAGTCGATATCCCATTAGGATATATCTCGTCGGAGTCGAGGCCCTCGGGCTCCAGGAATATCTGGTGTCGTTCCCGGTCCTTAAACCTGACTACTTTGTCTTCGATGGAAGGGCAATACCGCGGGCCAACGCCTTTTATCTTTCCGCTGTAAAGAGGCGATCGGTCGAGGTTATCAAGGATTATCCTGTGAGTATCTTTATTTGTGTATGTTATATGGCAAGGCACCTGCGGACTGTCGATCCGTATGGTAGAAAATGAGAATGCCGTAGGCGCGGGATCGCCGGACTGGATCTCTGTCTTTGAAAAATCGACGGACTTTTTAAATATCCTCGCCGGCGTTCCCGTTTTAAGCCGCTTTATTTCGAATCCAAGTGATATTAATGAGTTAGAAAGCTTTGTGGATGGGGGTTCACCGAATCTTCCGGCCGGATATGTGTTGAACCCGATATGAGTCAGCCCGTTCAGGAATGTACCTGTCGCAACAACTACTGCCGAGGCATTATAACCGGCTCCGCTTTCGCACAGGACTCCGCATATCCTGCCCGATGATACAAGCAACTCCGCCGCTGCTTCCCGGACGATATCAATCCCTTCCTGGCTATCGAGCGACTTTCTCATCTCCCGGCAGTAGAGTTTTTTGTCGGACTGTGCGCGGGGCGCCTGGACAGCGGGGCCTTTCTTTGTGTTGAGAAGGCGGAATTGGATACCCGTTCTATCGGCGATCTTCGCCATCTCACCGCCAAGCGCGTCTATTTCGCGGACTATGTGGCCTTTCGCCAACCCGCCAATGGCGGGATTACACGACATCTGGGCAATATTATCCGGGCTCATGGTCAAAAGGAGGCATTTTAGGCCCATCCTGGCCGCACAGAGGGCAGCTTCGCATCCGGCATGACCTCCGCCTATGACTATCAGGTCATAGGTCTTAAAATCAGGATTTGTGGTGTTGATGGTGGGGGTCTTCTTTGAGGATCACTTTTACTTTTGCCAGCTTTAGGCCCATCATACCGAACAACCCGCGATGGCCTTCCGAGAGCACTTTTACATGGACTTTGTCCCTGGTGACACCCAGTTTTGACAGGGCCGTATGGATCGCTTCTTTTGTCGTCTTGCCTTCAGCTTCTATAGATTTCATGGTAATGTTTTCGCCCGCTATTCCGAATGTTCCACGTGGAACATTTCCTTTTTTAGGAACAGCTCCTGTTCGACCACCGTCAATATGGTGTTAGTCAGCCAGTACATTACCAATCCTGAGGGGAGATTATAGAACAGGAATCCGAACAGGACCGGCATCATTACGCCCATCATCTTTTGCTGCTGGGCCATCTGTTCGTTCTGCGAAGCCGCGGGCGGAGCGGATAGCTTCTGCTGTAAGAACATCGCAACCGCCATTAATAATGGTAATATGTTTAAGTCATTTCCTACGAATGGGATAGATGCTTTAAATGTTATGAGCCTATCGGGCTGGGAGAGGTCTTTCATCCACAAGAAAGGCGCTCCCCTGAGCTCCGGAGACCTCATAAGAACCTGGTATAACGCGAAGAAGACGGGCATCTGCAGCAGCATCGGAAGGCAACCGCCCATGGGGTTTATCTTATACTTCTTGTACATCTCCATGATCTCTTTGTTCATCTTCTGGGGATTATCTTTATTCGCCTTGCGCAGGGCCTCTATCCTTGGCTGGAGAGCCTGCATCTGCTTCATGGCTTTTATCCCTTTAAAGGTGAGGGGGAAGAGCAGGATGTTGATAAAGACCGTCAGCGCTATTATCGCGAGGCCCCAGTTGTTCACGACTCCGTTAAAAAATTTCAAGACAACAAAAAGGATCTTCCCGATGCTGCCGGTAAACCCGAGATAGAGCGAGTTTTCCATCCCCATCTTGAGTGAGGCGACCGCATCATAATCGTTGGGCCCTGCGTAAAGGACAAAATTATTCGTCGCCGAAGCATTCGGCCCCACAGTGAACTCGGCTGATCCTATCTTTGTTTGTATGTTATTGTCCTGCAATCTGTTAGAAACTATTTTGACAAAAGCCGCCGGCGGTTTTGTAATAACGGAGAAGTAGCGGTTCTTGAGCGAAACCCAGTTTACCTGCCTGCCTTCCCAGACCGTCTCGGTGTTCGCTTTTATACCCTTTTTATTGGTATTGGCAACCTTGCCGTCTATGTCCCGGACGACTTCGACATACATCTCATCCTGTTTCGAGAGCGGGTCGATGCCGCTGCTGGTTATAATGGAGTACTTAAAGGGGCGCGAGCGGCTCGAGCTGTTCGTTATCGTCTGTTTCAGTTCGATAGTATACTTGCCCGGCCGGAATATATACTCCTTCTCCAGCAGTATACCGTCGGGTGACTTTGCGGTAAAAACCGCCCTGTCTTTGCCGGCGGAATAAGAGAACCTCGCTCTATCCAGCTCTCCGGAGAGGCCCGAGGTATAAAAAATGGAGTCCGACGCGCCGGGAGTGTCGGCCAGGATTATCGGGGAACCTTTTGAATCATGGAATTTTTTAAGTGTTATCCTCTTTATGGCGCCGAACGCTTCCGAGAACGCGATGTTATACTCATCCGTCTCAAAAACGACGGTCTTCTCGTCGACAAACCTGGGGGCGGCGTCTGAGACGGCCGGCTTTTCTGCCGCTGCCGGTCCTTCTTTTACGGGCGCCGGTACGGCGGTCGAGGCCACGGCAGGTTCCGGTGCGGTGGTTCCGGCAACGGATTGGGATTTTTGTTGGGGTTTCAGCCCCGGGAAGAACTTGCCCAGGATCATCGGCGTGAAGATTACAATGAACATCGATATTACTATTGCGAGCAGGGCTCTTTTTTCAGTATTCATATTTTTATTTTACCGGATCGTATCCGCCTTTTGAAAACGGGTTGCACCTGATTATCCTGAAGAGCGAGAGGAACAGGCCCCTTGCTGCGCCTTTCTTCCCGATAGCTTCCACAGCATATTCCGAACAGGATGGATAGAACCTGCAGCAACGTAACTTATATCCCGACAAGTAGTTACGATATATATTTATTATAAAGATAAGGGTTTTCCTGGCCATCATCAACCTGAAAGTATACCGGCTTTGCCGGCCGCGCAAATGAAGTCCTCGCAAAATCCCTTATAATCAAGCCCGGCTGCCTGGGCCCGGGGCATTACTATTATGTCGTAACCCCCGGAGATCCTCTCTTTGTTCAACCTGAAGGCCTCCTTTACATAGCGGCGCAGCTTGTTTCTTGTAACGGCGAGCTTGAAATTCTCGCGCCTCATCGAAACCCCGATCCTGGATATACCGAGGTTGTTCCTGGATACGCCTATTTTTATCGATTTTCCGACGTAAAATGCGCTTTTACCAAGCGATAACCTGAATTCCCGAGTGCTGGTTATCCGTTCGCGCCTTGAGAGGGAGAACCTCTTCATGATGCGGGATTCTAGACGGAAAGGCGTTTTCTTCCTTTTTGACGCCTTCTTTTTAGGACCGCCCGGCCTTCCTGGGTCTTCATTCTTTTCCTGAAACCGTGGACGCGTTTCCTCTTTAAGTTCGATTTTAGGGTGATATTTTTCTTCATCTTTTCTCCTTTTAAGTTAAAGCAGGATTATACCACGATTGGCGGCTTAGTCAAGGCAAAAAGTTCTTGCAAACCACGCCCTGCTTTGATATAATCTACGCAGGTAGGTAGCCTTTCGGTGTAATCGGGCCCTGTGAATAAATTGTGAATAACTTTTCAGCGGTTTTTCATGGAAAATCTTAAGAATGCTATAGAGGTCTGGGACAAGACCAAGGACCTGATCAGGGAAAAGGTAAATCCCCAGACCTTCGAGACATGGTTCAGGCCCACCAAGGGGATAAGCATAACGGACAACACGCTTATGCTGGAGGTGCCGAACAGCTTTTTCAAGGATTGGCTGCTCGAACACCACCTGGAGCTGATAAGGGCCACTCTCAGGAACATATCCGGGCAGGCCCTTGCCCTTGATTTTTCCTATTCCGCGAACGAGCCCGAGAAACGCGCCGCCGGCGCGGCCTCGCAACGCCAGCCGGCCAAGCCCGCCGACAGGAGACAGGACGCGAACAATAACCTCGGGTTGAACCCTGCATATACCTTCGACGATTTTGTCATCGGCCCGAGCAACAAGATGGCCCATGCCGCCGCCATGGCCGTTGCCGAGTCCCCGGCAAAAGCGTACAACCCTCTTTTTATTTACGGCAAGGCCGGAATGGGCAAGACGCACCTCATGAACGCCATCGGCCATTGCGTAGCGGCGAAGAACCCCAACATGAGGGTGGTCTATATAACGAGCGAGCAGTTCACGAACCAGCTTATCCAGGCGATACAGAATCGTTCGACGGAAAAGTTCAGGGCGAAATACAGGAGCGTCGACGTACTGCTTATCGACGACGTGCATTTCATCGCCGGGAAGGAATCGACGCAGGAGGAGTTTTTCCACACCTTCAACACGCTGCACGACGCACATAAACAGATCGTCCTTTCAAGCGACAAGCCGCCTAAAGATATCGACGGCCTTGAAGAGAGGCTTGTGTCGAGGTTCGAGTGGGGGCTTATCGTGTCGATATCCCAGCCCGATTTCGAGACGAGGGTCGCTATCCTTCGGCAGAAACTCAAAAGGGAAAATATCGAGGTCCCGGACGACGTAATCTTCTATATAGGCGAAAAGATAAAGTCGAATATACGCGAGCTTGAGGGCGCGCTGAAGAGGGTCGTCGCGAACGCCGTCCTGCTGAAGCAGAGCGTCAGTATAGAGCTCGCGCGTTCCGTGCTTAAGGATATGGTCAAGGAAAAGGAATCGCGGATAACGGCGGAATCCATATTTGAGGAGGTCGCCGCTTATTTCAATGTTCGCGTCTCCGACATAAAGGGCAGGCGCAGGACCAAACAGATGGTCGTGCCGCGGCAGCTTTCGATGTACCTTATAAGGAAATTGACTGACCACTCGCTTCCCGAGATAGGGGAATTATGCGGCGGGCGCGACCATACGACGGTCATGCACGCGTGCGAGAGCATAGAAAGTGACATTAAAAAGGACCAGAAGATCAGGGATACAGCCGGGAAACTTACAGCCATGATAAGCGGTGAATAGGGTGTTATTTTCTTGTGGTTTTGCTGTGCATAACTTGTTGAGGATTGTGGGTAAATCGGCCCGGATCTGATTTTATCGCGCGTGAAAAAGGATAGTGGTACCAACCTGTGTATAATTTACCGGCGGTTTTTGGGCGCAACAGCAACACGTTAAAAGGGTTTCGTATATATACACAAATCAACACCCGTTACTGCTACTACTATTAATTAAATTAATAAAGAAGGAGAAGAGATGGAAGCCAAATTAACGCGAGAATTACTCCAGAAAGGGATACAGACGGTCCAGAACGCCGTATCCCAAAAAAGCGGGCTGCCCATATTATCCAATATATTATTCGAGGCCTCCAAAGACAAGATAAAACTTGTAGCTACGGACCTTGAAATAGGGGTCATCTGCAAGATGAGTGGGATAGATATACAGGAAGACGGGAGCATATCCGTTCCGGCCAAGAAAATGAGCGACATAGTAAAGGAACTGCCGAACAGCGAGATCCACTTGTCCGCAAGGAAGAACAACCAAGTGGTGATAAAATGCGAAAAATCCATATTCAAGATAATGGGGCTTCCTAAAGATGAATTCCCCAAAGTCCCGGAGCTTTCGGATAAGGACTCAATAACGATACCGCAAAAACAGCTTAAAACGATCCTGAACTCCACCGCGTTCGCGATATCGAAAGACGAGACGAGGTATGTCCTGAACGGCGTGCTGTTCGCCGTAGGCGAGAAGAGATTAAAGGTCGTGGCTACCGACGGGCGGAGGCTGGCGATGGTCGAAAAGGACCTGCCGAAACAGGCCGGATTCTCAAGGAAGGCCATTGTGCCGGCGAAAGCCGTTGCGGAGATAATGAGGATACTGAAAGAAGACGGCGACGTGAAGATATTATTCAGCGAGAACCAGGCGGCTTTCGAGCTGGATGACTCCACCTTAATAACAAGGCTTATAGAGGGCGAGTACCCGAATTATGAACAGGTGATCCCGAAACAGGGCCAGGATAAGATGAAGCTCAGGAAAGACGATTTTTACGCGGCGGTGAAGAGGGCAAGCCTGCTCACGACCCCGGACTCGCAATCAATAAAATTGGACATAAGCAGGAATAAGGTGGTGATATCCAAAGCCTCCCAGGACGGCAGCGAATCGCGCGAAGATGTCGATTGCGAATACGCCGGCGAGGAATTGACGATAGGGTTCAATCCCGGGTACCTTATGGACCCGCTCAAGAATATCAGCGAAGAGGAGATAGTTTTTGAATTTGCCGGTCAGGACAAGAGGGGCGTCCTGAGGGCGGAAGGCGGCGACTATATCTATATAGTCCTGCCGGTCAGGATGGACTAAGCCGTGAAGGCCAAGCCCATCGCGATATCTGAGGCGATGGAGACGGTCCTGAGGGGGCTCGGCGGAGGGCGGGGCCCGCAGGCTTGCAGCATAAGCGCGGTGTGGGCTAAGGCCGCGGGAGAAGACGCCCTCAAACATGCGAAGCCGGTGGACATAAAGGACG
>Ga0209311_1003776_pt1 | contig 10181 bp, 10 predicted proteins | sample AD_UKC045_MetaG_FD_184417 | JGI IMG/M metagenome (GOLD analysis project Ga0209311, IMG submission 184417) | Active sludge microbial communities of municipal wastewater-treating anaerobic digesters from USA - AD_UKC045_MetaG (SPAdes) (version 2) | ecosystem: Engineered > Bioreactor > Anaerobic >... | reverse complement strand
CTTCGCCGCACCGAGGATGTCCGTGATGTCGTTTCAATCCACGCGCCCGCGCGGGGCGCGACCGAGCTCCAGGCCGCGATTGGTGGAAGCCCGCTGTTTCAATCCACGCGCCCGCGCGGGGCGCGACCCTTGCCGCGTGACAGGTTCTCACTCGATTCGAGTTTCAATCCACGCGCCCGCGCGGGGCGCGACTCCACCAGAAGATCGACAGGCCGACTCCGAGCAGTTTCAATCCACGCGCCCGCGCGGGGCGCGACGTAGACTCGACCACAGCACCTGCAGGCCAGTTCGGGTTTCAATCCACGCGCCCGCGCGGGGCGCGACCATCCACGAGGGCGCGCTTCTTCGCCATCTTGAGTTTCAATCCACGCGCCCGCGCGGGGCGCGACAACAGACTGACCAGCTTCTCGGCCCCTGCCTTCAGTTTCAATCCACGCGCCCGCGCGGGGCGCGACGAGAACCTGATCCTCAGTCCCTCCGACATCACGTTTCAATCCACGCGCCCGCGCGGGGCGCGACGCGAAGCGATCGCTACGAGACTATCCTCGACCGGTTTCAATCCACGCGCCCGCGCGGGGCGCGACCCTACCCCCCCGAACAGGAGGTGGTGATGAACTGGTTTCAATCCACGCGCCCGCGCGGGGCGCGACATGACGACTCTCGCGAATTGGGACTCTTCGCAGAAGTTTCAATCCACGCGCCCGCGCGGGGCGCGACTATCTCGACTTCGCATATGTCCAGGCGCTCACGGGTTTCAATCCACGCGCCCGCGCGGGGCGCGACCCGCGCTCGTCTCATGTCTCGCCTTGAGAGGGAGTTTCAATCCACGCGCCCGCGCGGGGCGCGACGCAGACCGCGGAGCTTCTCCTGGTGATGCTTGAGTTTCAATCCACGCGCCCGCGCGGGGCGCGACAAGAAGAAGGATGGCGAGTGATGGCACACATTACTGTTTCAATCCACGCGCCCGCGCGGGGCGCGACCCGCGTCCGTTGTCGCTGCTTCCCGCGCTATGCAGTTTCAATCCACGCGCCCGCGCGGGGCGCGACCTTCACCGAGGCAGTCATGGCAGGTAGTGACCCGTTTCAATCCACGCGCCCGCGCGGGGCGCGACGACCTCCGCTCCGTCCTCCTCCCGGTCGTCTTCGGTTTCAATCCACGCGCCCGCGCGGGGCGCGACGACCGCGGAGATCCGTCCGTTCGAGCTTCTCCAGTTTCAATCCACGCGCCCGCGCGGGGCGCGACGGACTCGGAGCTTCGACCACAAGCCCCGAACGGGAGTTTCAATCCACGCGCCCGCGCGGGGCGCGACATCCCGGTCGAGCGGACGAAGCCGACGACTCCCGGGTTTCAATCCACGCGCCCGCGCGGGGCGCGACCTACACGAAGCAGGACCTCGAGGCCCTTGTCACGTTTCAATCCACGCGCCCGCGCGGGGCGCGACGTATCCCTTATCCCGGCATTCCCGGAAGGTCTGGGTTTCAATCCACGCGCCCGCGCGGGGCGCGACCAAGGCGGCGGACTCGGTCGAAGCGAATCTCCGGTTTCAATCCACGCGCCCGCGCGGGGCGCGACGGTCATGCGCCTATGGCAATATACGGCAATAAGAACCGGAGACGCTTCCGCGGACCGCCCCTGAAACGACTCACTTCAACCTCTCCAGAGAAATAGCAGCTTGCATCGCAATGAATAGCAATATGTTATGGCTCCGCGAACCAAGCGTGCCGTCCATGTCAGCTTCACGTTCGCGGCTAGAACAGAATAGGGCCTTCGAGATCAGGCACATCCTTGATTCCATGATGCTCAACCTTATTCCGGTAATTAGCTCCGAGAAAATAGAAGCGAAGGCTGTCCTCATCCTCCTTCATCTCGTACAGAAGGCGTCCCCTCAGTACCGCCCACTGTGCAGAATCGACTATGCACTCGAACACTGAGTTCTGAACGCGTTGGCCGAAGTCGAGACATGCCTTCGATACTCGCCTGAGTCTCCTCCGCCCCGCAGAGTTCACTGTACTGACGTCATAACTGACAAGAACGAACATACCTGCCTACTTCACAAGAAATGGTGGGTATGCATCGAGATCTCCTCGGAGATGCCGTGACAGCAATCTGGCCTGGAGGTGCGGAAGCATTCCGACTGTAACCTGTTCCTCAAGAAACGGGTGCCGAAGTTCTTCGTTCTTCCGCTCCTGGTAGCCGACCAGAACAGCTTTTCGTGTAGTGTCGTCCATCAAAACCGCCCCGGATTCCGTGACTGTGAAACCAGCCGGTGTGACCTGACGGCGATTGATGAGACTCAGCACAAGCCTGTCCGCAACAAACGCCCTGAACTCCTCCATCAGATCGAGTGCGAGTGAAGGCCTTCCCGGTCTGTCTGAATGGAGAAAACCCGCTTGTGGATCGAGACCAACGCCTTCCAGCGCTGATACGCAGTCGTGGACGAGCATTGTATAGATGAATGATAGAAGGGCATTTACCCTGTCGAGAGGAGGCCGTCTCGAGCGGTGCCTGAATCTCAATGACTCTTCATCTATGTGGACCATCCCGTCGAAGACACCGTAGTAGTAGTTTGCAGCCATTCCTTCTATTCCACGGAGAGCATCCACATCGGTACACTCGGAAGCGCAGCGAAGGCTCCCCGCAAGGGCATCTACAGCTTCCTTCGCATCCGAACCAGATTTGTCAGGATGATCCCTTGCGTTCCTCTGTAGAATGGATCTGCAATTTGCGATCTTGCCGATGACGAACGAACGTGCAACAAGCGCCTTCTGGAAAGAATCCTCAGTCAGTCTATACTGAGCCTTACGCAAGAGGATGTTGCCCGACACGGGGCCTCCGACCCTGGCTTGGAATCTCCCGTGTTCTGTGAACCACGCGATACAGATACCTCGTTCGCATGCCGCGAACATCAAAGGCGGGCTTATCCCGACGTGCCCGAAACACACGATGCTCTCGAGCATGTGCATCGGCAGGCGGCCTTTTACCGCGCCGTCCGCCTTCACGACGATCGCCTCGCCTTCCAGCGACAGGTATGCGCCCGGTGTTGTCACATAGACCGTGTTCAGATGCTTCTTCATGAGAGAATGCTCATTCGGTTTGGTCCCGCAGAGCTCGATCTATGTAGTTTGTAGCTCGTCTGCTCGATCCGGTCACTTCGGGCATGCATGTATCCTTCATCGCGCACTGATTGCAGCAATCTCTCAGTTCCGCCGGCGGATTACAGCCGCCTTCGACAAGCTCGTGAAGCTTCTGAGCACTGTCCTGAGTTCTGAGTCGAAGCTCCTTGTTGAAAACCACCTGCTCCCTCTTCTGAATCCGGCCGTAGAAAAGTGCTCCTTCCGGGACTTCGGATCCAAGCATCTCCTCGAGGCATATCGCCTGGGCGCAGAGCTGGACCCTGTCGCAATCGTCCACCTTCGGCTTTCCATGCTTGTATTCGACCGGGTATGGCTGCCAGAACCCATCGCATCCCTCGATCAGCACGCCGGCTGACGGGACCTTATGAAACTCTACCACATCAGCCTTGCCGGTTACTCCGAGAATATGGGAGCAGAGCATCAGTTCCCTTACGATGACTACATCGCCCCGCTTCTCACGTCTCGGGGCCTCACCATGAACCCTTCGATGGAGCTGACTACCCGATACCGTCAGCTTGTTGTCGAACCAGAGCTGCTCGTTCGAGTTCAGGGAGCATTGTCGCTCACAGAACACGATGTGCTGCAGCAGAGAGAGCGCGAGCAACTCGTCGTCCGAAAACCTTTTGGTCATATCGGGTGCTTCGACACCTACCTCATCTTCTCTATACTAATTCCGATGCGTTGGATTCTAGACGAGTTCCATCAGGGTCACACCCACCGGAACCTCGGATGACTTCACGGTGCACTCATAGTCGGAGAAGCTTCGTGCAGGCTTTGACTCGTCCTTCTTCCTGAGAGAGACTAATTCGAAGAGCCGGTGTGCAGGGGCATTTCCCAATGCCGAATCATGCCTGAAAACGACAAGCTTCCTTGTGGCCATCAGTCCGCGAGCAGCCGATCTGTCGTGCTCGAACATCATTTTCAGAGCATCCCAGAACAGGTTGAGGTCTTCCTGCGAGAATCCAGTCTGAGCCGCCAGGTTGGCAGAGACGAAGCCGTGCGAAATGTATACTCCGTAGGGCACAGTGTTCTTCCTGCCCATGGTTCGATTGTCCCCGCCCTGCTTCTCGGCTTCCGCCTCCGTTGCCACAGCCATTCTGGTGATGGAGTGCTCGGACGTGACGATCGGATCGACGGATCTACCGAAAGTCATCTGTACCGGCCCGCGCACCTGCCCGGCATTGGCGCCCGTGGACATCACAGCACCGAAAGAACGGATATCGTAATAGGAACGAGACATTTCAGCCCGGGCCCTTTCGACTTCAGAGCCCTGGCCCGTCCCGCTCTTGTTTCTCTTGGCACCATCGCTCTTGTTCTGGGGTGACTCGATCAGGTCGATACCCAGTTTCGCGTAGGCATTGTCGATCAGGTTGTTTAGGACAGCCTTCTCTTTGATGAAAACATCGTATCCTTCGACTCCGGTCTTTGTCATTTGTACGAAATTCCTGACCTTGCGCTTTAGGCACACATCGGTTACGAGCCCGCAACCGGTTTCCGCATCAAGCCTGGGAAGGTTCCCTGCATCGGGATCGCCATTCGGATTGCCGTCCTGCACGTCGAAGACAAGGACAAAGTCGTATCTATTCCTTATCGGTTCGCTCACTTCTGAACCCCCATTTCTTCTATCCTGTCGGTCTTCCTGGTGTAGAAATCCTGCCTTTGGTGGTAGTATCCGATCGCGAACCGGCCCTGGTCGTCCAGCGACAGATGAGCTGGAAAGTCATCGATACCTTCCATTATCTGTCCGATGAGCTTCTCGTAGAACACTTGTCTGCCAGGGTTATCGATTTTCGCGATGTGATGATTCTTCTGCCGCATCAGGTTGCCGAATACCGTCACCGGCGTACTTGACGCAGCCCCGTAGAATCTGTCCCGGATTGTTGCATTGATGCCCGGGCTTGCCTCCTCCTGTACCTTTTCGAGCGCGGCAAACAGCCGCCCCAAGAGGTATCCTTCGTTCCTGTTTGATGGATCGAGACTCATCTGAAACTCCTTTTCTGCATCACCACTCCTAGTGTGAGAAGACCTGTTGAGACATGCCTTGATCAGTGCCGCTCTTGCGTAGTTGACCTCATGTTCGGCTCTTACCCGGACGATTGCAGCCTGTAGTAACGCTCTCGGATACTGCCTCTTCTGCAGGATGGCCCGCATGATGCCTTCTGTAAGGTGCGAAGGGATATTGTCGGTTTTACCCTGCACCGCGACCGAGACAAGAAGCCTGAAAAGTGAGAGGATTTCCGGATCCCTGGGTCCATGGACGATCTGGATATCGAGGAAGTGTTGTCTGATAGCGTCTGAGAACTTACCGATCGTTCCGGTCAGCCAGAACCTGATTGAGATCCTACCAGCATTTGGTGCAAGTCCGAGCACATAAAACTTCTGCTGTTCGTCTTCGTTGAGGACACCGGTTTCGACAGATCTGTACAGGTCTCTGACAGCGCCTGTCATACGATCGGGATCATCTTTTGGTGATTCCCGGAAGAAAGTACCGAAACTCAGTTCGAATTCACTCGGTTTCTCAGACCAGAAAACCGTCGAGGTATCACCGACCTGCATTCTCTGCTCGGAGTCTTCGCGAAGAAGATGATTAAGTGCTGTCGTATATGCAGTAGCTGCGACAACCCCGACCGGTGCGTTCATTCCCTGTTCTTTCTCGTAGGATTCGAAGGCATCGGCATTGAAGGAAACTATGCTCCCGCCGGACGATTGTGCTCCCCAGACACCTTTGATCTTGGCGTGGAGTTTGGTCAGCCTGTCCTTCTCACCGGAGACCATGCATGTCCCGATAGGAAGACTGTCATCCTCTCGCACTGATAGGATTTGGGATACGCTCCGTCTCTCGCCGACCGTGAGTGAGTCGCCAGCCAATCTGAAGGTGACGTTTGGAGCCTTGTCCTCCATCATGCTCTTCCATCCATCAAGGCTGGAAAGAAGTTCTATCTTGTTCACCCTGTCCAGGAAGAGCCTGACTGCTTTCACAGCCTCGTCTGAATCGAGGGACAGCTTCTTGATCTCCTCCTTGAACAACCTGTGTTGTTCCTCCGTCCTCTCTGGATCACCCTTCCCCTTGATATCGATACCGAGAGCGTAGTCGATGCCGTCCCACAGCAGGTTTGCCTTCAGATCATTACCGCGGATGACGGAATGAGGGACAAGGAACTTTCGAGCTCGTACCTTCTTACCTTTTCTTTCTCTCGTGTCCTCCAGCACAACCGGCATGCCGTTCCTGTCCAGGACGATGACCCAGGGAATCTCCTTCCACTCGAAACCAGGAGGAGCGATACGATCGCCCGGGTCATACGTTTCGGAACCGGCTTCGGCTTCCTGTAAGTGCGCCTTCCTGTAGTAGTAATCCTTCAAGGCCTGGAGAATCATGCCCCCCTCACCTCCGGTGATTCGCGGTCCGGAACTGAGACGATCCCTTTTTCCAAAGAAGCCTTGAAGAATAGAGGCATCGGGTTCTCCGGGTCCGCGAAATCGATGTCGTAGAGCATCCAGCCGAGTTCGCGGGTGTCAGATATGGGTTCGGCTGGTTCCACATCCTGATCGATCAATTTGTAGTTTGCAGAGAACTCGCGACAGCCGAAGTAGGGTTGGTTGAAGCACTGCCCTTTCCGGGCCCTCCGTTCAAACATAGCTGCGTATTTCGCCTCGGTTTCGTCAGCTCTGAGAAGTTCCTCCTCGGCCTGATCGTTGAGATAGTCTGGAAGCGGCCTCCTTGTCTTCATTCTCTGCTCGGGCGGGATGAAGGCGAAGTCGGCGTAAATCCGATATCTGACGTCTCTCAGGATCAATCCAGCCCGCTGCTGCCTGTCGTCCTCGATGAAGATCCCCTTCGAGCGGGTCGATGCGACGCTTCCGACCTCGTTCCTCCTCACCGAGAACCATCTGATCTCGTTGAGCACTTCGATCCTGTGGATTCTCCATGAAATGGCCGGCTTCCAGAGGATCGCATCGAAGATCGCCCGTGCGGCAGATGGTGTGATCACGTCGTAACTTACACGTTCGACCTTCATCTCAGGCCGCGAGAAACAGGCGTACGGCCCCCAGACCTCCAGGCAGAAACCCCTCATTGGCCACCCCCAGTCAGAAAACCGTCTCCTCCGAGGAGAAGCTCTCCTTGAAAAGATCGACGTCGATCTGTGGTCCTGATGGACCATTCCAGCAGTAGAAGCCGTCGAGCAGTTCCCTGATGTTTCTCTGCTCCTTCTCGAACAACCAGCTCTGCAACGAGACGGTGCAGCGCTGCAGCTTCCTGAGAAGATTGCGATTGGGCCCGAACCGCTCGAGCTGATCCATCAGTTCCGAACCTTGACTGTAGTGAACGATAACAGGACGGCTTGCCTCATCGATGAGTCGGAAGGAATCCCCTATCGACCTGAATCTGACGGCCAGCTCGGGAGCTTCGGCTCTAAGATCCTGGATGAAACGGGCACCTGTTTCATTAAGGCGCGAGTAGAATTGCTCGAAATACCTGCTGTACCACTTCGGGTCGGCTGGGTCGAAGCCCTCGAGCGAAGCTATCTCGACCATGGAGTTGTAGCCTTTAGTAAGAAGCCCGATGGGAATCCTTCCTGGAGAAACAAAGATCCTTACTGACCCACCGTTGGGTCCGAGCCTGCCTTCACGGTTGCACCTGCCGGCGGCCTGGGCGATGGAGTCGAGGCCGGCTGCAGCTCGGAAAACGACAGGGAAGTCGAGGTCCACTCCTGCTTCTATGAGCTGGGTGCTCACCACTCGCGTGACTCCACGCTCGCTGAGCCTTCTTTTGATTTCCGAAACTGTTACCGACCTGTGCTCGCCGCACAGAAGCGTGGACAGATGGAAAGGTTCCTCTTCCGGTGGGAGTGCATTCCGAAGCTCTTTCCAGAGCTCATAGGCATCGCGTCTGGAGTTGACGACACACAGGGCCTGGGGATGCTCAGCAATTTCTGTAGCCAGCGAGGGCCAGGAAACCGGGGCTTCATTCAGTGAAGCGGGCATCTTGATTGCAGTTCTCCTGAGCGCCCTGTGAAGTGAAGATGGGTCGGGGACGATTTCCTTCGCTTCGATCAGATGCGGCAGAGGAGGCTGTGTCGCAGTAGAGAGGAGCATGGTCACGCCATAGTTCCTGACCAGCTCGTTCATCGCAGATACGCATGGAGTGAGCTTCTCAGGAGCGATCAACTGTGCCTCGTCCATTATCACGACGCTGTCGACAATGTTGTGGAGCTTGCGGCACGCAGCGGGCCTTGCCGAGAAGAGCGATTCGAAGAACTGGACATTGGTTGTCAGTACGACGGGTACATCCCAGTTTTCCGCTGCCAGATCGAACTCAGGAGTACTTCGTTTCGGGTCGAAGCTGGAGTGGTGTTCGATGAGGCTGCTCTCCCAGCGGGGCGAAATAGCTCTGAGGACTGAGGCCGTCTGCTCGATGATCGTTGTGTATGGGATGACGAAGATAACCCTGCGTTTGGAGTACCTGACGGCGTGATCGAGCGCGAACGCCATCCCGGAGAGGGTCTTCCCGCCGCCCGTGGGTACGTTCAGGGAGAACATCCCGGGACTCGACAGCGCAGCTTCACGGCACCAGGAGAGGATCTGCCTTCTTGTCCTGTTGACGTCCATATCCTGGGCCTGGGCGTCCAAAGCCAGCTTTTCGAGATGGGAGTCGAGATCCTGTTTCAGTTCCTCCAGGCTGATGAAGCTCCCTCTGCGGACCGAGACCTCCGGGCTGCAGAACGCCTCCGTGTCCAGCCTGTCGGCATCGACGAGACACGAGAATAGCATTCTGACCCAGAAGTGAAGGTTTCCTTCATTCAGATAGTCGGGTGGAACCAGATTCAGTCTCAATTCCCTCTCGATTTCGTCAAGCCCGGAACCGACTCCCTTGAGGAGTTCACGACCTTCCTTCAAGCGTTCGATGAGGCAGGCTCTACCGGTTTCCGAGGAATGGTAGTCAGCAAGCCCGGAATGATGGCCGGCGCACAGATACGCCAGAACCATGCCCACAGGTCCGGGCATTAATTCATCCGCGAAGGCCGCTCCGGCTGCCGAATGATTCACCCTGCCCGTGCCTGTGGTCCTGTCATAATCTGGATCCACGAGGGAGGAAGCACCCCTCCCAGACTCCATTCTAGAATCGGTCGAAAGCTCCAGGTATCGCTGGAATCCTGTCGAAGCCTTTCCGAGGTCGTGCAGCCAGCCCGCCGTCCAGGCCCAGTCCTCAGAATCGAACAGGGCAGCCCATTTTGCTGACATTCGGGCAACGGCAGAGAGATGTGACTCGAGGGATTGCCATTCCGAGGGAGGCGCCCCTTGTTTGGAATGAGCGAAGATATTCATTGTGATGATGATCTCACGGATATGGCAAGCCTACGACCTGTTTCTGTGATATGACAGCCCGGGCAACCGCCAGTGAAACCAACGGTAGTTGTAACCACAGCAATATCCAGCAGGTGCTTACACAGCGGATGGCGCGGGTTGCTCTTCGCCCAGAGCACCCTGTAGTCAGGATTGCCGTCCGGGATGTCCCTTCCGCAGCGTTCGGTCATGATTCACTCCACCGAATCCGGGGTCAGGGTACGAATCGTTTGACTATTCAGACAGGGCAACGCCCGGTCAATCCGTGTCATCTCCCCCATACGAAAGCAATACGCCTGCCAGCCTGCACCAATCCTTCAACAACATAATTGGCTTCATGTTAGGAAGCGCGGGATTTGCCGGGGCAGTATTCGTCATCAGCTCCTGACAGGTGATTCCTCTTCGTTTGCGCATCATGTCAGGAAATGACTGTTCCTTCGGTGCTGTGTCCCTGACTTTCTTCCTTCGAACACGGAAACTTCACCGTTACGACAGGGAGGGAAGCAACCGGTCAGGATACTCGCGCGTGCGTATCACCAGCGGCGTCCGCTCGAGGCGAGCGATGAGCATGCGCCGGGCGGCTTGGACGGCGGGGCCGTCCGTGACAATCTTCGGGGCATGGTGGATTTTGGCTGGATGATGAAGGCGCTCGAACTGGAGGTGGCGATCAGGCCGGGGCTGCAGGCGTGCGACGCCTACAAGCTG
>Ga0209311_1003773_pt1 | contig 10188 bp, 12 predicted proteins | sample AD_UKC045_MetaG_FD_184417 | JGI IMG/M metagenome (GOLD analysis project Ga0209311, IMG submission 184417) | Active sludge microbial communities of municipal wastewater-treating anaerobic digesters from USA - AD_UKC045_MetaG (SPAdes) (version 2) | ecosystem: Engineered > Bioreactor > Anaerobic >... | reverse complement strand
GCCTCTACAGCGTCTACGATTGCCTGTATGCCTTCCGCATAGATCGATTCCGCGACCTGCCGCACGCCTTCACGTACTTGGCGCTCTCCGGCGGTCATACCCCAGGCAAGGACCGTTTCGACGCCACCGGATCTGGCTCTGCGGGCCTCCACAGCGTTTACAACGGCCTGTATGCCCTCGGCGAAAATGGCGTCCGCTACCTGCGCGACGCCCTCGCGGACCTGCCGCTCGCCGAGCGTCATCCCCCAGGCCATGACAGTCTCGACTCCGCCGGACCGCGAACGCCTGGCTTCTGCCGCTTCCACCACTTGCTGGATAGCCTCGGCGAACAGAGCGTCACGTACCTGCTGAACAGCTTCACGCGTCTGCCGCTCGCCGGCGGTCATCCCCCAGGCAAGGACCGTTTCAACCCCGCCTGAACGCGCGCGACGCGCTTCCACTGCGTTGACCACCGACTGTATCCCCTCAGCAAAGATGGCATCTGCCACCTGCTGAACGGCGTCGCGTGTCTGGCGCTCACTGAGCGTCATCCCCCAGGCCAGGACTGTTTCAACTCCGCCTGATCGAGATCGCCTGGCTTCTACCGCTTCCACTACCTGCTGGATAGCCTCAGCAAACAGAGCATCACGCACCTGACGAACGCCTTCACGGACTTGGCGCTCTTCGGTGGTCAGACCCCATGCGAGAACCGTCTCAACGCCTCCAGACCGGGAGCGCCTCATTTCTGCAGCATCGACAACCTGCTGGATCGCTTCGGCGAACAGAGCATCACGCACCTGCTGAACGGCGTCCCGCACCTGGCGCTCATTGAGCATCATGCTCCAGGATAAAACGGTCTCGACCCCGCCTGATCGAGATCGCCTGGCTTCTACCGCTTCCACTACCTGCTGGATCGCTTCGGCGAACAGAGCGTCTCGGACCTGTTGAACGCCTTCACGGACTTGGCGTTCAGGCAGTGTCTGCTTCCACGCGGTCACAGTCTCCATGCCGCCCGATCTAGCGCGCCTCATCTCCACAGCATCTACAACGGCCTGGATCGCTTCGGCGAATAGCGCGTCTCGGACCTGCTGAACGGCGTCGCGTGTCTGGCGCTCACTGAGCGTCATCCCCCACGAGAGCACAGTGTCCACGCCCCCCGAGCGGGCACGGCGAGACTCTGCGGCTTCGACAACCCTTTGTATGGCTTCAGTAAAGATGGCATCCGCGACCTGGCGCACGCCTTCCCGCACCTGGCGTTCTCCAGTGGTCATACCCCATGCAAGCACCATCTCCACGCCGCCCGAGCGGGCGCGTCGCGTCTCCGCGGCGTCGACCACCGCCTGAACCGCCTCCGTATAGATCGAGTCTGCGACCTGACGAACGCCTTCGCGGACCTGCCGCTCCGATGCGGTCATGCCCCACGCCAGGACCGTATCAACGCCACCTGATCTAGCGCGGCGAGCCTCGGCGCTGTCGACGACGCCCTGAATCGCTTCCGCGAACAGAGCATCCTGGACCTGACGCACTGCATCACGGGCCTGTCTCTCGCCAGCTGTCATGCCCCACGCCATTATGGTTTCGAGTCCGCCCGATGTGGTGCGCCGGCGCTCAGCGATATCTGCTACTTCCTGAATGGCCTCACCTACGATGCTGTCGCGGACTTGCTGCACAGCCTCTCTGACCTGTCGCTCCGTCGAGGTCATCGCGAGACCCCAGTCTGCCACCGGCCTGTCGCGCCTGCCGGCGCTGAGGATCCCCAGGCGCGACAACAGATCCTCGCCTGCGCCTCCCACAAGCCCCGTATACTCCCGCACCAGCCACTGCATGCTGTTGTGCTCCGGGGTCATCCCGGCGCTATACAGGGCCCTGATGGTGTCCTCGATCAATGCGGCCGTCTCGGCCTTCCAGTCCCACTTCTCGCCCCTGGCGAGAGCCATGCGCATCTCGGGGTATATGCCCGCGGCCATCTCTCGCTGGGCCTGCCGGAGCCCGTCGATGATCTCGCGCCAGATCTCCTCTGGAGTCTTTCCCGTGGCCTTCGTCGCAGCCGCACCGGTGCCCGTCGGCACACCCGGGATGGCCCCGGCGCTGCCTGCACCGCCGGCTGCCTTTGCAGCCGGCAGCGCCGCGATGAGCTTCGAGTAGTCGCCGGTCCTGATCGCTTCGGCAACTAGCGCAAGGCGCTGGTTCAGAGCGATTAACTCATTCTCAGCCTTGGCCCGCTGCTTCTCCAGGTGCTCGGCCAGACTCGTCTCACCCTGCGCCCGCCAGCGGCTGGCCTCGACCGAGTAGTGCTCGATCTCTCGTTGTTTGCGCGCCTGGTCTCGTTGCAGTGCGGTGCGCTCTAGCGCGGCCGCCAGCGCCGTCTCCTTGGCGATTTCGTCATCGATGGCGCTGAGGTTGCGGCGACGGGCCTCGGCCAGGTTGTCGGTGGCTGTCGTGACATCCGGCAGGATGTCATTCAGCTGCGTCATGACTGTCTGCAATTCGCCTTCGAGTCGTTTGTACTCGTCTGTGCCGGGCTTGAGCTTGTCCATCAGGCCGCTGATCTCGGAATATCGGTCGCGCAGATCGCGGAGAGTGGCCGCGGTAGACTCGTGCTGAGTCTGCAAACGCCGCTCGGCCTCGATGGTGTCGTTCGTGTGTTTTACCCACAGGGCGATGGCGCTGATGCCGGCCAGCACTATCCCGGCCGGGCCGAACAGGAATGACATCTTGCCTGCCGCCAGACCCAGCGCCTCGGACAACGTCGCGGCCCCGGCCTGCCATGCAGCGAAAGCGAAAATGGCGTTGTTGACGACCGGAAGTATCCCACCGATCACCCCCGCGACTACGCCTCCGACCTTGATCAGTTGTGAGATGGCCAGGGTTACCGGCCCGATTGCCGCAGCCAGCGCCAGCCACTTCACGGTGTTCTCCTGCATGGCCGGCGACAGGTTGCTGAACCAGTCGACCGCGTCCTTCAGCTTGTCCACCAGCGGACGGGCCGCCTCCATCGCCGAGTGAAATGCTGGCAGCAGCGCAATCCCGAACTCCGTGGATGTCTGCCTGATCTGCTCCTGCAAGATGCGCAACTTGTTCGCCGGCGAGTCCAGAGTCCGCGCCATGTCGCCCTGGGCCACGGCGGTCTGTTCCATGATGGCGCCGTATCGCGCCAGAATCTTGCCCTGCTCGCTCAGCTGTTCTCCCTGCTTGATCATGCCGTGATTGAGGGCGTACTGCTCGATGGTCGTCTCGTTGATGACGATTCCGAGTTGCCTGAGCGGCTGGACCTGCCCGGAGATGGCTGCCGTCAACTTTTCGAACGCCGCCTCCGGTTGCATGTTGAAAAAGCTGCTCATGTCGTAGGCGAGCTGCGTGAGCCCCTTTGCCATGTCATACGCAGCCGTCTCGCCGATGCCCATGGCCTGGAACATCACATTGAAGGTGCCGACCTGCTGTCGCAATTGATACTCGTTGAGCCCGAGCTCCTTCCGCAGGTCCTGCGACCACTTGCGGGCGGAGTCGGCCATCCGGCCCATGGACACCTCGAACAGGTTTTCGCCCTCCACGGCGTCCATGCCGGCCTTGATGGCGGCCGTACCGATCGCTGCCAGGGGCACCGTCAGGCCGATGGACAGGGTCTGCCCGGCCCTCTGCGCCTTATTGGCGACCTCCTCCATGCCCTTCTGAATCTTCTGCAACCCCTCGGTGCTGGCCTCAAGCCGAACCAAAAGCTCACCAATCACCAGCGGCATCGACCGTCACCTCCTCGTCCTCATCGTCATCGTCATCGTTGCCGTGCAAGCGGCGCCACTCCGCCACCAGGGCCTCCTCCGGGTCCGTCTCGATCCCCAGCAGGGCAGCCGGCTGCACAGGTTCGCTGGTCCAGCAGCTCATGATGTTTGCCGCCGTCCAGGCCGCTAGAGCCCGATCGCCCTCACGGCGGTCTCGGTAGCCCTGGCACCATAGCGTAAACTCATGCGGCGTCAAGCTCCAGAACTCGTCCGGCGTCAGTCCGATCTCCGCCGCTCGCCGCTGCAGCAGGTTCCAGTCGAATCCTTCTACTCGCCGCTTCCCGCCGGCTCGTCCGGCGCTTGGGCTTCCCCCTCGTCCGAGGCCTCCGCCGCATCAGTAATGCCCATGGCCAGCGCCAGGGCTTCGTAAACCTTGTTCATCCAGTAGGTGATTTTGTCGGGCTCGGAGTCCATGATCCGGCCGACCTTGTTCAGGTTCAGCGTGCGGTCGTCCTGAGACAGGCCGACGTAGAGCGCCTCGCGGACCACACGGATGCCAAACTGGCCAGCCAGGATCTGAGGAATCGTCATCCCCAGTCGCTCCTCGAGCAGCGCGATCGCGTTGAAATTCAGTCGCAACGTGCGGGTCTCGCCTCCGAACTCTATCTCGACGCCGCCCCGCTGTCTGGGTTTAGGCATGCTAATACCTCCTTATGTTGGGAAAGGCCGCCCCTTATGGAGCGGCCTGCGTGAATCGCTAGGATACGGCCCGGAGCAGGTCGCCGTCGCCCTCCAGCGAGATGGACGTCTTAGCCACCTGGCCGTGCGTCCCGGAGATCGGCGGGTAACTAGACAGGACCGCGTTGCCGGTGAACTCTGGATTATCGGCGCCTTTGACCGCCTTCTTCGGCCGGACTATGACCGGGAACGACGCGGCCCCGATCAAGGGGAACAGCGTCGCGTCAACCGAGGCTGCGTCGTAGTCCTGCAGCAGGGTGGCCGTCAGCTTGAAGTCTGTCAGTCCGGCGATGCGGGTGACCGACTTCTCACCCATCGCGCCTTTCTCATGGATGACCGCCGAGTAGTTCAGCTCGATCTGCTCCAGGTGGTCGCTGAGGTCCTTCCCGTTGATGCTGAGATGCGCATCCTTCAGGATCATCTTGCCCACTAGATATCACCTCCGTTAAGCCTGTATGCCAATGATTACCACCACGGCGAGACTTGGATTCGTGCCGCCGACGGTGTACGAGACTCTCCACCACTGGTCCGTGATGGGTCCGGCCACTGGCACCGCCCACCACCCCCCTGGCGCAATCACCTGCGGCAGGGCCAGGCGCTCCGTGGGCGTCCCGAATGCCTCCGTGGTCGCGCTCTGCACGGCCATCACCAGCGTCGGATTGGTCCCGCTCGCCGAGAGGACGTGCATGGCCGCGTACAGTTGCTGGCCTTCCGCCACCGCGCCGAGCTGTCTAGCTGTGCCCTGACCGGTCGCGGTCACCGCGCCGTTGAGCATGACCGTGCCGCGTATCAGGTTTCCGCCCTCGGCGTGGACCGAGAAGCCGAACAGGTCGCCATGCTTGCCTCCCGGCTGGTACTGTCCAAGGGTCGAGACGAACGTAAATGCCGTTTCCCCGGTCGCCCCGGTGAGCGGAGCCACCGACATGACCCCCTCGGACACGCCGATCTCATCGTAGAGCGTCTTGTCCAGCCCGCCCGTCTCGGCAGTGTCCCACAGGCCCTGGTGGTCGGCCACCGTGTTCCAGAGGCCCGCCATCCGCCGGACAGAGCCCGATGGGCCGAACAAATTGAGTTCCGGGTTCTTCGGCGTGGACGTCAACGCCATCTGGCTCAGGTCGCCGCTCATATCGTAGCCGTTGAGCCAGCAACGGCAGTTCTTCAAGATGTGCTTACCCACTGTTGCCATTCACCCCCTCGGAGCCGTTAAAGCCGCACACGCCGCATATCCAGCTGCCCTCCGAGCCCATGGCGTCTATGCGCACGCGCTGGTCATGCGGATGCTCGCACAGGGCCGGGTCGGGCGACGCGGTCAGCTCCGGCAGTTTCTGCTCCCCGGACTCCTCGTCCATCAAGCTCAGAGCCGCCTCACAGGCGGCCCGGATGCTCAGTATTAGGTATTTCATCGCTTCGGACGAACCCAAAACGTTCACCCCCCGACTGGCTCGCGGTGCATCTGGAAATTCAGCGAGAACGCCGGTCGCTTGCTCTCGTCGTAGCCCAGTGGCGCGATCTCGCCCATCTGCTGAATAGCCAGATAGCGCATGCCGCCGACCGTCACGGGCCCGTAGGAGTGCAGCGCGCTGCGGACCCACTCGGCCATGGCATATGCGTCCTGGTAGGATTCGGGGTTGCCTCGGACGCGGATCTCGATCGTGGGGTTATAGAGCGGCATATTCACTGGGGGGCCCCATCCTCCCGTGTCGTAGACGGTCACAGTTGTGTGCGGCCGGGCAGGTTCCAGCGTGGCGTGAAACTCCCACCCCTGGGCGGAGCTGCCCCGCCGCGCCCATGCGGCGACCAGTATGCTCTTGACATCGATTGCCGGCGAGTTCATCCCCTCACCTTCCCGCCTTCGCCTTGTCGTAGATCATCCGCACCCAGCGGTCGGTGTTGTTCTTGACCACGTCCTCCAGGTATTTGGCCTTGCCGCCCTTCGGGTGCCGCCATTGGAGCTCCTCATGCTGCCGCACTGCGTAGGGCGTGCCGAAGCCGATTTCTGCTACGTCCGGGCAGTTGGCATGAGGACGGCCTTTTCGTACAGTTGACCCGTCCTTCTGCCCTCTTGCGATCAGTGTCCCACCGTAGTCCAGATAGCCGCTGCCCCGCAGGTCGCCCTTGTCCACCGGCGCATCCGGCACCGACTTGCCCAGGCAGTCCAGCCCGACAAGAAGCAGCCCCTCTCGGACGCCAACCTTGATCTTGGCGAGCTCGCGGTTCAGGCGCGCCTGCACCTGCTGCAACCCTTCGATCTTCACCTGCACCCTCACAGCCACACCACCCACCCGACTACGGTCCCGTCCATCTCCTGCAGCTCCTCACCGGCCTGGAGTTCATGGGAATCCAGGACTCGCGGGTCTGTCTCAGCGGTCGCGCCCCGGTAGAGCCGGCCCTCGAGGTCGACCGGTCGCGTTAGGAATACCCGCGCCTGGCTGACGCGCTCCTCGCCGGTCTTCGTGCGGATCAGCCGCTGCTTCTGCTCCCACCGGCAGCGCAGCTGTTGTGGCGGGCCGTAATCTCGTCCGCCATAGCCGTCCGGCGTGCCGGGCCAGTACGTGCATGTCTCCGTGCAGACCGACGCGATCATCGGAGCTCACCGATGCGGTATTGCTGCATCCATCCATCGAGCAGCGCCAGGGCCAGCGGCGCCAAAGGTATCCGCCCCGCGGCACGCGGAGTGTATTGTTCGCTGGCGCTGCCCACCGACCGGCTCACGAGGCCCCGAGCCAGGTCGGATTCGAGCTTGCGCTGATAGTCCGTGGCGGCCAGCAGCCAGACCGCCTGCTCGCATATGGCCTCGTTCCGCGCCGAGCCAGGCGTGAGTTCGTGCAGCTGCAGCGTCCCGATCTGCCTCTCCGCGGTGGCCAGGGCCTTCGCTTTGTCGCTCGGCGACGCCTGTTCCCAGGCTTCGGAGTGCAGCCGAGTCTCGAAGTACGCATCGGCGGTCATCACATCCACTTGGCTCACCGCCTTCCGTGAAAGCTAGACCCGGCAGCCGAGTGACCGCCGGGTCCGCATTCGTTCGTTTGGCTATTAGGCCAGCACCTGGGCCTGGAACACGGCATCGGCCTGAGGGAACGTGGGGATTGCGCATGCCGCCGCCTTGGTCCAGATCGCCGGAGGCTCGGTCTCCTGAGTTACCGCGGCGTATACGCCGGCTGATTCCTTCGCCTCCACCTCGACATCGAGCAGCGCCTCGGCTGTGGGTCCCATGAGGGTCTCACCGAGGGCGTCGCCCGGCAGCAGCACGAACCGGTTGGCCGGGAAGAACCGGCCCGCGGTGATCGTGCCGTTCTCAGCCTGCGTCCGCACCTGCAGGTCATAGGTGGCGATACGCGGCAGGTTAAGCGTCTGCATCAAGTCGTTGAGCTGATTCACGCTGACCGCCCGGGAGCCGCCCTGGTCCCCGTAGATCATGGTCCTGATCTGCGCATTGCGAATCAGGTTTGCCACGACCGTGTTGGAGGTCAGGGCCCGAGTCGGCCTCACGCCGCAGGCGGCGATCACCGCGTCGACCCATGTTTGTATCATCGTGATGGGCTGCGCGTTGGCCTGGTTCCACTGTCCCCCGGCCACGTTCTGCGCTGGCAGAGCATCCTGATTGCCCGCAGGCACTCCGTAGTTAACTGTCATGATCAGCCCGTTCTCATTGAGTACGATCTGGCCTGTGGCCAAAGCACTCATACGCATGGCCTCAATACGGGCCAGCACCGAGTCGATCATGTTGTCCAGATCGTTGTAGAGCTGGTCGCGGACCATCGCCACATCACCGGCACCCTCGCGCTTCAGGGCGATCAGCTCTCGTTCGCCGAGGTTGATCTTCCGCTTGATGGGCGGGATCTCACCGCTGACCTTCACAGCGCCGTCGCGGCTCGCGATCTGAGCCTCGGCCCCGAACGCCTGGACGGACGCCATCACGGGCAGCAGGTTCTGGCTGCGCCAGTACTCGAACGTTAGTTCGTTGGTGGCCCGCATCGGGAACAACGTCAAGCCCACGTATTCACGCGGCTGACGAGCCCGGGCATAGGCCAGGGTCGCCTTGCGAGAGAATTCCTTCAGCAGTTCGCTCATTCGTTACACCTCCACCCTAGACCCAGGTGATCCCGGGCATGCTCGCCTTCGTGAAGGCGTCAATCGCCGCGGGCAACCTGACCTCGATCACCCGGGCCTGGTCGATGGCAGTGACCAGCTGGTCGCCGTGGACCGCTCCGCCGGTCGCTGTGAACGTGGTGAATACCACGTCATCTGCGAGCAGGAATCGGGGCGTCACGTTCGGCGCTCCCGCCGGGGTGTCGTTTGCGCCCCCCGCAAGCGGGGTAGCCGCTACCGCAATGACTACGTCACCCTCAGCACTGCCCTCTGCTAGCGACGCCACTACGATGTCCTTGACGTAGAGCGTCGCATTGATCGCGGCGATGACCTGACCGATGGTGCTGGTGATGGCCTTGGCGCCATTCGTCGCGAGATAAACACGGATGACGTCCGTCTCTACCGCTACCTTGAGACTGGCGCTGGCCGCGTCGGGGTCCACCAACTGGACCTTGATCGCGTTGCCGGCGACCCCGGTCTGCTTGGCTGTGATGACGATGTCATCCCGGTTGGCAGCGCCGCTGGCCTTCAGTGTGACGGTAGACGCGACGCCAGGCACAGCCGCTGCGCCAGCGACGTAGGGCGCATATTTCCCGTTGCCCAGCCGCCCCACGACCGTGCCGGCCGGGACGCGCTTTAGCCCGGTCAGGGGATCTGGCAGCACCGATAGGTGATCCAGGGTGATGCCCCCGCGGACGTATCGGACCTTCTCGGAGTCCAGGAAGCTGGTCTTGGCTCCGATTGTGGTCGTCTTGAGTTCCAGATTCATGTTTCACACCTCATTTCGTCGCCCACGGGTCATAACCGCCCGCGGGCGCAGTCTTGCCCTTGTTCCGCTCCTCGGCGAGCTTCTTTGCCGCCTCGACGGGATCCGGAGCCCCGGTCGGGCCTGGGTTGCCCCCGGGCGCGCCCACTCCGGGCTTGGCTCCAGTCGAGCCCTTGAGGAACGGCTTGTCCTTGAGGAGCGCTTCGATGGCCTCTTTTACGCCCGTGATCTTGCCGTCGTCGGCGATCTGCGCTTTCGACAGATCCACGAGCTGCCAGACAACATCTGCGTCCACCACGCCGAGCTCGGCCCCCAGGGCCCGCACCTCGGCGCGCAGCAGCGCTTGTTTGGCGTTCTTCTCGGCGGCCTCCAGGGCCGTCTTGTGTGTGGCTTCATGGTCGGACAACACCTTCGTCCAGTCCGGATCCTGTCCGTCCGGGATACTGAAGGCCTTGCGGATGCCCGCCAGCTGTTCATCTAGGCCCTTGGCCCTGGTGCGGTATCCGGCGCTCTCCGCACGAAGCGCCCTGACGTATTCCTCGGTGTAGGTGCGCGCCCCGCTCTGCTCAGGCGCTCCGCTCCCGGCGGGCGCGCCATCGCCGCCTCCATCATCAGGGGCGAGGAACGGGTATGAGAACATCCATAGTCTCGGTGGCATCTAGCCACACCTCCTGCGGGGCACCTGGCCCCGGTAATGGAAAACCACCCCTGCGGGTGGTAAACTTGTCCTGGGTGATCTCAATGTCATGGGTCCACGACCGCCGGCCCTCCTGGGCCCGCCGCGGGTTTAACCGCCAGATTTACTGGAGCGTCACCTGCGAGATTAACTGGCAGATCGCGCAGCTCCGCAAGCGCGGCCTCGAGCCGGCGCTGGTGCGCCTGGGGTCCGCGGCGTCAGCCGTC
>Ga0209311_1003769_pt1 | contig 10191 bp, 7 predicted proteins | sample AD_UKC045_MetaG_FD_184417 | JGI IMG/M metagenome (GOLD analysis project Ga0209311, IMG submission 184417) | Active sludge microbial communities of municipal wastewater-treating anaerobic digesters from USA - AD_UKC045_MetaG (SPAdes) (version 2) | ecosystem: Engineered > Bioreactor > Anaerobic >... | reverse complement strand
AGATAAACAAATCCATTATGGTAAAGCCGCCCCAAACGACCGTGGCCAGGTAAGCCTAACTCACCCTGCCCTCTCTTACCCAAGAGAGGGTTCTGAGGTTTAATATGAGGATGATGCGGTTCTTTCTCTTGGGTAAGAGAAAGTTAGAATGAGTTAGGCTCAACAGCTTCCAAAATCCTCTCGATAACACCTTCCATATTTGTTAAAACTTCATTGTTCCAAAAACGCATGACTTTTATATCTTTGGTATTCAAATAAACGGTTCTTTCTTGATCATAGGCCATACCCTGTTCTGACGCATGCTGACTACCGTCAAGTTCAATAGCGATTTTTTTCTCAGGACAATAAAAGTCTAAAATATATGGCCCCACGCTGAATTGTCTAAAAAATTTTAGCTTATCAAGCTGTCTTCCTCTTATTCTTTGCCACAATAAACGCTCAGCATCAGTAGAAGCAGCTCGCAATTTTCTCCGACGATCTTTTAAGAAGCGTTCATTGTTAGTTGTCAACCTCATACTCTTATCAGAGTATCATAATTAAAATTTATGAGAGCAGCTCACGCTGGCCACGTGGGTCTAACTCACCCTGCCCTCTCTTAGCCAAGAGAGGGTTCTGAGGTTTAATATGAGGATGATGCGGTTCTTTCTCTTGGGTAAGAGAAAGTTAGAATGAGTTAGGCTTGACTTGCCACTGGGCTTTATACCCTGCCCTCTCTTAGCCAAGAGAGGATTCTGGCAATTCAGTTATAAACTAAATTTTTCAAAATGAATTTGCCGTTTGGGTACACCGGCTTGTTTTAGAGCGTGCAAAATATTTTTCATCATGATGCTCGGCCCGCAAACATAAATATCTCTTTGTCGTAAATCCGGAGCTAGGCGCTCGATTTTTTCCAGATCTATAACTCCCCGCTCTCCAAGCCAAGCTTCATCATGGCTTAACACGTCATGCCGGCTGTTTGGACTTTGCTTAAAAATTTCGTTTAATTCATGGGTCAAGATCAAATCCTGTTGTGTTCTGGCGCCTCGTAAAAAAATAACATCTTGATTCTCTTTAGCTAATTCTTGAGCCATAGACATTAAGGGGGTCAGGCCTATGCCGCCGGCGATCAACAAATATTTGCTAGTGATTGCTTGATCAGGTGTAAACACGCCGTGCGGACCATCAACCACCACCCGGGTGCCGGGCCTAAGTTCGCGCATACGAGACGTGTAATCACCCAAATTTTTGACCGTGATGCGCAAATATTGTCCGTTGGGCGCGCAGGACAAAGAAAACGGATGCGCCTGCCACCATCTGTGTTTATCCAAAAAACGCATAATAAAAAACTGCCCGGGTTTGACTTTAAAGCCGTTCAAACCCCGGCCTGCAATATAAATGGAAACACAGTCCTGATTTTCAACCACCACTTTTTGCACCCTGAAGGCATGTTTGATGGATTGATAAGCCGGCCGCCAAAAGCGGTAGATGACTAAATTGGCAAAAGTAAAAATATACAAACCCATCCAATAATACCTGGGCCAGCCGGCCTGCAAATCAGAACCCACGCTAAACTGATGGCCCATGGCTAAAAGCACGGCCGCGTACATGAAAACATGGGTGAAATACCAGGTTTCGTATTTTAGTTTTTTGTAAACAATCAAGACCGACAAACCGATAAGCAATAAAAACAATAAAAAAGAGACTGCGGCCGCGGGCACGCCTTCGTAGTAATTCACATAACCCATAAATTGGGCCCAAGGCCGCGTTTTGCCGATCATGGACGCGCCGACCACCAATAAAACCGGATGCACAATAATGAACACGGGAATTAAAAAACCGAAAATATGGTGCCAGCGCGACAACTTGTCCAAACCAAAAAACCCTTCCAGCCACTTGGCCCGGCTGACCAGCAATATTTGCAATAAAACCAAAAAAGCGGCCAACAAGCCGGCCAGATTAGCGATAGACTTAAAGACCAAGCCAAAACTATAGCTTTCCATATACCAATCCATAATCAACCGGCCTGAATACGGAAACCAGATGGCTAAGATGATAAACAAATTGACGATCAATAGACTTTGCAGTAGACGTTTTTTCCAAATCATAAAATAATCGTACCTTGTGCTTCGGATAACGTCCATTTTCATGTAGCATGTAACATGTAACATATAGCATGTAACAACGTACCAAGTACCTAGCGCTCTTAACGTCCTAATTCACAAAACATAAAACACACAGCATATAACAACGTCCCACGGGGTGTCGTTCGCGAACGACTACCCCAAGTCAAAACCAACATTGTCATTGCGAGCGAGTCCGACGAGCGCGGCAATCTCGCTTATAAGCCTGTCGTCTAAGCAGATTGCCACGGTACGGCGTTCGCGAAAGCCGTGCCACGTCACTCGTCGGACTCATTCCTCGCAATGACAAGACTGTTATTCTGTCATTGCGACTGGAACGAAGGTGGAATGGAGAAATCGCTTTAACTTATTAAACCCAAGGGATCTCTCCACAGAGCCTGGACTGAGCTTGTCGAAGTGGTCGAGATGACAAAAAAATATAAAACCCCGCAACAACACAACAACACGCGTCTTAATGACTATCAGAGGCCTGACCGAGTCACGTCGTTCGCAAACAACGTGACGGAGACACGTCGCTCGCGAGCGACGTGTCGGAGAGAGTTGGTCAGGCTCTCCGAATGGCCAGAAAAATACGGTTGTTGAGTTGTTGCGGAATGGGGAGCCTGAATCCAAGAGCTGGACAGGCTCCCCGAGATGGGACACGGGTTATTTATAAAGCGCTCCCGTGCGAACAGCGCTGAAAGAACGGCCTAGCGGATCACGGCGTGGTCGCGCCAGAATTCGACACTCCGCATGTACGCGTCGCGGTCGAGCGTGACGCCGGACCCGCCTTCCTCGACGCCGAGAGCGTTCCTCACCATGGTCGCCGGGGGCATGGGCGACTCCTCGGGCCGGAGCTCAGCGTTGATCGCCACGATACCCCAGTCCGCATCCGGGACGTCTCGGTCGGCCTCGGGCTTGCCCTCGGCCTCCTTCTCCAACTGCTCCTTCGAGTAGAGGATCAAGTCGAGGTACTCGGCCCTCGGAGCCTCGAGACCTTCGAACCAACGCTGGAGGACGGGCAGCTCCTCCGGGCGACGCGCCTCGTACCCGGAACGCAACAAGTGCTGATTCTCGGGCGTAATGCACGCGACCCCGGCCTTGGTCGGCGAGGCGTTACGAAGGAACAGATGCTTGCAGAACGGCGCGTAGCCGTCGACGAGCACCGCGCCCTCCGCGATGACCTTGTCCGCGAGGTCGACCAGCTCGGCCTCCGTCAACCCGAGCACCTTCGTGCCCTTGAACGACGACGTGAAGTGACGGCCCGCGAACTTCGTGATGGCAACGCTCATTTTCTGACCTCGCCGTTTCTTAAACTGACGCGAGGCTCCTTGTTTTAGGACTTCTCCTCATGCACCGCGCGGATTCCTCCGTTTGTATGCACTCGGTTCTTGATCCCGCAGCAAACACAAAACTTCTTCTTCCTGCATACTTCATGTTGTACGCGAGACGATTAGAACGTGCTACGAGCGTCGTTCTGCGCTTTGTGATTAGTGTGGGGCGGGGTCGTTTGAGTTGCATGCACGACCCCTTTGAGTGCCCGGTATCACGGCTTAGATTAACCACAAAGCCGCATTGTGGATCTCATCATTTTGGAAAGCGCTGAGTCGCTTTCTCTTGATTTTTTTACCAGCCTGCGCTGGTGCCTCAAGTCCCGAAGTTTCGCGTGAGATGCGCGAAATTCAACAAGTCCATGCTCCGGGTTACGGGACTAGGTTGCCAATACGCTTTAGCCAACCTTGTTTGCGCGTGCCGCTAATCGGCTAAAGCGCATTTAATTTAAGATCTGAATAGCCCGCGCTCATCAGATCCGAGACCGATGCCGGCTGTTTACCGGCTTATACTACTATCTGTGCAGGGGGGATCGGTCACTCCCTTACTGCCCAGGTTCCCGCTTTGGCGCGGTGGCCGGTGCCGGTCCAGACATGATGGCTAATCCGCTGAAACGGAAATTTTTACAACCCGCGGCCTCTAGCGCCCGCAGACAGCTGTCCACCATCCGGCAACAAGTTCAGCCTCCCGCAGAAGTACGAGGTGAACCACCCCCGGGCAGACAACAGCCTGCCAGCGCCGGTGCGTCGCTTTCACCGGTAAGCCTTTGGAGCGCGCGACTTTCGCTCCCCCAAGCGCCCGCCCATGCGAACCCTGGGATGCCGCCGTACTTTTTACCGCGCCCAACGGAGGCGCTATTTTCACTCGGTGGAATCATCATTCACCTCCTTTCCACCCTTTTTTTGCGAGTCTATATTTTTGACCCGCTGCAAGCAAGAGCGTTTGACCACGCTTTTACCCTGCCTGCGTGCCCCTTTTGGCGGGGCTCCTGGACTACTCTTTTAGCATGCTCCAGGTCCTTGCTCGCTTTTTCCCGGCCCACATGGCCACAAGGTTAACGACGGCTTAACGAGCTACCGACGGGAGTCTTTCTGTTGCCGGGCCTCCTACCATTCCCCTTTGACGGTTTCCGCTCAAGGCGGACCGCGTGCGCTCACCATGATTCTCTCCTTTCAGATGAGCCTCTGCAGATTTACTGCAGACAATCGAAGCACTCATTGCTCCGACCCCGCATAGTCCCAGAGGGACGACGTGGGGTCGAAGGGCGAGATGTGCAATCTCACCAATTCGAGTACTTGTTATGCAGTCTTGCCCTCATTGGCCGCTTGCGCGTTTAACGTCGCACTGCAATCTGCGACGGTCTGTTTGTTTTTTACCAGGGACAACGAGTCGTCTCGGTCCCCGGGATCGTGGGCTCGCTTCCCCAGACAAGGGCGTGCGAGTTCCAGAAAGGAAGGCTGTTCGCCGTTGCGTTCCGATCCCAGGGCTCGGGCTCGGAACGCCTTCCCACGAAGGCGGTAATGAGAACGTAACCGCCGAAATCCTCCGCCTTCTTGAGGATGACGACGACAGATGAACACGGCTCGGGGCGCCGATTTTTGACGAACCTGCTCAACCCGAACCGTTTGGGCCGTTTGGCGTAAACCACCGCGTCGTCCGGCCCGGTCGCGACGCAAGTGGTCTCGCCGATGAGGCGACCGAAATCTACCTCATCGACGAGGAAATCTCTCCCCGCGGCATCTATGCGGCCGAGGGCCTCGGGGAGGAGGCCCTCGACGGCGGCGTGCAGGTGGGACTGGTGACGGTCCACCACCCGCTCGCCGTTCTTCAACTGCCACATAATTCCTCCATTTGTGGCAGAGCAACCGGATTCGGTCCGGTTTCCGTCCTCAGCACTACGCTTCGGTCCCGACGCACGTCTGCTGACGCGAATCGGGATCGAAGGGTGAGGAGAACTGTGCAGGTTCTTGATCTCACCGTTCGAGTGCTGCGTCCGCCATAGCTTTATGCGTAGGCGGACATTTTGCCCATATCGCCGGGACCAGCTATCCAAGATTCAGGCCTTACTTGGACTGGCCGCTCTTTTTTTCTAGAACTTGTCGACACCCACGCCACCTGTTGACCGAGCAAAGTCAACGATGGACTTATTCTCGACCTCCATCGCGAACCCGTGCACTCGTGTGCCCGGAATCTCGGCCTTTTTGAGGCTCGCGACAGAGGTGTCGTCATCGGTCAACACGACCACTTCGGGGCGGTACAGAGCCGCGCCCTTGGCGATCGCGTCCTCGATGAACTTGTGGGCCTCACGGACGGCCGCGGCGATGTCGGTCCCACCGCCACTGAAATTACCTTGCGCGAACTTTTTTACCAGCTCTCGCGCTTCAGCTGGTGTTCCGGCGTGGTGTACCTTGGTCATCTTGGTGTCGAAGACACTCAAGTAGACTTCGGCGTCACCACTAAGCACGGCCTTCAACCGGTTCATGACGACACCAGTGGCCTTCCAGTGCTTCTTGCCTGACATACTGCCGCTTCCGTCTACGAGTATGAAGATCGCTTGCTTGCGCACGACCCTCGTTACTCGCTCACGCACCGGCAGTTGGTGCGTGACAGCCTGATACAAGAAGTAAGACGGATTCTGCTGCCGGGTGGCCCAGGCTGTCTTGGCCACTCTCGACAGCTCGCCGAGATGCGCGATCGGGCGTGTTCGGACTTCTTCGCCCGCTGGGTCCACTTCTTGCCTCTCCTGCTTGCGCACTTGAAGCTTGGTGAACTGATCCAGTTTGCGGGAGATGTCCAACATTACCCGTTTATCGCTTCCGTCAACGAGATCTTCGGCCACCTTCAGGCGGTTAAGCCCTTGATGGCCCTGACGCTGTCCGTCCCGCTCGGACTCGGACTCGATCTCATGGCTCTTCCCTTCCGGGTCCACCATGTCGAGCTCCTCGTCAGAGAGAGAGTCAACAGCGTCCATGGTCTCGTGGAGGGCTTCGGCAACTCCCTCCGGCCGCTCGTTGTCTACGAAGATGGGGAGCGGCTCTCCCCCACCCTCTGCGCCGCCACTCGATTCCCCGCCCTGCTTTTTGGACAGGAGCTTGAGACAGGCCATGGCCTGCTCCAGCGGGGAGTTCCCGGGGAAACGCGCGAGGTCCAGAGTCTGCAAAAAGTCGCAGACATTCTGGTGATACCTCATCGCATCGTCCACCCGGGACGAGACAGCTTCCTGCCGGTTTTTCGTGCTCTTGCTGGTCTTCTTCCCATCCTTGCGGACGGTAATGGGCCAGTCTCCGCTCGAGTCGGGAGCCGGCAGCTTCTCCTCGACCCGCTGCGTCACCATGCCCCTGTAGGCAGACGGGGGGTTGACGCGCCCTCCCGCCGCCAGGTTTGTCATGTCAGCCACCAGGTCTGGGGCGAACTCCTTGAGGCTGACCGCCTGCGCTGCGGCTTTCATCTCATCCCGCGAGGGAGAGATGTAAGTCGCAGGAGGCGACGTGCGAAACGTGAATTGGCTCACGTTCGCCTCCTTCCCCCTTGCGGGAGTCAGGATTACCGCTTCCGGCGGTACGGTTTCAGAGCACTTCGCTCCGACTTCTATCCGTCATTGCGAGGAGTCTGACGACGAAGCAATCTACTGTAGATCGCCACGTCACTCGTCGGACTCGTTCCTCGCGATGACATGAATAAAAGTCGAAGGGCGAATGTGCGTTCGTCAATCGAGTGCCATCCACCTTCGCGTTAAGCTATGGTGGACCTTGGGCCCGTTTATCGTCCGGGATCAGACTATTCAGGTTCATGCCTTCTCCTGAAATGGCGGCCAATTTTATCGGACTTTGGCAAACGTGAATTTCCATTTTTGTTTTACGAGGTCTTGGACTGACCTCAGCGGATTAGCTAGATCCGCGTGGCTTCGAGGGCGAGGCGCTGCGCCTCGACAGCCTTCTCGCTCGCCGAGTCGCGGATGCGCTTTCGGCGGTCGGTCAAGCCATCGGTGACCTTGAGGCTGGCGGCCTCGTCACCGAAGGCCGTGAGGCTCTTCGCGCTCTGGAGCAGCTTGATCGGCGACGCCGCGCGTTTGGCGTCCTCGAAACCCGTGAGGATGGCAGCGAGCTTACACTCCGCTTCCACTACCCGAGCCTCGGCCGCCGCGCGCTCCATCGCCGCCTCCAGCCCCTTCTGGATTGTGTCGGCCAGCCCCTCGAGACCTGGCAGAAAGCGAAGGTCAGTTAGGTCCTGCTTCTCCACGTGATCGGAACCACGCATTACAGCGGCCGCTTGGCACACCTGCAACGCATGAACTGCCGTGCGAGGAGAAACAAAATTCCCATTGGCCGTCGCATTTGCCAAAATCTCTGCAAGGATCGCTTTAAACCCGTTCATCACGGGTCCCCCGAGCCGCGCAGCCACCTTCTCGAACATAGAGAGGTAGCTAGCTGCCGAGTAGTCTTTCCACTTCAGGTTGAGCTGCAGTGGGAACCTCTCGATCAGCGCCTGAGCCGAGGGTCCTAGCTCGGCAACTTCTGCCGGCTCCTTGTTAGTCAGACAGATTATTACTTCTGTCCGCATCGGGAACCTCTGTGCCCCGTTACGCAGCTCCTTGGCGGTCAACACGTCTTTCAAAGCAAGCAAGACCGAAGCAGGAGCGTCGAACAGCTCCTCGAACACCGCTACGCGATGATTCAAGAAAGACTGTGCCGGGTAGTACTCAAGAATTTTTTCCTCCTCAAGCTTCCTGAAATTGAGGCCCCCAAACAGGCGAGCCTCGTCCATCCCTTCTCCAAAGAATTGGTAATAGGCCTCGTCGGAGTAACCGAGACCATCCAGTACTGCTTTCACCATCTCGGACTTGCCGTGGCCGCCAGGCCCGAAGATGATGATGTTCTTTTTCGCGGTGAAAGCGAGCGCCATAATACGCGCCACTTCATCGACAAAAACGAACATGGCAGACAAGATGCTCAGAATCTGCTGGAACATGACGCAAACCTCTTCGGCCGATTGTTGGCCTCAGATTGGGCTTGCCCTGGGGAGGGGCAAGACGTTTTCGGACGTTCGTCCCTCTCCAAGAACAAGCTCTTGGTTTGGGTCCCCAATCACCTGACCATCAAGTCAGGATCAGGGGATCCAAATGAGTTTTGTGTCACTTCTCAATCCAGCCCTTTGACAAGAGCGGGATATTCGAAGCAGTGAACGCTGTGCATTGTTCACGTTTCGAGTGCGCCCTTGAGATCAAGGGCCGGCTCCACCTTCTAAGTTATCGTCCTCCGATCGGACTCGGGAGCCAGATTCTGACATCGCGCACTAGGGCGCTAGTCGAACCTGAGGCATCGGAGTAACGCCTGCCGACTAACGCACTTAACGTACCTAGCGTACCTAACGTCCTTCGTCATTACTGACGTGATGGACGCGAGGGACGTGATGGACGTCATGTACGCTTGTCATCTTTCATCCCGCTTTAACAGCGTGGACTTGGCTTGGCTTTTTTCCCACGAAGTTTTACACGTAGTGGGATACTTCACTTTGCCCAGGGGCTAGGAATCATTCCCCTGTCTAAGGTTTTTAGACCACGATGCACGGGCTATCACCACGTCGCTTTGTGATCTTGCAGACCTCTCGCGATTTCGGCGGTTGGGACTGCACGTGCGACTTTACGTTCGCCACTATCCGCCCACCGTTTTGCGCCACGAACTTCTTCGCCTTACGGTACGTCGAGAAGACGTCCGCAACCACGACCTCCTTTCCGTCCTTGAGCTTTCCATAAACCACACTGTAACGGTAGTAGCTATTCGCATCGCCGCGGAATGGAAGCTCTTCGTTGTCCTTGTAGTACTTAAGGATTTCGATAAGCTCCTCGATGGAAGCGACACTGCTAACGTCGTCGCTACCGCGAACGACGTCCTGAGGTGCGATCACTGAGTACCCTCCCCATTGCGACAACCAAACCTGGAGGTCGGTGCCGACGATGGAAAAGGTACGCAACGCTCGCTCGTGGTCGGCGAACGTCCCGGTCGAAACGATCTCGATGCCGTGGCGTGCGAGCTCGGCGGTGAGCTTGAGCTCGCGCTCCCTCTGGAGCCACTTTCTCGCTCTGAGGCGGTAGTGGCGCGCCTGGGCGAGGATGGGCTTAGCGTCACGGGCGGAGGGGTACTTGGCGAGAGCCTGCTCGAGCGCTCCCTCTTTCGAGGGGCCGAGCTCGCGGCCCCAGTCCCCGCCGACTGAGCCGTAAAACGACTCAATCTCGTTCTCATTCTTCTCTGCGTCGTCGAGGGTGCGAAACACCCTGACGATTCCCCTCCAACCACAGAGAGTTGCGAGGGGGTGGCGGAAGTTTGCATTGGAGTAAAAGGTCTTTCCAATTGTGTAGAACACTTTTTTCTTATGCGGCGCTTCTTGGGCTTACCGCATCTCCGTTATTTAAGCGCCATACTAACCATCCATCTACTGCACCATGCAGTATCTGTCCGGTTCGCACCGCGCTCGATCTAAAACAACAAACCTTGCCTGACGTTAAGTACGCTAGGTACGTTATGGACGTTAAGTACGCCAGGTAAGTTCCCTGCCTTAGATCGTCAATTGTCAAAGTTACATCACTCTCTACCGAACCATTTCACATGCTGCCATCACACGATCACCCCCTCTCCTCCTCATCACATTCCCTGCTACATGTTATATGTTACAAGTTACATGAATGAATAAGGGTTGATCGCTTCCTTTGGGTAGTAGCGACTGCAGGACCTCTGTCTGGATTCCCGTTTTCACGGGAATGACA
>Ga0209311_1003759_pt1 | contig 10211 bp, 5 predicted proteins | sample AD_UKC045_MetaG_FD_184417 | JGI IMG/M metagenome (GOLD analysis project Ga0209311, IMG submission 184417) | Active sludge microbial communities of municipal wastewater-treating anaerobic digesters from USA - AD_UKC045_MetaG (SPAdes) (version 2) | ecosystem: Engineered > Bioreactor > Anaerobic >... | reverse complement strand
ATATTCAAGCAGTTCCCTGGCATATCGCTCAAGCACGTCGATTATTATCACTCCCCTGCCTGACATCAGAGTCTCCCTGTCCCACCTCATCTCATCCATGGCAGCGGAAATGATTGTCTCTCTTATATTCTCACGTGACCGGGACAGTGCGGCAATCTTATGACCGGCATTGCTTTCTCCTTTCAGTGGCCCGTATAACCGGTGCAACGCCTCATGCATTATGTTGCCGAACCGGCGCTGGTCAATCTCCTTTTCAAGTACTTCCTCTTCGGGCATATCGCACACATATCTGTAATAAAAGCGCATACGGCAGTTTAACCATGTATTGATAGCACTGGGTGACAGATACTTGCCCTCACTGTTTCCCTCGCGGTAAGTTTCAAGAAGAACCATCTTATGGGCATCGGTCCTGGTGAGTGTCTCAGATATCATCCCGCTTCGGCCGACGCTGATATTAACCGTGCGATGCGAGGGTGCAAAGAGCGGACTGTAGCTCATCCTCACCAGGTAGCGGCTCATCTCACCGCTGTTCAATCCCTGTGCAGAAGAGTTGTAAAGGAACCATCCCTTCTGTGGTTTGCGCAGCAGCCTGAAGAAATAGTATGACCATATTGATTCATGCTCGTTTACAGTGGGCAGTCCGAATGCGCGCCTGATATTATATGGAATGTAAGTGTTGTTGTAGGAAGTTCCCGGAAAGATTCCTTCATTAAGTGAAAGGAGGATTATATTTTTGAATTCCAGGGCTCTTGTCTCAAGGACACCCATTATCTGTATCCCGCGCAGCGGTTCACCGGAGAATGGGACAATCATCTTGCGGAAGATGCGGTCAAGCAGCCTGAATGCTGTGTCAGGCTTCAGGTCAAGGCTGTACTTGCTGATGAGGTTGGCAAGCCGCATTGTGCTGCTCATAGCCATCCTCAGATACTCGCGGTCAGTGCTGAGCTTCATTTCGTCCTCTTCCGCTGCGAAGGAGGCCTCCTCAAGCCGTCCCATCACAAAGACCAGATACTCAGGCATCTGTGCGCCACTCTCCGGCACTTCAAACAGGAAACCTGAACGGAACCTTTCAGTCAACAGGGAGGCGCTTACCCTTATCATATTTCCTTTTATTATCTCCCTGACAACCGTATCCCCGTCGCTGCCGGCAAGCAGCCTGAAGTACTGGTGTCTCAGCAGTGCCAGCACCTCGTCACTGCGAAAGGAAAGTCCGCCGCTGCCTCTCCTGGCTGAACGGATGAGTGACATCAGTTGCTTCAGGAACGAGTAAAGCGGTGTAAACCGGAACGGATGACCCATAGTCACGTTCACCTCTTCCACCGACTCCGGCAGGGAACCAAGAACAGGCATCAGCAGTTTCTCGTCAGCAAGGATCACGGCGGTGGATGTCAGGTCGTCGCTGCCGGTTATGCCTTCATTTTCAAGCAGCTGTGCCACCATGCCAGCCTGTGCCGTATCAGAGGGTGTATCAATGATATGCCATTCACCGGCGGGTGGTTCATGTCTGCACGAAGGGCTCTCCTCCAGGGCGCTGCCGAAGATACGCCTGTTCTCCCTGATGAAAAGAGATGCCTTGTGCTCAGGGTCATCCATGAAAAAGTGGTCATCATCCCAATAGAAATCTGCAACACCCAGACGTTTCAGATGAAGGAACAGGTTTTTTTCGCAGGTATTCAGGGCGTTGAGACCTACTATGTGCCATCTCCTGCCCTCCGGCACATTCAGTTTTCCTGCGATTGCCTTCTCAGCCACCTCGCGGCAAAGCATTCCGTCACCGGCCATGCCGCGGGCCTTCAATGCCTCTCTGTACCCGTTATAAAGCGGACCGAGTTTCTGCCAGACAGACCTGAATTTTGAGCGGGCTTCGCTGCCGGAAGAGGCAGGATTGAAAGATTTCCAGAAACCGCGTATAATTTCAATCTGTTCATCTGTAAGGCCGCCGAACTTCTCATCTATCTCCTTCAGATCGGAGATGTTTCTGTAGAGCTTTTCGGCATCAGCCATATAAAGATCGATATCATTGAAGTCGGTTATAATCACTTCTCCCCACGGCCAGAAGTCGTCGAAGCTCATCTCCCCTCCGAACTGTTTCCTGAAGACGTTGTAAAGTTCAAATATCAGGGTTTCCGTATCTGCAGGCACGAGGTCAGTGAATGACCGGAACAGGTCACTGACAGTCATCATTGACGGGGCCCACGACGGTTTGTCATTCAGCTTTGCCAGGGCACGTGCCAGCCATAGTCCTGCCCTCCGGCTGGGGAGTACCACCGTCTGCCTCTCCATCTCGCTGCCGTGCTGTGCATGGAGCCTCTGTGCCACTTTCTCCAGGAAATCCATTCTCACCTCTTTTTGCAGAGCCTCCCCTGCCATGTATTCCGTTCTTCAAGCCGTTTTTCGAACAGCCCGAATATTTCATTGCTTCTCATGTGCCAGTCGCGCGGGTCAGCGAGCATACGCGGGGGCGCTTCTCCGCTGATGCGGTCAATCATTATGCCGGGCGAGAGCCGCTCCGTGAAGGAGATCACCAGGTCAAGATAATCGTCAAGTGAATAAAGGTCAAACGCGCCGGGATTCTGCTCATATTCACGGGCCATCGCTGTTCCCTTCACCAACTGCAGCTGCCTTATCTTGAGCGATGCAAGCGGCAATGATGAGATGACCTCCGCACTGTCAGCAATGGCGCGGCGGCTCTCGCCCGGCAGTCCGAAGATGAGATGCGCCCCCGCGTAAAGTCCCCTCAGCGAAGTCTCCTCCAGGGCTTGCACTGCCGTGGCGAAATCATGCCCCCGGTTAATCCTCCTGAGCACATCATTATTAACCGATTCAATCCCATATTCAATCATGACGAAATAATCACGGGCCATAAGCGCCAGCCAGTCAAGCAGCTCACCGCTGATGCAGTCAGGACGGGTACCTATGACAATGCCAGCCACCAAGGGGTGGTTCAGCGCCTCATTATAAAGGGCAGTCAGTCTCTCAATACCTGCGTATGTATTTGTATATGCCTGGAAATATGCAATATAGTGTTTTGCACGACGGTATCTCAGGCGGTGAAAGGCTATCCCCTGCTCTATCTGTTCCGACACACTTTTATCAGGGGTGCAGTAACCAGGGATGAAGGCCTCGTTATTGCAATAGGTGCATCCACCGTAACCAAGGGTTCCGTCACGGTTGGGGCATGTGAATCCTGCGTTTATGCTCAGCTTCTGCACCCGTCCTCCGACAAGTCCGGTAAACCAGTCAGCAAAGGAGTTGAATCTTCTGGCCGTTCCCCAACCATATATTGTTTCTCTGTTCATTCCTCCTCTATTGCATCCTATCCCTTTTTCCATCTGCCCTTCATCCCCGGAAGCTAATCATCTGCCTCCTCTATTATGTCCTTTTCAACATACCACAGCCACGACCTCACATCACTGTATCCCATCTGCAGAAGTAGCTGGCGGTAGTCGGCAGCCTGCTGTTTGTGTCGTGGCAACGGCTCTCCGAACTTATAGTCGATTACCGTCACTGTGTCACCGCTTATCATCACCCTGTCAGGTCGGCGGGCGGCGCCCGTGGGGAGTATGATTGTGGCCTCGGTCATTACCGAGGCGCTGCCGTCGAACCATGAGTGCACCTTCTCTGCCGAGAGCATGGTGCGGAGGCGGGTTACAGCTGCATCACGGCCGGTCACCGGCATCAGCCCGGCGGTGCAGGCATGGTCCACGGCTGCCTCAATGTCATGGGTGGTGGTGATGCGGCTGAGAATCTCGTGCATCATTATGCCGTATGCCCTCCCACCGGGTTCAGCGAGTTTGACCTCATCGGCGGGGAGGGCGCCGCCCGTCCTCAGTCTGAGTCTGCCCCGCGGCTCGCTCAGGGTAAACCGTGACATCTCCAGCCCTGGCTGACGCTCCTCTCTCTCCACAGGTGGCAGTTCGCCGCATTCGACAACCCTGACAGCCTCATCGTCGCGCGTAATGAAGCCGGCCGGAAGATTTTCGAGAGCCTGATTAAGGAGGCTTCCTGCCCCTGCGCTGCCGGAAGCTTTCAGTGCTGTCTCCGGCGCCATAACATAGAGAGCGTCAACAGCCCTGGTGAACGCCACATAAAGCAGGTTGACCCCGTCAAGCCAGTCTGATGCCTTCTCCATCATGGCTTCTTCAGCGAACAGCGATTCCTCCAGGCGGCTGTTTATCTCCGGAAGTACTACAGGCATCATATCAAAGGGGGCGGGTACCTCAGTAACCCAGAGAAGAGGTCTGCTGAAACCGGGTTTCGTAAACTCCCATGAAGCAAATGGCACAATCACCACCCTGCTTTGCAATCCCTTGGCCCTGTGAACCGTCATCACCCTCATCGCCTCCTGGCGGTTCGACTGGCTGAGGGTGCTTTTGCATCCCTCCCCGTCCCACCATTCAACAAATGCCGAGATATCCGAGCTATGCCGGCCTGACCATGTGAGCACAACGTCCTGGAAGGAGCTGATATATGCAATATTTGCACTGTTTTCGCCCAGACCGAAGAAGCGGATCATCCCTTCAGTGGCGCTATAGAGTGAAGAGTTCCTGAATGATTCCAGCTTCTCCTCCCACCCTTCGGGAAGGGGGGACTGGTTTCCCCCGCCAGTCATGTCGTCAAAGGGTCTCTCGTCCCGCTCCATCGGCTGATTATCAAGAGGTAGCTGGTCTCGCTCACCAGTATGGTTATCAAGGGGTGGCCCGTCGGGAAGGGGGGGCTGGCCGGGCTCACTTGTCTGGTCCTCAAGGTGTGTCTGGTCGCACCCCAACGGTCTGCCGGGGAGGGGTTGCCGGCCGGGGAGGGGTTGCCGGCCGGCAAGGGGTATCCTGTCTGACTCTACCGGGCCATCACCGCTGTAGATAAGATCTTCATTCCTTCCGGTGGCCAGAATATATGACCGGACTATCCGGCTCCTGTTGATGCGGCTGCCGGGATCGGTCAGGTATCTCAGGCATGCCATCATCAGCGTCACGGCCGGGTTACGCTCAAGGAGAAGCGACTCACCTGATGTTATCTCATAGTTGTAGTGTTCCCTCTGTTCAGGTGTGCAGGAGGAGCTGTACTCAAGGATACGGCTGATAATACTCTTGCCCTCCTCATTTGTCCGGCAGAGCAGGAGGATGTCATCAGCGCGGTACCCGTAGTCCTGCAACCGCTCAACAACCGATGGCAGGTCGCGCAGCACCCTCTCCTTCCAGCCCTCATCGTCGCTCTTCCGGTAAAGTGTCACACTCACTAAGCCTCCCGGCCTTCTTTCCGTACCCTCCTGTTTGGAGCCTTCATATATCTCGCTGATCTTCAGCCCGTCAAAAGCCAGTCTCTCATCACATAAAGCGGGGATTGAAGAGGGGCTGAAAAGTGCATTGTTGAATAGTATTATATTCTCACGGCTGCGGTAGTTGGTGCTGAGGTGCACAGTCCGCACCGTCTCGTCTCCGAAGGCCTGTGCAGCCTCGGAGTGGATTATCCGCCAGTCACTGTTCCGCCAGCGGTAGATCGACTGTTTGATGTCGCCCACAACCAGGTTGTCTTTCCCGCGTGCGAGCGTCTCGGCTATCAGCGGCCGGAAGTTGTTCCACTGTATGCGTGATGTATCCTGGAACTCATCTATTATATAGTGGTCATAAGCTGCACCGATCTTTTCATAGATGAAGGGTGTGTCATCATCAGCTATCAGCTTGTTTATCAGCTCACCCGAATCGGAGAGCAGGAACAGGTTCTGGTCATGAGCCTGTTCCCTCACCCTCTCACTGATTGCCCCCAGTATACCTATAACATGTATTGTCCGTACCTGTGCCAGGGCAGAGAGATATAAACTGTAACGCCTTTCAAACAACTCTGATATTTTTCTGACCACCTCATCAAGTCCCATTTCTGTTGCGTTGGCGAAGGCGTTTACAACATCAGGCTTTGCTCCTCCCGCATAATATTTCCCATCCACAGCAGCTTTTGTCCAGTTACTGTTTGGCCGGCGGGTGTCGCCCTGCGCGTAGCGTCTCAGGCTCTCGCCAACACCGCCCCTGCTTTTATACAGAAAATCGTCTGGAGTAAGGCCACAGTCACTGTATATTCTGACCCCCCTGGAAGCCAGATTTTTCAGGTCAGACTCAAATTTTCTCCTGATTGAAAAGACCTTTGATGCATACTCTGCCATCACCCCGTAGTCACCGATTCTTTTCCGGTCATCGGCACCAAGCTGCCTGAAGTCCTCCCTGAAGACCTGCCCTGCCACTTCCATGATTTCCTTGCGGATATCCCACCCCTTGCTGTCATCAAGCCGTGAGGCTACATAAGATGATATCCATTCAAGCAGTTTTTTGTCAGTAGCCACTCCGGCAAGGAGGCTGTCGACAGCATCAGAGAGGACAGCCTCATGTTCCAGTTCAATCTCGTAGCCGGCGGGAATGTCCATTTCCCTCGCGAAAGCCCTGATCACCCTCTGGAAGAATGAGTCAATCGTTCCGACCGTAAAACGTGAGTAATCCTGAAGAATATTATTCAGAGCCAGGGGTGCATTTTTCCGGATGGTTACTGCAGCGGTCTCCCTGTCAGGCCACAGGTCAGGGAAGAAGTTGAAGAGGTATTCTGCAAATTCCCTTCGTTCCTTTTCACCCTTTTCATTCTCCAGGCCCAGGTGATGGAGCCTCCGGAGTATTCGTTCCTTCATCTCTGCCGCTGCAGAGTTTGTAAAGGTGACAGCAAGTATGCGCCGGTATGCTCCCGGATCATGCAGGACGCATGAAAGGTAGAATGCAGTGAGTGCATGAGTCTTTCCTGACCCTGCCGATGCACTGTATTTCAATAACTTGCCTGTCTGTTCCATCTTCTGAAAAGTAGTAAAAAAAACTGTTCAAACGGAGCAGCTTCAATGTAGTTATCAACATATTGAGTGAAAGAACTACCTTTGCGTCGTGAAAAAAAAGGTTATCGTCGGGCTTTCGGGGGGTGTTGACTCCAGTGTCGCCGCATGGCTGCTCAAGGAACAGGGCTATGAGGTGGAAGGGATCTTCATGATCAACTGGCATGATAGCCGGGGGTTGCTTAAAGGCGACTGTCCCTTTGACGAGGATATCACCTTTGCCGAAATGGTTGCCAGGAAGCTGAAGATTAAACTGAGAACGACCGACCTCAGTGAAGAGTACAGGGAGAGGGTTGCCGACTATATGTTCAGCGAGTATGCTGCCGGCCGCACACCCAATCCGGATGTGCTCTGCAACCGGGAGATCAAGTTTGACTCATTTGCCCGTGAGGCGCTGAAGCACGGGGCTGATTTCATTGCCACCGGCCACTTTTGCCGCAATGAGCTGGCTGAAACCCCTGCAGGACGGGTAAACCGCCTTCTGGCAGGAATTGACCGCAACAAGGACCAAAGTTATTTTCTCTGCCAGGTGAGTCAGCATCAGCTTGACAATGTACTTTTCCCGGTCGGGTCACTGACAAAGCCTGAAGTGCGTAAGATAGCAGCCGATCTGGGTCTGGCAACGGCTGTAAGGAAGGATTCACAGGGGATATGCTTTGTCGGTAAGGTTGACCTGCCGGTGTTCCTCCGGCAGCAGCTTGGGACGAAGAAAGGCAGGATTATCTATATGCCTGACGGCGAAGGGTTCAGGAGCTGGCCTGAGGGGCTGCCCGGTCATGATGCCACCGAGGAGGAACTGGCGGAGATGGCAAGGCCCCACACGCTGAATCCCGGTGATGGTGTTACGGCAGGTGTGCACAACGGCGCCCATTTCTTTACCGTGGGACAGCGCAAGGGTCTTAACCTCGGAGGATACCGGGAACCGCTTTTTGTGATAGGCATTGACACAGCAAACAATATTATCTATGCAGGTGAAGGGCAGATGCACGGCGGCCTTTACCGGAAGGGACTCTTCATCAGGTCAGCGGAGGTACACTGGATAAGGAATGATCTGACGATGAAGAGAGGTGAGAGCCGTGATTACCAGGTTCGCATCCGCTACAGGCAGCCGCTGCAGCAGGCACGTCTCTATGCCCGGCAAGAGGGTTATTACATCATCTTTGAGAAATCACAGCGTGGAATAACTCCCGGGCAGTTTGCGGCATGGTATGACGGGGATGAATTACTCGGTTCAGGTCCTATCAATGAACAAAGCGGCCTGATTTGATGTTAAGGTTCTTGATTTATCAACAATTTTTGTATTAACTTGTCGTTTTATTTTAAAGCAGGACAAAAAAACTAACAACATGAAAAAAGTTATCCTTTCATTGGCCTTCGTCGTTCTTGCATTTGGTTTGAATGCACAGAGCAATGTAATCAAAACCAATCCTCTTGCCCTCGCATTTGGCGACTTCAATGCGACCTATGAGAGAGTACTGAACAATAGTTCATCACTTCAGATAAGCGGACATTACATGTTCAAGTTTCTCAGTGAAGAGGTAAATCTTGGCGGAGTCGGCCTTGGTTACCGTTTTTACATTACACACGCCAAGAAGCCCGTACCGGCAGGATTTCATGTTACTCCCAACGGAGTCTTTACATTCGGAAGCGTAAAGAATGAAGACGGAACAACCTCCGGAGCGAAAACATACGGCTTTGGGGTTGAACTTGGATATCAGTGGGTCTGGGAAAGTGGTTTTGCTCTTGATCTTGGAATCGGGCCAATGTACCGTTTCCTGAGTGGTTCAGGAGATGAGAGCTCAACGGCCTCCGGATTCTGGCCAAGCGCCACCCTGGCTATTGGCTACGCTTTCTAAAGTTGTAAGCCATATAGAAGATAAGTAAAGGTGTCTCAACAGGGGCACCTTTTTTTTGGCAGGCGGAGAGATCCGCTGGCTATGATAGCCTGTCACGGTAATCCTCATACCCGAACTCCCTGACCAGTCTGAACTTCTGATCTGCCGTCCATATGCCGATATGCGGGTGAGGCACACCGTTGAAGGTTGTGGTCTTGACCATCGTATAGTGAATCATGTCCCAGAAGACCAACCTGTCACCAACCTCCAGTTCGCGGTGGAACGACCAGTCTCCCATGAAATCGCCCGAGAGGCATGAGTTGCCACCCATCCTGTAGGCGGGTTTTCCGGCCACCGGTTCGAATGCTCCGATTATCACGGGTTTATATGGCATCTCGAGACAATCAGGCATATGTGCCGTGAATGAGACGTCAAGGATTGCCGTTTTGATTCCGTCGCGATCAATTATATCCTCCACGGTGGTAACCAGTTCGCCGGTCTCCCATGCGAAAGCGCTGCCCGGCTCAAGAATAATGTGAATGCCGTGCTTCTCCCTGAACCTTTTCAGGAGGCTGATCAGATGGTCAGTATCGTAATTCTTACCTGTCATGAGGTGACCGCCGCCCATGTTCAGCCATTTAAGCTTCGGCAACAGATGCCCGAACTTTTTCTCCACAACGGCCAGCACCTTTTCAAGGGTGTATGAGTCAGACTCGAACAGTACATGAAAATGAAGACCCTCCACCCCTTCGGGTAGTCCGCCGGAGAGTTCGCCGGCAGTAACGCCAAGGCGCGAACCGGGTGAACAGGGATTATAAATTCCATGGGCGATCTCCGAATATTCCGGATTGATTCGCAGTCCCGGGGAGATATGCTTTCCCCCGCGCTGCAGCACAGGAGCAAATTTCCGGTACTGTGCCAGCGAGTTGAATGTGACATGTGAGCTGTAGCGCATTATGGTGCCAAACTCCTCGCTGCGGAATGCAGGTGCATAAGTGTGTGCCGGCACACCCATCTCCTCATAACAGAGCCTGGCTTCATGAATGGAACTTGCTGCAGCGCCTGAGACATATTCACGCACCACCGGGAATACAGACCACATGGCGAAACCCTTGAATGCCAGGATAATTTCAGCGCCGGAGGCGTCTGCAACATGTTTAATGATGCCCAGGTTCTTCCGGAGCCTCTCCTCGTCAATCACGTAGCACGGCGAGGGGATCCTGCTGTAGTCGATCATATCAGAGCTCGAGGTCTATGTCAAACTTCTCATGCCAGGGCAGGCCAAGGCGGGCCAACTCCTTCAGGAACGGGTCAGGATCAAATTGCTCCACATTCCACACACCGGGTTTCTTCCAGAGGCCCTTCATGTACATCATGGCGCCTGTAGCTGCAGGCACGCCGGTAGTATAGCTCACAGCCTGTGTCCCCGTCTCACGGTATGCCTCTTCATGACTGCAGTTGTTCCAGATATAGTATGTACGTTCCCTGCCCTGTTTGTCAGGGCCTTTTATCCGGCA
>Ga0209311_1003743_pt1 | contig 10237 bp, 10 predicted proteins | sample AD_UKC045_MetaG_FD_184417 | JGI IMG/M metagenome (GOLD analysis project Ga0209311, IMG submission 184417) | Active sludge microbial communities of municipal wastewater-treating anaerobic digesters from USA - AD_UKC045_MetaG (SPAdes) (version 2) | ecosystem: Engineered > Bioreactor > Anaerobic >... | reverse complement strand
CTCGAGAACCTTCCCATGAAACTGGAGAAGCACTTCTCACTTAACAGCCGGCTCGTGATTTATCCCCAGCAATTCAATCAAACCTATGCCACTGACGGCTATGAAGATATAACTGCTGACCCCCTGAATAAAGGAATTGAAACCATTCAGAAAATAGGAAAGGGAATAAGCAGCATCTTCAAAAAAGGAGATATCTAGCGTTCCATTTCAGAATCTGTCGTATTTTCCATCGATAAACACATCCCTTACAGCTTCCAGGTACCCGAATCCGTTCAGCATGTCGGGCAGCAGGTAGCTGCCCTCCACCCATTCGTTCCAGGCGTTGATGGTGATCAGCCTGGTCTGGCCGGGATGGCTGTCGGCATATCTTTTGGCCCTGGCAAGCAGGGCTGCAAAGCTCCGGGGTGTATTGTGATAATGCACCACATCATGCATGCCCTTTGCAGGAAAGCGCGGCGTGTCGTCCCAGCCAATGGAAACACACGGAAATACAGGGATATCAAGCAGGGAATCCATCTGCTCCCGTATTCTGATTGAGTTTGTACCGTAAACGATGTAATCCTCATCAAGCCCTCCCATATTGTACATTGCAACACTGTTAAACCCCATTGCCTTCACATTGCCGGCAAACTTTGCGGCTGCTGCTTCTGACATGATCGAACCGCCCCCCTGGTTCCACTGGATGTGCAATCCCGGAAAACCGGCCTTTTTCACTTCATCGCGAAAATAATCGAGAGCCCTGCGTGCCTCTTCAGTACTGTTGCCGAAGCTTTCAAGCAGCTTGTCGACACTGAAAATGGAAAATACCGGTTCGCCGTTGATCTTGAAATAATTCGGACGCCTGAAATACTGGTTGATCAGCCTGTCTACTATGATCCGGTAATTTTTCCAGTCAACCCTGGCATTCCAGAGAATGTCGGTATTATCCTTGTAACGGTGTACGTTCCAGTAGTTGTATTTGACATCATGGTTTGCCCACATGACATAGAACTGCATTTTTTCATTGTTCCGTGCACCAAGGAAACCATCATTAAGAGCGCTTTCCAGGAACGGACCTTCATTGTACCAGTACCAGTCGTAAACAAATACATTCACGCCATGACTGGTTGCCGCTTCGATCCATTTTTCCACGACCTTCGGATCATTGTCCGCTTCGTAACCCCAAAAGGGCTGCCGGGGCTGATAATGCCCCTCAAAACGCGGAGTACCCTTTTTTATAACTTCCCATTCACCGGTACCTTCGGGCCAGAGCATCTCCCTCCCCAGCGGATCATCATGACAGGAGGGCCAAATATAGGCAGCTACGTAATAACCGGGTTTTTCAGCCCGGTCATCCTGCCTGTCCGTCTGTACACCGGGCCTGCAACCTGAAAGAATAAGGATTGTTGCGAAAATGACAGTTCGCGTAAAAGAGTTTTTCATTTTTTTCAAATTAGGTGACTAATGATCAATTACTTGAATTCTGTATTATTGTTCAGGATTTGTTAAAAACGGATCCCCGGGTCATACATCCGGCAATTTTCTTATGGCATGCAGGTTTAAATTTAAGAAAATCAAAAATAACTCTATGAAAAAACAGTATAATTACACGAAAACAGTAAATATCAAATATCAGTAAAAAAAGCCTTTGACGAAACAAATCCCGGCTAATATATTCCATAATTCCCCGGGCGTTTTATTCAGGGATTTATTATTAGATTCAAATATTAATTCTCCTCAGCCTTACTGATGGTTTATTCCATCCCAGGTCATAATGCCCCGTACTTAATGAAACACTTCAGAAAATGTACTTTATGCATATGAATCCCGCATGATACAAAATCACAAACAAGCATTAAAATAAAATTCATGGGGTTCCATGTGAACCACTTAATTTTCAGCAGTATACCAATTTATTTTCAGATGAAACCCACATGATTGACCACAATCACAAACACGATAAGAATATAATTTTCAACCGAGCTTGCGAGCTCGACAAAGTCAATCATGTGCGGTTCCCTGCCCGACGGGTCAGGCGGGCATCATACCATTAAAATCAAAATTATATTATGATGAAAAGAATACTATTGATTTTTTCAGCGGTAATAATGACAACTTCAGCGGCGGGTCAGGATCTTGAGATATCTGTTGCACCGACTGTTAACTTTCCTGTGTACAAGGCTCTTGAAGGCGGAGCAGGTCATAATCCCGGAACAGGGTTTTCAATCACTTTCGGTTATCTTGCAGCACAAAAGCAGTTTATTGCCTGGACCATCGGCCTGGGCTATCATTTTGTCAGGATAAAGACCGATCCGATGTTCAACGGAGTATATGATCCCTTGCCCTACACTGAATCATGCAGCCTGATCTCGTTCAGCATTGGTGCTGTCAGCAATCTCAGAAACAATTTCTTCATAGCTTTCGGACCGGCCATGGATCTTCAGCTCAACCAGAAGGGCCAAAGGACAATCGAAAGGCAAACCGGACTGGGTTTTTCGCTCAGCGGGGGGAAAAATATATCGCTGGACAACAATTTGGGTCTGAGGATCAGACCGGAAATAAGGAGTCATAACCTGATCCCGTTCCAGGGATGGGATTATCCGTTAAGGCTTCTCGTCGCCGGATTGAATATCGGGTTGATCTTTTAAAACAGACGGCTGCATTGCGGGCTGAAATCCATGATTCATTCATGATCGGATCACATGTACCAAATCAAACTGCGACAACGGGTTATTTCAATACCATGGTACAGTTTTTGCACGGTTAAAAGCAGGATTAAACCGCTGATATTATGAACAGAAATTACCCGCTGTTTGCAACTGATCAGCTCCGCATTGTCAGAAACGGGTTTTTCCCGCCAGAATTCAACTTAAATGCATTCCTGAACATCATTGCCGGTACTTTTTTGGAAAAATCTTCCGAACCAGTTAGTTCCCTGTAATTCTGAAAAAATGAAAAAACAAAACACAACCAGCCTGATCAAAATCTTCGGAACGGTCCTGATCATCACTATCTTCTTCAGCTGTTCCACCGTAAACAGGATCTATACGGACAATGATCTGACACGCTCCTCGAAGAGATTTGAACTGAAATATCTTGTCAGGGATCGTGTCCGCCGGTCTCCCCTGCACTTTTTCAGGCAAACAATCATCAAGGAAATCGGCAGGGATAATGAAGTTAATTACACTGCCTATGATGTGCTGACATTGTCTGGCACAAGCTTTACGGTCGATGATAAGGTATTCCTGATTATTGATAACGTTCCGTTCTCAATGAAGATCGACAGGATGGAATTTGAAAATGAAAGAAGTCTTTCGGAAGACACACAAACCTTCTTAAATTCAGAATCGGTGCCCATAACGGTGATGACCGGCTATTCGGAAGATAACTCCAAAATTGCAAGATTCAGCTACAAAATACCCCCTGAGGCCATTGAAAGGATCAGGAATTCAAATCAGCTGCTTATACGTTACTATTCGGGCCCAAGCATGATGACCGTAAAGCCGGGGAAGAAAAGCTTCAGGAAACTGAAACAACTGATTGATTCTTTCTAGGACCGGACACTCCGCTGATCTCTTTTTTCATGCCGGAATACCCTGTGACCGGGCCGGTTCCCGGCAAAAAAACGAACCGCCCGGATACGGCGGTCGTTCCATCCTCCCCTAAACCACCGTACCGGGGCCCGCTTGAAACTGACAGCTTTTCCATCAGAAAATTTCACACCAGGTATTGACTTTGATTTATAAAGTAGTTATCTTTACTCATTATTAAAGAAGAATCATTATTATTTAAGAATATTTGTCTATGAAAGCCGTAAATACAGGCAGCAGGCGGATCAGGGTGTCGGTGTTTGGCATTCTGGGAGCTGGCATTCCGAGAACAGTATCAAACGCTGGCAATAATCCTGCTGCCGGAGAGCTGACCGGATACTCCGGGAATTATCATCCGGGTATTTCGGCTGGAGCCGGTTGCCGGTTTCCTTTCGGTTTGGCAGAAAGCGGCTTGTCCGGAAAGGCTGCGACAGTTAAAAACAACGAGAGGGATAATAACCTCATAGAATATCAAAGTAATACATATTGTTCCTTTTCCCGTACGATTGAAGGTTACTTTGGCGGTGGGCCGGGTGTATTTCGTGAACAATATTTCCTGAAAGGTTGACGGATATAACAACAGGTGAAAGTCCGGTAATCAACAAAAGAGAAGAACTAAATTTAACACATGAACATATGGAAAAGCAACCGAAGAAAGCCAGCAAAAGTCCTGTAACAGGGGCTGTCAGTAATCACGTAGCCGGAATGGCAGGTACAAAGAACCGCGACTGGTGGCCAAATCAGTTAAAGCTGAATATTCTCCGCCAGAACTCATCAAAATCAAACCCTATGGGTGAAGGATTTAACTATGCGGAAGAATTTAAGAGCCTGGACCTGAAAGCTGTTAAAAAGGATTTACATCGTATAATGACTGATTCCCAGGACTGGTGGCCTGCCGATTTTGGTCATTATGGTCCTCTTTTTATCCGTATGGCATGGCACAGTGCGGGCACTTACCGCATTGGCGACGGTCGCGGCGGGGCCGGCTCGGGGCAGCAGCGTTTTGCCCCGCTGAACAGCTGGCCCGATAATGTCAATCTCGACAAGGCGCGCCGTCTGCTTTGGCCTGTAAAGCAAAAATACGGAAGGAAAATATCATGGGCCGATCTGATGATACTGGCCGGCAATGTGGCCCTTGAATCGATGGGATTCAGGACCTATGGGTTTGCCGGTGGAAGAGAAGATGTATGGGAGCCGGAAGAAGATGTATACTGGGGTTCTGAAACAAAATGGCTTGACAATGATAAACGGAACCTCGATCCGGAAGAAACAGCCAATCCTCTTGCGGCCATTCAGATGGGACTGATATACGTTAATCCCGAAGGGCCTGGCGGAAATCCCGATCCGCTCGCGGCAGCAAAGGATATCCGCAACACTTTTGCCCGCATGGCAATGAATGATAAGGAAACAGTTGCCCTTATTGCCGGCGGACACACCTTCGGCAAATGTCATGGAGCGGGTGATGCCTCTCTTGTCGGACCTGAACCGGAAGGTGCCGGGATTGAAGAACAGGGCCTCGGATGGAAAAGCAGTTACGGCAAAGGCAAAGGGGAAGATACAATATCAAGCGGACTGGAGGTTACCTGGACACCTACGCCGACCATGTGGAGTTATTATTTCTTCGATATTTTGTACAAATATGACTGGGAATTAACCAAAAGCCCGGCAGGTGCATATCAGTGGGTGGCAAAAACAACGAATAAGTCAATCCCTGATGCCCATGATCCATCAAAAAGGCATTTACCTTCCATGCTGACGACTGACCTGGCCCTGCGCTTCGATCCGGTTTACGGGAAAATATCAAAGCGATTTCATGAGAATCCCCTTGAGTTTGCAGAAGCTTTTGCCCGGGCATGGTTTAAGCTTACACACAGGGATATGGGGCCGCGTTCACGTTACCTGGGGCCTGAAGTGCCTGCTGAAGAACTGATATGGCAGGATCCGATCCCCGTGGTTAATCACCCGCTGATCGATAATGAAGACATAGCAGCTTTGAAATCTGAAGTGTTAAAATCGGGGCTTACTGTTTCACGGCTGGTTTCAACAGCCTGGGCTTCAGCTTCTACCTTCCGCGGATCGGATAAGCGCGGCGGAGCCAACGGCGCCCGTATCCGCCTTGCCCCGCAGAAAGACTGGGAGGTAAATGATCCGCCCAGCCTGAAAAAGACGCTGGGCATACTTGAAGAAATCCGGGACCGGTTCAATGATGCACAGACCGGTGGTAAAAAAGTCTCGCTTGCAGATCTTATTGTCCTGGCAGGATGTGCAGGTGTTGAAAAGGCGGCTGAAGACGCCGGCTTTAAAATAAATGTTCCCTTCAGACCCGGACGCATGGATGCTTCTCCCGAACAGACTGATGCAGAATCATTCAATGTATTGGAGCCATTGGCTGATGGTTTCCGTAACTATTTAAAAGCCAGGTATACGGTTAGAACCGAAGAACTGCTGATCGATAAGGCACAGCTGCTGACGCTTACCGCTCCGGAAATGACTGTACTTGTCGGAGGCATGAGGGTGCTCAATACAAATTATGACAATTCGGGACACGGTGTTTTCACCAACCGGCCCGAAGTTCTGACCAACGACTTCTTTGTCAATCTGCTCGACATGAATACTGTATGGACAGCCGATGATGATGGCAGGGAAACATTCAAGGGTCATGACCGTAAGACAGGCAAACTCAAATGGACTGCCACCCGTGCCGATCTTGTATTTGGCTCCAGTTCAGAGCTCAGGGCAATTGCCGAAGTATACGGGAGCGCCGATGCAAAGGAAAAATTCGTTAATGACTTTGTTGCTGCCTGGTCGAAAGTAATGGATCTCGATCGCTTCGACCTTGGATAATTGCCGGTAAAACTGATTATCCGGAGTAATCCGGCGACTTTCCGGTTCAATGCTTACTGCCGGGGGCAGGTGTAAGGCTTCAGCCCGGCCGCCTGCCTGCCGTAAGTACCCCCTTTGTCAAAAGTTAAAAAAAGGTAAAAAAGTGATGCCGTAAATCTTATCCTTCCCTGTATTTACGAATTAAAGTACGATAAAACAGGGTATTACACCCGATATACGCTGAAAAATCCATTTGAACACGCTTTGGAATCTCATAGATTATTATGAATTGAAATGTTATATTGGCCTTCCCTGAATTGAAGCAGCGGATAAATTGACAGTCGCTAATTAACACAACGCGAAATGGATAAAATCAGCAGGAGAAAATTCCTTGAGAAATCGTTACTGATCAACGGGTCGGTGGTACTGGGATCGGCATGGATCTGCCCTTTTCTGGAAAGTTTTACATTGCCGCAGGCAATCCTGTACCATGTTCAGATACAGGATGATAATCCGGCCATTGCCTGGTCGCAGGATAAATGCAAAGGATGCCGCGACTGTCTTACGGCATGTGCCGAAAAACAATTGATCCAGGGGTCATACAAATCGGTCAGGGGACATCATGTATGCATTCATTGCGGCGCATGCATCCAGGTCTGCCCTTACGGGGCATTAACAGAAAAGTATAATTACCGGGAGGTTTTCAGTGCCCTGGAAGATCCTTCAAAGATTGTGATAGCTTCGATCGCACCTTCCGTCCCGGCAGGAATTGGAGAATTTTTCGGACTGCCGTCAGGATCATATCTTGACGGTAACATAGCCGGTGCCTGCAAAACGCTCGGTTTCGATTATGTTCTTAACAATAATTTCAGCGCCGATCTGACAATCATGGAAGAGGCCCATGAGCTGCAGAGGCGCATGGAAGGGAATTCAGCCCTGCCCCAGTTCACAAGCTGCTGTCCGGCGTGGGTCAAATATGTTGAAATGTACTATCCGTCACTGGTGAAGCACCTGTCGACCACGCGAAGTCCTTTCTCAATGCAGGGGGCATTGGTGAAGAGTTACTTTGCAAGGAAGAAGAAGATTGATCCGGCCAGAATTGTTCATGTAGCGATAGCCCCGTGTACGGCGAAAAAATATGAGATTGGCCGCGAAGAACTCACCACTGACGGGCTGAGGAGTACCGACATTGAAATCACCACAAATGAACTGGCGATGATGCTCAGGGAAAAGAACATTCATATTGCCGGTCAGAAAGGCGCGTTTGATTCCTCAATGGGGAAGGCATCGGGAAGCGGGATCATATTCGGAAATTCGGGAGGCGTAATGAGGGCGGCTTTGCGAACGGCCCACTATAACCTGACAGGAAAGAATCCTGCCGGCGACTTTCTGGAGCTGAAAGAACTGCAGGGTCTCACCGGATTAAAGGAAGCCACTGTGAAGATTGGTGACAGGTCGCTGAATGTGGCGGTGGTTTATGAGATGAGAAATGCAAAGCCAATACTCGAGCAGGTGATGGCCGGAACCTGCAAATATGATTTTGTGGAGGTGATGGCGTGCCAGGGCGGATGCATCGGCGGGGCCGGACAGCCGGCAAAGACCATCTCCGACCTTGAGAACAGGATGAAAGCCCTGGATTCAGCTGATGCCGGCGCTGCTTTCCGGTTCAGCCATGAAAATCCTGAAATCAGGACCATCTACAGGAAATTCCTTGGCAAACCCGGCGGAAAAGATGCCGAACGGCTGCTTCATACTTATTATACCGACAAATCGGAATTGCTGGTTCCGGCAAAATCAAGAAAACCGGCAAAGGTTTCATAGGGCGGGATCGTATTGTAATATATTCATTCCCTGCCTGAGTCAGCAACAGGGTTCTGAAACACAAAAGAGCCCGCTGAATTACAGGCTCTTTTGCTGACCCGTCCGGGCTCCCCGCCTGCCTGACAGCGTCAGCAGTCGGGCAGGGAACCAGGCCAGGCGTAAAGAATCACGCCGGTGGTGTGATTTGGCGAAGGAGCCTGCCTGCCGCGCTGGTCCGGGCCCAGGCTTTATTCAACAACAAAATCCCGAATAATAAAAAAGAGCCCGCTGAATTACAGGCTCCTTTGTTGACCCACCTGGGCTCCCCGCCTGCCTGACAGCGTCAGCAGTCGGGCAGGGAACCAGGCCAGGCGTAAAGAATCACGCCGGTAGCGTGATTTGTCGAAGGAACCTGCCTGCCGCGGCGGTCCGGGCCCAGGCTTTACTCAACAACAAAATACCGAATAATAAAAAAGAGCCTGCTGAATTACAGACTCTATTGTTGACCCACCTGGGCTCGAACCAGGACTCTGCGGAACCAAAATCCGTCGTGTTGCCAATTACACCATGGGTCAATACCAGAAACGATGCTGCAAAATTAACAAAAAATTTTATTCAGGTACCCTTGTGCCGGACAGACAGGATGGTATGATTTATCTCAGGACCATAAAAATCTGAAAAGAGGAAAAAAAGCCTCTAAAGGGCATTAAGAAATTGCGTATCTGCAAATTTCTTTTTTAAACCGGCTGTCTCAACAATGAAAAAAGGGCACTCAGTGAGCGACCTGAGGATCAGTCCCAGTTCACACATGTCATCATCACCCTGTTCATAATACCAGAGGATCCGGGCGTATTTCCCAACATTCTCTATCCCTGCAAGCTCCTTGATGATATTGTAAATCCACTTCGTAGAGGAGGTATTTATATATTCAAATCCGAACTCGATCTGTGTTTCTTCCCTGCATATCCTTGAGTACCTGCTTATCCATTCATGAACCGGACGGTATATTGCCCCCGGGTTCTCAGTTATTGAACGACCCTCGAAAATGATCCTGCCATGCTCAAGACAAATTGCCGGAGTACGTTTGGTTGCCTCAACACAGTATTTGTTCATTTTCTTCATCATGCATAAAACGTATAACCCCCGCTTTTATTCTATTTTTTCCTTAAAAGGTTTTGTTCATGATCGGTCATTGTCCGCAGATGGAGAAAAATCATGCAGGAGTATAATTTAGATCCGGCTTTTGCGAATGGCATTCCGACCCTCTAAAACAGCCGGAAGCTGATCCCGGGACAGCATTTCATTTCTGCATACCCCGGGAAGATCCCAAATGACTATATGAGGCAAAACTGCGTGCCGGAAATTTGCCATTAACCGTATCCCTGTCCATAAATCCGAACACTAGTGCATCCGAATATGCTGCGGAGCTTAATGATGATAAGAAAATTCAAAGGATTCGGGATGAGCCAGCCTCGAAATGGGATCCCTTTAAAAATCAATGACTGCTATCGGGTCATACGGCTGAATAATGTCGGTTCAGGTTTTTCCCACAGGGAAGGATGCTCATCCTCAAATCTTTTCAGGATGGCTTTCATTATTGTTTCCCGCATGAATTCCGACCTGTTTTTTATCCTGTAACGGGCACAGTAAATATTCAATGCCCTGGCTTCCCTGCTGTTAAGCATAACTGAGAACCTGCTGGTCCTTTTTAAACTGTCTTCTTTATAAAGGTTCCTCTTCAAAAAAACAGAAATAATCAGCTAATATAGAAAAACAGGGCTTTCCGGACTTTCCGGCTTCAAATAGTTTTGAACATTGAATAAAAAGCCAGTCTTTAACTGACTGGCTTTCCGAGTGTTAATATATTAACAACTTATCCGCTCCTGGAATGGGACACAAATCCGTTGAACATCAAAATATCCCGGGCGCCGGGGAACCGCCTTAAAACTAACATTAACCATTCAGTGTGGATGGCATTATTAAGCCGGAACTCATATTATCCTGAACCGGCTACAGGAGTTGTTCCTTTGCGGGAAATTCAGCTG
>Ga0209311_1003742_pt1 | contig 10245 bp, 6 predicted proteins | sample AD_UKC045_MetaG_FD_184417 | JGI IMG/M metagenome (GOLD analysis project Ga0209311, IMG submission 184417) | Active sludge microbial communities of municipal wastewater-treating anaerobic digesters from USA - AD_UKC045_MetaG (SPAdes) (version 2) | ecosystem: Engineered > Bioreactor > Anaerobic >... | reverse complement strand
CCGCCGGGATTTCCTTCCGCAAGAACTGGCTGCTGTTTTTAAGGAGAACGGAGTAGATGGTTCGGTTGCCGTACAGGCCGATCAGAAAGAAATCGAAACCGCTTTCCTGGTAGAACTCAGCCAGCAACATGAACTCATCAAAGGCGTGGTGGGCTGGACCGATCTGCGTTCAGAAGAATTACCCGGCAATCTCGAATTTTACCAGACCATCCCGGTCATCAAGGGATTCCGTCATGTACTGCAGGGAGAAGATCCTTCTTTTATGCTGCAACCGGCTTTTCTCCGTGGTATCGGTCTGTTGAAGAAATACGGATTTACCTACGATATCCTCGTTTTTCCTCATCACCTCGCAGCCGTAAAGGAACTGGTACGCCAATTCCCCGCGCAGCCCTTTGTACTGGATCATATCGCCAAACCCTATATTAAGAAGGGCCAGATCAGCGAATGGGCAAAAGACCTGAAAGAACTGGCGGCTTTCCCGAATCTATACTGCAAAATCAGCGGGATGGTTACCGAAGCGGATTATACAAAATGGCGACCGGAAGATTTCACCCCTTATCTCGATGTGGTGGTGAAAGCATTTGGTACCAAACGCATTATGTACGGCAGCGACTGGCCTGTTTGTCTCGTGGCAGGTAGCTATACTCAGGTACTTACGATTGTTAAAAATTATTTCAGTTCCTTTACACCGGAAGAGCAGGCCTCGGTCTTCTCCGGGAATGCAATCCGGTTCTATCACTTATAATTTTATCCCATGTCAGCAAGAGTTCATTTTCCCCCGGTCATCTTTGGTACCACCGCCCTGGGAAATATATATGAAGAAATTCCCTATGCCACTAAACTGGCCATCATGAAAGAATGTGTGCAAAATGCACCAGGTGGATTACTGATGTTTGACTCGGCCGGTAAATATGGAGCCGGATTGGCATTAGAAGTACTCGGACAATGTCTCGATGAACTGGGCGTAGCACCGGAAAATGTGATCATCAGTAATAAGCTCGCCTGGTATCGTGTGCCTTTAACAGGTCCGGAATCTACTTTTGAACCGGGCGTATGGCATAACCTCAAACATGATGCGGTACAGAAAATCAGTTACCAGGGTATAATGGAATGTTATGAGCAGGGAAATGAATTGCTGGGAAAATATAAAACACAAACGGCTTCTGTTCACGATCCGGATGAGTACCTCGCTGCAGCCGTGGATGAAGACGATGATAAAAAAAGATTCCAGGATATACTGGATGCCTATAAAGCCCTGCAAGAACTGAAAGCCGCCGGCAAGATCAGTTCAGTAGGGGTAGGCGCTAAGAACTGGAGAAGCATTGAGCGTATTGCACAACAGGTGGACCTCGACTGGGTGATGATTGCCAACAGCATCACCGTACATTCCCATCCAAAGCCCTTGCTTGAATTCATGGCGCAACTGCACAGTAAAGGAGTGGCCATCATTAATTCTGCAGTTTTCAACGGGGGCTTCCTCGTTGGTCGTGATTTTTATAATTACAAAAAAGTGGATCCCGAAACGGAGGATGGAAAAGCCAAATATGCCTGGCGGGCCAAATTTTTTGAACTCTGCGCCAAGCACAATGTTACCCCCGCCGAAGCCTGCTTTAATTTCGGCTTCCGTATTCCAGGTGTGAATTCGGTGGCATTAAGCACTTCCCATCCGGAGAAAGTAAAACCCAATATAGCCATGGCCACCTGCGAAGTACCGGTCTCCCTATGGGATGATATGAAGGCGAATGGGTTGCTGGAGGCGGATTATCTGATTAATAATTTGTAAGGGAATGGGAAATGGGAAATGGGGAATGGGGAATGGGGAATGGGGAATAGGAAATAGGAAATGGGGAATGGGAAATAGGAAATAGGGAATGGGAAATAGGAAATAGGGAGTCAATAGGTTGAAAAGTTATAATCGGGCAATTACGCTGTTTTGTATTTATTAGCCCGAAGGGCTTAAATTATTAATAGCCCCCGGTGAAACCGGGGGTAGGGTTGAAGATGATCTCACCAACCCCAACGGGGTTGAACTAATAAGTTGAACGGTTGGATTTAATTCCCGAAATTCAACCTGCAATTGCTGCCATGAAAAGATCAAGCTTCCTTATTTGCTGTCTGCTGTTTTGTTATACTGCCATACTGCATGCACAAAAAACTGACACTAGCGACGCCCGCTTCCGTCCACTCCTGCATTTCACCCCCAAGGCCAATTGGATGAATGACCCCAACGGGATGGTTTATTACAAAGGCACATATCATTTATTCTATCAGTATTACCCCGACGGCAATACATGGGGACCGATGCATTGGGGACATGCGACCAGTACCAATCTGATGAACTGGGTACATCAGCCTGTCGCTTTGTATCCTGATAGTCTTGGTATGATCTTCTCCGGCAGCGCCGTGGTGGATATGAACAATACTTCCGGTTTTGGGAAGAACGGACAGGTGCCGCTGGTCGCCATCTTTACTCAACACGATGAAGCCGCGATGAAGAAGGGGAGTAAAAGTTTTCAAAACCAAAGCATCGCGTATAGTCTGGATGAAGGCAAGACCTGGATCAAGTATAAAAACAATCCGGTACAGCGTAGTCCGGGATTGGTTGATTTCCGTGATCCCAAAGTTTCCTGGAATACAGCCGCCAATAAATGGATCATGACGCTGGCCGTGGCCGACCGGATTCATTTCTATTCTTCTCCGGATTTAAAAATCTGGACCAAAGAAAGTGAGTTTGGGGAGAAAGCCGGCGCACATGGTGGCGTATGGGAATGTCCGGATCTTTTTCCGATGAAACACGATGGGAAAGAAATCTGGGTATTACTGGTCAGTCTGAACCCGGGTGGTCCGAATAAAGGCTCGGCCACTCAATACTTCCTGGGCGATTTTGACGGGAAGGTTTTTCATCCATACAGCACCGAAACAAAATGGATCGATTACGGGCCGGATAATTATGCCGGGGTGACCTGGAGTAATACCCGTGACAAAACCTTCTTTATGGGGTGGATGAGTAACTGGTCTTATGCGCAGGTGGTGCCCACTACTACCTGGCGGAGTGCGATGACCCTGCCGCGTGAACTACGGTTGGAAAAAGCCGGAAATGAATTACGTATTGCTTCCTGGCCCGTAAAATCACTCCTTCCTATGTTAAGTGGTACGGTTATTTCAAAAGGCATGGGAAAAAGCCCGTATGATGTTTTTCGCATGTCAAACAAATCCGGCATTCCTTGCCAGATCAATCTCTCGGCGACTAAACATGCTTTCTCTTTACGCTTTTCAAATGAAGCCGGGGAAGAACTGCTGATCGGTTATGACGATACATTGAATCAATATTATATCGACCGCAGCAAGTCGGGCAATACAGCCTTTCATGCCGACTTCCCATTAAGGACTGTGGCGCCACGTATCAGTTTAACCGATACTATTAAGCTTTCTGTGGTAGTGGATCAGTCCTCCGTTGAAGTATTCGCCGATAAGGGTCTTACGGCTATGACGGCCTTGTACTTTCCTTCGGGTTCATTTACAAAGGCTGAACTGATTTCCGCAATGCCTTTTAAGTTCGATGCGGTTGAACTGACTAACCTCGGTATGCAAAAAACTAATGTGACAAAGACTTCTCAGTAAAGAGTAGCGGCCACTTCGGATTATACTGATGCGCCTTCATCATCCAGCCGGAAAGTTTATTTACAATGGAAGGGTATTGATCCGCCAGATTATGCTTCTCATCCGGGTCTTTGGATAAATCATAGAGTTCTACAGGGGATGGACTGTCCGTAGAAACATTCAACCGGATCGCTTTCCAGTTCTTCCAGCTGATCGCCTGCCGACCATCATTCTCATGAAACTCCCAATAAAAGTATTCATGTGTTTTTCGTTTGCCTTTTTGAAAGAAAACAGGAACCAATGACAGACCATCTGTTTTGACTTTCTTCTTTACGCCCGCCAGTTCAAGTATGGTCGGATACATATCCCATAAAGCAGCGGGATCTTCATTTACAGCCGGTTTGATTTTGCCGGGCCAGTAGGCCACATAAGGCACGCGGATCCCGCCTTCATACAGATCACGTTTGATGCCTCGGAATGCGCCACTGCTATTGAAGAAATCCGGATCGCCGCCGTTCTCCCGATGAGGACCGTTATCACTGGTAAAAATGATCAGGGTGTTTTCGGCCAGTCCTTTATCGGCAATAGCCTTTATGATTTCGCCTACATACTGATCCAGTCTTGAGATCATGGCCGCAAACTGTGCATGGGGCAGGGGCTCGGGTACTGCATTATGGGCACGGGTCTTCAGCTTATTTCCGGTCAGCGGTGCTTCATTAAACTTTTGGGCATAATGTTTATACCATTCATCATGCGGACCGATCACATCACCATGTGGTAAGGTATAAGGCAGGTACATGAAGAAGGGTTGTGTTCCTGCTGCCTTGATATAATTAATGGCCTGCTGGTGAATCAGTGCGGCAGAGTAAATGGAATCAGCCCCGTTATTGGGTAATTCCACTTTCTGATGATTATCCCAGAGATAAGGCGGGTAATAATCATGCGCCAGGCTCTGGCAATTGTATCCGTAAAAACGATCGAAGCCATGTTTGTTGGGATCGCCGCTGTTCTGGTTAAAACCCAGTCCCCATTTCCCAAAAGCCGCAGTAGCATACCCGTTTTCCTGCAGGTAGTTTGCAAAGGTTTTTGCATTTTCAGGTAATGGAATTTGTCCTTCCGGTGCAAAAGGAAGATTGCCCCGGATCAGCGTATGTCCCGTATGCATACCAGTGAGCAGGGAAGTGCGGGCCGGTGCACAGACAGTAGAACCGGAATAGAAACGGGTAAAGCGGATACCCGCTGTTGCCATTTTATCAATCTGAGGGGTTTCGATCTTTTGTTGTCCGTAACAACCAATCTCCCCATAACCCAGGTCATCGGCAAAGATGAAAATAATATTGGGTCTTTTGGCCTGGGCCAGTACAACGGCTTGTTGTAACGTAAGGAGCAATAAACAAAGAAGTATGTTTTTCATGCCTTACTTCATTTTATAAATTTCCGTCCCGGCCAGCAGGAAACAACCGAGTCCGTAGTCTTCAAAGTCGGGGGTCTTGTCATAGCCCACTGGTTGACCATCCTTGGGTTCTTTGCCGGTGCCCTGCACAAAGCCGAGTTTACCATCGGGATGTACCGCTTCTTTCGCCATCGCTTTCCAGGCTTTCACTATCGCGGGCTTATAGGTTTTTTTATCCAGTAAACCGTGATTGATGCCCCAGGCAAAACCATAGATAAAAAGGGAAGTACCGGATACTTCTTTACCACCAAAATGTGCTGGGTCGTTCAGACTTACATTCCAGTAACCATCCGTACGTTGCAGGGGCAGGAGGGCGGCACACATGTCTTTATAATCCTGCAGGTATTCATTGTAATGCGAATCGGACTTGGGTAAAGCCTCCAGGGTTTTCACCAGGGCGGCCACTACCCAGCCATTACCGCGGCTCCAGTAACAATCATCGCCATTGGGTTCTTTATATGGCGGTACAAAGTCTTTATCTCTCCACCAGAGTTTTTCAGCGGCATTGTACAAACCCTTGCCACCATGTTTGTATTTGGTAAAAGCATACATCTCGTACATCCGGTCAAAATAGCGGGTGTCATTATAGAGATTGCCCAGTTTGACAAATACCGGCATACCCATCTGCAAGGCATCGATCCAGTTCCAGTCATCCACCTTGGGGGTGGAGAGCATGGTGTCAATGCAGGCTTTGATATCTTTCACCCGTTCAGGACGTTGCTGTCCATCGAGGATATACATATCTATATAAGTCTGACCACAACATTGATTATCCGCATTACGGGTTTTGATACCACCGCGCAGTCCCCATTTGTGTTTTTCGCCCCACTGGAGCATATAGTCATAATAGGTTTTCTTTTTGTCAATACCATAAAGCGACATCAATCCTTCGTAATAGACCGCCCGGGTCCAGATATTACTGGGGCGTTCGATATTGGTAAAAATGGATTTACCGGCATCAGGCCATTTGTTCATGAAATACTGATTGGTCAGCTGCATCGTCTTCAGGATCTTTTTACGCTTGGGTAAAGACTGGCTGAAAGATGAGAGCATCAGCGACAAAAAACCGGTGAGCAAGAGGATTCTTTTCATATACAATCGTTATGCTTTTAATTCAGTGTGTCGTAAAATTCATTCAAAAACCGGAGATTTGGTAAATTCATTCCTTTAAAAAAAACAGACAGTACGTGACAGTGGACAGGGAAGGTTCAGATACTTTAAATCTATAAATAAAAAATATGCAACGATTGGCTTTCAAAATGAAATTATTCAAGGGACAGGAAGCGGAGTATCGCAAGCGGCATGATGAAATCTGGCCTGAGTTATCGCAACTGCTGAAAGATAACGGGATCAGCGACTATTCGATCTTCCTGGAAGAAGAAACCGGTTTTCTGTTTGGGGTGTTGAAAGTGGAGGATCCGGCAAATATGGAAGTATTACCTGCCCAGGCCATTATGAAAAAATGGTGGGCCTATATGAAGGATATTATGGAGAGTAATGATGACAATTCCCCTGTTTCCGTGCCATTAAGAGAGGTTTTTTATATGGACTGACACCCGTTGAGAAGGCAGATTCATCTAAAGAAAGATACTAAAAGCTGATACCGGTGTTCCGGGAACGATTGCGTAAAAAAATACGAGTTCCTTTGACTTGCTTTTTTCTGAATTTTTAGGTAGAAAGTACCCCTATAACGTTACATAAAACAGTAATAATCAATTTCAAATGCGCTTATTGCTCCTTTTTTTATCAGGTAGATCTGTCAAACTTTAAAGGCAGTTCACATTTCCATCCTCTCTTAAGTCTGTTTCGCAGGATGCATCAGGATGGTTTCTTCTCAATCAATCAGTTATTTAGTACAGTTTTTCGACTGTATCTGGCCGGGAAAACAGGGTTTTAAGCCAGATGATTGCTAATTGCTTATATGAACAACATGTTATTTCAGAACCAAGCTGCATTTATGTGCGCTCAATATATTTCTGCATTGACCGGGAAGGCTCCTGCCTTACCCGGTTTTTTTTATTCTGGTGATTATAAAATGATACCGTATGTACAGGCGTAAACTCAGTTTATTGTTAGTGGTAATCTCCGCACTTACCCTGGTGCAATGCCGTAAGAAAGCATTGGACGATTATTATGGAAGACCCGAGACACTGGAGCCGGGCATTTACAAAGTGCTGGAAGATAAAGGAAACTTTAAAACCTTTCTCGCCGCAGTGGATAAAGCGGGGTATAAGCAAACCCTCGCCGGGGCTGGATACTGGACGGCTTTCGTTCCGCACGATTCCGCCTTCCAGGTCTATTTCACGGCCAATGGCCTGAGTGGTATCAGTGACCTGGATTCCAACGACTGCCGGAAAATTGTGACCTATTCACTCGTGTATAATGCGTTCAAACAGGAACGTATATCTGATTTTCAGAGTAATAACGGGTGGGTGGAAAACGGGGCTTTCAAACGCCGTACGGCCAGCTATACCGGGGTATATGACGGCGTAAACACGGCCGGAAGTAATATAAAAGCCATTGCTTCAAACCGGAACAATAACGGAACCCTTTATTATGTGGATGCGGACAATAACAATAAATACGTACCCATTTTTGAAACGGGTTTCATGACCGGTAAATCACTTACTGCTACGGATTATAATTATTTCTATCCCGCCTCTACGTACACCGGTTTTAATGTGGCCGATGCCAAAGTGGTGTTGAAAGATATTCCGGCAGAGAACGGGGTGATTCATGTGGTGGACCGCGTGATCACGTCATTGCCCAGCCTGGATCAGTATATCGGCAGTAATCCCAATTACAGCGAATTCAAGAAAATACTGGATAAGTTCCTGGTGCAATATGTGATCAATGCAACAGTGACGGACAATTATAAAACCGTTACCGGCAACGCCGTTGATGTGTTCACTAAAGTATATAACGCCAGTCTGGCTTTCTCCCCCAATAATGAGAACTTCCTCAAGCTGCAGGATAATGACGGTCAATCGGACAGCTACACCATGTTCGTTCCGGATAATGCCGCGCTTACCGCTTATGTGAATTCGGTATTGCTCGAACATTATACCAGCCTCGATGCCATGCCGATCAGTGTGATTTATGATTTTGTCAATGCCCACATGTGGCGTACCGCCGTATGGCCATCCAAATTTGCTTCTACCTTTAATTCTGTAGGTGAAGAAGCCCGCTTTAATCCGGCTACCAATGTAGTGGACAAAAAAGTACTCAGCAATGGTATTTTCTATGGTACGAACAAAGTACAGGAGGCCAATGTATTCAGCAGTGTGTACGGTAAAGCGTACCTGGATCCGAATTATTCCATTATGACAAGTCTGCTGAACCTGGACCTCAAATTCCAGATATCCAATATCAGCCAGAACTATACGCTCTTCCTGATCAGTAACGCGGCCTTCAATGCAGCCGGTTATTTTGCTGACCCGACCGTAAGTAATAATGTAAACGAACAATGGCGCTATATTCCTCCGGGAGGCGGCACCCAGCTGACCGGTTCATCGGCCCTGGTTCGGCTGCAACGTATTCTGAACATGCACGTGATTCCCGGCCGGAATATCACCAGCCTGGTAAATCCCGGTGTGGGACTGACCTATTCCGGCGAGTTCATTAAATATTCCAATAACACCGTGATGGCGGCAGGTAACGGGGATGCGGCAACAGTGGCCAACGTGACCAATACCAAAACAGCAAAAAACGGAACGGTTTATTACCTGGATAAAATTCTTCAGTTTAGTGAAAAACTGCCCGGTAATCACCTCGAAACACTTGGGGGAACTTCGGCCGCCACCTCACAGTTTTATAATTTCTTCCAATACCTGAGAAGTTCAGCGATCTGGAATAACACCACCAAGGAAATTGTCGGGGTGGCCTCCGGTTCATTCTATACTTTCTTTATTCCGAATAATGCGGCTATAGTGGCTGCTGTAAATGCAGGTCAGCTGCCGGGTACTGGTACTGCGCCGAATATGGTGCCCACTTTCAATCCATCTTCGCTGGCAGATAAAGACAAAGTGATCAATTTCCTGTACTACCATATCCTGAATAAACGGAATATAGCAACGGATGGCCAGGAAAGCGGAAGTATAGAAACACTCTATAAATTCCCGAACGGTGACCCGTCCACCATCTTTGTTAATAATAACACGGTCAATAATTTAATAGTCAGTGATATGATGAACCGGACAGCGAATGTTATTTTCTCCAGCAGTAACAACCTGAGCAACCGGGCTACCATTCACCTGATCGATAACTATTTACGGAAAAATTAATCATCCATCCAAACTCATTCTGTATGTGGAAGAATATATTCATGAAATCTGCGGCTACAATGCTTCTGCTGGTCATCGGACTGACCGTGTCGGCACAGGTGGTAATCAGGGGTAAGATCGCAGATAAAAAGGGAAACCCCTTGCAGGGGGTATCTGTTTCCGTGATGGATGCGGATAACCGGATTGTCAGTGGTACCTCCACCGATATCGAGGGAAATTTTGTATTGAAAAATGTAAATACAAAATATAAACTCTCTTTTTCCTTTATCGGTTATAAAACACAAACCATTCCTGTTGGTACTAAAACAGAGTTTGCCATCTTGATGGAAGACTCGCAGACCGACCTGGGCGAAGTCGTGATCATGTCACGGCCCACTTCCTCCAACGGGATGATCAATATCCAGGAAAAGAACCTGACCACGGCCGTTGCTAAAATCAGTGCCAAAGACCTGGAGGAAATGCAATCTGCCAGTATCGATCAGGCCCTGCAGGGACGGTTGAGTGGTGTGGATATCACGGCCAGCAGCGGCGACCCCGGTGCTGCTATGAATATCCGGATCCGCGGGGTGTCTTCCATCAACACCACCGGTATTCCACTGATCGTACTGGATGGAATGCCGCTGGAAACTGAAATTCCAAGCGACTTCAACTTCGGTACAGCCGATGAACAAGGTTATGCCCAGTTACTGAACATCTCTCCGGCCGATATCAAAGATATCACGGTACTGAAGGATGCAGCCGCCACCGGTATCTGGGGTTCCCGTGGTGCCAATGGCGTACTCATCATTACCACCAAACGTGGGGTGATCGGTAAACCTTCCATTAACTATACGTTCAAAGGCTCTGTATCCCTCGTACCCGATGCGATTCCTTTACTGAATGGTGACCAGTATTCAGTAAAGGAATCGC
>Ga0209311_1003739_pt1 | contig 10255 bp, 8 predicted proteins | sample AD_UKC045_MetaG_FD_184417 | JGI IMG/M metagenome (GOLD analysis project Ga0209311, IMG submission 184417) | Active sludge microbial communities of municipal wastewater-treating anaerobic digesters from USA - AD_UKC045_MetaG (SPAdes) (version 2) | ecosystem: Engineered > Bioreactor > Anaerobic >... | reverse complement strand
CAGTTGTTGATACATTATCTGTTAAATCAGCATCAACTTTAAGCTCTGTTTGTGTCATGAAAAAGTTTTGGTTATTTTTTTCAAAAGGCAACTTTGTTTGTAAATCAAAATTTGTTCTTGAAACATAACTTGAATCAATGCTTCCACTGACTTTGATATTTTGAACGCTAGCAAAAGCTGGCATAGCGACCAAGCTCAAAATCACTAAAGCTAAAAGAATTTTTTTCATTTATCTTCTCCTTAAATTAGTTTTAAAAACGATTCTAACTTAACCGATTATTTTATTTCTTATATCTTTATTTTTAACTAAGTTTCTCCCCCTATGAAGAACTTAGATGTTTGCGTGTATTATCCAGCTTGATTTTCGACGATTCTCGACGCGGATTCTTACTCTTTAGTTCACCCCCTTTCCCGCTCAAAATTAGAACCATCTCTGGGTAAAAGTTATAGAACGGTGTTATTTTTACACAAGACCTGCGGTCTGTCAAATATTTTTTAGAAAAATTTTACTAGTTGGTTTTGTCACAAGAAACGCTCGAAATGGCTAAGAATAAACGGTTTCCATAATTAATATTTCATAAGCCCAGAAAGCATTTTACTGATATCTTCAATATCTTTTCTGAGATTTAAAAACGTTTCTTCCTTTATCAGTCCTTTTCTCCTACAAATCTCTAAAATAGGCACGCATTCAAAGGCTGATCCTCGAGCAATCCTAAAGAAATTAATTCTGTCAGCTTTATGGAATCTTCCATTTCCTTCAGCAATATTGGTTGATATAGACAGCGCAGCTCTATTTAACTGATCTACTAAATAATAATTCCCTTTTTGGAAAAGATTCGGTTAATTTACAAATTTTATCGGCAAAATCAACCGATTTCTTATATACATCTAAATTTTCGAATAAAAAAGCCATAAATATAGTCTTATTTACTAAAATAAACGAAAAATCTTGAAAATCGATAATCGAGATTTGAACGCAATTAAAAATCTTTTTATTTTTTATAATTTTGTCAATTTTCAACTTTCGATTTTCAATTGCTCAATTTTTTCCCGCTGGGAAAAAATGCCCCCGGGCCGAGTCGAACGGCCGACGCCGGCCTTAGGAGAGCCGCGCTCTATCCATCTGAGCTACGGGGGCAAATGACCATATTTTTATACAATATTTTTCAAGAAAAATCTGCCCTCGCTTTGATTTCCATAATAAAGTTAACAGAAAAATCAAAGAAGGCGCAAATACGCATAAAAAAAGAATACCATGTTTCACACAAAAAAAGGAAACATGGTACAAAAACAAACTATCGCCTGAATTGCTGAAGCGTATTTAAATATTCTAACGGCGCGTCATAACCCAAAATAACCGCTTCATCGCAATATTTAACCGCATCCGCATAATCGCCTAAATGAAAAGAAACAATAGATAAATTGATATACGCGTTAAGATGATTCGGATTAAAATGAACCGCTTTTAAATAAGATTCTTTTGCTTTTTTCCCATCTTGAAGCTTTACATAAACATTGCCTAAATTATAGTAAAGTTCCGGATTTTGCGGAGCCAAGGAAATAGCTTTTTCGTATAAATCTTTGGCATTGACCAGCGCGCCTAAATTTTCTTCAATAAAGGCTAAACTTGAATAGGCATAAAGATTTTGCGGGTCTTTTCTCAAAACCTTTTTATACATTTCTTTGGCGCGATTATAATCACGATTCTCGACGGATTTAAGAGCTTCTTTGACAAGCGCATCGATTTCTTCCTTATTATTATCGCCTTGGGCCACACAACTGCCTAAAAATAAAGAAACGATAATAAGGAAATTGATAAAAAAAGATATGGAGATATTTTTCTTCTTGGCAGGCATATTAAAGAAATGAATAATATTTAGTATTTAATCACAGAATACAAATCAAAATCCTGTAATTTCTCTTTGCCTTTTAAGAACCTTAATTCAACGACAAACGCTAAACCCACAATAAGCGCTTTTTGTTCTTTGACAAGATCCGCGACCGCTCTTATGGTTCCACCTGTAGCCAAAAGATCATCCACAATTAAAACACGCGCGTTTTCAGGAATAGCATCTTCATGAATTTCAAGCGTGTCTGTGCCATATTCTAAACTATAAGTAATATTATTAGTCTTATAAGGAAGTTTTCCTTTTTTACGGACAGGAATAAAACCCGCACCTAATTTATACGCCAAGGCCGCGCCAAAAATAAATCCGCGCGCCTCAACCGCAATAACAAAATCAATAGACTCATCTTTATAATTTTTCGCTAAAAGATTGATGGTTTTCTTAAACGCTTCTTTATCTTTTAAAAGCGTAGTAATATCTTTAAAAATAATTCCTTTTTTGGGAAAATCCGGAATGTCGCGGATATATTTTTTCAAATCTCCTTTTTTAATTTTAACAGCCATCTTCTTTATTCCTCTCTTTCTTCTTCATTATCAAAATCGAAATCCGTTTGCGCGTCTCGCGATTGCTCATCACGATTTTTCAGAATCTCTTGAATTTTTTTAATCGTGACGGATTCAATTTGGCGAATACGCTCACGCGAAACGCCTAAAATTTTTGCGACTTGCGCCAAAGTGCGGCGTTCTCCATCGGATAATCCATAACGAAGATCAATAATATTGCGTTCGCGCTCGTTTAAAAGATCTAAAAAGCTCATCGCGCGCTCTTTGTTGAAAAGCTCTTCGAGCTGCTGATCGGGCGCGGCAATCGTATCATCAGGAATCATGTCTTTGACTTGTCCGTCGCCATCTTCGCCTAAAGGAGCATCCAAACTCGACATCTTAGAAATCGCGTTTTCAAGATCCCGCACTTTATCGACCGGCAAACGTAATTTTTTTGCAATTTCACCGACGCGCGGTTTATGATTTAATTTATGCGTTAATTTCTCAACCGCTTTTTTATACCGCAAAATTTCCTCGTTCATATAAACCGGCACGCGGATCATTTTACCTTGATCAATAATCGCGCGTGAAATGCCTTGCTTGATCCACCATGCGGCATAAGTCGAAAAACGAAAACCTTTTTTCGGGTCAAATTTCTCTACCGCCCGCATTAAACCAATATTGCCTTCTTCAATCAAATCGCTTAAAGGAATACCGAGATTGTTATACCGCTTGGCGATACTGATGACCAGGCGTAAATTCGCGCGGATCATTTTTTCCCGTGCGGCTTTGTCTCCTTTACGGACTAATTTAGATAAAGAAATTTCTTCTTCCGGCTTTAAAAGCGGAATCGGACGAACATCTTTTAAATAAGCTTTTATCGGATCCATATCTCTTTTGACCTTCCCCACCCCGGGGGTGGGGAAAAGGTTAACATGGTTTTATTTTTTCTTAGCTGATTTTTTCCCTTTTATCTTAGATGAACCGCTACAACACTTCGCTTCAACAGCGGCTTGGGCCGCGGCTAAACGCGCAATTGGCACACGATACGGAGAACACGATACATAATTCATTCCCGCACGAACGCAGAATTTAACGCTTGCAGCTTCCCCGCCATGCTCGCCGCAAATCCCGACCTTTAAATGCGGACGCGTCGAGCGACCTCGTTCAATGCCGTATTTGACTAAAAGCCCGACGCCATTTTGATCTAAACTTTGAAATGGATCCTCTTTAAAGATCGCTTTTCCGCCGTCTTTCTCGCTCGCTACATACGTCGGTAAAAATCGGCCCGCATCATCACGGGATAATCCTAAAGTCATTTGCGTTAAATCGTTTGTGCCGAATGAGAAAAATTCCGCGACTTCGGCTAATTGATCAGCTAATAATGCCGCGCGAGGAATTTCAATCATAGTCCCGACCATATAATGTAATTTCACTTTTGCGTCTTTAATTAATTGATCCGCTATTTGGCGCGTTTGAACTTCAAGAATTTTTAATTCTTTTTTATCAATCGTTAACGGATGCATGATTTCCGGATAAACCTTAAAACCTTCTTTAGTGGCTTTAATCGCGGCTTCAATAATTGCGCGCACCTGCATTTCCAAAATTTCTGGATACGTAATACACAAACGGCATCCGCGATGACCTAACATCGGATTCGACTCATGAAGCTGTTCGCAACGATGTTTAATTTTATCGTGAGATAATCCGGTAATTTTACTTAATTTATCGACGCCCGCATCATCTTTTGGTGTAAATTCATGAAGAGGCGGATCAATCAAACGAATCGTGACAGGTTTGCCATTCATCGCTTTAAAAATACCATAAAAATCTTCACGCTGAATCGGAAGCAATTTAGCCAAAGCAGATTTTCTCGCCTCAAGCGTTTCCGCGACAATCATTTCTTGAATAGCCAAACGGCGTTCTTCGGTATCAAAAAACATATGTTCTGTTCGGCAAAGACCAATACCTTCAGCGCCCATATCAACCGCTTTTTGAGCGTCATACGGCGTATCCGCATTAGTACGGACATTAATCGTGCGAATTTCATCCGCCCATTTTAAAAGTGTTTCATAGGCTTTAGGAAGTTCTGGATCTTTTAAAGGAAAATTTCCGACATAAACTTCTCCGGAAGAACCATCAAGAGTAATAAAATCGCCTTGCTTAATCGTTTTTCCGCCAACAACCATTTCCTTTGCATCATAATTAATATTTAAGGCTTCACATCCAACGATACAACATTTTCCCCAGCCACGCGCGACAACCGCGGCGTGCGACGTTTTTCCGCCGGTCGCGGTTAAAATCCCTTTAGCCGCATGCATACCGCCGACATCTTCCGGAGAAGTTTCTTTACGGACTAAAATAACTTTATCGCCTTTGCCCGCCATTTCTTCGGCTTCAGCGGCGGTAAACACGACTTTACCGGCGGCCGCGCCAGGGATAGCATTAATCCCACCGGCTAAACGAGCGGCTTTTAATTCTTGCAAACTGACTTTTTTCGTATCAATAACCGGATAAAATAATCGTTCGATATCATCCGATGTTAGACGAGAAACCGCTTGTTCTTTAGTGATAACAGGTTTGACCGCCATATCCGCATATTTTTTCGGCAGGTAACCTTTTTTCACTAAATCATTTGCTTGGGCTTTTGTTAAGAGAGGTTTTGTCGCGTGATCGACAGCAATTTGAAAGGCCGCGGCCGGCGAACGTTTTCCCGTACGGCACTGCAACATATATAATTTTTGATCTTCAATGGTAAATTCCAAATCCTGCATTTCTTTATAATAAGACTCAAGAATCGCGCGCACCGCTAAAAGCTGGTCATACACTTTCGGCATTTGCTTTTGAAGAGTGGCCAACTTTAACGGCGTGCGAATACCGGCGACAACATCTTCTCCTTGCGCATTGATAAGATAATCTCCATAAAAAGTATTTTCACCGCTATTGGGATCGCGTGTGAAACAAACGCCGGTCCCGCTGTTATCTCCCTTATTTCCAAAAACCATCTGGACAATATTAACCGCAGTTCCTTTTAAATCAGTGATTTTTTCGACTCGTCGGTAAGTCACAGCTTTTTCCGCTTCCCAGCTGTTGAAAACCGCCATGATGGCACCCCACAATTGTTTATACGGATCTTGCGGAAAATCTTCACCTTTATTTTGCTTATAAAAAGCCTTGAATTGATCGCAAAGTTCTTTGAGTTTTTCAGCAGGAATTTCCGGATCTGTTTTGACCCCAAGCTTATGTTTCATATCATGAAGCATATCTTCCATCGGTTGCTTGGATAAACCCATAGCAGTTGAAGAAAACATCTGGATAAATCGTCGGTAAGAATCATACGCAAAGCGCGGATTGCCGGTTTTCTTGGCTAAGCTCTCAACGGTTTTATCGTTAAGCCCGAGATTCAAAATCGTTTCTAACATGCCCGGCATAGAACGTGCCGCGCCCGAACGCACCGAAATCAAAAGAGGATCGTTGAGATCGCCAAATTTCTTTCCTGTATTTTTTTCAAGTTTTAAAACTGCCTCACGGACTTCTTTTTCTAATCCGGCAGGAAGTTTTCTTCCTAATTTATAATATTCCTCGCAGGTCTGAATTGTAATTGTAAAACCGGCCGGAACAGGAATGCCGATGGATGTCATTTCCATAAGGCCTATACCTTTACCGCCTAAAACATTCTTACTTAAATCTTCACCTTTTGCTTCCGCCTTGCCGGCGCCGTAAGAAAAAACGTGTTTCTTTGACATAATGCACCTTTCCTTAACTTTTTATTTATAAAATAAATTTTTCTGATAAATATTGTTTTAATTGATCAATGCCGATGCGTTCTTGCTGCATCGTATCTCTATCGCGTACCGTAACTTTTTTATCGGTCAATGATTCCACATCGACTGTCACGCAATAAAAAGTCCCCACCTCATCTTGGCGACGATAAAGTTTTCCTATTGCAGCGGTATCATCATACACGCAAGAAAGATTTTTTTGCAAATCTTTTTTAATTTTCTTAGCTAATCCAACAATATCCGTATTCTTTTTTAAAAGCGGCAAGACCGCCACTTTAATCGGCGCTAATTCTTTGCTTAAACGCAACACCGCGCGCGTTTGATCATTAACCACTTCTTCGTGATAGGCATCGACTAAGAAAGCCAAAGTCGCGCGATCACATCCGCCCGACGGCTCAATGACAAACGGATAAAATTTTTCATTAGTAATAGGATCTTGATATTGCAAGTCTTTCCCGGAAAATTGCGCGTGTTGTTTTAAATCAAAATCGGCGCGATTGGCAATGCCTTCGAGCTCTGACCATCCAAAAGGAAAATGATATTCTATATCCGAACATCCTTTGGCATAATGCGCTAATTCGTCCGCGCCATGCACGCGAAGCTGTAAATTTTCTTTTCTAATCCCTAAATTCAAATACCAATTAAAACGCTCTTCAATCCATTTTTTATGGCATTCTTCAGCGTCGTTGGGATGCGTAAAATATTCTATTTCCATTTGTTCAAACTCACGCGTGCGAAAAATGGAATTACTCGTCGTTACTTCATTACGGAAAGATTTTCCGATTTGGGCAATGCCAAAGGGAAGTTTACGATGCGTGGTATCAAGGATATTGCCAAAATTAACAAAAATACCCTGCGCGGTTTCAGGACGGAGATAACAAATATTTTTTTCATCCGCCACAGGCCCGACCTGCGTTTTAAACATTAAATTAAAGGCCTTGCCTTCGGTAAATTCTTTAGCGCCGCATGTCGGACATTTACCTTTTAAATGATCTTGACGAAAACGATTATGGCAATTTTTACATTCCACAAGAATATCCGCAAAATTCGCCGCATGCCCTGACGCTTCCCATGTTTTAGGATGCATAAGAATAGCCGCGTCCAAGCCCACCATATCTTCTCGGCTATGAACCACGGCTTTCCACCAGGCATTTTTCACATTACGTTTAAGCTCAACACCCATAGGACCATAATCCCACGCGCCATTAAGCCCACCGTAAATTTCTGAAGATTGAAAGATAAAACCCCGACGTTTACACAGGGAAAGAATTTTATCCATAAGGTCATTTTTTTGCATAAGTCGGGTTATTCTATATAAAAAAAATTTAAAAAGCAAGAGAAAACAACTTAAAAATCACGTTTTTTTCTTAAAAAAAACGGTAAAGGGTCTTACGCGGTTCGTTTACGGTTCTTCCACAGAAAAAACGATTTGATCGGAAACAGTTAATGCCGCTGATTTTTTCCCGCCTTTATTACAATTCGTGACAATGCTAATCACATCGCCAACTTTAACTTCTGCAGAAAGAGGAATCAAAACTTTAAAATCATTATCAGTCTGGCTGACAAAAAACTCCTCTTTAAAAATTTCATCATTAATTTTAATCGTTATTTGATCAATGTAATGTTGGCTCAAATCTCTCACCGGATGAGAAACGCTTATTTCTAAATCTGCTCCTACAATAGCTAAATTCACACTTTTAGCAGGATGAGCAGAAACAGATGTTATAAAAATTAAAGAAAAAACAATCGCTAAAATAATCTTTTTCATCATTTGACCTCCTTTTTTATAACAGCTGATTGTTTGCCTCTTCTTTTGAATTCGCGGTAAATCACTAACCCGACGTGGATAAAGGAAAAGATAATCGCGAGAATACCCCCGATTTGATGCAGATAAAAAAAGTCCTCAAAAAAAATAGCGCCGAAAGCCAACAGCATTCCGATAAACGCAAGAATGCCGGAATAAATAATCAACTGATAAATCTTAAACACATTCTCGTCCTTTTTGATTTTTTATGGTGTTATATTATCAACAGAATGAAAAATTGTCTATTGTCTTTTTTGTGTGATTATGTAGAATAAAACCCATCATGGAAAAAACAGATATTACAATTATCGGCGCTGGAATTATTGGGCTAGCTATCAGTTATGAACTATCCCTGCGTTCGAAATATAAGAATATTTTGGTCATTGAACAGCATCCATCATTCGGCCAAGAAACAAGCTCGCGGAATTCTGAAGTCATCCACGCCGGTCTTTATTACCCCAAAGACAGCTTAAAAACAAATCTTTGCTTGCGAGGCAATCGCCTTCTTTACGCTCTTTGCGAACAACATCAAATTCCGTATAAAAAATTAGGGAAACTTGTTATTGCCCCCACCCCAAATGATACCAAAAAAATTGAAGATATTTATCATAATGTGCTTCATTGCGGCGTCACGCATTTACAACTTTTAGATAAAAATCAAATCCGCACCTTAGAGCCGCGTATCAGCTGTGTGATGGGTTTTTTATCACCAGAAACCGGCATCATTGATTCGCACGCTCTTATGAAATTCTTTTATGAAGCCTCTAAATCAAAACAAGTGGAATTCGCGTTCGGCGTTAAAGCCATTGGAATCGAAAAAAAATCTTCTGGTTACACCCTGACGGTTCAAGAACCTAACGGAGATCACTTTTGTTTTGAAACAACAACCGTCATTAACGCGGCCGGGCTACACGCGGATAAAATTGCGGAATTTGCCGGTATCAATATTGATACATACCATTATCGCCTGCATTTTAATAAAGGACAATATTTTCGATTAGCGCATCCTCAAAAATTCAATATCACAAGTCTTATTTATCCTCCGCCATCGGCAACAAGTTTAGGCATTCACATCACGCCGGATTTAGCCGGAGGATTGCGCCTCGGGCCTGATGACCAATGGGTGGATACTATCAACTACACGATCAATGAAAAAGACAAAAAGAAATTCTTTAACGATGTCCGTCGTTATCTACCCGAGTTGACACCAAACGATCTGATAAGCGACACATCCGGCATTCGTCCGAAACTTCAAAAACCCGACGAATCCTTTCACGACTTTGTCATCGCTCATGAAATCGACAAAGGATTAGAAAACTTTATTAATTTGATTGGCATCGAATCGCCGGGATTAACCAGTTGTTTAGCTATTGCAGAAATGGTTGAGGAATTTTTATCTTAAAAAACTTATTTTTTAATCCACTTCCCTACATCGTCTGAATAGGCCGAAGGAATATTATTGCGTTTAAGAATTTCAATATTGGCAGAATCAATATTTTTATTCTCTAAAATCATCTTATATTCATTATCCATCTCAAAGATAGTAAATTCCCCTTGTTTTTTATCAACCATCTTCACAAATTCTTCAAAAGAATTAAATTCTTTTCCATTCACCTTTTCAACGACTTCCATATTATCACCATGATAGCCAATATTCACATCATCCGGAAAAACACCTAACAAAACAACACGTTCTTTCTTGCGATCTTTGTTTAACCGGTCTTTTCCTAAAAAATAATTCAAAAAATTTGGCGGCGCGTTATAAGGATTATTCCAATGCATCAAAAGATCCGTTGTCAAAATCGTAAACGCTAATCCGCCAAAAATATAATAAGGCGGTTTATTCTCAAAAATATGCGGGGCCGGCACAAGCATTTGATACGGAGTTAATTTGACCGAAACATCCTTTTCTTGTCCTTGACGTAAAATATGCAAACGAATAGTATCTCCCGCCATTTTTTGGGAAATCAAATGCGATAAAAAAAGCCGTTCATCTTCACGAAACGCGAATGTCCCATCCTCTCCTATTTTAACGCCATCAATCGACAAAACAATATCATCACGAAAAATATGTCCTTCCGCTGGAGAAAAAGGTAAAACGCTCACAGCCAACGCGCCCCCTTGATCGTCTTTTATTTTAAAATATTTTTGTAACGCACGGCTTTCGGTGTCTGCAAACTGAACGCCTAACATCGGAAATCCTTGTTCTTGTCCGTCTTCGACATCTTTTAAAAAATGTTGAATAATCGCGACCGGAATAATGTATCCGATGTTCTGCGA
>Ga0209311_1003733_pt1 | contig 10261 bp, 8 predicted proteins | sample AD_UKC045_MetaG_FD_184417 | JGI IMG/M metagenome (GOLD analysis project Ga0209311, IMG submission 184417) | Active sludge microbial communities of municipal wastewater-treating anaerobic digesters from USA - AD_UKC045_MetaG (SPAdes) (version 2) | ecosystem: Engineered > Bioreactor > Anaerobic >... | reverse complement strand
GGCATGGAGGGGCTGACCAGCATCTACGTCTCGATGGGAATCACCTCGCACCAGCACATCGGCGCCAAGAAATGACGGGCTGAGCCTCAAGTCCGGCACGGGTTCGCCCGATACCGTGCCATGGACCTTTGCCCATACCGCCCCGCCGTGGCCGCTCCCTTCGGGGGGTGGCGATGAGCCTCTGGCGCCGCCGCGTCGGGGCCGCGCTGGGCTCCATCAAGCTGCGCGTGATGCTGTCGGCCGTGGCGGCGATGGCGCTGGGCGTGCTGCTCACCGCGCTGACACTGGTGCGCCAGGCCGAGCGCGACACGCTGGCCAACCAGCGCGACCGCGAACTGGCGGAGGTGGTCAACACCGCCTCGCAGCTCTCGCAGCGGGTGGTCGAGCGCCAGCGCGCCCTGCGCGCCAGTGCGAACCAGTTCGATGCCGCCATGCTCGCCGATGCCGGCCGCCTGCAGCACCTGCTGGACAACAAGCCGCTGCTGCGCGGCCTGTTCACCGAGGTGTTCATCACCTCGGCCGATGGAAGCATTCGCGCCTATGCCGACAGCCAGGGTGTGCGCGTGCCGAAGCTCGACGTGTCCGACCGCGACTATTTCCGGCGTACGGTTCAGGAACGACGGCCGCTGATCTCCGAGCCGCTGACCAGCCGCATCTCGGCAGCGCCGGTGATCGTGTTCACGCATCCGCTGATCGACGCGGCCGGCGCGGTGTTCGGCGTGCTGGGCGGCACGCTGCAACTGGCCGAGCACGGCCTGCTCGAGGATGGCGCCAACACCGGCGACGGCGATCCGACGGCGCTCACGCTGGTGACCGATGCGCGCGGCCGGATGTTGTCGCACCCGAGCGGCCGCGTGCCGCTGCAGTCGCTGGCGAGCGAGCCGCGCATGGCCGAAGCCTTCGCCCACTGGCTGGCCAGCGGTGGTTCGGTCGAGCCCGGCGGGCTGACCTTGCCGCAACCGGGTGAACTGGTCAGCGCGGCCGGCGTGGCCGGGCCCGACTGGATGGTCTGGCACGCGATGCCCGAGAGCGAACTGCTCGCGCCGCTGCACGCCGCGCGGCGGCAGGCGCTGGGCTTGGCAGCCGCCCTGGTGGCGCTGCTTTCGCTGGCCATGCTGGGCATGATCTGGTGGCTGCTGCGGCCGCTGGCCCAGCTCGCGCACCGCGCGCAGCACCTGTTCGACGGCACGCAAGAGGTTCACGAAGGCTGGCCGCGCGCCAGCGGCGAGATCGAACGGCTGTCGCGCGTGCTGCGTCACGTCGGCGCCGAGCGCGCCCAGCTCGAGTCGTTCAATGCCCAGGTGCTGAAGAAACTCTCCTCGGTGATGAACGCCGCGCCCACCGGCATCGCCTTCACGCGATCGAACCGCTTCGAGCTGGTCAGCGCCGAGCTGTGCCGCCTGTTCGGGCGCTCCGAACACGAGCTGCTCGGCCAGCCGACGCAGATCGTCTATGCCTCCAACGAAGACTTCTTCGCGCTCGGCCCGCAGGCGGTGGAAGCCTTCCGGGCCGGCCGCGCCTACGTCGGCGAATGGCAGATGCTGCGTGCCGATGGAAGCAGCTTCTGGGCCGAACTGCGCGGCCGCCCGGTGGACGAGGTGGACCACGGCGCCGGCACGATCTGGTCGGTGGTCGATATCACCGAGCAGGTCGCCGCCCGCGAGCAGCTGGAGTGGTCTGCCACGCACGATGCGCTGACCGGCCTGTCCAACCGCAAGGTGCTCGCGCATCGCCTGGAGCGCGTGCTCGACTCCCGGCCGCGATCGATGCCGGCCGAGGTGGTGATGATCGACCTCGATCACTTCAAGCCGATCAACGACCGCGCCGGCCACGCCGCCGGCGATGCCATGCTCAAGGCCGTGGCCGCCGCGATCACGGCGCGCGTGCGTGCCAGCGACCTGGTGGTGCGCCTGGGCGGCGACGAGTTCGCGCTGCTGCTGGAGCGCTGCACGCACGAGACGGCTTTGCGCATCGCCGAGAACGTGCGCCGTGCGATCACCGAGATCGAGCTGCCCTGGGACCGCCACACACTGCGCGTCGGCGCGAGCCTGGGCGTGGCCTCGCTGAGCGCCGAGACGGCCAGCGTCGACGCCTGGCTGGCGCAGGCCGATGCGGCCTGCTATGCCGCCAAGGCGGCCGGCCGTGGCGCGGTGCAGGCGCACCGGCCCGTGCTGCGCGTGGTGGCGGGTGACTCGACCGCGGCCTGAGCGTTGAGGCGGGTGGCTGCTGGCGGCCACAAGGAGACGGTGGCCTCGGCCGTCTAAAGCGGTCACACAAACAAGTCGCTTCATCGACTCCAGCGAGAATGTCATGCTGTTCCTGCTCGGATTGCCGCCATGAAACGCCTCACCATGTCTCTCGACGACGAACTGGCCGATGCCTTCGAGGCGCTGGTTCGGGCCCGTGGCTACGAGAACCGGTCCGAAGCGTTCCGGGACCTGCTGCGGCAGGACCTGGGCAATGTCCGGCTGCGGGATCGGCCGGACGAACCTTGCGTGGCAACGCTCAGCTACGTCTACAACCACCACCAGCGTCAACTGGCGCTGCGCCTGACCGACCTGCAGCACGATCACCACGATCTGACGGTGTCGACGACGCACGCCCACCTCGATCACGACCACTGCATCGAGACGGCGATCCTGCGCGGCCGGACTGCCGAGGTGCGTGCCTTCGCCGAGTCCGTGATCACCCAGGCCGGCGTGAGCCACGGCAACCTGCATCTGGTGCCGATGGCAGTTCGGCATTCCCACGGGCACGCGCATCTCGAGCCCGCGACCGCCCATCCCGCCGAACACGGCAAGCGGGCCCGAAGTCGCCGAGATCGGGCCTGAGCCACGAAGGGGCGCTACGCGCCTTGCTATCCGGCTCGCCAACTGGCCATGCCCTTTGCAGGGGTTAACCCGGCTCCCAGGCGCTCCTTCCCAGGACATCGGCTTGCCGCGGCCGTCGGCACGCTTCTTGTATGACACTTTATGTTCTGTTCATACAAGCGAGCCATTCTGCCCATGCACGACCTTCCTGCCGACTGGGGTGCCTTGTGCGCCCTCGTGTTCCTCCTGGGCATGCGACATGGTCTGGACGCTGACCACCTCGCTGCCATCGACGGACTGACGCGGGTCAGCGCCCGCCGCCGGCAATGGCACTCACGCTACTGCGGCGCCCTGTTCTCGCTTGGGCATGGCTTCGTCGTGCTCTCCATCGCGCTGCTGGCCGGTGTGCTTGGCGCCAAATGGGTGCCGCCGGGTTGGTTCGAGGCGCTCGGCGGCGGCATCTCGATCGGCTTCCTCTTGCTCCTCGGTGCAGTCAACCTGCGTGCCGTGCTGAGAGCGCCGCGGGACGCGCCGGTGCCGCTGATCGGGGTGCGTGGGCGCCTGGTCGACCGGCTGCTCGGCCGCACGGAGCGAACCTCCAGCCCGCTGTCTGTGATGGGCGTTGGATCGCTGTTCGCGCTGTCGTTCGACACCCTGAGCCAGTCGGCCCTGTTCGCGGTGATGGCCGTGCAGTTCGGCGGCATCGCCCACGCGCTGACCCTGGGCCTGCTGTTCGTGCTGGGCATGCTGATGAGCGATGGGGCCAATGGCTGGTGGATCTCGCGTCTGATCGCGCGCACCGACCGCCTGGCCGTGGTGGCGTCACGCACCATGACCCTGGCCGTAGCGTGCGTCAGCCTGCTGGTCGCCGTCATCGGCATCGGCCGCATGACCTCGGGCTGGATCGACGGCCTGCTGGAAGGTCGCGAACTGGCGATCGGCCTGTCTGTGGTCGTGCTGATCGGGCTGAGTTACCTCGTGGCGTGCCGCGTGAGCCCTTCGGCGAAAACCGCGACAGCGCAGCCGTGATCGGGCTGCATCCGAGTTGCCACCAAATGCGTAAGACGATCGGTCCGACTTTCACAAGCACGACAAAACCGGGAGACACCATGCGATGCAAGCACAAGCACTTTCGACATCGGCGTTGCCCGATGGCCATCGCCGCGGCGCTGGTCATGGCCGGCCCCACTGCCTACGGACAGGCGACGGACGCCGCCAAGGAGCCTGTCGCGCCGACGGCAGTCGCCGCCACCCAACAGCTCGACCGTGTCGAGATCACCGGCCGCCACTACGACAACGCCGTGGGCAGCTCTGACGCCGCGTCGCAGGGCACCATCCGCGCCGAACTCCTCAAGAGCCGACCCGCACTGCGCCCGGGCGAGGTGCTGGAGTTCGTGCCCGGTGTCATCGTCACCCAGCACTCGGGCGACGGCAAGGCGAACCAGTACTTCCTGCGTGGCTTCAACCTCGACCACGGCACCGATTTCGCCACCACGGTCAACGGCCTGCCGGTCAACATGCCGACGCATGCGCACGGCCAGGGCTACTCGGACCTGAACTTCCTGATCCCCGAACTGGTCGACCGCATCGAGTACCGCAAGGGGCCGTATTTTGCGAAGAACGGCGACTTCTCGGCCGCGGGTTCCGCCGACATCCTGTACCGGACGACGCTCGACGAGAGCTTCGCCACGCTGACCCTCGGCCAGCGACAGTACCAGCGGCTGGTGGGTGGCGGCTCGACCGACGTCGGCCAGGGCCTGAAGCTGCTGGGTGCGATCGAGCTGATGCACAACGATGGCCCGTGGAAGGTGCCCGAGCACATCCGCAAGAGCAATGCCGTACTGACGCTCAGCGGCGGCACGCGTGCAGAAGGCTGGAGCACCAGCCTGATGGCCTACGACGCGAACTGGAACTCGACGGACCAGATTCCGCAGCGGGCCATCGATGCCGGGCTCGATCGCTTCGGTTCGCTCGATCCCACGGATGGCGGCAGCACCCGGCGCAGCAGTCTGTCCGGCGAGTGGCACCGCAGCACCGACACCGCCACAACCAAGGTCGCGGCGTATGCGGTCGACTACCGCCTCAAGCTGTTCTCGAACTTCACCTACGCCCTGGAGCGCCCCGCCACCGGCGACCAGTTCTCGCAGCAGGACAAGCGCACGATCTACGGTGTCAGCGCGAGCCATGCGATCGACCACCCGCTCGGCAGCCTGTCGGCGCGCAGCGAGTTCGGCGTGCAGTTGCGGCACGACCGCATCCGCGTCGGGCTGTTCGACACCCAGGCGCGGCAAGTCCTGCCTGTGGATGGCACGACGCGCGACGACAAGGTGCAGGAGACGCTGCTGGGAATCTACGGACAGACCTCGGTCGAACTGACACCCTGGCTGCGCAGCATCGTCGGCCTGCGCGCCGACCAGGCGCGATTCAAGGTGGACAGCCTGAGCAACAGCGCAAACTCCGGTTCGGCGTCCGACCACCTGCTGTCGCCCAAGCTGTCGCTGATCCTCGGGCCCTGGAGCAAGACCGAGTTCTTCTTCAATGCCGGCCGCGGCTTCCACAGCAACGACGCGCGCGGCACGACCGCGACGGTCGACCCCAAGACCAACGATCCGGTCGACAAGGTGCCCGGGCTGGTCGCCGCGCGCGGCCTGGAACTGGGTGCGCGCACGGAGTGGATCCCCGGCCTGCAGAGCTCCGTCGCGCTGTGGAAGCTCGACTTCGACTCCGAACTGGTCTACGTCGGCGACGCGGGCGCGACAGAGGCGAATCGGCCCAGCACGCGGCGTGGCATCGAGTGGAACAACCGCTACATCCCGCTGCCTTGGCTGCTGGTCGACGCCGACCTGGCCTGGACCCACGCGCGCTTTGCGGATTCGGATCCCGCCGGCAACCGCATCCCGAACGCTGTCGACAAGGTCGCCTCGATCGCCGTCACGGCGCGCGATCTGGGTCCTTGGTCGGCCGGCATCCAGTGGCGCTATCTCGGCTCCGGCTCGCTGATCGAAGACAACAGCGTGCGTTCCAGTTCATCGCTGACGACCAATCTGCGTGTCAGCCACAAGCTCACGCCGAAGGCCGAGCTGACGCTCGATGTCTTCAATCTGTTCGACCGCAAGGTCAACGACATCGAGTACTTCTACGAGTCGCAGCTGCCGGGTGAGATCGCCCCGGTCGCCGACAAGCACGTCCACCCGGCCGAGCCGCGCACGTTGAGGCTGACGCTTCGGGTGGGCTTCTAGGCAGAGTCGGCTGGGTAGCGGTCCCCAGCCTGTTCAGGTGTCGGTCCGGCGCAAAGCGGACATCTAGAATGGGGCACGATGCGCGCATTTCGTGCCCACAGACGGCTCACCACCTGGATCGCTGCCCTGGCGATCCTGCTGGCGTCGCTCGCGCCATCGCTGAGCCATGCCTTGGGTTCGGTGAACGGATCGTCCTGGATCGAGATCTGCTCATCGCAGGGCTCGAAATGGGTCGAGGATGGCAGCGACGGCACATCGTCTGTGCCGGCAGCCGGCCACGCCTTCGAACACTGCGCGTTCTGCTCGACCCACGCACCGGCACTGGGTCTCCCCCCATCGCCCGCGCTTGCGCCGTTCCCGATCGAAGGCCACGGAAGTTTCCCTCCTGCCTTCTACGCCGCCCCGCGCACGCAGCACGTGTGGGTGAGTTCGCGGCCACGCGCACCCCCGCAGTTCTACTGATCGTCTGACTCCGTTCGTCGGCAGGGCCGAACCTGCCGACGACCGTCGACCGCCGCGGCGAGCCTGCCCGGCATCGGGAGCGCCTCTTCATCGACCTCGAACGCGTCATGCGAATCATGGCGCACGTGACGGGGCACTCCTTGCGACCTCACCTCGATCCATCGCTGCGGGCATGGACCGAAAACCCAGGAGAACACCACCATGACACCCCATCACCCCGGTCGCAAGACGCTCGTCGCCAGTGCCGTCCTGATCGCGGTGGCTGCACAGGCGCAGACCACCGAACTCCAGCGCGTGGAGATCACGGGCACCGCTCAGACCTACCAGCCGCCACCGACAACGGCCGCCACCAAGACCGACACGCCCATCCTGCTCACGCCGCAGTCCATGCAGGTCGTGCCGCGAGCCGTGCTCAATGACCAGAAGGCGCTGACGCTGACCGATGCCGTACGCAACGTGGCCGGCGTCGGCACCGACTTCGGCTTCAACGGCAGCGCGCAGCCGCTGCTGATCCTGCGCGGCTTCCAGACCACGTCGATGACCGCCTCCGGGAACATGTCCGGCATGTCGTCGTACTTCGTCAACGGCGTCAAGGTCATGGGCGTACCCCTGAACATGGCGAACGTGGATTCCGTCGAGGTGGTCAAGGGCCCGGCGTCGGTGCTGTACGGGCGCTCCGAGCCGGGTGGCCTGGTCAATGTGGTGCCCAGGGCCCTGTCCGCCGAGTCGCGTCTCGGGTTGGAACAGACGATCGGCCAATACGGGCTGTCACGCACGGTGATCGAAGGAGGCGGCGCGCTGAATACCGACAAGACGCTGCTCGGCCGTGCCTCCGTGTCCTACGACAAGGGCGGCTCGAACCGCGACTTCGTCGTGAACAAGCTGGCCGCCTTCAGCGGCACGCTGGCCTGGGTGCCCGATGCCGACACGCGCGTGGCACTGACCGTGGACCACAACGCCCAGAAGTACCGCAACGACTTCGGCATCCCAGCCGACGGCATCCGGCCTGCCAACCTGCCGCGCACGCGTCAGTACAACGACTCACCGGACCTCTCGTCGATCACCAGCGACTCGGTGTTGCTCGATGCACAGACCAAGGTCGCGCCGAACTGGACGCTGAAGGGTCGCGTGGTGTCGATGCGCGCCAAGACCCGTGAAGTGGACGTGTGGCCGTATCGGGAGAATCTGATCGGACTGGACACCTGCGACAACTCAGCCGGCCTCACGACGCTGTGCCGCTACTACTTCTACGTGCGGCCCGAAGGCAAGACGAATCTGGACCAGGTGACCGTGGACCTGATCGGCGATGTGCAGATCGGTGGCCTGCAGCACAGGCTGCTCGCCGAGATCGACCACTACAGCACGAAGAAGACAGGCGACGTCTATTTCACCCAGATCAACTCGGTGGACGTGTTCAACCCGGTGCTCGGCAGCGCGCCGGCGCTGGACACGAGCTTTCCGATTCCGGTGGACGACCACAGCAAGTGGACCAGTCTGACGCTGCAGGACCAGATCGCCTTCGGTGACGGCTGGCATGGCGTGTTCGCGCTGCGCCATGACCGCACGGAGGCGCTCTTCAGCCTGACGCCGGGCCTCGAGCCGAACAAGCAGTCCTTCACCACGCCACGGGTCGGCGCCGTCTGGGAGTTCATGCCGAACCAGACGCTGTATGCGCAGTATCAGGATTCGATCGCCGCCAACAACGGCCGTGACGCGAGCGGCGTGGCGCTCGAAGCCGAGCGCGCACGCCAGATCGAGTTCGGCTGGAAGCAGGTCGCGCTGGGGGGGCAGCTCAACACGACCGTGGCGGTCTTTGAACTGGTCAAGCGCAACCGTGCTTCTCGCAACCCGATCAGCTTCGACACCACCACCGAGGGCGATGCCCGCTCTCGCGGACTCGAGGTGGACGCGATCGGGCAAGTCTCAGCCCAGCTCGCGGTGATCGGCTCGTACACCTACCTCGACGCCAAGGTGACGAGGGACGCGCAGGACCCGGCGGCCGAAGGCAAGCGCCTGGCCAACACGGCGCGCCATGCCGGCAGCCTGTGGGGCCGGTGGATGTTCGATGAGCAATGGGCCGCCGGCGCGGGCGTGTTCGCTCAGGGCCAGCGCGAGGGCGACAACGCCAACTCGTTCCAGATGCCGGGCTACGCCCGCGTGGACGCCATGGCGTCGTACAGCTTCAAGGCCGGCAGCGGCAAGGGCTCCGTGCAGTTCAACCTGAAGAACGTATTCGACAAGGTGTACTACAGCGGCAGCCACCCGCTGGTGAAGGACTGGATCCAGCCGGGCGCGCCGCGCACGGCATCGGTGACCTTGCGGCTGGACTACTGAAGGGGAACGGCATGACGCAGCAACGACGCGACTTCCTCCGCCACCTGGCGGCCGCTGGCTTGGCGGGCTCGGCTGCAGCCACCGCGCAGGCCGCCGAGCCGGCCCCACCGGCCAAGGCAGACGCCACCCTCACGCACGACATGAGCGCCTTCCCGCCGGAGTGGATGGGCAAGGAGCAGATCGCCATGCTCATCTACCCGGAGTTCACGGCGCTGGACCTGGTCGGGCCGCACTACATGTTCACCAGCCTGTGGGGCGCCAAGGTGCAACTGGTGGCGGCTTCCAAGGACCCCGTTCGCAGCGACGCGGGCCTGACCTTCATCCCCGACTTGACACTGGCCGAGGTGCCCGCCGACCTGGACATCCTGTTCGTGCCGGGCGGCAGCCAGGGCACGCTCAAGGTGATGCAGGACCCGAAGCAGATCGCCTGGATCGCCGACCGCGCCCGCCGGGCCAAGCTCGTCGCCTCCGTCTGCACAGGCTCGATGATCCTCGGCCAGGCCGGGCTGCTGCGCGGCAAGCGGGCCACCACCCACTGGGCCACGCATGCACTGCTGAAGGACTTCGGAGCGGTGCCAGTGGACGAGCGCGTCGTATGGGACGGCGGGCTCGTGACGGGCGCGGGGGTCTCCGCGGGGCTGGATCTCGGGCTGTCGGTGGTGGCGCGTCTGCGTGACAAGCCCTACGCGCAAGGCGTGCAGCTGCTCGCCGAGTACGCGCCGCAGCCGCCGTTCAACGCGGGCACGCCGAAGTCGGCGCCGACCGAAGTGCACCAGATGATGGGCTCGATGTTCGATGCGCTGCGGGCCGACATGCGTGTGTCGGCAAAGACGGCACTGGGGGCCTGACGGCCATTGAACAACACGACCACGCAACACGGAGTTCACCATGAAGATTGACACATCTCGCATGCCGCTTGCCATTGCAGCCGCCTTCGTCGCCCCTTCGGCGATGGCGTCCTGCGGGTCCGCCTTCTGCGCCCTGATGACGGATCGCTGAGCGCAGGGCACGGGCGACGCCCATCTCGGCTGGCGTGCCCATGTCCGCCTCGGAGCCGTCAGCCAGAAGAAGTTGCGCACGGGTGCGACGACGCTCGACACCAGCCAGGCGACCGGCGAGGAAGCCATCGAACGACAGACGAAGAACCTGAACCTGCGGACAAGTCTGTCCCATGGACTCGACGCAGACGGGTCCTTCACGGTGCGCCTGCCGCAGGCGAAGCGCGATCACCTGCACCTCCTTGTCGACGACGCGACAGGGCTGCCCCGGGGCGTCCGAACCATGGCGGTTCACCAAGCCGGGTGACGTGCAGGCCCTGGCACGCAGGCAATTGGCGAGCGCCGATGGGAGCAGGGCCTCTGCTGTCTTCGGTGGAGTGAAGCTGGCCACCGGCTCCATTCATGCGACAGCAGAGGC
>Ga0209311_1003712_pt1 | contig 10307 bp, 7 predicted proteins | sample AD_UKC045_MetaG_FD_184417 | JGI IMG/M metagenome (GOLD analysis project Ga0209311, IMG submission 184417) | Active sludge microbial communities of municipal wastewater-treating anaerobic digesters from USA - AD_UKC045_MetaG (SPAdes) (version 2) | ecosystem: Engineered > Bioreactor > Anaerobic >... | reverse complement strand
GAGAACGCAAAATGAAACTCGAAAAGGCTCGGCAGCAGAGAAAAACTCAAAGAATTGAACAAGCAGCCTAATCCTCAGCCACCTTATTGAAAAGAACGATTATTCCATTTCTCGCTGAACCAATACACTGTCTCGCTCATATCCTCTCCATTATGCTCAATTGTACCATAACATTAACAGATCTAAAATCCATTTTTAATATTTCTATTCAAAATCATTTCTGCCTGGCAAATCTGGGTTCGATTATTCCTTCTTGATTTTGCATCAAAGGAGCAGTACAGCACAAGGGATTTTTGGCAATTTTGAATTTAGACTGACCGGGAAATCTTTTTTCGAGAGACTGGATTGCATTTTCAAATAATGCAATAGGGCTATCCAAGCATGGCAAATAGGAGATATGAAATGTCAGTATTTTCTTCTGAATTCGAGTTCCAACTACCATATGGAAACATTCGGGAATTTGAAAAGGCTTGGCAATCAAATAATCGAGCTTTGCCCGATGTTTCAGAAACTCTAATTTATTATTACCGTTACCTTCTTCGATACAAGCTACTGCACGCAGAGAATAGATAATTCCTTCCTCATCAATCGCATGCCAAAAATTCAAAACCGTTTCCCTGTTCGACCTCATCTTACCCTCTATACACCCTTTCATTATGCCATCGCAAAAATTCTCCCGCCGGCCGTTCAGGTTCTGCTCCCGGCACAACCACCAGCGGCTTTCCGTGGTGCCTGTAGTAATCCCCGCCGTTTTCGAATTCCTCGTGGATTCTGGGACTGACTTCAATGCGGTATTCAGGGGTGACGGTCAGGTAGCCTTTGTCAAAAAGTATGTGAATGTCCGAACGCAGCAATAGCCCATTGTCGATGCGGTTAACGCCGGAAGCCGAGACGGGTTTGATATGCGCGGCTTCCAGAACCGGCAGGGTTCTTTCCCCGGAAACGGCACAGCGGCGGTGGTAGACATCGGTGACGACGGTGCGGAAAATGCCCTGGCCCAAACGGCTCTTGCGCAGATAGTCGGGACCGAAAACCGGAGCATACCCAAGTTCCGGATGGCTGTCAAAAACTCGTTCTTCCGCGGTCACGAACAGCCGCTCCTCGACCTGTTGCCAGATTCGCGCGCCGACCGCTTCCCGGCTGTCATAGCTTTTGCCTCTGACGATATTGCCGCTCCATTCCGGGGGCTGCGGAATCCACAGCTCGCGCGGCCAGAAGAACGGTTGGTTGAGCAGGATGCAGCCGATCATTGGATTGGGCTCAGCGTCCTTGCGCCGTTTGTTGATCATATCGCGAAGCCGGCCTAACGATTCGGCGCCATTTTTCTCGCCAAATGCATCCCAGGCTAACGACAGCGGCATTGTCACCCAGCGCACAAAATACCCGCCGCCAACGATCGCATTCAGCGGTGCGTGCAGTTTGAACAAAAACGGCTGCCCCGGCAGCAAGGCTTTGAATCCCACCCCGCCCGGATTCCAGAAATTCACCTCGTCCGGCTGCAGCAGGCTGAGAAGGGTGAACCAGTCGTTGTCGGTGACAGCGATGAAGAATTTCATACGTTAAAGGCTTGTTAAATCATTTGCCCTGCTAAGGGACAGGAAGCGCCGTCGGAGAGGCAAATATTGTTCTGCTGAATGTATTGTGGCGAATCTGTCCCAAAAGACAGAAGGCGATGGGAAGGATGCCCGACAAAGGGTGCCGAACAATTAATGACTTTTTAATAGATAGGGAAAATAGATGTTTTATGCAAGGGAAAAATCCCGAGAGTTACAACTTTTTTACCAGACTGTTTCGGCCACCATCAGGCAGCAGCAAAGGGGAGATGATAAGCAGGTCCGCATGGCGGAAAGAAAGGATATTTGCTCGGTGCGATTGCATCGCCTGTCTGCTTGTCGAGTTCACAGGCTGATTTTGCAGGGCGACGAGCCTCGTCGCCCTGCCGCAAGACCGCAGTGCAGGCCGACCAGTCTGGTCGGCCTGCTGCCGGCCTCCAAAAGCAACCGAGATACCCGGAGCGGCCTAAAATTTGAGCGGCCTGCAACCGAACCACATAGATTCAGCTGGGCAAATCCGCGGCTTCGAAGCTAAGGCGATAACTCCCGGCCGATTGCCAGCTGTGTACCAGCTGCACTACCTGACCGCCCGGCGACATCAAAAACATCGAGCTGAACCCGAGACGAGCGCGGCAAATCATATTCCAGGGTTGTCTGTGCGTTGAACGGATTGGGATAGTTTTGATCCTGAGCTCATTCCGGCATCATGAACAACGATACAGCGCCCGAGTTTCATTACACCCAGGGTCCTGCCGGTCTCCACATCTTTTCTTGAGTAACACCTTTGATCACTGGAGCCAAAAACGATTCAACCTCAGCTACCAACCTTTCAAAGGAAGCTGGAACGTGATCCTGCTCCAGGCGGTTGCGGAAGGCCGTCCACATACTCTGATGTGTAGATATGAATTCTGCTGAAAACCCTTCGATCGATTGGGTTAATTTAGTCCCGCGATGTTTGAAAGTAAGATTTACAGCGGTTGCAAGCGTACCGAGTTCAAATCGGAACTGACGGCATAGTAGCCAGATATCATAAAAATCCTTCATTCGACTATTCAGATGACCAAGCTTGATCATGGCCTCAAATTTTTCCGCAATGGCGCTTTCCCGGCTGTAACAAAGCAATGAGGGGGCCGGGGAGTCCAACATACACGGAATCTCTGCCAATTCAGGTCCCGGATAAACGATATCCCCGAACCCAATATCGATTTGCATACTGATCCTTGCCGTCCCTAAAAATCCGCGAAACCTCACTCTGATTCCTTCATAATCAGCATCTTCGGTGATTCGTTCGGTCTGAATCGATTCCGGATCAAAAGTCAGACCATCAGGCTCAACTTTCACGGCAAGGATATCACGAATCTGGGCAAGAATATTTTCCTCTTCATTCCAGGTCATGCTAAGCATGTCAATATCCCGGGTCGGCCGGAATTCAGACAAATTCCAAGCCCTGAGCATGAGAGCGCCCTTGAGAATATAGCGCTGTGAATGGCACGACAGAGACAGACGGAACAAAAATCTCTCCATGGCATAATACTGCAGGAGCTCATCAAATGGTCTGCTGTCTTTTTTCGACCGATTGAGAAGGCGTTGTCTGACGGATGCGGAACTATTTTTTGGCACTTTCAAATCGTTGCCTCCAGATACGGGCGCACGATCTTGTCAACCCTGCAAATTTTGGCGTATTCGAGAATGGTTTTATGGTCGAAATTCATCCTAATCTTGTAAAGTTTCAAGGCCTCTAGCACGACATCCATGCCGATCTTATTCCGGAACTTGAAACAGTCTACCAGTGTTTTTTCCGCACTATAAACCTTGACTGTAACGCCATCGATTTTATGCTCCTCAACACCTGCCTGAAATGGCTTTTCTGAAAATTTGTAAAATTGTATTGGCGGATACCCGATCACCGGAGGTTTGCTGTCCTTTAGTATGGCAACAGAAACCTTGTGTGGAATCTGTGTGGTTATTTCATGAAAAGAGAGTGCAGACATCAGGCAGATGACAGAATTGGGGATTCTCGTGGCAACCACAACCAGATCGGGATTTGAAACAGTTCCAATCTCAGTCAGCCGATAAATCCCCCTGGTGATCTGCTCAAGATCACCGATATCCCGCAGATGATAGAGCGTTCTGGGATGTATGCCGGATTGGATCGCATCGGATGTTTTGATCATTCCGCCAGCCTGGCGAATAATCTGCCTGGCTTTTTCACTGGCACTCGCCTTCTTTTCAGCCATGGATAATAGTCTCCTTACATATTCGCAAGTAGGGTAAATATTATCCATTTTTACAAATAAAATCAAGATAATTTCGTTCTTTTGGTTATTGGTGAATGAATCAGGTTAAAAGCATGATCAAGTTATTATCATTTTATCCAGAACAAAATATTACACCAATCCTTCAGAACAATATCTCCCGGATCCGGTGCGCAGCACCGGATCTCATATAAAATCAATAACCTGAACAACCCACCTCATAAAATCCAGCAGAGCGCGATCACCGAGGCCGCCGCTCTTGCGGACGAGGAAGCGCGCGAAGCCCGCCGCAGGATCACCCCCGCACCAATCTCTTGGCATAAACCGGCCTATTTTGTGCTCCAGTCTGTTCTGCGTAACTGCATTTTAATAGCCATTGCGGTTGAGATTGGTGCGGGGGTAGCCGGAGGCGGATTGAAAGGTTAAAAGGGAAAAAAGTACCAAGTTTCAAATGCGAAAGTTAAATAACAGGTTTCCGAGGCTGGCTCCTTGGGCTGGGCTGTTGAGCCTTTTCAGGGTTTTATGTTGATCGGCTCTGTCCAGATCAGCCGGCAAGAGTCATGCCCTGGCAAAGCCTGGCCACAAAATGATCTTGCACATTTCAAACATGCCACCTGCACAATTCCCTTTTTCCTTTGACTTTTAACCTATTTCACCACTCCCACCTTGATCGCCTTGACCGCTGTTCCGGCCTGCAACCGAACCACATAGATGCCGCTGGGCAAATCCGCGGCTTCGAAGCTAAGGCGATAACTCCCGGCCGATTGCCAGCTGTGTACCAGCTGCACTACCTGACGCCCGGCGATATCAAAAACATCGAGCTGAACCCGAGACGAGCGCGGCAAATCATATTCCAGGGTTGTCTGTGCGTTGAACGGATTGGGATAGTTTTGATGAAGCGCGAAGCCCTTCACGGCTGAACAGCCGCGACCTGTCCCCCGGCGAGAGGGAACCGCGACCGGACCCGATTCAATCTTCCATGCATGGACGATCAGCAACCCATTGCGAAAGGGATCGAACTCGGCCAAATAAAGAATGCCGTTTTCAGCGTCGCAGGCCATGGAGCGGATCTCCATTTGCTCGCTGTAAAACAGATCCGGATCAAAGCGCCGTGCGGCATAGGGCTGTGGTTCATGCGCGGCCCATGCGCCGGATGCCACCTGCTGCAGATCGTGAGGATCGTAAAAGATCGCCATCGGCGCACTGCGCTGCGAACGCCAGCCCTTGCCATCCGGATCGGTGGCATAGAAATTTGGCATGGGCTCATCGGCGATCACCCAGTCGTGGCGCATGTTTTCGCTCCGATAGCCGTACCAATGCTCGCCAAAGGCCTTGTTGCCGACGATCATCACCGCCGCCTGGTCGTCGACCGCCACCCATGCGGCATCGCGCCAGGAATCGCTGTGCCGGTAGCCGAGAACGGCGTCCGGGAAGGTTTCGCCTGTCGCAGCTTCGACCGATCCGTATTGCAAAAGCGGTGTCACACTCACCACCGTGTTGGCCGGCGGCGGCACCGCGCCGACCGGCGCCACGGCATAGAGGGTGGGACCGAGGCCGCTCAGCCCGCCGTCTCGAAAACGGCCGGCGACCAGGCTTCTGCCGGCCACATGTTCATCCGCCCAGCTTTGCGGCAATGCAAAGAGATAGTCGCCGCTCTGTGCATCGATTGGCGGCTGGCTGGGATCGCCCAAATACCAGGCGCCCAGGCGAACGGCGGAGGTGATGGCGCCGGCATCGGTGCAGCTGAGTGAGGCGTGCTTTTCGCCGGTGACGGTATAATGAACACTCCAGACGCTGTAGAGGCGATTCTGCGACGGCAAATACTCCAGTCCCGTACGCCAGATATCGACGTAATCACCCCAGTCGTTGATCGAGGCTGGCCGAATATTGACCGGAGCAGTCAGCAGCCGGGCTTCAGGCAGGGCATCCACATCACCGCCGGTGGTCGACACCGGCGCTGGAATATTCACTTCGCCGACAAAGCCGGCCTGGACCTGGTTGAGGTCAGTGATATAGAGCGATCCCGGAAAATCGTCGGTCGAACCCGGATCGCCGTCGCCGTGAAAGGCCATGGCTTCACCGCCCCAGGAAAAGGTTTCGGGCAACCTGAAGGCGCCAAGGTAGATCAAGGCAGCCGGATCCAGAGCACCTGGCGGCTGATTAAAAACTTGAGTTGAGGCGATGACGAGCCGGCTGGGTGTGCTCTCATTGCCGGCGGCGTCCACAGCTGTAACCGCAAAGGAATAGGGTTGCGTCGGCTCGAGCAGAACCGCTGCATAGTGCGGCTGCTCGCTATTGCCCTCCACCTCGCCGTCAAGATAGACAAGATAGCCAGCCACAGCGATGTTGTCATGGGGCGCATCCCAGTCGAGATCGATGCGGGAATGAGAGACCGGCGTCGCGCGCAGATCGCTGATTGCCTCGGGCGGCGTACAATCGGCGTCATCCCAAAGCTCGATCCGGTCGCAGAGCAAAAACTGTTTCTGGGCGGTCTGAAACCACTCGATATGGGTGTTGATGTTAACCAGCGAATAGAGGGAATCGCTTTCGTGCACGCCGTGGTCGGTAATATTGAAAACAGTGCGGGCGGTGCTGTGTGCCTGTATCTCGATGTAGGTGAGGCGATAGTCATCGAAACTGCGCATGGTGTACCAGTTGCCGGCAGAGCTGCCGCCCTGCGGCCGATCGGCATCGGTAAAACTGATGCGCGCCGTGAAACGGAAGACCTCGTCCGAGCTGTTGTACCAGGTGACGACGATGCGCTCGCCGACGGCAAAGCGCCGCAGCGTGCCGCTCACACCGCGAAAATCGGCATATTCACCAGAATCAGAGGTCTGTATTAAGCCCCCGGGACCAGCGGAAGAATAGGCCAGAGTGTTACTGAGCAAAAGCCGGTTCCATCCAGCCAGACCGAAGGTTGTGCCGCCGGCATCGGGCCCGAAATCGACCAGCATGACAGGTTGGGCAAACAAATCCACGGACAACAGCACAGCCAGCAAAAGCGTCAGCATTTGCCGGTGCAAAAAGCAATTGGACGATTGCATCAGGGTTTCTCCGATTTATCATTTAAAGAATAACTTGATCGACCAGTGTTTTGACCAGCTGTCAGACAGAGTTGCAGATCCTGAGCGATGTCCATCCCGCATTTTCGAGAATGCAGGAAATGGTTGTCGATGAATTGAAGGGATTTTGGGGTAGGCATGGTGAAGGATGTATGTTTGTGGGGACATGATCCCACCTCTTTTTTAGGAATGAGATTTTATCGACGATGCGGATGAAATGATCGGGTCATCGGATCTTCACACGCGAAAACACCGATCGACGATCGGGTCAAAGGTAAAAGCTCAATGCGCTTGTTGAAGCAAAAGCCGGGAGATTGGCAAGTGTGTGTGCGAACAAGAGGAAGGGAACATGGCTCATCCGCCTTGAGTGAATGATATCGATTTTTGCTGTTCGAGTCAACAGCCTTTTTTTCGCACCCACATGGGGTGAGTTTTGATGAAGCCGGGAAAACAAGCAGAGCCGGGAGCGGAAGCAATAGCACCGGCATGCATTTCTGCTCTCGGACGGGAAGAATAAAAGCAGGTGTAAGAACAGGGGAGATTTGGTGCCGAAGGGGGGAGTTGAACCCCCACGGGCTTGAGCCCACACGGCCCTGAACCGTGCGCGTCTACCAGTTTCACCACTTCGGCTTGTCGCTTTTGCCGTAAAAAATAAGAGTTCTGTGGATTAAATGCAAGCGCTTTTTGCGGGTTTACAGCCCGATTCCTGAATTCCCATAGCTTTTCCTTGCATTTTAGCGATTTCCTGCTAAATTTATAATTTTAGTTGCATTTGCCCGGCTTGTCATAACAGGAATCATTGCGCCGGTCCAACCGCGCAGTTTGAGGGAATCAGGGTCCACATGGCGACCAAAGAGAAAAAAGAACCTCTCTCCATGACCAACCGCAAGGCCTTGTTCGAGTACGAGGTGCTGGAAAAGCTCGAAGTCGGCATCGTGCTGCAAGGGACCGAGGTCAAATCGCTGCGCGCCAGCAAGGTGAATTTCAAGGACGCCTATGCCCGCTTCAAGGACGGCGAGGCCTGGCTCTACAATCTGCACATCTCCGCCTATGACCACGGCAGCGCCTGGAACCACGATCCGATCCGGCCGCGCAAATTGCTGCTGCACAAGCGCGAGATCAAGCGCCTGACCGGCAAGATCGAGGAGCGCGGCCTGACCCTGATCCCGATCCGCCTCTATTTCAAGGCGGGACGCGTCAAGCTGGAACTGGCCCTGGCGCGCGGCAAAAAACTGCACGACAAACGCCGGGACATCGCCGACCGCGATGTGCGGCGCGATGCCGAACGCGAACTCAAACAGCGCTATCGACTCAATCTCTAGAACAGGATGACACCGCTAATGGCCAAAAACGCTTTCGATGAACTGCAGGAAAGAGGCTTTATCCAACAGGTGACCGATCTCGAACAGGTTAAACAGCTGCTGGGAAGGGAATCGACCACTTTTTACGTCGGCATCGATCCGACTGCCGACAGTCTGCACGTCGGCCACCTGATGGCGATCATGGGCATGGCCCATATGCAGCGCTGCGGCCATCGGCCGATCGCCATCGTCGGCGGCGGCACGGCCATGGTCGGCGATCCCAGCGGCAAAACCGAAATGCGCAAGATGCTGACCCGCGACCAGATCGTCGCCAATTCGGCAAAAATCAAGATGCAGCTCGGCCGTTACCTCGACTTTGCCAACGGCAAAGCGCTGCTGATCGACAACTATGACTGGCTCGGCGGGCTCAATTACATCGAGTTTTTGCGCGACATCGGCCGCCATTTCAGCGTCAATCGCATGCTGACCTTCGAGACCTACAAGCGCCGCATGGAAACCGGACTGTCGTTTCTCGAATTCAACTACCAATTGCTGCAAGCCTATGATTTCTATATGCTCTTCAAACGGGAAAAATGCCGGCTGCAGATGGGCGGCGACGATCAGTGGGCCAATATCCTGGCCGGCGCCGATCTGATCCGCCGCATCGAAAACCAGGACGCTTTTGGCATCACCTTTCCGCTCATCACCACCGCCTCCGGCGCCAAGATGGGCAAAACCGAAAAAGGCGCCCTGTGGCTGGATGCGGAAAAAACAACGCCCTATGACTATTTCCAATACTGGATCAATATCGACGATCGCGATGTGGTCCGTTTTCTCTTTTATTTTACTTTTTTGCCGGCCGCTGAGATCAAGGCGATTGAAAAGATGGACGGCGCCCAGCTCAACCTGGCCAAGACGGTGCTGGCTTTTGAAGCGACCCGCATCACCCACGGGGAAGAACAGGCCAAACAGGCGCTCGCGGCCGCCGCAGCGGCCTTTGGCAGCCGGCCGATTCCGGCCGATCTGCTGCCTTCCAGCACCATCCCGCGCCAGATGCAGGCTGTGGACGCCAACATTCCGGGACGCGACATCAGCCGCGGCGATCTGCAGAAACAGCTAAAGCTGGTCGAGGTGATGAGCGAGGTCGGTTTGACCAGCTCCAAAGGCGAAGCGCGGCGGTTGATCCGCCAGGGCGGCGTCACGGTCAACGAGCAGCGCGTCGACGACGAAGAGCTGGTGCTGACCGAAGAGCTGGTCATCGACGGCAAGATCATGCTGCGGTTGGGCAAAAAGCGCTATTTTCAATTGCTGGTCAGCTGAGCGGCCGGCCGCCAAAGGCGGCTGCAGTGTGGATTTTTTAACAACCAGAGAGAAAACATCGACCAGGAAGAAAACATCGACCAGGAAGAAAACATCGACCAGGAAGAAAACATCGACCAGGAAGAAAACATCGGCCAGGAAGAAAACATCGACCACGAAGAAAACATCGACCGCGAAGAAAACATCAACCACGAAGAAAACATCAACCACGAAGAAAACGAAGGAAAGATAATAAAATATTCTCCTCGCTGCAAATCTGCAAATGTCTTAACCTTATTTTTGCTCTGTCAAGCTTAGTAGCCCATGCGATTCCCCCCAAATCCCAACCTTATTGTTCTGCAATCTGGCTCGCGGCGCTGTGGTCGATTATCCATTCCCTCGGCCGATTCGACGATACATTAAAAATTACTGTTTTCTTCGTGCCCTTCACACCCTTCGCGCCCTTTGTGGTAAAAAACATTCATGATATTTTTGTTTTCGCTGTTCATTTGCCGGGGAAGGGGAATAAGGCAATAAGGTTGGATTTGATTTGCATGGATTTTCTACGAAGGTGAGATAAAGAGCAGAAATAAGGTAAAAAGATTGAAAATAAGGTTTGGCCATTCAAAAAAAGACAGAAGCGTCAGCGGCCGCAGTCTGGATCTTTTAACAACCCCGAGAAAACATCAACCGCGAAGAAAACATCAACAACGAAGAAAACGAAGGAAAGATAATAAAATATTCTCCTCGCTGCAAATCTGCAAATGTCTTAACCTTATTTTTGCTCTGTCAAGCTTAGTAGCCCATGCGATTCCCCCCAAATCCCAACCTTATTGT
>Ga0209311_1003709_pt1 | contig 10313 bp, 8 predicted proteins | sample AD_UKC045_MetaG_FD_184417 | JGI IMG/M metagenome (GOLD analysis project Ga0209311, IMG submission 184417) | Active sludge microbial communities of municipal wastewater-treating anaerobic digesters from USA - AD_UKC045_MetaG (SPAdes) (version 2) | ecosystem: Engineered > Bioreactor > Anaerobic >... | reverse complement strand
ATTGGTATCAACAGTTTTAACTTTTGTCCCGCTGACATATATATCAACTCTGTCGACCGTGCAGTCATACGATGAACTGACTTTGGCTTTGAAAGTTCCGGTAATGTTCTGAAAATCCCTGAAATATGCATAGTTCGGACTTGCATAACCCGACCCGTCTCCTCTTATCCAGATCTCTCCGACAGGGGGAATCATGCATGATTTTGAATTCATTGCATCAGAACACTTTACTCCGGTATGAGACTGCCATTCGACATACATTCTTTCTGAATATGTGCTGCTTCTTTGCGTAAATTCCACTTTTAATTCAGGCAGTTTTTTGTCACATCCGCTTTCATCAAGCGTTGTACAGCTATTGGTGCAGATAGCAAGACCGTTCACATATGCTTTTCCAAGAGATGAACAGGTCTGATTCCCGTCGCAAACCTCTGTTCCTGTGAGTAATTTGCCATCTCCGCATATGTTGTTCTTGCACTCAGATGTACATGCCGCATTGTCGCTGTTATTTCCGGTGCCGTTGTCACACTCTTCCTTTCCTGACTGCACATATCCGTCGCCGCATGTTGCAAGTTTGCACTCTGCACATGCGTCTGTATTGTCATCATTTCCGTCGTCACACAGCTCATCGCTGTTTCTCCACAGAAATCCGTCGCCGCATGTTGCGTCTTTGCATTCATTTGTGCATTCATCCTGATTATCGGTGTTTCCTGAATTACCCGAGTTACCGGAATTTCCGCTGTTACCCGTATCCCCTGAATTGCCTGGATTTCAAGTGCGATCTTTTCAATTTCTATAGTTCTTATCTTTTTCCTTGAATAACCCATAATAGGTAAAGATATTGAAAATACTGATAGAATGATGATGAAAGCATAGAACGGCCATGTCTGATAGAAGTATGGAGTTATGGAAAAATCAAGTTTTTCTCCTTCTTTATTCCAGATTCCCTCGTTATTTGAAGCAGTTACAAAAAAAGTGTAATCTCCTGGCTTTAGGTTTGTGTAATATGCAGTTCTTCTGTTGCCGGCATCAACAAGGTCGTTGTCAAATCCGAAAAGACGGTATTTGAACTTTATGGCCTGGGGATTGACAAAGCTCGGAGCGGTATATTTTATCTCAAACTTTCTTGAACCGGGTTTGAAAACGACAGGGTTCCCATTGTGAAGGTCTCCGGAGGTATCCTCCGAAAAGATCTTTTCAATTATCAAATTCGGGACAGTCCTGTTAAGTATGTCAATTTTGAGATCAACAACAGAAATTCCGTTAAGTGTCGGAAAATAAAGCAGATTGTCGTGAAAAGAATAAGAAGGTGTGAAGCCGCCGTTACATTCCATACTTTTCATTCCGTCTGCGTAGCTATATCGTTTGAACTCAAAACTGTTGTCGTTTTTCAGTGTTTTTTCAAGGACTTCCTTTAATGATGCTTTAAAAAGCCCCTTGTTGCTGCCAAGCCAGATATTACCATTCCCGTCAGGAGCAATGCTGTAAATTGAATCGTGATATAAAAAGTCAATGTTTTTAACTCTATACACAACTCCGCCACTTATGATGTTCAGTCCTGAATCTGTTCCTGTCCAGATATTGCCGTCCTCATCTATGTAAAGGGAGTATACAGTATTGCTTGAAAGTCCTCCTGATGTGTCAGTCACCCTTGAAGATCTTCCGTCAGTAAAATAAAGCCCGTTCATAGTACCTATCCATAAATTTCCTGATCTGTCAGGATGAAATGTCAGAATAATGCCGTCGTTTATCCCTTCGTTCCTGCCCAGATAGTTCCGTCAGGTCCCTTGAAAAGCGATCTGAGGTCGTTGCTCAATATTTCGGGGTGTGTAGCTCTGCTGAAAACTGTGAAGTTAAGTCCGTCAAATCGCGTGAGCCCTTCCTGTGTGGCGATCCAGATATATCCGTCGTCAGTCTGGACGATCGAGTTTGCAGAGTTCTGGGGAAGACCGTCGATCGCCTGCCATGATCTGTGGATGTAGTGGTGAAGTTTTTTTGAAGGATCAAGAGCACTTATATCAGATGCGAACAGCATCAGAATTGTGAGCAGAAATATCTTTTTATTCACCCGTTTCACCTTCAGTTAAATCAACACCATGAAATTAAACATAAAAACAAATGATTTTGCAAATATTTGCTGGCCGAGCCGCATTGGTTTATTTATATCAGAGCTTTATAATGAATTTTCACTGTCGGAGATTTATAAACTCCACCAATTTCTCAACAACATCAAGTGTTTCTTTAAGACTTATGTCTGATGCATAGTTGAACTTCCTGCGATAAGATTCCCATTGACTGATCATACGACTATCTTGTGATATCCGGGAAATGATATTTTTGCAGTTTTTGAGGATATCGAGAGAGTTTCTTTTGGTGAAGGTGGCAATCACAGCTGATTTTAAAGTCTTAGGAGCAAGCTTTTTTTTTTATTACTGCTTTAAGTTGCATTGGATTTTTTGTTTTCAAAGGAGAACCTCCAGATATTTTCTCAACTTATTTAATACACGGAGTTTTTCGGCGTACTCAATCAACAGTGGAATATTTTTTTCTGAAGAGTTTGTGTATTTTTTTATGGCAGGTAAGTTCTGCTCAATATCTATTGCGTTTTTACCTCTTAAAATATCACAAAGTGTCCGCTCAATTGAATATACCCTGACTGTGTGCCCGTTAGGAGACAATATTTCTTCAACACCCAACTCATAAAATTCTCGGTTAGCCTTTTTTATAATTACTTTTCCTTTTAAAGTTTGTGCGTGATAACCATAAGGAAAAGTCATTGTTATAACAGAAGGGGTTCTATCAGTAAACGACAGCAAAAACAAAGCTGATTCGTGGGAAAATATTCCTGCAGGATATCTTGCTTGCAAAATATAGAATTCATCTTCCCAAGCTTCAGGAAGTGCATAAATTCCTCTGTCAACTTTTTGCAGTTTACCCGACCTTACGAGTTGAGAAAGATAAGTTCTGGAAATTCCCAGCTCTGTCACCTTTGCAGAAGTAATTATGCCGTTGTTTTCAATGGCAATATTTAAAATCTTTTTTGTGTTGTCCATTCTTTGCCTCAAACAAATACACTCTATACTATACGCAATTAGAGTTTATTTGTAAAGAAATTCTCGCTCTGTAAAAAATTTAAGAATCAAAACTATTCAACCCGACAACCAGTGTCGCATTGGTTGAGTAAAACCAGAAAAACCGCATTCCAAATCACAACAAAGCGAACGATTTTAAAAGAAAAGAGATTGGATGCATTGACAAAGTATATACTGTGAATTACAATCAATTGTTTTTGCTGTATAATATGGAGGTCAAGATGAGTAGAAAGAAAAATATGACTGCTGAGGAAACATCCGAGCAGAAAAAATTGATGGATTTACTTGTTGAAGGTATTCCTGAAATTTCGGAAAACAGAAAAAAGGAACTTGTTGAAGCTGCAAAAAAAACTATTTCAAGAACAAAACCCGTAAGTATTCGGCTTCAAGTCAAAGATCTTTCAGCAATTCAAGAGAAGGCACATGAAATAGGAGTTCCTTATCAAACACTGATAAATCTGTTAATAAGACAGTATCTTCAAGGAAAAATTCAACTGACACTTTAAGATTTATTCCTTTTCTCACTCACGACAACCAGTGTCGCATTGGTTGAGTAAAATAAAATTAGACCTGAAAAAGAATCGGGCTATTATTTATGGACGATCGGTGAAAAAGAAATAATTTTCGGAGGGGAAGATGAATCTATTTTTTGGAAAGATAACGAAAAAGGTTGATGACAAACAGTTAGAAGAAGGATTTTATTCTGTAAAGAAAGATGAGATGAGTTGGTTTAATGGCATTCAAATAGGAGACTACACATATATAATCGGTGGAAGCAAAATACAGCTCTGGAAAGCTAAAAACTGGGAAGAACAAGGAGATAGAACAGTTTTAAGGTTCGAAATTATTATAGAAAATATTCCTATTGAAAAGCCTGTTACTAAATACTTCGCATCTATAAAATACTTTTCTATTGATACAAATTTAATTGTGCTTTCAGTAAGATCTACAGGTGGGAGCAGGAAAGCATTTTTTAGGATCGACTTTGATGAGCGGTTTAGCGAAGAAATGCTGAAAGATCCTAGAACATACGAAAATGCAGACACATACAGAAAAATAGTAGTGTTAAATGGAAGTGAAACAATTCCTGAAAACACGGATGATATTTATATTTTTAAAAAAGATGGAAGGTACAATATTAAATCGTCAAAATTTATTAATGCACAAATTGCTAAAAGCTTTAAGGACAACACAAATATGGTTGGTAAAGGTAGCAAAAATAAAGATAAAACGATTAAAAATATTATTAATTCATCTAACAAACATTTTTTACCGAAAGAGTTGTCAATAATTGATATTTACGATCTTTTTTGCTGTGATTACAAAGTTTCAGAAAAAGCAGAAGTAAAAGACAAAAGCAAAGCATTAACTGATAAAACAAAAGACGAAGAAAATTCAAATAATGCAAACAGTGCAAATGGAAGGGAATGTTTTCCCCTCAATCTCATCCTTTACGGCCCTCCTGGAACTGGAAAAACTTATAACACCATTAACAAAGCACTGGAAATAATTACAGAAACAGAAAAAGACGAATTGGAATTAAGGTTGATAATTGAAGAAAAAGAAGAAAAAATAAAAATCAGTGGTTTAAAAGAAATTATAAAAGAAAATAGTCCTTCAAAAAAACGAAGACAAACACTGCAAGAAGTTTTTAAACATTTTAAAGAAAAAGGTCAGATTGAATTCATTACCTTCCATCAATCATATAGTTACGAAGATTTTGTTGAAGGAATAAAACCGATTCCTCCAAAAGAAGATGAAAATCAGTCTGAAGAAATGGTTTTTAGAACTCAACCAGGAGTTTTTAAAAGAATTTGTGATGAAGCTATAATTGAAAATTTCCTTGAAGATTATTCTGGGAAGAAATTTTATCGCATTGCATTAGGTAGAAAAAATGAAAACCCAACAGAAAGATTAAAATACTGTTATGAGAAAAATCTCATCGGACTTGGATACATCGGATATAAAAAGGATTTAAGCAACTATAAAAATGAAAAAGAAATAAAAGAAAATGCTAATGTAGATCCAACTGGATACAAAATGTTAAATTATCTCGTTAATGGTATGAAAAATGGGGATATCGTTTTTGTGACAGAAGGCCAGAATATTGTCGCTATATGTGAAATAAACGGGAATTATTCTTTTTCAGAAAATCCTGATGAAATTATGATTGGTTATGAACATCAAAGGGCCGTTAAATGGATAAAAAAGGATATAAACTTAAGCGTAAAAAAGTTGTTTTCTTACAAAACGGTTCCTGGAAATTCTTTGAGTCCAATAATCTTTGAAAAAAAAGATGTCGTTTCTAACTTTGTCCTCATAATCGACGAAATCAACCGCGGTAACATCTCAAAAATATTTGGAGAATTGATCACTCTAATCGAAGATGATAAACGGTTGGGGGAAGAAAATGAGATGACTGTTACTCTTCCCTATTCAAAAGATTCTTTCGGTGTTCCTACAAACCTTCATATTGTTGGAACAATGAACACCGCAGATCGCTCAATTGCTTTGATGGATATGGCACTTAGAAGAAGGTTCAGTTTTCAGGAAATGATGCCAAGATATGATGTTCTTGAAGGAATTAAAGTAGAAAAAGACGGAAAAGAAATCATAATAAGCGAACTCCTTAAAAAGATTAATGAAAGAATTGAGTTCCTTTATGACCGTGACCACACAATTGGACACGCATATTTTATCAAACTGAAAAACAATCCAGATTACAAAGAACTTTGCTCAATTTTTGCTAATAAAATCATACCCTTGCTTCAGGAATATTTCTATGAGGACTGGGAAAAAATCCAAATTGTTCTCGGAGATCACATAAAGCAATATAAGAAAGAAGAAAAAGATGAGTGCAAAGAATGGGACGATGAAATAAACAAAACAAGATTTATTCAGAGCAAGATTTCAGTTGAAACAGATGTAATCGGCTTTAATCATAATGATTTTGAGAATTCTACTGTTTACAGAATTAATCCCAAACTAATTGAAAATGATATGCCAGAAGAAAGTTTTAGGAAAATATCAGAGCCAGCAAAGAAATCCGCTGAAGAACAAGATAGCAAAACAAAGCAATGAAAAAGCAGTTGCTCACAATAAAAGAGTTCGGATTTATTGGCAAATCTGAAAACAAAGAAGCAAAAAAAGATGAAACAGGAAACATTTATCTGCCCAAGACAGAGTTTAAATCACTAGAAGATTTTGTCCTTAAAGCTCGTGAAGATGATGAATATGGTTGTGAATATCTCCGTCTTGGTTTTAAAAAAGGGCTCGATAAAATTCTGACAGCAAAAAACTATGTCGGAATCATTGAAACAAAAAATCACATTATCGAAATTCTTCCCAAAATTTATAAGAATGAAAACGATGATGACAACACTCGAAAGATATTCCTTAAAATGTTGAAATCATTGAGAAATCTGCCGTTTAGACATTTTAACACAGCATCGCTCGAAAGTGAAAAACTCCACCTTTTTGAAATCTTTGTGAGAATGTTCCTTGAAGAACTCGGAAAGCTTGTGAGGTCAGGAATCAAATCTCAATATGTCCTGAATGAAGAAAATCTCAATGTTGTAAAAGGAAAAATCAAATGGTCAGAGCAGATCAGGCATAACCTTGTCCACAAAGAAAGGATTTTTGTTGAATACGATGAATATTCTGTGAATAGACCGGAAAACAGGATTATTAAAACAACAATAGAATTTCTGGCAAGGAAGGGTTTTTCAAATAACACGAGCCGGCTTATCAGGCAGTATCAGTTCATTTTTGATGAAATTCCGGCATCATTTAATATTGAAAAGGACTTTCTCCTTTGCAAAAACAACCGATTGGTGAAAGACTATCTGAATCTTCTTCCCTGGTGCAGAGTTTTTCTTAAAAATGAAAGTTTCTCAACAGTTACAGGGAGAAACGATGTCTTTTCGCTGCTCTTCCCGATGGAAAAAGTTTTTGAAAGTTATGTCGCTGATGAAATAAGGAAAAATATTGGTGACGGCTATATTGTTTCAACTCAGGATAAATCACACAATCTTTTTGTTGATCTTGAAAAGTTTGCTCTCCGACCTGACATCGTGATTTCAAAAGGTGAAGAGAAAATAATTCTTGATACAAAGTGGAAAGTGATTGAAAGTATTTCTGAATCAGGCAGAAACAACATTTCTCAGGCAGACCTTTATCAGATGTTCGCATATGGAAAAAAATACGGAGCAAAAACACTTTTCCTTATTTATCCCGAAAATGAGAAATTTCAGATATATCCTGAAAATGAGAAATTTCAGAAAAGTTGCCACCTTAAGTATGAAAAAAATGATTTGGATCTCTACATATTTCCATGGAAATTTTCTTCCAATGAAAAAGAAAGTAATATCGGAAACCTCATAAATATTTAAAAAAACCCCTCATTTCCATAAAACCCGTTTGACACTTTGGAACTTCACAGAACAAACTTTCCCGGGTCAAAAAGAAATTCTGTCGCCGGAACAACAAGAACTCCGTTTTTCACAAATCTGTCGTTCCCCCGATAAACAAGAATCCTTTTAGCTATTTCATAATCTTCACCAAATGATTTAAGTCCGTTAAAATCATAAGGATTCAAGTTTACTGAGCTTTTCACTTCTATAGCAGCAAACAGATCTTCTCCGTAAAGGACAAAATCCACTTCATTTCCGCTTTTTGTCCGCCAGAAATAGATCTTTGAATCTGCTCTATGAAGGTCGCAAAAAGCTCTCAAATGTTGAAAAACAAGTCCTTCAAGCGCAGGTCCTCCGATCTCGGTATCTTTATCAAGCGGACCTGATGGTCTCAATGTCCGGTAAAGCCCTGTGTCAAAAAAATAAAACTTGGGATGAACTGACAAATTTCTTTTGGCTTTCTTTGTAAAGACCGGAATTCTTTGGGCGATCAGAAGATCTTCCAGAATGTTCACATACGATTCAACGGTTTTTCTTTCTATCTGGCATTCTCTTGAAATGTTTGCCAAATTGATTTGGCAGCTATGCGAAAAACTGATAGACTCCAGAAATCTTGAGAAATTTCCAATGTTTCTGGTAAGTCCTTCCATCATAACTTCTTCACGGACATAAAGATCCACATAAGCCGAAAGTGCTTCGTATCTGTCATTTGAAAAAAAGACAACAGGGATCAGTCCGAAATTAAGTGCCTCTTCAATTTTAAAAAGATCTCCCAGTTCACTTGCGGTAAAAGGATGCATTGTTTTTTTGAACGCTCGTCCTCCGAGAAGATTCGTCCCGTCTTTTTTAAGCTTTCTTGCACTTGAACCGGTCATTATGAACAATTTTTCCTTATGTGTTTCCATTAACAGATGTATCTGACTCAAAAGGTCAGGGACTTTCTGGATTTCATCAATGATAATAATCTTTTTTTCAGGGTGTGCCATCACGGTTCCGCCAAGCCGTTCCGGATAAGCACTGTATGTTCTGAAATTTTCATTTTCAAGAAGATCAATATACAAAGCATCATTGAAAGATTCTTTAAGAATCGTTGATTTTCCGGTTCCCCTTGGTCCGAACAGAAAAAAACTGTTATCAGGAAACACAAACTCTCTTTTTAAAGCCATGAATTCACCTCCAAAATGGAATCGCTTTTTCCATTTCTCCTTCCGAAATGGAATATCTACTTCCAAAAATACAGCGATTTTATGATTTTGTCAAGAGTTTGAAAATTATTTTCTGTGCTGACTTTTACCCTTTGCCGATGACATCTTTCATTGAATATCTGCCCGGTTTTTTCCCTGCGATGAAGAGTGCGGCTTCAATTGCTCCTCTTGCGAAAATATCTCTTGTGAGCGCTTTGTGCGATATTTCGATCCTTTCACCGTCATATGCAAAAATAACGGTGTGTTCTCCGGGGACATCGCCGCATCTGATGCTGTGATAACCGATCTCGTTTGATGCCCTTTCGCCTGTAATTCCTGACCTTCCTTCAACGGATTTAAGATTTCTGGTGCTTTGTCCGCTCGTTATGATCTTGCCGATCTCAAGTGCGGTTCCCGATGGTGCATCCTTTTTTTTGCTGTGATGGGTTTCGATGATCTCAATGTCGGCGTCACCAGTCAGTGCGGCGGCCTTTTTCATTATTTCAAAAAGGATGTTGACTCCTTTACTTAAATTAGATGTATGGAGAACAGGTATTGACTCAGCGGCTGTGTCAAGTGATATGAGATCTGCGATCTGAAGACCTGTTGCCCCTGAAATGAAAGGTTTCCTGTTCCTGACAGCCCACATGAGAGCTTTTTTGAAACCTTCGGGAGAACTTATATCTATTACAACATCAACATCGTTTGGCGTTATTTCTTCAATTTTTTCAAACCCTTCTGTAACATCAACTTTGTGTGCGACAACGATTTTGCCTGTTTCTTCAGCGATCCTTGTTATCGCTCTGCCCATTCTTCCGGATGCACCGTTAAGTGTCACTCGAATCATTGAATCCTCCGTAAGATAGAAGTTCATCTTTTAAGCTTCGTGTCATAAGTGCTTGAAAACTTTTATAAAGATCTGCATTTTCATATAAAACTCTGTATAGCGTTTCCGTTATCGGCATTTCAACATTTACCTTTTTTGAAAGATCGTATGCCGCTTTTGTCGTTGTAACACCTTCAGCGACCATTAGCATGCTTTTCAGAATGGCATCAATTTTTTCACCTTTGCCGAGCCGGATCCCGACCTGCCTGTTCCTGCTGAGATCTCCAGTACATGTCAGAACAAGATCGCCGATTCCGCTAAGTCCCGAAATTGTAAGAGGATTTCCACCCATCGCAATTACAAGACGGGTAATCTCGGCGATCGACCTTGTGATGAGTGCCGCCTGAGTATTCTTGCCGAAACCCATTCCTTCAAGTATCCCGACAGCTATTGCAAAAATGTTTTTTAAAGCACCGCCGAGTTCGACACCCGTTATGTCATTTGACCTGTAAATCCTCATGTAGGGAGAGCTGAATATCGCCTGGATCGACCCCATGTCTTCTGAATTATGCCCGGCAATAACAGCGCAAGTAGGCATTTTCATTGCAAGTTCGGCCGCAAAAGTGGGTCCTGAGATAACAAATATATTCTTGTGAAGAGTTGCCGGAAGAATATCTTCGGCGATCTGATACATCATTTTGAGCGTTCCGTTCTCGATCCCTTTTGAAGCGAGAACGATATATGTTCCCGGAGAGATCATGAAGGAGATCCCGCTGAGGAGTTCCCTTGTGTACTGTGAAGG
>Ga0209311_1003698_pt1 | contig 10325 bp, 10 predicted proteins | sample AD_UKC045_MetaG_FD_184417 | JGI IMG/M metagenome (GOLD analysis project Ga0209311, IMG submission 184417) | Active sludge microbial communities of municipal wastewater-treating anaerobic digesters from USA - AD_UKC045_MetaG (SPAdes) (version 2) | ecosystem: Engineered > Bioreactor > Anaerobic >... | reverse complement strand
GGTAATATTTGTACATCCCAAAGCACAACACGCTGTCCAAGCTTTGCAGAACAAGTAAAGTTTACGGTTTTTAATCGATGGGGTAAAAAGCTTTATACCTATACCTCTGGTAATGGCAAGTCGATCTACATTGATTGGGATGGGCGTGATGACAAAGGAAATCCTCTTGAAGCTGCAGTTTACTATTACACAGCCGAGGTGAAATACAATGCTATAACTGCCTCTAAGAAAAAGCAAACATTAAAGGGTTGGGTACAAATAATTCGTTGATCGATGGTCCGTAATTGTTGTTTGTAAAGCTGAGATTCATCCCTGAAATTTTGATAATAAAAAAAGCTGTTTCAAATCGAAACAGCTTTTTTTATTATAGTGATCTATCAATTAAATATGAAACTGCTCTTTGATGTTTTCAGTAACCACTTTACCATCGAAAAGGTTGATGATGCGATGAGCATAGTTTGCATCATACGGAGAGTGAGTTACCATGATGATGGTTGTGCCTTCTTCGTTTAACTGAGACAACAATTTCATTACCTCTTCTCCGTTTGCAGAATCCAAGTTACCTGTAGGTTCATCGGCAAGTATTACTTTTGGTTTCGCTACAATGGCACGAGAGATTGCCACACGTTGTTGTTGTCCACCCGATAATTGTTGTGGGAAGTGATTTCTACGGTGCATAATATTCATACGCTCCAATACTTCTTCAACGCGAGTCTTGCGTTCGGCAGCAGGAACTTTCATGTACAACAATGGAAGCTCTACATTTTCAAATACAGTAAGCTCATCAATCAAGTTAAAGCTTTGAAATACAAACCCGATAGAGCCCTTACGCAATTGCGCACGCTGGCGCTCAGAGTATTGAGCCACTTCATTTTCACCGAAGTGATATTCCCCTCCTGAAGGATTATCCAATAATCCCAAAATATTTAGCAAGGTTGATTTTCCACAACCCGATGGGCCCATTATGGCAACAAACTCTCCCTCTTTAATTTCAACATTGATGTTGTTGAGGGCCGTTGTTTCTACTTCCTCAGTCGTGTAGACTTTTTCAAGATTCTTTAGTTTGATCATGGCTTAATTCGTTGTTAGTTGTATTGTTGGTTAATCGTTGGTCTTCTATTTTACGATCGGCAAACCTATAATTTAGTTTCAATTTGACGCTAAAAACTGAAGGTTGTTACAAATCGTGTTTCTTCTTCTTCTTTAATTTAATATCAGTACTTCATTCGTTCCAAAGTTTTCATACGATGAGGTAATTACTCTGTCGCCTGGCTTTAGTCCTTCAAGTACTTCAAAGTTCTCTGTATTCTTACGGCCTAATTTCAAATCTCTTTTCACCGCCTTGTTATCACCATCTAAAACAAATACCCAGTTGCCGCCCGTGTCTTTATAAAATCCACCAACGGGTAAGAGTAATTCTTCTGATGACTGACCAAGTTCAATGCGTAAGCGAAGAGATTGTCCTCTGCGAATACCTTCCGGATTTTCTCCAATAAAATTCATATCCACTTCGAATCTACCATTCTGAATGGTTGGATATATATAGGTAATCTGCAATTCGAAATCTCTATTGTTGAACGTAGTTGTCGCATGCAATCCTGTTGTAATGCGAGGTAAATACAGCTCATCAATTGGAACACGCACTTTATAACTTCCCAATACATCAATCTGCCCCAAGCGTTGTCCTTGATTAACGTTCTGACCTGCATCTAATTGCGGTCTTGAAAGTTGCCCGTCAAGCGGAGCGCGAATGATGAGGTTATCTAAAATTCTACCCACACCATCCAAACTTTGAAGAAGCTTCTTTTCAGAACGATCTAATTGTTGCATCTGACGAAATCGATCCACTGAATCTAATTTATAAGCGGCATAAGTAATCTCTTTTCTTTTTACATTCATTAAATAATCTGCTTGAGTCTTTTCAAAGTCTTGTTTCGAGATCAACCTCTTTTCATACAATTGTTTCTGGCGATCATACTGAGGAGTCAGAATGGCCAAGGCATTTTCAATGGTGACTAAGCTTTCTTGTTGACGCAAAGCATTCTGAGTTATCTGAAGTCTGGTTTCCCTGCCTCTGTTTATACTTTGTGTTAAATTCGATTCCTGGTCTAAGACACTAATCTCTCTGTTAAGGTTGCTTAATTCCAAAACAATATCACCCGCTTTCAACATCGCACCACTTTCTGCTACTACTCGCTTTATCGTACCACCTTCAACAGCATCTAGGTAAACCGTGCGGCTTGGTTCAACTGTACCCGTCTGAGGAATGAATTCCTGAAACACGCCACGCTTTACTTCAGAAATTGTAATCTTATCCTTTTCAATTTTTAAGGTAGACCGCCTGTCTGTAAAGAATATCTGGTAGACAATAAAACCAACTAAGAGTGCGCCACCTCCATAGGTAGCAATTCGTTTCAACGTCCAATACTTCTTTTGAATCTTCTTATCCATTATCCTTAGCTATTACCTGTTATTTTAAAATACGTTACACTGAAGTATGAACTTAATAGTTCCATGGCAGTTGCGACCCTAAAGCCAACAAGTATGCCAAGCGCTATAAAGCACGTTTCAAGCATTTTAAGCCAGTAATTCAATCTATTGTTCGTTCACATGTGAACGTGTGTGTCCGTATACGAACGTAAAATTTCAGTGAAATATGAAGCTAAATCCTATTTTTGAAGTGGAATGGCACTGTATCAGTTTCGGTACAGTCTTAGTGGTTCAAGGTTCCAGGTTCAAAGTTAGTCAGTGATTTAAACATTGAACTTGAAACCATGAACCTGCAACCTTGAACTTTAAACTTTAAACTGAATGTCCGAATCCAAGCAAGGAAAAATCCTTATCGTTGATGATAATGAAGATCTACTCAAAGCTGCCAAGATGCATCTCAAGCGTCACTTTGTACAGGTAGATATTGAGAAAAACCCCGAAGCCATTCCAGCCCTAATGAACCAGGAAGATTACGATGTCATCTTGCTGGATATGAATTTTACCAAGGACGTGAGCAGTGGTAAAGAAGGATATTATTGGCTCGAACGTATTTTGCAAATTGATCCATCTTCTGTTGTTGTTCTAATTACAGCTTACGGTGATATTCAAATGGCTGTAAAAGCAATCAAAGCCGGTGCAACTGATTTTGTTTTAAAGCCCTGGGAGAATGAAAAGTTACTGGCAACACTGTATTCTGCTATGCGATTGCGTGAGTCCCGGGATGTCATTGAGGTTCTTAAAAGCAAAAATCATGAAATCAATCAGGCACTGAACGATCGCTACAGCGAGATCATAGGCCAAAGTGCCTCGATGCAAAAGATCTTTCAAACCATTGACCGTGTCGCGAAGACAGATGCTAACGTTTTGATATTGGGCGAAAACGGAACTGGAAAAGAATTAATTGCCCGCGCTATCCATAGAAACTCCATTCGAAAGAATGAAAACTTTGTGAGTGTCGATTTAGGCTCTATAACCGAAACACTTTTTGAAAGCGAACTCTTCGGACATAAGAAAGGATCTTTTACCGATGCGAAAGAAGATCGTGCCGGACGATTTGAGTTAGCCAATAACGGCACCATATTTCTGGATGAAATTGGAAATCTTTCCATGCCCTTGCAAGCGAAACTCCTTACTGTAATTCAAAACCGAAGAGTAAGTCGCGTGGGAGCAAACAAAGATATTAATCTGGATATGCGGTTAGTATGCGCAACCAATCTTCCGCTATATGAAATGGTGAAAGAAAATCGCTTTCGTCAGGATTTATTGTATCGGATCAATACCATTGAAATTGAAATACCTCCCTTGCGGGAACGCTTTGAAGATATTCCGCTTCTGTCCAATTATTTCTTGAAGCATTATGCTGATAAGTATGAAAAGACAGTAAACAAAATCAGTGAAGGCGCGCTATCAAGAATGCATAAACACAGCTGGCCCGGGAACATTCGTGAATTGCAACACTCCATAGAGCGCGCAGTTATACTAAGCTCAGGTAATGTACTTCAGCCCGAAGACTTCACCCTAAATGTATCAGCAACAAAAGAAGAAAGTAATCTCAACCTTGAACAATTCAATTTGGAAGAAGTAGAGAAACTCTTGATCCGGAAAGTGTTGAAGAAGTATAACGGCAACATCACACAAGCCGCTTCAGAACTTGGTCTTACCCGATCATCGTTGTATCGGAGATTGGAGAAGTATGGACTGTAGAAAGTTCAAGGTTCAAAGTTCGAAGTTTGAAGTCTGAGGTTGCTGAATTTGAATGCCTGGATCAAATCAACGAATCATCAAATTACCGAATCAACGAATCATCAAATCAATCCCCTACCTTTACATTTAATCCCTACCTGTTTTGAATATAGGATTTAATGATTTTCGCACCAGAGTTATTCTAAGGGTAGTCTTGTTGGGATTAACGCTCAGTGCATTTATGTATATGATCACCCGATCGAACATGATATTCGCGGCAGCGCTCACGGGCTTTATCATTATTTTTCAATTAGTTGAACTTTTTCGTTTTGTTAGTCAGACGAACAGAAAACTAACCCGGTTTTTAGAATCGATAAAGTACTCTGATTTTATTTCAGGTTTTGCCAACGACAATAAGCTGGGCACAAGCTTTCGAAATTTGAACACCGCTTTCAACGAGGTATTGGAAGCTTTTAGAAAAGCAAGATCAGAGAAGGAAGAACATTGGCAATACCTTAACTCCGTTGTTCAACAAGTAAGGACAGGTATTTTATCATTTGATTCCGAAGGGAATGTTCAATTGGTAAATGCCAATGCAAGAAGATTTTTGAATGTCATCAATATCAAAAACATTCACGAGCTAATCGACATCAACCCTAAACTTTATCATGCCATAAACAGTGTTGAGCCTGGAAAAGGTGAGTTGTATAAAGGTAATAATGATATGCACTTAACCGTTCAAGCCACCGAAATGCGCATTCGCGGAATTGATGTAAAGCTTGTGACGCTTCAAAATATTCAGCCAGAACTTCAACAGCAAGAACTGGAAGCATGGCAAAATCTTACGCGGGTTCTGCGTCATGAAATTATGAATTCAATTACGCCTATATCTTCGCTCACCTCAACCCTGCGTGAGATTTTAGACAAGGAAATGTTGAAGAAAGAAAATCATTTTGAACTTCAACAAGAAGGTGCAGAAGATCTACGTGAAGGACTAAGCACCATAGAAAACAGAAGCAAGGGGTTGATTAAATTCATTGATGCCTATCGGGAATATACCTCGCTACCGAAACCCGTTATCGTTAGTGTGCGCTTAAAGGATCTGATCGAAAAAGTATCTCAACTCCTTAAAACCGATCTAAAGAAAACGAACATTGACTTTCAATATTCATGCAGCTCTGAATACCTTACCATTCAGGCTGATGCTGAGATGATCGAACAGGTTTTAATAAACTTATTAAAAAATGCCATTGAAGCCTTGAGTGAAACCGAAAAGCCATACCTCAAACTGATCGGGAGCTATAATGAAAATGTCGTGAAGATTGAAGTGATCGACAATGGATCAGGTATTATTAAAGAAGCCATTGATAAAATTTTTGTTCCTTTCTATACCACGAAACGCACGGGTTCAGGAATTGGACTAAGCCTTTCCCGACAAATCATGCAAATGCACAATGGATCCCTCAATGTCGAGTCGGAGCCGGATGTGAAAACGATTTTTACTTTGAGGTTCTAGTTTTTCGGTTAGCGAACATACTTACGGAAGCTTAAACAAAATACAATCCTTCGCTGCGTTATCCTGATTGACAAATTTGAAGTAGGAAACCAAATGAGCTTCTTCCACTAGTCCACTTTTCAGCAATACATTTGCAGATGCAACATTCTCTACATCAACGAAAGTTTGAATGCGGATAACACCCTCTAATTTTTTAAGTATTTGCATCATGCATTTGCAAACTTCTGTGGCGTACCCTCTTCCCCATTGTGTCGGACTTAAGGTATAACCAAATTGAACTTTCCCATCATCATTCATGATCCCAAAACTACCAATCAACCGATTCGATTCTTTTAGACGGATTGAGAAAGAATAATCCTTACCTGTGCTCCAGGCATGAATCGCGTAGCGAAGAAAAGACCGTGTATCATCAAGCGATTGATGTGTTGGCCACGAAACAAATTTTGTCGCCTCTGGTTTGCTGGCATATGTATAAAAGAGTTCTTCCGCATCTTCGTACCTTAGCCGCTGTAAGACTAACCGCTCAGTTGAAAGTTTCTCTGGAAGATTCAGTTGACCCATAATCAAATAAACAGCGAATGGCCAAAGACAGCAACATTGTTCACCAATATTTTAAAAAGCAATTTGAAGGCACTCAAATTCTGGTAAAAGTAAATCCAATTGAGTTTAAGGGAATAGAAATTTCCATCTTTAAAAACGGAGAAAGTGAAATGCGTGAACTGGAATTTGATAGTAATATTTTTGAAGACTTGAAGACGGATGGGTTTGAATCGTCAAGTGCTTTGGAGTTTAATCTATATTACTCTGGTCTGGCGTGAAAACGGTTGCCAGTTGCCAGTCTCCGGTTACCGGTAACTGGGAACCGGCAACCCGAAGTAGTCTTACATTGAAATATCTCACTCGTTAATTTTCGAAATCCCTATTTATAGTTCGAGGGTATTTCAAACATTTTCGATCCGCATTACCAATTTCCGAATATCAATTGTACTTTCGCACCGGCAAATCGGCACGACCAGCTCCTGCTGAACTCCCCCAGGATCGGAAGGTAGCAAGGGTAGGTGGTTGAGCGGTGCGATGTTCGGTTTGCCACTTTTTTCTCCCCCCTTTTTTAAGAAAAATAAAATCCACTGGACTTGGAGAGGTGTTTCTGAACCTCAAGAAAGACAAGTTTTGAGCTGCCGGCATCCGCAACCTTCTTCTGTTATCCTGCTTTTTGGGCGAGGTCCCCGAAGGGTGAGGCCTGATTTTGGACGAAAGCTTCACTCGGTATTGTATACATGTTAGGTTCAGCAAACGTGTCCCAAACCCAAGTGGATTTCGTTACAAATTTAACCAAAACAGATTGCTCATTGCTTTTGATGATCAGTATTTTTTAAATCATTCAGTGCAATCGAAAGAAGTAAGTAGATTAACATTTTTTTCACTCACAATGGTAAATAAAGGTTGACCTAAAAGTAGAAGTCTTTACTTTTACAGTTAACCTATGACGCCAAAAATCAATTTCACTCCCGGTCCTTCACAACTTTACTTTACCGTTGAAGGTCATGTTCGAACTGCTTTTCGTGATGGCATCCCATCCTTGTCGCATCGCAGCAAACAGTACGAAGCTATTTATAAAAAGACAGTTGACGGTCTGCGTGAGCTGTTAGGATTACCTCCTAACTATCATATTCTTTTCACAGGTTCTGCCAATGAAATCTGGGAGCGCATTCTTCAAAATCTTGTTGAAGAAAGTTCATTTCATTTTGTTAATGGATCCTTTTCAAAACGGTTTTACGAAATCGCGCAGCTTCTAAATAAAAAACCGGTTAAGGTAGAGGTAGAGATGGGAAAAGGCTTTGATGCAAATATTGCCATTCCAGCAAATATTGAACTCATCGGCATCACGCATAATGAAACCAGCAGTGGTGTTTGTCAGACATTGGATTATATGTATGCCATCCGTAAGCAAAATCCAAATACATTAATCGCGGTTGATGCAGTTTCCTCTCTGCCCTATCCAGATTTTGATTACAATCAATTTGATTCTGTTTTCTTCTCTGTCCAAAAAGGATTTGGATTACCTGCCGGACTCGGAGTTTGGATGATCAATGATAAATGCATCGCAAAGGCAGAGCAACTTCTATCAAAAGGAATTTCAATTGGATCGTTTCACAGCATTCCTTCTTTGTATTCCCATACCATTAAAAATCAAAATCCGGAAACACCCAATGTACTGGGAATTTATTTGTTGGGACAAGTAGTAGCAGATTTGATACGAAGAGGAATTACAAACATTCGAAAAGAAACGGAGTACAAGGCAGCAATTCTGTATCAAACCCTGAACCAACATCCATTATTAAATGCATTTGTAAAGGATACGGCACTTCAATCGAAGACTGTAATTGTTGCTGAGTGTGGTGAACATACTGAGAAGGTAGCAAAAGCTTTGCTCGCAAAGGGAATGCAACCCGGTGATGGATATGGAGCGAACAAGAAAACCCAACTTCGGTTTGCTAACTTCCCAACCCACTCGAAAGAACAGTTTGAGTTGTTGGTTGATACTCTAAACGAGTTCCAGGTTCAAAGTTGTGGTTCAATTTAGAATGCACATAAACTTGGCACTTTGACCTTTAAACCTTTTTAACTTATAAGAGTCTAAGATTCGATTTTGACAATATTCATTGGACGATAAAGAGCTTTTAGCCAAGATTAATAACCCTGAGACCCGAAACTACGGGTTTAATTTGCTGGTACGCGAATATCAAAAGCGTGTGTATTGGCATGTACGTAAAATGGTAATTGACCATGATGATGCTGATGACGTTACCCAGGAAGTGTTTATAAAGATTCACAAGAGCATTGGGAATTTCAGAGAAGATGCTCAGCTCTATACCTGGATTTACAAGATCGCCACCAATGAATGCCTTAGTTTTTTACAGCGCAAAAAACGCAGATTCTTTCTTCCGATTGGGGATGTTGAAGGCGAGTTGGTAGCGGCATTGGACAATTCTCCTCACATTTCCGGTGATGAAATTCAGCTTAAATTGCAAAAGGCACTTTTAAAATTACCAGATAAGCAGCGATTGGTTTTTAACATGAAGTATTTCGATGATATGCCATACGAGCAAATTTCCGAAATCACAAACACCAGCGTTGGGGCGTTGAAAGCCAGCTACCACCACGCGGTTAAAAAAGTTGAGAATTTATTAGGCGAAGATTAAACCATTTAGAACTAGCAATGTCAAAGAGACGATTATGAAAAAGCTGGAAGATATACCAAAGAAAGAAGTTTTCAATGTGCCGAATGGGTACTTTGATAAACTACCCGGCATAATACAGTCACGAGTGGTGGCACCCGAAACTGTAAATAAGCCCACTTGGGGTTTTGCACTTCGATATGCATTACCGGTTGTTGTGCTACTGGTTGCTGGCATACTTTGGTTTAACCGATCAAATAAGGTACTAGATGCAGATCAAATGCTTTCGGCTATTGAGACAGAAGATTTAATAGCCTATCTCGATAATTCAGACATGACAACTGAAGAGCTCTTGTCGAATGTTTATTTAAGCGATGATGATGCATACGAAATTGAAGGTATTGTATATGATCTCAACCTTGAGAATGAGAATATAGATGATATTTTAACTGAAATGGAATTCGATAATTTTTAAGATATGAAAAGTTTAATACGAATAGGATTGGTTTTGCTCATGGCAATTCCAGCATGGGCACAAGACGATGATTTACCTCAGACGCAAGACCCAAAAGTAAAAGACAAGATTAATGCTGCACGCATTGCTTATATAACTGATCAACTTGGACTTACACCTGCTGAAGCTGAAAAGTTTTGGCCTATTTATCATGAGTTTTCGAAAAACAGGGCTGAGATAAAACAGCAGTACAGGGAAATGAAGAAAAATCCTGATCCTAATAAAACGACTGAACAAAATGAGCAGGCATTGGTCGATCTTCAATTTCAAATCAAGCAAAAAGAACTTGATCTTGAGAAAGATTATTCAGGCAGATTACTGAAAGTTATATCCGCACAAAAGTTACGTACCTTGCCGGATGCTGAGAAACGCTTCAGGCAAATGATTCTGGAACAAATTCAGCGAAGGCAAGTTCAACAAAACCGACAGCAGCAGTTACGTGATAAACAACAGCAGCAATTGCAAAAACGTAACAACTAAATTCTCAAGATTATTACATGAGTTGGTGTAGATGTTGGCTTTTCACAACCATCTTATCAGCGTCCTCAACACTTGTTGTTGCTCAGGACGCTGATTCTGTTTTATTGCACTCTGAAGATCTGCTTACCGTAGAAGATTCCCTTTCCATCTTCAATCTCATTGACAGTTTATTAGCGTTGCCACAACCTGTTGGTTCACAGCTGGCCATTCGCATGGGATATAATAGCAATGTACTTTCTGCGGGTCGTACATTAGGAATTGAAAATTTTGGTCTCGCACCCGGCATCTCTTTTTATCATATTTCTGGTTTAGTGGCTGATGTTACTTCATATTGGAGTAAGGATTTTGATCCCTCGTATTACCTTACTGTAACTTCCATTGGTTACATGCATGATTTCTCAAAGCATTTTTCCATTCTTGCCGGATATGATCATTACTTTTATAATGTATCAAATAACAGTTA